>Ga0126384_10000810_pt1 | contig 17926 bp, 15 predicted proteins | sample PanSoiMetPlot_36_FD_92543 | JGI IMG/M metagenome (GOLD analysis project Ga0126384, IMG submission 92543) | Tropical forest soil microbial communities from Panama - MetaG Plot_36 | ecosystem: Environmental > Terrestrial > Soil > Tropical forest > Bulk soil | place: Panama | collected 2016-02-17 | reverse complement strand
CACGTACAGCTCCGTCCGCACCCTCGCCACTACCGCCTACTCCTCCCGTACCAGCGCAAAAACCTGCTGAGACCGCTCCGATCATCCCGGCTGCGGCTGAGCGCCACTACCGCGCAGGTCGGCAGGCTGAGAAAGAAACCGACTACGCCAACGCTATTACCGAGTATCGCAGCGCCATCAAGGAGTTCCCCGATTACATCGCGGCGCTGTCCCATTTGTCCAATCTGCTGATGAATCGCGGCGATTACAGCGGCGCCATCGCCAACCTTCGCCAGATCGTCATGCTCAAACCCAATGACGCGAACGCGCGCAACGATCTCGGCTACGCTCTTAAGAAGAATGGAGACGCCAAGGGTGCAGCCGCAGAGTACCTACAGGCCATCAAGCTGAATCCCAAGCTCGCGGTCGCGCACAACAATCTCGCGAATCTTCTGTACGCTAACCACCTGTATCCGCAGGCAATCGAGCATTATCGTGCCGCTGTGGAACTCCAGCCTACTAACGCCGATGCACACATGAACCTGGCGACTGTGCTGGATGTAATGGGAAAGACCAGCGATGCCATCCTGGAATACAAGGAGGCTGTCCGACTGCGTCCCAACGATGCCAAGATCCGCTACAACCTTGCTATAGCACTGAAGAACAATAAGGAACCGGCGTCCGCTGTAGCCGAACTCGTTACCGCCACTCGCCTTGCACCGGACTGGGTGGCCGCTCACCTCATGCTTTACAACCTGGTTAAAGATTCCGATCTTAGGACTGCGCTCGACGAATGCATGACCATCGACGGTCTCACCCACGATGCCAAGCTGCACGACGAGTGCCTCAACCTGCAAAGACGCGTGCAATAGAGAGAAAGTACCGATGCTTCCCTCAGCTCAGTAGCAACTCGTCTTGATCTCCACCATTTGGCTCGTACGTCGCCACATTCAAGTGCGCGCCCTTCGGACGGTTACAAGCAAGCCTGCTGAAACTACCTGTTGCAATTCGATGCAACCAACTTGCAACGATATTTGTCTCTGTGTATTGACGTCCCAATTAGCTCGGGTTCAAATGGCCCGGTAAGCTTTTTGTTTGCAATTCGGTTGCAGCTAGATTGGCAGGATCTGGCCGCGTGCCGTCGCCGGGTGATCAGGACAGTTCTCAACGGGCTTTCACGCTTAAACGGGTGAAGACCGCAATAACCGGTGTCTCGACCCGTGTTTCAGCGCTCTGCGTCTAACGGTTTACCTTACATTTCGGGGGACAAGTGAAATCGATTCTGGCCGCTGTCTGTCTGTTGTTTTCAGCGTCTTTTCTTTTTGCCGCCGCACCTAACGAACTACTGAATCCGCCAGCCTTTACCAGTTCAAACGGCGTGCTCGACCTGCTCATGATAGCAAAAGTTAAGACCATCAGCCTTGATACTTTCACGCCGGCATCATGGGTATACGAAGTCTGCTATCGTCGCGACTCCAGCAACAATGTTTGTCCGTCCAATTCGCGGACTGCGTCCCCCTACGGCGGTATGCGGCTACAACTGCAGCCCGGCGATCACCTGAAGATCCGGCTGATTAACCAACTTCCTCCCGCGCCGCCTGATTGCGAGCACGTGGCGGAAATGCCCGAGATGCTGAAAGATAATCCAACCAACCTGCACACGCACGGGTTGATTGTCGAGCCGCGACAGGCCACGCCATCCAATCCCACTTATGGCGACTTCGTGTATGTGCTCGGATACCCTGCCGGCAAACTTCCGGCAGTACAAATGCCCGGCCTCGATTACACCGATAAGCCCATTGATTATGACATCTACATTCCGTCCAACCATCCGTCAGGACTGTTCTGGATCCACCCTCACGTGCACGGTCTGGCGTTCAATCAAATTTCGTACGGCATGGCAGGAATCATCACGATAGGTTCCGTACCTGACATACTGGGAAGGCCGGGAGGTTCTCCGCAAACGCCCCCGATGGTTCGCTATCTGACATTGAAGGACATGCAGATCGAAGCAGATGATAGTGTTTTGTCCCAGGAAGACCCGAACTTCTGCGCAGCCGATCCGGATCCGAGCGAGGCGCCGCGCAACGGTTTCTGTCCAGGAATTAACAACTCCGGCGGAGGAGACGAAGGGGGAAACCACACTGGCGGCAAGTGGATCTTCAGTGTCAATGGCCAGGAGTATCCGACCATCACACTTGCTGGCAGAGGCGAGATCTGGCGGATTACGCATGCTTCCGGCAGCCGCAGTTATGCGCTTTACATCAATGACGACGCTACTGGGCAGTCACTTCCTTTCCAGATACTGGCGATCGATGGAGTGGCCATCAGCGGCGGTTCCGGACTCAGCATGCTGCCCAAGTCTGTGGCAGGAAAGTTCACGCCGGTGACTTGTACCGGGAGCGCTCCCGGAGGTCCGGCCAGTCCCATTTGCGCCAGGTCAGTACGCATGATGCCGTCTTCGCGCTTTGAGATTTATGTGCCGCCGAGCGGCATCAGTTCCTCGGCTACGCTGCTGACTAAATCTTATTCGACCGGCCTGGATGCCGATAACTGGCCATACGCTTACCTCGCCCATGTCGTATTTCCTCCCAGCTCCGGAGCAACCTGGCCCGCATTGAACGTCAAAGGTGCTGCCAGCCAAATGCTGTCGTCTTCCGGTGTCCTCGGTGCTCCGGTCATGATCGATGGCGGCCGCAACGGTGCCGGTGTTTCTCTGCAAAATGCGCCCAAGTTGGCGGCACAACTTCCGCCTGACGCGGCCAAGGTTCTCAAGGAGCACCTGGCGGCACTGTCGGCGCCATCTGGGCTTCCCAGTGCTCCCTGCGCGGCGCTGCCGCCAGGACATCATCGTCGTATCTTCTTTGGAGTGCCAGCCGGTACCGAGGACGGCTTTGGTCTCGGCTATGAAGAAGTTGATCAGCGTGGGCAGCCGGTACCAGGCACCTTCCGCGACGTAACACCCTTTGATCACACGGTAATTGACGTTTGTCTGCCGCTCCTTAAGGGAAACAAGCCGGTCACCGAAGCGTGGGAGTTGGTCAACGTCTCCGGCGAGGACCACAACTTCCACATGCACCAGACTAAGTTCAGGGTGTTCAGCACTCCCGCCGCTCCCGGCGCGCTGGTAGATAACACTCCTGTCCTTCACGGCTCAGAGCAATGCGACGGGTCAGTCGCAACCTGGCGTTCAGGAGCATGCCAAGTTAAATCGGTCTACGCGTTCATCCCGTTCTCCCAAGTGGGCGACTTCGTCTATCACTGCCACATCCTCGAGCACGAGGACGGCGGGATGATGGCCCATATTCGGGTAATTCCGAATCTGTAAAGCACAGCAGCCTATCCCACAATGCGAGATTTTGTCAGTGCAAACTCACATTGTGGGAAGTGTTGACTTGCAACGGTTCGCAGCACGAAAAGGCTTGCGCAGGTCGGGCAGTTGACCATAATGGAAGCGTGCCCGACGAAGCATCGCCACATGTTCGGTTACGTCACTGGCTCCTGCCGCTCGGCTTGCTGCTAGTGATCGTTGGAATAGCAGGCTGGTTCTTGAGCCTGCGGAAGAGCGCCGCCAACGCTCCTGTGTACGCGGGCCTCGTATGCAAGATTCAAGCTCCAGCGCCACCGCGGGATCCGAAGCATCCGGACTCTGTTGCCACCGTGCCAGCGCCTACTCTGCTTACGGGCGCTACTCTGCAACTGACCGGAGCAACCAGAGCGTCGGTCGAGGAAACCGTGGTGGTCAGCCTTTGCGTCCAGCCGGCGCCTGAGCTTCCCGAACAACGGCGCCAGGCGCTCAAGAACCACTTGCTGGTACAACTTTCCGCGGTTGGTCTTCAGATCGAGCCTCGTGAGAAGGTTCCCACTACGACGTCCGGGCCTGGTTGTCTGGGTACGGCGGAATGGACCCTCCGGGCCAACACACCCGGCCGCTACAGCGCAGTCCTGGTGCCCGCCTCAACGGATGACCAGCCCGGCCAGCCTGCGTCCGACAAAACCAAGCCCCGCTGGGACTTCGACTTGGAACGTCCGGCACGCCTCAACATCCAGTTCCAGGATGCGTGGACGTCGATCATTCAGAAGATATGGAGCCCAGTTTCGGCGCTGGTTGGCATCGTTCTTGTCATTACGCAGATTCGTGTGAATCTAGAGCGTAAGAAGGCTGGCACCTGATTAGCGAATGCCCCTTGCCAATAGCGCATTTGCCGCTCTCAATATGTTCACAGCTCACAGATTTGCAAATGGCGCTGACGGTAGAATGTCCTGCTGCTCGAGAAAGCTACCGAGAGTGGCAGGTCATTATTGGAGGCCGCTATGCGGAAACTCTATTTATTGCGTTTGGTACGGTTCTCCTTTTCTACGTCGGCAGTTTGCTGGCCCGGCTTCTGAGGATTCTTGCTCGAACCCGGCGGAAGTCAAGAGTATGGTTAATCCCGTAAAGCCAACCCCCGAATTCCTCGCGCCGGGCAAGGCCAAGAGCGACCGGGAGCTTTTTTGCTCCCTTAAGAATGGCAAGGGCCACATGCCACTGGAACGCATTCGAATCACTCCCAGCGAGCCGTGGAACCTTGTGAACAACGTTCAGTCGTTATCGAAGTAATGCATAACTGAAGGGAGCCCAACCGCTCCGCTGGATCCTCTTCAGCATCATCACGCAATTGGCACGTGCCTGTGTCCGAATACTCCTATTTATTTCTCATATTAGCAGTTCCATCCCTCTGAGAAGGTCCTGAACCGCACGTCCGTGTAGTTTCGCATACGGCTCACAACTGTTCGTCCCAGCAACTCCGGCTCAGTAACCGTTCCCATTCAGATCCACGCCTGAATCGGCATTCACACCTTCGCCGATTGTTCCCACGACACATTTCGCACGACACGTCACAATCACGCAGAAGCCGCCGGAACGTTGTGGACTTCCTTACGTCTATCGCTGCACATCGTTGCACACAGGGCCACGGGGGCTAGAGCGACGGGGATACTCGCGGCGGTTGTTGGCAACGCCACACTGAGGAGACTGTCATGAAGATATCCGCTCGCAACCTGTTAATGGTGGTGGTTTCGGTGATAGCGCTGTCGGTATTGTCACTGGCACAGGAGGCTACCTACCAAGTTCATGTAAACATTCCTTTCGAGTTTTACGCTGCCGACCAGCAACTTCCGGCAGGAGCGTATCTGTTTTCGGTCAGCTATGGCGCGCACGCTGTTACTCTCCGCAACAAGGAGAGCGGTCGGTCCTTCTCGCTGATGGCCATCCCCGAAGATGGCGACAACAGTGGACAAGCTTACGTGGAGTTTGAGGTCGCTGGAGGAATTCACCGGCTTGCAGACCTTAGGACGGGAAATGCTGGCGTGACCTTCTTCCAGCAGCAATCGTCGACGACCACCACTGCCAAAAACCGCGAAACGGTGATCATTGCCGCAACGCTGCGGTGATCGCACGGGGTTCACAGAATGGCGAAGGGCACGGAGACAGAGGCAGCTCACTGTCCATCAGGTAACGCGACGGGAGCCGGCCTCTGCACTTTTCTATCGGGTGAAAGCCAAGTACTCTCGTGTAGGTGGTTCAAGCCCGATTACAATTCTGGTGGCTTGTCATGTCGCTGCTGGTGCTCCACTTGGTGGCCACGGCCGCCGAACCGGCTGCATTCTCCGGCTTCTCGTCTGTGCCGCGAGTATTGGTCAATGGTTCCGTGTGCCTTTTCACAGTGCGAGTAGCCGGAAGCCCCGCTGCGCTTACGGGTACCTGGCAAGGCCACGAGCTCACCTTCACACCTGGCTCCGCGGATTTTTGGTACGCGCTGGGCGGTGTCGCATACGACACGAAGCCCGGTACATACGCTCTCGAACTGAAAGCCATGATGCCGAGCGGGCAAACCGCAAGCGAGATTCGCCACGTCGCAGTCCAGGCCGCCAAATACAAGACCTCGCGCCTCACTGTCCCTCAAAAATATGTCACACCCGATCCTGAAACCCTCAAGCGAATCGAGGCGGAAAAGGAAGTCAAGAACGCGGCTTTCGCGCACGTGCTCGCCACGCCGCAATGGTCGGGGAATTTCACAGCGCCTGTGTCGGCAGAATTATCCGAGTCCTACGGAACAAGCCGCACCTTCAACGGCAAGTTAGCCAGCGTTCATCGCGGAACGGATTTCCGGGCGGCGACTGGGACTCCGGTGCATGCCTCAAATGCCGGACAAGTTGTACTGGCGCGCGAGCTGTACTATGAGGGCAACTGCGTAGTGATCGACCACGGTCTCGGTTTCATGACCATGTACATGCATCTTTCTAAGCTCAAGGTGCAGGAGGGAGATCAAGTGCGCAAAGGACAGACCGTCGCTCTCAGCGGCGGCACAGGCCGAGTGACCGGGCCTCACCTGCACATGTCGGTTCGCTGGAGTGGTGAATACCTTGACCCCATGAAGCTCCTAGCGCTCAGGCTCCCCGCCCAACCTTGAATTGAATCGCACCAACGCTACCGAGTTCGCGCACATTGACAAGCTCCGTTCTGCTTCGAAAAAATGGTGGGCGTTGTTGCGAGCAAATACTCACTAATTATCCTTCAACTATGCCGCGCGTCGCGCGATGGCTGGGCCAATCAGTATGGCAAACATTCTCTGTGTAGACGACGAACTGCATGCCGCCAAGTTGAAATGCATCATCTTGGAAACGGCCGGACATCACGCCACTCCAGCGACCTCGGCGCAAGAGGCGATCTCGATGCTGGAAGCCAACCCTTACGATCTCATAATTACCGACTGGCGCTTGGGCCAGGCCAGCGGACGCGATGTGGTCGTCGCTGCTCGGACGCTGGCTGCGACTCCCGTGGTGGTCATCTCCGGCTATGTGAATGAAGCTTTCCAGGCAGCCGATCCCCTGGCCGATTACTATCTCGAGAAGCCCGTCAATCCTGAGGAACTGATCGCGGTAGTGGCTGATCTCATCAAACCTCCGCTGGGACGCCAGTAAGAAACCTTTTTCTGATGGAGCTTTTCTGTACCCCTGCGGGTTCTACTTATAGAATAGAAGTTTACCCAATTAGCTTCAGGGTTGTCGATTCCCGTTTAGGAAGAGTGGATGAGGTTTCTTCGTAGTTTTGCCGTATTTGCACTGGCAGTTTTGGCCTTGGTTTTTGAGCTAGGCTGTGGCACCCAATATCGGCCTGTTGCGAACCCGATCGTGTCCAATGGCGGACAACCCCAGCAGCTCCATTCAGCTTTCGTCGTAAATTACAACCCATTGGGTGCTGGGACCAATATCAAAATTGATGTGTCCGGTGATACCAACATGCAGGTTCTGACCATGGGCTCCGGCTCGTTCTTTGAGACCTTTCTGGGCGGGCTCGGCGGCGCCATCTTTGTGGCCAATCGCGATGCTGACTCCATCAGCGAATTCACCTTGATTGGAACGACTGCTGTCCTCAACCTATCTCTGCATCCGGGCTCCCGACCGGTAAGCCTGGCTTCGACATCCTCAACCAACGTGTATGTTGTCAATTCGGGAACGACCTCGCCTTGCCCGAGTACTGGTTCGCTCAGTGTTGTCAGTGCCAGTAATCTCGTAGTGGCGAACACACTCTGCGTCGGAACGAACCCCGGACCGGTCATGCAGTTGCCGAGCGGAGGCAAAGTCTACGTCGCCAATCAGGGCGATAACACCATCTCGGTCTATGACCCGAACACGCAAAGCATCAGCTCAACCATTACCCAGGCCAATGGTCTCCACGTGAACCCGGTAGCCATGGTCGCCAGCAGTGATGGTGCCTACGTCTTTGTTGTGAGCCAAGGCAACGGCAGCACTCCGGGTGCACTCGACATCATCAACACTTCCAATGACACAGTCGGAGGCTCGGCTCCTGTTGGCCTCGGACCCACTTCGATCACTCTAGACACCGTGCTTAATCGGCTTTATGTCGCCAACACGGGGGGGAATTCCGTAACGACGTTTGACGTCACGAGTGTCGCGCTCGGCGTCAATCCTCCGATCCGCGCCTTGGCGACCACCCCGGTTGGAACAGCTCCGGTATCAGTGACCGCACTGCCGAACGGGCTTAGTTTCTATGTCGCGAATTCGGGGTCGAACAATGTCAGCGTGGTGAGTTCCAGCAGTTTTGGCATGCTTGCGACGATCCCAGTGGGACAGAATCCCATCTTCGTCGCAGCGGAACCTTCCTCCACCAAGGTCTACGCCGCCAATGCCGGAGGTGGTACCATCAGCATCATTCAGACCTCAAACAATTCAGTGGTGGTCAACATGCTGGCTCCGCAACAGGACCCGCTCTGCGATCCCAAGGTAACGACCTGTCCGCTGCAGCGTCCGCAGATGATCATCACGCGATGAGGCTCTTGAAGGGCGCAACTTAGCGGCGACAAATATGCTCTTTGTTTCTTTCGTCCAGAGGTGACTTGAGTTGCCGAGGGACCGTTTTTTAACTTTTCTGCAGCCACTAAAGGCCGTTTTCTACCGCAGGCTTTACATCTGAAATGACGGGGTGACTACGTCACCATGAACTCCTTACTCCGCAACTCCTTCACCTGATCGCGTAGCTTGGCTGCCTGCTCAAACTCAAATCGCTTTGCGGCCTCGCGCATCTCGTTCTCCAGTTTCGCGATATAGGTATCCAGCTCAGCTTGCGAATGAAATTCGGGAATTCCGTCTACATCACCGGTCAGGTCGATGTAGTCCGCGTCGGTTACCGCCACCAGGGACATATCTAGCGGCCGCACAATCGACTCCGGTGTTATGCCATGCTCTTCGTTATAGACGCGCTGAATCGCTCGGCGGCGTTCGGTCTCGTCAATCGCCTGCCGCATGGAATCGGTCACCGTATCGGCATACAAGATCGCCCGTCCACGAAGGTTGCGGGCACACCGTCCGACAGTTTGAATCAGCGAGCCGCTCGAGCGCAGGAATCCTTCCTTGTCCGCATCCAACACCGCGACTAGCGAGACCTCCGGCAGATCCAATCCTTCGCGCAGAAGATTGATGCCGATGAGCACATCAAACTCGCCTTTGCGCAGATCGCGCAAAATCTTGATGCGCTCCAGCGTCTCAATCTCCGAGTGCATGTAGCGGCACCTCACGCCGACTTCACTGTAGTATTCGGCCAGATCTTCAGCCATGCGCTTGGTCAGCGTAGTCACCAGCACCCGTTCATGGCGCTTCTCGCGCTCGCGGATCTCCTTCAGCAGATCGTCGATCTGCCCCTTCACCGGACGCACTTCCACTTCCGGATCAATCAGCCCCGTCGGACGAATGATCTGTTCGATCACCACGCCCGCCGACTTCGTCAGCTCATACGGGCCCGGCGTCGCCGAAACGTAAATCGCCTGGTTCACCCTGTGCTCGAACTCCTCAAACGTCAGCGGACGGTTATCCAGCGCACTCGGCAAACGGAATCCATATTCGATCAGGTTCTGCTTCCGCGAACGATCGCCGTGCCACATCCCGCGTACCTGCGGAATCGTCTGGTGCGACTCGTCCACGAAAAGCAAGTAATCGCGCGGCACATAATCCAACAGTGTCGGGGGCGGCTCGCCGGGCAACCTTCCCGTGAAATGCCGCGAGTAATTCTCGATTCCGTGGCAATAGCCCATTTCCTTGATCATCTCGAGGTCGAAGCACGTTCGCTGGTGGACACGCTGCGCCTCCACCATGCGGCCCTGCTTCTCCAACTCCGCTTCCCACCACTTCAGCTCTTCCAGGATGCTGTCGATCGCCGACATCTTGCGTTCCGGCTGCATCACATAATGCGTCTTGGGATAAATCGGCAGCCGCGCCTACTTCTGCTTCACCGTGCCGAACAGTGGATCGATCTGCGCCAGCGACTCGACCTCGTCACCAAACATCTCAATGCGATACGCATTGTCATCGTACGTCGGAAAAATCTCGATAATGTCGCCTCGTACGCGAAACGTTCCGCGCTTGAAATCGCCTTCCGTGCGGTCGTACAGAATCTCAACCAACTTACGGACGATGTCCTGGCGCTTGATCTTCTGTCCCTTCTCCAGGAATAGCAACATGCCGTAATACGCTTCGGGCGAGCCCAGGCCGTAGATACAGCTCACCGAAGCAACAATTACACAGTCCCGCCGCTCGAAAAGCGAGCGCGTTGCCGCCAGCCGCAGCTTGTCCAGCTCATCATTGACTGTCGCTTCCTTTTCGATATAAACGTCTCCCGCCGGGATATACGCTTCCGGCTGGTAATAGTCGTAATAAGAGACGAAATACTCAACCGCGTTCTGGGGAAAGAAGGCTTTGAATTCGTGATAAAGCTGCGCCGCTAGCGTCTTGTTGTGTGCCAGCACCAGCGCAGGCCTATTCAGCTCGTCAATGACCTTCGCCATCGTGTAAGTCTTGCCCGAGCCGGTGACGCCAAGCAGCACTTGGTGCTTCTCGCCTTCGTAAACACCACGCGTGAGCGAGTCGATGGCTTTCGCCTGGTCTCCCGCAGGATGGTAGGGACTGGCCAGCTTGAAATCCATAAGTCAAGAAGCCCACTCGGATTTGCGAACGAAGTTGTCCGCAAGCCTTACAGACTGCAATTTTGGCAGGTGGGCATCTACTGATTATAAGACGGAATTAGACGAAGCATTTGCGAAGGCTAGTGGCAGTCCATGGCCAAGCGAACCATATTCGCGAGCGCACAAGTCTGGTTGCAGAGAGATTACCAAGCCTGTGTCGCGGGGGCTGCAAGGACGACTTGCGAACTAGTGAAATGTCTTCAGCCTTGGCAAGCACTCGCTGGCTCAGCCCAGGTTGTCCCGGCTCCAGGCTCAGATGAGTGGGGACCTCGCTTTTATGAATGGTCGTGCTGAGAGGAATGACCAGAACGCTCGTAGCTCGCGGATGGTTGTTCCTGACGTTCGCTGAAACAATCACCAGCGGACGCGCGAGCTTTCCGGTGGATCGGTAGGGATTTTCACGAACCATTCGCCCCTTTGCTGGAACTGTTCATTCACCGATTCTTACTCCAAAGAAAACTGAGCTTCGCTGAATTCACCCCGCTTCTCATCTTGGCAACTCTACGCTCGTTTAAACGAGCTCCTCACAGCTGGTCGTCCCGCGTTTCCCGAGAGGCGAGCAGTCCGATCAGCGTTAAGGCGGCTACAGCCGACAGGTAATATCCCACGTACTGAAGCCCTCGACTCTTGGCTAGCGTGGTAGCAAAGTACGGCGCGAGCGAGGCTCCGAAGATTCCGGCAAAGTTGAAGGTGAGCGAGCTGCCGGTGTAACGCACCGCCGTGGGAAACAGCTCAGATAGCACTGTCCCAAGTGGTCCATAGGTCAAGCCCATCAGCGACAGCCCGATTGCCATCATCAGCATGGTTCCTGTCGCGCCGGACAGAAACATAGGGGGCATGACTAGGCCAAAGCCGCCGATGGCCAACGTAACCCAGATCAGTGTTGAACGGCGGCCGCGTCCGGCCAGCCAGCCACCGACGGGAATCGTCAGCGCGAAGAATACGACACCGAAGAGCTGCATTATGAGGAACTGTTCGCGGTTATAACCCAGCGCGGTCGTGCCCCATGAGAGCGCGAAGACCGTCATCAGATAGAAGAGAACGAATGTCGCGAGTGCCATCATCGTGCCTACCAGCAACGTGAAAGGGTGCTGACGGACCACCACCCACAGCGGTAATTGCACCCTCTCTTTTCGAATCACGGCTTCGCGGAAGATGGGTGTCTCGGTAATCGTCAGCCGCACGTACAGGCCAACCAGTACCAGTACCGCACTTGCCAGGAATGGTATGCGCCAGCCAAAGGCGAAAAACTGATCGTCGGTAAGCGATTTCGAGAGCAGCAGAAAGACGCCGCCCGACAGCAGGAATCCCACGGGCGCGCCGAGCTGCGGAAACATGCCGTACCACGCGCGTTTGCCGGGCGGAGCATTCTCAACGGCCAGAAGCACCGCGCCACCCCATTCGCCACCTAATCCAAGCCCTTGGCCAAAGCGACATAGCGCGAGCAGCAGAGGCGCAGCGATCCCGATCTGTGCATAAGTTGGTAAAGCTCCGATCACTACGGTCGAGAGTCCCATAGTGAGCAGGGCAGCGACGAGTGTTGTTTTGCGGCCAACTCGATCTCCAAAGTGCCCGAAAAATGCCGAGCCCACCGGCCGAGCCAGAAACGCGATCGCGAAGGTCGCTAGCGAGGCCAAAGTAGCCGAGGTCGGGTCGGATGCTGGAAAGAACAGCCGTGGGAATACCAGCACTGCCGCGGTCGCGTAAATGTAGAAGTCGAAAAACTCGATGGCGGTGCCAATCAGGCTGGCAAACAGTACTTGCCCAGGACGGTTGAGGGCAGGCCTCGTTCCGGCATCGATTTCGCCGACCAGTTCGGTGAGCTGGTTGCGACTGTTCACCAAGTTCCCCACACACAGCGTGATCGTCTAGCGAGTATAGCGAAGACAGCAACCGCTTGTGCAATCAACGTATTGCGATTGTTTTTCTGGAGCGTCCTTCCGAGTCATCCGGCTGTTTGCATCTCGGAGCAGTTCACAGGATAATGGCAAGCCGCCACTCAACCGAAGGGGTGTATGCGTTGGACTCCTGGTGGCGTAAGCGACAACGTTGAGGACCGCCGTGGCAGCAGCGGCGGTTTCGGTGGTGGCAGTGGCATCCGCCTGGGTTTGGGTGGCATCCTTGTGCTGGGGATTCTCAGCCTCATCTTCAAAACCAACTTCTTCTCGCTCCTAAGCGGCGGAGGCGGTTCCGTCAGTGTGGGACAGCCGAGTACGACGCAGAGCCGTCCGCTGAATGACCCCGGCGAGCAGCGTGAGGTGCAGTTCGTCAGCTTCGTCCTGGATGATGCGCAAAACACTTGGAAGCAAGTTCTGCCCAGGTACGGAGCGCAGTACCGTGACGCCAAGCTAGTGCTGTTCCGCGATGCCATTGATTCAGGCTGCGGCTTCGCGCAGTCGGCGACAGGCCCGTTCTACTGTCCGAGGGATCAGAAGGTGTACATCGACCTCGGCTTCTATGACGAACTGAAGCAGCGATTCGGCGCCGGAGGAGACTTCGCGCAAGCCTATGTCCTGGCGCACGAAATTGGACATCACGTACAGCACCTGCTGGGCGTTGATAGCAAGGTGAGACAGATGCAGCGGGCTCGGCCTGAACTGGCGAACCAGCTTTCGGTGCGGTTGGAGTTGCAGGCCGATTGCCTGGCCGGAGTCTGGGGACACTCCACTGACCAGCGCAATATTCTGGAGGCCGGGGACGTGGACAAGGCGCTGAACGCGGCTTCAGCAATCGGTGACGACCGGCTGCAGCGTATGGCGGGGCGGGGTGTTAATCCGGATTCCTTTACGCACGGCAGCTCCGCTGACCGTGTGAAGTGGTTCCAGACAGGTTTCAAGAGCGGTGATGTCCAAGCGTGCAACACATTCGCGCAGTAAGTCGCAGACGACACCCACAAACGCGACAGTGCTATAGACTTGGAACCCCCAGGCAAACCACAGAAGCCCCAATCGAGTGAGGCAGCCAAGACATTTCTCGATTGCGATGTTTTAATGCGCTGTGTAAAACGAAGCTCGCACTCGCCGCTGCGCAACCCGCTTGCTCCGGCCAAATTGAGCGTGTTAGGCTCACGCCGCAATGATCTATCGCCTCCGAGTTCCGCGGCCACCGCTCTCGTTTTTCGTCGAGAATTTGTGGTTCTACCAGGACCTTGCCGTCGATCACACCGGCGAGAACTCCTGCCTGACGCGTCCCTGTAACTTATCATCGACCTCGGCGAGGGCCCCAAGAAGCTGTGCGACCGCGAGGAACAGACCCGCCATGCCGGCTTCAACCGCTGCTGGATCAGCGGCATGCAACGAAGGTACATCGTGATTGGCGCCGAACCCAGCTCCTCGATGATGGGGGTTCACGTCCGCACCGGCGGAGCTGCACCGTTCTTTGGCTTCCCAATCTCTGAGCTTTCCGACGAGGTGGTAGAGCTCGACCCAATCTGGAAACGCGAAATTCTCGCTTTGCGCGAGCAGTTGATGGAGACTCCGAACGTCGAGCTCAAGTTCGATCTGCTCGAGGCTTACCTCCTTCGCAAAGCGCAGAGCCGCCTGGCACCCGATCACGCTGTTGCCGCGGCTCTCGCATCCCTCGACACCTGGCGTATTGAAACTGCGCGATCTCGCCTCTCACTTGGGACTCAGCCATAAGCAGATGCTCACACGCTTCGATTGTCGAGTCGGGCTGACGCCGAAATTTACATCGCGCATCTTACGCTTCCGCAAGACGGTCAATGCCATCTGTGCGGCTCCCGCTGAAACCAACTGGGCAGAGCAGGCCGTGGATTGTGGTTACTACGACCAGGCCCACCGCATCCACGAATTCCAGGAGTTTGCCGCCACCACTCCGGCTGAGTATCAGCGAACCCACCTCGAGTTCCCGCTCTATATCGCTTTGGACTGAAGGGAAATTTCTTACAATACAGAGCCATTGCACTGCGGCATCCTGCCTCTGCAGCGAATTCTTTCCGAGGATGGTAGTGTTATGTCGCCTATCAATTGGCTCGCCGTGGTAGCAGCCGCAATCTCAACATTTGTCCTGGGCGGGCTCTGGTATTCGCCCGTGCTGTTTGGTCGCGCATGGATGAAGGAAAACGACCTGGACGAAGCAAGCTTGGCGAAGTCAAACATGGCAAAAATCTTCGGGCTGGCGTTCGTATTCGCACTGCTCATATCCGCGAACCTCGCCGCGTTTCTCGCCGAACCGAAGACAACCGCAAGCTGGGGCGCCACCGCTGGATTTCTCGCGGGCTTCGGCTGGTCACGCTCGCTATCGCGACGATCGCGCTATTCGACCGCCGCTCTGCGAAATATGTGCTCATCAACGGCGGCTACAGGACTGTCTCGTTCGTGCTGATGGGTCTGATTCTCGGAGCCTGGCGGTGAGCTTCGCCTCAATTACCCACCAAATGATCAGGGTTCATTAGCCGTTCGGAAATTGTCGGCTATTCAAAATTCCTGCACAGTGCTTGGTAACTCCGCTCCGGGTAGCCGTCATCTTACTTCGCAAATTGCCCTCAAGGAGTGTCGTATGCGCAGATTTGCGACGAAGTCTTTAGTAGCCGCTGCGCAGTGTTGTGTGCTGGCATCGCCATCGCGCAACAGCCAGTGCGAAACATCGACGCGAAACAGCACCCGAATTTGGCTGCTGCACAGCAATTTTGTGACCAGGCCTACCAGAAGGTTGTTGAAGCCCAGAAAGACAATAAGAAAGACATGGAAGGTCATGCGGACAAGGCCAAACAGCTCCTGCAGCAGGCCAGCCAAGAGTTAAAGTTAGCCGCGGCAGCCGACGACAAGAACGGACCGAAGTAATTTCGGACGTATGGGTGCTGCATAAATACCCTTACTCCCCATAGCTTTCTATAGCTGACGAGCGGGTGATCTCTTCGCCCGCTCCTTTTCCTCGATCTTCTCCACCAGGTCGCATGTCGTGGGAGTTGGAACTCCGTGCTTCTCGCCTCCACGCAGGACCGGTCCGGCGATGCCGTCGAGCTCCGGCTTTCGTCCCGCTGCCAGATCTTTGGCCATCGACGCGCGCATCGTAGATGGATAGTTGACGAAGGCCGCTGCCCCCTTCGAGCCATCCACCTCGGCTCCCTCTTTCGCGGCTACCGCACAGGCCTCATGAATCGCCGACTCGAATCTGTCCTTCCACTCCCGATCCGCAAGAATCTCACCCAGGTTCTTTCCTGAAGCCGAAGTCGCCAGTGCGAATGGCTCGAGGAAGCACAGTTTCGTCCACAGTAACGTCGCCTCATTGGCGACGAAGTGGCAGGTCCAGCCCAGACTGCGCAACTTTTCGAGAGTATCTCTCAGCACCGCTTCTCCGCTGCTCGCAACGCCCAGCCTCACCACCGAGCGCTGAATAAAATGCCCCTCAGCGCTGCGGTCAGCTTCCACGGCAATGGTCGCGGGGACAACACGATCTTGGCCGAATCGCGCTCGTAGCACAGCGATATGATCCACTCCGTTCAGCAGCGGAACTACAATCCGGGGCATAGCTTCGACTACGGCAAGCGCATCTTCGAGATGGTAGGTCTTGGTGGAGATCCAGAGCACATCGGCAGGTCCGCTAACCCTCACCGCAGTTTTTGCCGGCACGGTTATCGCGCCCGATGGAGTCTCTGCCGCAAGCGTGTGTGGATAATCGGCAAGCTTTTCGGCGCGAATAATTAGCGTTACGTCTTCCCCAATCGAGCTCAATGCCACCGCCATGAGCCCACCGATTGCGCCTGCTCCCAGGATTGCGTGTTTCATACTCGAGGAACAGTGTACCTTCAATCTGAAAGTTATCGCTCGCAGCACAACCTGATCGACTAGCCAAGCACTACAATCTGGCACCGTTGTATAGTCTTTACGTCTCAGCCGTTCTATGGAGGTCTTTCGCACAATGAAGATTGTGCTCGCGTGGTCAGTCGTTGTGATTTGTGCCCTTACTCTCTCTGCTCAAAACAACAGCAATTCCAACCTCGAAGCTCGCCGTGCCCAGCTCCGCGATGCCCTCCAGGCCGAATGGGAATACACGCTCCGCACCTTTCCCGAGTTCGCGACGTACGTTGGCGATACCCGCTACAACGATCGTCTCGGCGACTATTCACCAGAAGCCATCGCCAAAAACCTGGAGCATGCTAAGCAACAGCTCAAGCTATTTGAGGTCATCGACACGGCAGGCTTCCCCGAAGACGAAACGCTGAACCGGCAACTCATGGTGCGTTCTCTCACAGAGGACGTCGAGGGCGCCCAATTCACCGACTGGCAGATGCCGGTTGACCAGTTCAACGGAGCGCACCTCAGCTACGCTTCCATGCCCCGCCAGATGCCCTTCGCCTCCCTCAAGGACTACGACAACTACATTGCCCGCCTTCATCAGCTTCCGCGTGTGCTCGACCAGGTCACCGCCAATATGAAGCTGGGCATGAGCAACAAGCTGATGCCGCCGAAGTTCCTTTTAGAGAAGGTCGCCACGCAGGCGCGCAGTGTCGCCGATGCCAGCGACGACAAGAGCCCCTTTACCCAGCCATTGCAGAAGTTTCCCGCGAGCGTTTCTGCTTCTGACCAGCAGCGCATTCGCGACGCCGTCCTCAAAGTGGTCAAGAGCGAAGTGAATCCGGCGTACGCGAAGTTCGCCGACTTTGTGAAGAATGACTACGCTCCCCACGGCCGAACAGAGATGGGCGTGTGGTCATTGCCCAACGGAGCGGCGCGTTACCAGTACCAGGTGAAGAAGCTCACCACCACCGGATACACGCCCGAGCAGATCCACGAGATGGGCTTGAAGCAGGTTGCCGAAATCGACGCGCAAATGCTGGCCATTGCCAAGGCACAGGGTTATCCTGACATCAAGAGCTTCAACGAGCACATCCGGCAGGACCCCAAGCTCCACGGCACCTCAGGACAGCAAATTCTCGACCTTTACCAGCACTACACCGATCAGATGTACACGAAGCTGCCGCAGCTATTCGGCAATCTCCCCAAGAACAAGCTCGACGTAGTCCCCATGGAGGCCTTTCGCGCGCCCGATTCGGTCCCTGCCGATTATTCACCAGGCACCGAAGATGGTTCTCGCCCCGGCCGCATTAACGTTAACGAGTACGACCCCGAACATCGCTTGCTGCTAAATGTCGAAGCTATCGCCTATCACGAAGGCGTTCCCGGTCACCACCTTGAGTTTTCCATTTCCTCCCACCTAACCAACATCCCGCCCTTTCGTAAGTACAACTACATTCCGGCATTCTCCGAAGGTTGGGCGCTCTACTCCGAACGCTTGGGAAAGGACGTCGGCTTCTACCAGGACCCGTACACCGAATACGGTCGCTTGGGCAACGAGATGTGGCGCTGCGTGCGCCTCGTGGTCGACACCGGCGTGCACTACAAACATTGGTCCCGCGATCAGATGGTGGACTACTTCCGCGCCCACACCGCGATGGACGAGCCCAACAT
>Ga0126384_10000809_pt1 | contig 17929 bp, 12 predicted proteins | sample PanSoiMetPlot_36_FD_92543 | JGI IMG/M metagenome (GOLD analysis project Ga0126384, IMG submission 92543) | Tropical forest soil microbial communities from Panama - MetaG Plot_36 | ecosystem: Environmental > Terrestrial > Soil > Tropical forest > Bulk soil | place: Panama | collected 2016-02-17 | reverse complement strand
TTTCTTGGCTCGCGAGGAATGGGCGCAGCCGGGGTCCCCGCGCTTGCGGGGTGGCAAGCCCAGGGGAAGAAAGTCTCGCCGCCGCCATTGCGGCAAGGCGATCGAGGCTTGCCGTCCTGTGGCCCGATCACGCCATCAAGAGACCGCGTGGGTCGCGCGCCAGACAGCCTTGCGAGGAGAAGACGTGGCAGGCATGGGTCCGTGCAAGGGGCCAAAGTTGACAGGCGAAGGAACAGAAACCCTGGCGTACAGAAGGGCGGCCCAGCTATCCGGGACCATGGCCAGCGCACGCCTCCAGACACCGGAGTCTATCAGCTGCGGGTACCGGTGCCGTTCGATCGAAGCGCTGCGATGGCCGCGTTGTCCACGGTCGGATTTGACGATCCGCATCCGCCGCACACCCCAACCGAAGATAAGACGAAGCGAGACCTTAGCTGTCCCTGGCCGCAGGTGCCGCAGGAAACAGCGGCCTGCCACCGGCAACATCGCTCGACCCGATATCGGGTGGGTTTGGGAGCGCCAGGCGCGCCCATGCCGTGGTGCCCACCGCAACCGCGCCGATCAGCGCAAACGCCCGCTGCCACAGCTCAGCGGGCACGCCGAGTTGGGCGAGACCAAGAGCCGCGTGATAACCCGCCATCGCGGCGGGCACAGCAAACACGAGGGCGATGGCGGCGCGGATCACTGGCGAGCGGAACGCGGCGACCGCAATCTGTCCTGTCGCGAGGGTGAGAGCTCCTGCGATCAGTCCGACAAGGAAGGCGCCGAACTCGCCCGCACCGGTTTGGTAGGCCGCCACGCCTGCAGCGAGGCCCACGAATACGGGCAACGCTTGGACCGCAAGTGCGAACAGCAGCCAGCACAGAAACCCAAGGCTGATGAAGCTGAGAATGATGCCGATAACGATCATGGTGGTGGCCTCCGAGACACAGGTCCGACGGATACGCCTTCCACCACCTCCACGGCGCAGAATTGGAATAGCAAATCCCTCTCAGTTTTGGAATCCGGTATCGTGGTTTTATTTGACCGTCGCGGCCGGGTTGCCGTGGATCAAACGCCGAGGGCAAACTTGCGCTGTTCACTGATCGGCAACTCCATCGCGTGAACAAGGCCCTGGCGATGGCGGCTATTGCAATCGAGCGACGGCTCGGCCGACAGGAGATCTCGTCCCCATGAAGGCGCCGCCATTCGAAATCGCGGAGCGAAAAATGGAATTTGGATGTTCTTTTTGTTGCGGTTAGAGATCGGCCGCAAGCCGCAACAGATGCCGCGATCAGTGACACCGTAACGAGCCGCACGGCTGGGATGCGGCTCATCGCGACGCGTGCGGAAAAGCGACACTCATGCGCCGCCGTCGAACTTCCACACCGGGATGCCGAGCTTTTTGGCCTTGTCGGCGAGGTTGGCGGAGATGCCGGAGCCAGGAAACACGATGACCCCGATCGGCATCACGGCGAGCATCTGGTCATTGCGCCGGAACGGTGCAGCCTTGGCGTGGCGGGTCCAGTCGGGCTTGAAGGCGATCTGGGTGACCTTGCGGGCGTTGGCCCAGGCGCCGGCGATGCGCTCGGCGCCCCTCGGGCTGCCGCCGTGGAGCAGCACCATGCCGGGATGCTTGGCGTGAACCTGGTCGAGCCGGTCCCAGATGGCGCGATGGTCGTTGAAGTCGAGACCGCCCGTGAAGGCGACCTTGGGGCCGGGCGGCAACAGCACCTCGGTCTCGCTGCGCCGCTTGGCGGCAACGAAGTCGCGGCTGTCGATCAGCGCCGCTGTGAGAGTGCGATGATTGACCATCGATCCGGTGCGTGGGCGCCAGGATGAGCCGGTGTGGCGCTCGTAGAGATCTGCGGCGTGGTCGCGGAAGAGCTCCATGGCATCGCGGCGTTCGATCAGAGTGAGGCCCTGTGCGAGCAGGCGTTCGAGCTCGACCGAGCGGATTTCCGAGCCGTCCTGCTCCTTCTGGCTGCGCTTCTGGGCGCTCTCGTTGTCGTCGAGTTCGCGCTGCACCCGGCCGGCGGCGCGATGGAAGAGGTTCACGGCTGACCACAGCAGGTCGTCGAGGTCGGGTTCGAGGCGAGTATCGCGCAAGGTCGCGATCAAGGCATCGAAGATGTCGGCGACGGCGCCGCCGATGACGCGAGCCTCGGGCAGCGGCCGCGGATCGGGTTCGTCCTGGAATGGACGCCAGCCGTAGAGCTGGAGCTCGGCGAGGACGTGTGCGGTCGGGGATGAGGCGTGCGGGTTGTCGTCGCGATCGGTCGTCATGGTGATGCCCTCCGTGGGATTGGCCGCGCCCATCGCGGCCTGCGAGGCGATCACCCGACGGCAGGCGGCCCGGGGCCGCACCGCGAGCGGCCGGAGCGTAAGCGGAGGACGGCGGACGGCGGCTATTTTGTCTCGCGATGCAAAGCCGGAGGCCCGCGCGGCTTGTCGCGTCGGCATCCGGCGGCGGAAAATAGCCGCCGCCCGCCGTTGCGGCCCCGGACCGCCTGCCGTCAGATCGCCCTCCCGCAGGCCGCGGGCGCGGCTTTCCCTGGAGGACGCATTCACCACGATCGGGTGCGACGCCCCGCATGCTCACCTGACCGTTACGGCCTCCGATGCCATGAACCGGCTGACGTCCTCCGGGACGAGTTGTTTACGCAGCGTCGCCCGAAGTGCGGCCACTCCGAGCTGGCGCAGGTCATCGTTGAAGTCCTTGAGGCGCGGCGCGAGCGTGATCGCGTCAATCCCGCCGGCCTGCGCCCGGCAGCTCAGCTGTTGTGCTGCCCGCCAGCCGGGCGCGTCATTGTCCTGCGCGACATAGAGGCGCCGCAGCGTAGGCGGCGGCCGGAAGAGAGCGAGGTGATTGGCGGACAGCGCAGCTGCCATCGGCATCGCCGGCAGGACGGTGCGCACCGACAGCACGGTCTCCAGGCCCTCGCCCGCCGCCATGACGTCATCGACCGAGCCGAACCGCACGCCGTGCCCGGCGATCTCGCCCAAGGCGCGCCGGGGTGATGGCACCGGGGCCTTGTCGCGGCTGGACGGATCGAGCCAGGTGCGCTGCAGACCGGTGACCTCGCCGTTAAGGTCAGTGACGGTCGCGAGCAGCGCCGGCCAGATCTCATAGCAGTTGGCGCCCGTTACCTCGTTGGTGGTGCGGTAGAAGCAGCGTGGATGGAATCGCAGCGTCCGAAGATCAGGTGTGATCGCAATGCCGCGATTCCGCAGATAGGTCTCCGCGACGGTGCCGGCGAGCGGGTATGACATCACCAGCAGCCGGCGCGCAGTGTCCAGCAAACCATCCGATGGTTCGGGCCGCAATAGTGCAGGCTGCGCCAGGCCGAGGAACCTGCGCGCTTCGGTGAGAACATCGGCCAGGCGATCGAGACCGCAACTGAGGGCGATGAGGTCGAGCAGATCGCCATGCTGGGCTGTCGCGGCGTCGGTCCAATGGCCGGCAGCTCCTTTGCCGTACAACGGGCCGTAGAGGCGGACATAGAGGCTGCGTCCCGGTGTGTTGGCGACATCGCCGACGATCCAATAGCGGCCTTCGCGGCGGCCATGGGAGAGATAGTAGCGGCACACGGCCTCGGCGCTGCGCGCGAGACGTTGCGCGAGCTCGGCGGCTTGGGAGGACATGGCTGTTCCTCCCCTCACGCTGCCGGCCGCCCCGCGATCCGCACCAGCGGATAGCGTTCCGTCAGGGCGCCGAGGATTGCCGGCCCGTTGGTCCCGACCGGCACGAACAGCCGCAGCTTCCAAGCGATGATCTCGGACACGAGCCCCATCGCCTTGAGCCGGTCGACCATGCCCTCGGTAAAACCGGAGACCTCGATGCGGAAGTCCCCCATGACCTTGACGCGGCGAACCTCAGGCCCGCCCTGGAGGTGCAGGATCGTCCGCCCGTCGAGCACGGCCGCGAAGGCATCGGCTGGATCGAGAGCCGGTGTCTCGCTCTCGACCGCCTGTGCGACCCAGGCCGGCGAGACCAGGCGGCCGATGATGCGCTCGCCATCATCGGTCTGGAGCCGGTAGACCCGCATGGAGTCGTTCGGCAGCCGGTTCCAGATCGGCAGCAGCAGACCAGTGACGATATGCAGGCTGCTGTCGGTGAACTCCGGTACTGCGGCGAGCTCAGTCTTCCATGCGCGGATGAAGTCGGCGCGATCGGCCTCGCGCCAATGGGTCTGCGCGATGGCGCTGAGCGGAGTTGCGGGTCGCTCCATCGGCCGGAGCAGGCGGACGCGGCGTTCGACTTCGCCGTCATCCAGCATCAGGCTCGGTGCCGGCACCTGGACGGCGGCGCGCCCGGACTGGGCATTCACCAGCAGCCGGGCGCGCGGATCGTTGGCAACATCGAGCGCCTCGGCCAGCGTGAACGGACGGTTGCGGTCGCGGCGGGTGATGGTGAACACCTGCGTCTCGGCGCCGCTCTGCGGTTGGACATAGAGCGTCCGGCGATCGGTGACCTTCAGGCTCTCTGCCGTAAGGGTCTCAACTCCGACATCATAAGTGCCGGAAGCGATGGCGCCCTCAATCCTGGTGCGCAGCAAGTCGTCGAACACGCCAAACAGCGTGTTCTGCATCCCGATGGTGAGCGCCAGTAGCCGGTTGAGGAAGGTGGTGATCGGCGGCAGGTCCTCCCGCAACGATCCATCATTGTCCGTCAGGCGCAGTCCGGTGGCGGCTTCGAAGGTCTGAAGCGGGCAGCCCTCGATCTTGCCGCCATAGATCAGAAGGTAGAGCTGGCGGAGCGCTGCCCTGGCGTAGACGGATTCGAGATTGTCGTCGGCGCGGAACAAGCCCTGGCCGCCGGTCTGCCGCTGGCCCTTGGTGATGGCGCCGAGTGTATCGAGGCGGCGCGCGACGGTGGAGAGAAAGCGCTTCTCGGCTTTGACGTCGGTGGCGATCGGCCGGAACAGCGGCGGCTTCGCCTGGTTGGTGCGGTTCGAGCGGCCGAGGCCTTGAATGGCGGTGTCGGCCTTCCAGCCCGCTTCCAGCAGGTAGTGGACCCGCAGGCGTTGATTCTTCACCGCAAGGTCGGCGTGATACGAGCGCCCCGTGCCGCCCGCATCGGAAAATACCAGAATGCGCTTCTCGTCATCCATGAAGGCCTGCGCCTCGGCGAGATTGGCCGATCCGGCGCGGGCCTCGACGGCGAACCGGTCGGTGTCGTCCTCACCTCGTTTGCGCACGATGCGCCGCGAGCGTCCCGTGATCTCGGCCACCATGTCGGTGCCGAACCGCTGGACGATCTGGTCGAGCGCGCCCTGGACGGGCGGATGCGCGGCGAGCCGCTCGATCATACGGTCCCGCCGCTCAACCGCGTCGCGGCACTGGACCGGCTGGCCCTCGTGAAACACCGGTCGGGAGGCGAGATTGCCATCGCCGTCGGTGAACGGCTCGAACAGCTGGGTCGGAAAGCCGTGCGCCAGGTAATCGAGAACGTACTCGCGCGGCGTGATGTCCACCTGGACGTCGGCCCATTCCTCGGTCGGTATCTCGGCCAGGCGCCGTTCCATCAGGGCTTCGCCGGTGGAGACGATCTGGATGACGGCGGCATGGCCGGCTTTAAGATCGCGTTCGACCGCTGCGATCAGCGCCGGGGTCTTCATGGCGGTGATGAGGTGATTGAAGAAGCGCTGCTTGGCGCTCTCGAAGGCGGAGCGCGCCGCCGACTTGGCCTGGGCGTTCAGCGTCCCGGATTCGCAGGTGACGTTGGCGGCCTGCAGCGCGGCGTCGAGGTTGTTATGGATGACCTGGAAGGCACCCGCATAGGCGTCGTAGATGCGGACCTGCTCCGGACTGAGCTGATGTTCAACCAGCTCATATTCGATCCCCTCGTAGGAGAGCGAACGCGCTACATAGAGGCCGAGCGCCTTGAGGTCGCGGGCGAGCACCTCCATGGCGGCGACGCCGCCGGCCTCGATCGCCTCGACGAACTCCGCCCGCGTGGCGAATGGAAAATCCACCCCACCCCACAAACCGAGCCGTTGGGCATAGGCAAGATTGTGCACCGTGGTGGCGCCAGTCGCCGAGACGTAGAGCACACGGGCGTCGGGCAGCGCGTGTTGCAACCGCAGGCCCGCTCGGCCCTGCTGTGAGGGCGCCTGCTCGCCGCGCTCGCTCTTGGCGCCGGCTGCGTTCTGCATGGCGTGGCTCTCGTCGAAGACGATGACTCCATCGAAGTCACGCCCCAACCAATCGACGATTTGTTGAACGCGGGAAACCCTTTCCTCGCGGGCGTCGGAGCGTAGCGTGGCATAGGTGGTGAAAAGGATGCCTTCACCCAGATGGATCGGCGTGCCCTGGCGAAACCGCGACAGCGGCGTGATCAGCAGGCGCTCCTGTCCGAGCGCCGACCAGTCGCGCTGGGCGTCCTCAATCAGCTTGTCGGATTTCGACACCCACAGGGCGCTTCGGCGGCCCTTGAGCCAGTTGTCGAGCAGGACGCCGGCGACCTGGCGGCCCTTGCCGGCGCCGGTGCCGTCGCCGAGAAACCAGCCGCGGCGGAAGCGGACGGCATTCTCGGCGTTATCTGCGGCAGCCGAGACGACATCGAATGTATCGTCGACTGTCCACGAGCCGGCGAGAAATCCGCTATGTGCTTCGCCGGCATAGATAACGCTCTCGAGCTGGGCATTGGAGAGCAGGCCGTCCGAGACAAGATTTGCCGGCAGATGCGGCCGATAGCTCGGCTTGGGCGGCGCCACCGAGGCCATGGCGGCGGACTGCACGAGCCGGGTCGGATGGGCCTGAGAGCCGGGAATACGGATCGACTGAAGCGCGTATCCTTCATAAAGCGCATCCGTGATGCGCCCGCTTTCCGCCGGTTTCCAGTCGACGGTCTCATAAGCGAGCTCGACGCCGGCCGATTCAATGTTCTCTGCAGCGCAGCTGCGGTGCGATCGCCGGTTGGGGACCAGCCGCGCGCCCAGCGTGTTTGTCGCAATCGGCGCGGTGGCGCGCCCGGTCGTCGGAGGCACCGCTACGACAGCTCGCGCCGGAACGTGGCAGGTCACCCAGTCCAGCAGCGTGGCAGTGTCGCCTGCCGTCCCGGGCGAAGCCGGAAAGGATGCCGGATTATCCGCCGGTACGCGGTCGATGACGGTCAGCCGGGTCTCGGTCGTGGTACCGTGGCGGGCATAGACCCGGCCATCGACCGCCGCCGAAAACACAATGCGAGCGCGTTCCTGCAAGCGGACAAAGCTGTCCCGCCAAGTTGGATTGTCGGGGCAAAGGTTCGCGCCCGTAATGGCAACCAGGCGGCCGCCGTCAATGAGACGCGCCAGCGCCGATGAAATGTGACGTAGGGCGGCATCGGCGACACGGCCGTCGACGTGAGCGGCGGCCGAGAAGGGCGGGTTCATCAGCACGACGCTTGGGCGTATGGCAGCGTCGAGATGGTCGTGGATGTGCGCGGCGTCGAATCGGGTGATGCCGACATCGGGGAATAGGCGATCGAGCTGATCGGCGCGCGCCTCAGCAATCTCGTTCAGGACCAGTCTGCTGCCGGCGAGCTCCGAGTGGATGGCGAGGAGCCCAGTACCGGCTGAAGGTTCCAGCACGACATCGGCGGGCGTGATCGCGGCGGCTGTGCCGGCGACAAAGCCGAGTGCGATCGGGGTGGAGAACTGCTGGAGCGCCTCGCTCTCCTCGGACCGGCGCGTGTGGGACGGAAGGAGGGCTGCGAGCTTCGTCAGCATCACAAGGAAGCGCGACGGCGACGTTGCCTGCTCGCGCATAGCGGACCCAAATTTGCGCAGAAACAGGATCTGTGCTGCCTCGCAGGCCTCGTAGGCCGTTTTCCAGTTCCAGACGCCTTGGGCGTCCGATGCGCCGAAGGACGCGATCATCGCGGCGCGAAGCGCTCGCGCATCGATAGCGACGCCGCGCTCAAGATGGGTGAGGAGCAGATTGGCAGCGCGAATGAACGCATCGGCGGTATTCGATGGTTGAGACGCGGGCGAGGCAGAAGACGCCGCCGCCGTGGCGGCTGCGGAGACGAACAAATTCATGGAGATCATCCGGGAGAGCGGGAGCGGGCGAGCCGGCCGGGCGCTCTCTCGACCTCGACCGGCTCAAACCCGTCCCGGCCCTGCTCTTACTCTCCAGCGGGCCGAGGCTCGCCGGAATCCGAAGAGGTTCCCGGCGGCTTGTAAGCGTCGTAGCGATTGCCAGGCACGAGGTGGCCGAAGGGCATTATCGTGTATTCAGCGGTATCCCGTGCAATCGCGCAAAGAACATGGCGTGGCTCGCCCGTGACCGCGTCGGCGCATTCGAGCAATGCGAGATCGCCGCAGGCCGCAGCGCGCAAGAGTGTGTCGAAGTTGGCGCAGGCGTATTCGGGAATCCTCGTGGTGGGCCTCCAAAAGAAAACGAGCCCGGCACGACGGCTGGGCTCGCAGCTCAAGGGAGTGGCCGATAATCACGCGGAAGCGGCGCGCCGTCGCTCCGCCTCGCGGATGGCTGCGAGCGCTGCGTGAAAGACGGCGGCACCCCGTTCCTCGGACAGGTCGGTGCACTCCACGACAGCACAGCATGCAGCGTGAATGTCGGCGTCGGTCACCGCGCCGGCCGTAGGACCTGTGAGGGCCTCATCGGTCGCAATCAGCTCTGCGATCTCGGCTCTGACCGCTGACTCGTCGAGCTGGAGAAGCACATGCGATCGGGCTGCGCCGTCGTGATCGGCAACGCTCATGGCTCACCTCGTACTCTTCGGCCGCTCCGAATCTCACGGGCTAGCCAGCCATTTGTATGGATCCAAGCCACGGGCCTGCGGGTGGCGAGATCGAACACGTGTGCGCCGCCACTGAACGCATTGATTCGCGGTTGCGAGCAGGTGTTGGCCCACTGCAACCCCCAACGGCCGGTGAGGCCAAAGACTTCCGCGCAACGCTGCACGAACATGATCACCTGCAGGGGATCTCCGGTGCTGGCATCGCGCATCCAGAGTTTCGTGCCGCCCTCGTCAGGATGAACTGACACAAGGAAGCCGCCGCCGAGTGCGCCCGCACGTGCAGCTTGTTCCATGCAAGCAGGGTACAGATCAAGCGCGCGGGCGGCGTTGTCCGGCGTTCCGACGTCGAGGACACAGGAGAAGTGGGTGAAGTAATCAGCCATGTCAGCCTCCAGAAAGCGAAGAGCCCGGCGCAGTGGCCGGGCTCGGTGAAACGGAATTGCGGGATGGCTACATCCTCCCCGTAGGCGACCGAATCATTCCGCCGCGACGGCGTGCGGCTCCTCGGGGTCGGAGGCCTTTGCGTCGCCCGCCTCGTTATCCTCGCCGTCCGCGAGGAACGCCGGCAATGTTTCCGCACCGGATTCGGCCTCGACCTCCGCTGGCTGTGCGTCGGGCGTGCGCAGCGGCTCGGGTACCCATGCGGTGCCGGAGAGCAACCGCTCGGCCTCCCTCGCCATGTCGGGCTTCTTGAGATGATCGATGAGCTGCACCGATGCGTCTCCCTTGGCCTCCCGCACCGCATCCAGGATGCGCGCCTTCGGCACCCGGCCGAGATAGTTGTCGACCGTCGGCGACCAGCCGGCCGCTGCCACGTCGAGCTTGACGGCGCGCGCCAGCGTGTCGGCGTGTGCCAATCGCCGTGGGTTGCGGTTCCACGGCTCATGCACAGCATTGACGCTGAGCGATGCGCAGTGGGCGAAGAGGGCTGCCCGGCTGTCGCCATCGAACGCCACCAGCGCGTTCCAGAGATCATCTTCGCCCTTGGGCAACTGCCTGGCCCATTGCTGATGACGCACCTCGATCGCCTTGGCGGATGCGCTGTCGGCGAGCCCCGGCCCCTGGGTGCTGAAGCTCGCGCTCTTGGCCGAAATCTCAAGACAGCTCCCCGATGAAAACTGGTAGAAGGCGGAAAGGCACAGGGCGTGCAGCACAGCCGCGAAGGCTGTGTCAGGATCGTTTGCCAGCGCATCTCTCAGCGCCAGGGTTCGATGGGCCGTCAGCTCGGTGACGAGGCGTTCCGACAAGGGCTGGAGGCCGTTGTCTTCCTCGGCTTCGGCCTGCTCCCCAGAAGTACCGTTGGCGCCGACTGTGATGACTCCGCGCTCGGTCGTGCCGCCAGGCTCGCCGTCCGGTGGAGCTTCGTGATCCTTCGCCTGCACCAGCTCGACCGGCGGCTCGTCCTCGGGACGGACATAGCCGCGCTCAATGCGCAGACTGCCGTCGCGATCAATGCTGACGAACGCGCCGGCACACGCGACCTCGGCGGGATCGTAGACGACGGGCCGGTCAGTGAGCGTTTCCAGCGCGGTTTCGATCTCACCGAGCCGCCGGTCGACCTGCTCGGGCACCTCTTCAGCCTCGGCGTACTGCTGCTCGAGGCCATCGAGCTCGGCTTCCAACGCGTTGCGGGTCGCGATTTCTTCCTCAGTGAGATCGACGACGTGTCCGTCGAGCCGGCGCAAGCCAGCCGTGTGGCCATACGGAAAGTCCGGAGCCACCGAAATCCACTTCCACCCTTCGGTGCGCAGCTTCTCGGCTTCGGCCTTGAGCTTCTCAATCACCAGACGATCGAGCAGCGCCGGATCCTGCAGCCAGCCGCCATCGTCCTGTTCGAAGAGATCGCGTGTCACAACACCGCCTGCTGCCTCATAGGCATCAACGCCGACGAACATCGCCCGTCTGTCGGTAGCGCGGACTGCGCCTTCCGTGAGGTGGCGGCGGATGTAGTACGGCTCGGTGTTGCAGCCATGGGAGAGCTGCTCCCAGACCTGCTCCTGACGGGCATGGTCGTTGGTCACCGTAAACGCCATCAGCTGCTCCAGCGTCATGCCGTCCGCCGCGTAGATGTCGAGGAGTTTCGGGGAGACTGCGGCAAGCTTCAGCCGCTGCTTCACGACGGTCGCGCTCACGAAGAACCGGGCCGCGATGTCCTCTTCGCTCAATCCCTTCTCGCGCAGGGTCTGGAACGCCCGAAACTGGTCGAGCGGATGCAGGGCTTCGCGCTGGACGTTTTCGGCAAGCGAATCCTCCTCCGGAAGGCCACCGGTCCTCACAACGCAGGGCACGGGCTGGGTCTTATTCATGCGCTTCTGCTTGACCAGCAGCTCCAGCGCTCTGTACCGGCGGCCGCCGGCCGGGACCTCGAACATGCCGGTTTCGTTACCCTCGGTGTTGAGCACCGGCCGGACGCTGAGGCTTTGCAGGAGCGTGCGCCGGGCGATATCGTCAGCCAGCTCGTCTATCGAGACGCCGGCCTTCACGCGGCGCACATTGGACTGGCTGAGCACCAGCTTGTTGAAGGGGATGTCGCGCGACGCGCTCAATGTGATCTTCTGGACAGAAGCCATGTCGATGTTCTCCGCGACGGGCGGCCGGGAGCCTTTCTCTCGACCCCAACCCGTCACGAACTGACCCGACTTTTCTCTCACTGTTCGGGCGCAGGTTCCGCGGGATCACGGAGGTTGAAGACCTCGGCGCCCGCCGCTCGATAGGCTTGCGCCACCACACCGAGCGGGGCGAAAGAGAGCGCATGATAGGGCGGAGGGCTTGCCTCTTCGCCGATTGCCACCATCGGTCCACGGACCGCAAGGCGCGCGACATCTTCGAAGACCACCATCCGGCTGTCGATGACCGGCAAGCCGGCGGCAATGCAGGACGCCTTGATATGTTCGCAGTCGTAGCCGCTGAGGCGAGCGCCGCATCCAAACCACAGGATGAACCCACCACGACCCACCGAGAGATGGCCTCCCTCGGTCTGGAGAGCGCGCGCAATGTAATCGCCGTAATCCCGCAGATTTGCATTTCCAGATCTGTACATGTTCGCCTCTCAACGACGGGCGTCGCGAACAGCTTTCGGGGCCTGTGATCCCGTCACCGGGAATACGGCCGCCCTCGAACTTCGGGCGGCCGCTGGACGCGTTGGGATCGCGTTCGGCTCAACAGGCTTGCCGGTTCAATTCCCGTTGCCCCGGCATTGGCCCTCGCCGGCCCGCATGGGACGCGTCACAGGAACGACCTCGTGATCAGGCCGCAACGGGTTCAGCTGCGAGTTCTGTCTCCGCCGCCTGTACAAGATCAGCCGGAGCGAGATCAGACTCGACATGCCTCCCTGATGCGGCGCGCCAGGTCGTCGGGCCGGTTCAGAAGGCCGAGGGAGGCGAAGTGATTGGGACCGCCATGATAGTCCTTGCGACCTTGGCACGTCCGGAACATGAGCCCGGTATCGTGACCAGTTGCCGGATGGCACGCCTGAACGTACACCTGATCGGCGTGCATCGTGATATGACCTCTCCCGACACGGCGATTCCACCCATGTTGGAACGAAGATCATAATTTTTGCGGCGCGAGGCCGAGTGCGTCGGCGAGCTGCTTGAGCCGGCGGCGAGCGTGGTTATGGAACGCGCGCTTTGCCTCGCCGTCATATGCAACCGGCTTTCGGAAATCGAAGTTGGAGGATGGCTTGGGCATGATCAGGAATCCAAGAGCGGATGACGGGCAAGCCCGGCGACGCGCTCTCTTCCATCCCCGGGCTCGCCCACAGCCCGGCTCCACCCTCACTCTGAAGACGAATTCATCATCACGTCATTGATCCCAGGATCAGAGCGCATGACGATCATCGGTCCCCCGGGACCGGGACGCGCTCGACGAGGCGGGTAGACGAATATCCAACAAAAGTGTGGAGGCAATGTAACGCAATTGAGCGGGCCTGCTACCGCGATCTGCCGACAGGCCTAGCAAAACACTGAGTGCACCAGGAAGCGCGGCGACCAACCTTGACCGGGAATGAACACGCGACCCAGACCGGAGAGCATCCGGTGAAGAAGCGTCTTTTATGCTGTGGCCGATTTTTGGCACGTTAAGATAGCGAGCAGGGCCAGGCACAATAAAATCCTCGGCCAATTGACGAGGAGCCGGAAGTTGTAGCCGAGGCGGCGAAGATGGCGTTGGCATCACCTTGCATCGCATCTGGGTCTGCCAGCATGGCCACAGCGAAATCACCCGCGCGAGCTACGAGGTTTCGTTCCCCATATCTGGCCCCGTGCGGCGCAGCCCAAATTCTAAGTGATTGAATTGTTTGGTCGGAGTGGCAGGATTTGAACCTGCGACCCCCTCGTCCCGAACGAGGTGCTCTACCGTCATGATGGTTGTGACTGGGAACTCACAAGCCCGAAACGCAGGCGACTGCATCCTGGTAGCGGGTTGAAGGTCTATGCGGCCCTGAATGTATATGCGAATTCCTGTGGCAAGTGACGTGGTGACGTCATTAGTAGCGCTCCAGTGATTTGAACCCCGACACAGATCAGACGTGAATGGCGAAATGGATGCCGGTTCCACGGACGCGGTATGCCAGCATTTCACCGCCTTCATGCGATTCGATCGAGCAGCAACAGCGTGTGAAGTCGCGAAAGGCTTAAGTCACCTTTGTGATAGCCGCCTTTTTAGGCTGCACCTGCGAACCGCCCATGAAAGGCGTCCGCGTCCGCTGCGCGTTCTCAAAGCGGTACCGAACGCGTCGCTGGTCGCGATCTTACCGTATAGGTCAAAGGTGACGGAGCAGCGTTCAAGAAAGCGAATGATCTCCTCCTCAACGTCATCCGAAAAAACCCGCCGGCGGGGCATAGCCATTTATGACGCAAACCTTCCTGCGGTCAGAAGTCGCGGGTGGGTAGGCGTGTGCTCTATTGATCTGCGGCGCTGACGATGAACGTATTTTGCGTGGGGCCGCTATGGAACGGCGGCATGTTCAAGACGTTTATCTCACCCTTAGTGTTCGCGACCCTGGCGGCTGCGACGTTATCTCTGGTTTCAGATCGACGCGGGTTTGAAGAACTAGCGGTCCGGGCCGCGATCGCCGAGGAGGCGCGCGCCACGGACACGAAGTGCCCTCTGTCACCCCAATACACCGACACAGCGGATGTGAGGCTACTTTCGATCTGCCTTAGATACGGGCTCGACGCGTACGACGCCGCACGGCGGTATCCTGAAACTTCTCCAAAGGTGTTCGCCGTGTATGGGGAGGATGAGACCTTCCAAAAAGTTCTCAATCGCTTGGGGCACGAGGTCATCCCGGTTGTCGCGTACTTTGTCGAACATGGCTCACGTGAGTTTCAGCTTCGGCAGGCAGCCGGCGAGGCGATGCAGCAGGTGTGGGAGGGTAAAAGACCGAAATGGCAACCCTCCAATATCACTCGTGAACAGATCGGTCTGATCGCGATCTATCACCTTGAACGTCGAGGTCATGAAATGCTCGCGGAATTCGAGATCGTCGATGGCGCGGCGATACGAAAGCCGATGAGACGATTTTTCTTTGCAGCGAAGGACCTGCTTGTCGGGGGCGTTGAAGATATCGAAACGATCTTGGTCCGTGGAGAACGATTGCCGACCTGGAAGGAGGTAGGTTTTGCCGCTCTCGACGTCACCATTATCGCAGGCGGTGTCGGCGCCATTACAAAGGCGGCTCGACTTGGAATCGGCACGGCGGAGGCGGTCGAGAAAGGCGCAGTACGTTTGGCTGCAGAGGGTGCAGTCGAAAAAAATTCGGTTCGTTTCGCCGCTGAAGGCGCGGCCGGAAACAATCGATCCTCGTGGCCGCTGAAGGCGCATACGAGGCACTTAGTGCCATCGGCAAGGCGGGTGTTGTCGTCGCTCCAGTCGCATTTGCATATGTTGTGATCACACGGCCGCAACTCGTCGCATCTGCGGGCGGCTGGATCGCCGAACAGCTTGGCGGCAATCGCATCGCCGGCATCTTTGCTGTCTACTTGATTGGTATTTTTCTTGTTCTTCAATTCTTGCGGCCGCTTTTGTGGTTGGGACGAATCGTGGGCAAGCCCATTTTCCGCTTCGCTCGCTATGCCGTAGCAAAACGACAGCGTCAGAACGCTCGCGGCCTGACCCACTGCGCCACACCAACACAGTCATCGTAGCGCCAAAAACCAGCTTCGATCATCCGAATTGCGCGCGCTCCCACGCCATAACGCGAACGGCCGAAGATTATCCTTCCTTTCAGCGAGCGTCTATTCGATGCTCCGGGAATGAAGAACGAACCTTCGATGCGCGAATTGCCTGACAGCTGCGTTGGCGAAACCCTTTACCCCAGCGAGACTCTGTTGGCTCGACGGGTGCTTGGCGATCGTGCCAGGGATTGGCCCGCCAAGGCCGTGCTGCTGGAGCGTGAGGGTCTGCCAAAGATCGATCCCCTCATGGGTGGGCGGTTCTGGCCGGCGGTGAAAGGCTGGTTCCTCGGGCGCCACGGCTTTGCCCCAAATGCTGACGCAGCCGCCACAATCCCGGCTCATCGTCGAATCAGACTCGTACCATTCGCACCGGATGGGGAGGCAGATTTCGATGGCGAGAAAGCGGAAGCCGGTCGTCGTCAAGGGGGAGATCGTCGAACTCGATGCGCCAGGCCTGCATCTCGTTAAGCGGTCTAACAGCGGAGTTCAGCAATACTGGGAAGCCAGTGCCACCGCTCGTAGTCGAGGCCACCTGCCGCGGACCGTGCGCTTGCATTTCGACCTCGAAACACTTGAGGGTCGCCGAGCGCTCGAGCTCCGGTGTCGTATCCTGACCAACGAAATGCTCGCCTGGCTGGGTGACCCGCAGGATATGAACAAGCCCATCTACGATGGCACGCTTTCGTCCCTTATCACCTGCTACCAGACCGATAGAAAATCTCCTTACCAGGGTCTCGCCCGAAATACCCAACGCGGCTACGATGACTGGTGCCGCACGCTGGAGCGAGCAGTCGGGAAGCGCCGCGTCGACCGCCTGACAGGGCAGGATCTACGCGACTGTTTTCTTGCGCTATTGGAGCCGTCGCATTCCGGGGGGGCGCCCCGGGTTCGACTTGCGCAGGCCTGCGTGCGGTCGATGTTGTCAATTCTCCTCAATTATGGCGCCGAACTCGGACTCGCGGGCTGTCTCGATCTTGCTCAAGTACTCGAGCGCATGACGCTGCGGGTGCCCAAGGATGTGCGAACGGCCTGGAAGGCAAAGCGACCGCCCAAGGTCGCCATGTCTTACGCGCAAGCATTAGCGATTGTCCTTGAAGGTTTGCGGCGCGGCACGCGTCGCCATAGGTCGATTGCGCTTGGGGTCGCAGCGCAGTTCGAATTCACCTTGCGCCAGATCGACGTCATTGGCGAATGGGAACGGATTGACGAGCTCAAAGAACTGCCGCCCGACGCAATCGTGAGCCATGGTCAAGTGTGGCGACCTGGTCTGCGTTTTGAACAGGTCGCAGATGGCACACTCGATATCACCACTTCCAAAAATGAGACCGGCGCCGTTTTTGACGTCACGGCGTATCCACTCTTCATGCAGGCGTTGCAAGCCGTTCCCGCCGCCGAGCGAACAGGACCTCTGGTCGTGGATGACGACGGGGTACCGCTACGACGCCGGAATTACCAGGACCTCTATCGTGACGTTGCCAACGCAGCGGGCGTGCCCCGGACGGTGTGGAACATGTTCGCTCGCCATGGGGGCGTGACCGAGGCACACGAGTCCGGAGCCGATTTGGTCGACATCGGCAAGCACGCCCAGCACAGCGACCTCAACACCACCAACCGGCACTACATCGTCCCGTCGGTGGAGACCTCCCGTCGGGTTGCTCGGGCGCGGGTCGCGCACCGGCAGAAGCAGAACGGAAAGTGAAAACCGGATTTCGGACAGAATTTCGGACGGATTTCGGACAGAGGTCGCAGAGCCGCTCTAACCATTTGATTTGTTTGGTACAGCTGGGTGGACTCGAACCACCGACCTCCTGATCCACAGTCAGGCGCTCTAACCAACTGAGCTACAGCTGCAAGATGTGGACGCGAACCTAGGAGGAACGCCCGTCTTTGGCAAGGGGATGCGCGTATCAACCCGCGCAAGCACGGCGCGTTTGTTTCGGATCAGCCAGCAGGCGACATGCTGGCTTCCCGCGGGCCCGATTTGGAGCCGGCTCGGATACGCGCAAATGCCTCCAATGCGGCGTCCCTGTCGCCAGGTCGCTCTCTCCAACTGGCTGTTCCTGCCGGCAAAGCGCGACGCCCATGCGCAGTGTAGCTGGGTGCTAACCCGAACGCCCTGATCTGCCCACATATCCCGCTACCCGCCGCACGCGGCAATCGGAGAACCCGTTACAAGCGGGAAAAAATGAGATAAGCTGCAAGCGCGCGCTTTGAAGCGGGGGCATTTTGGGAGGTCGCCATGGGAATCGCTGCCCGCCTGTTGGCATTTTTTCTCGCGATTGCAGCTCTCCTCAGCTCATCAGCGGTACGTGCGGTTGAGGAAGTCGACCTCCTCCTCGTCCTCTCCTCCGACGTGTCGCGCAGCGTCGACGCGGCGAAATTCAAGCTGCAGCGTGACGGCTATGCGGCCGCCATCGTCAATCCTCGCATCATCCAGGCGATCCATTCAGGAGCAGTGGGCAAGATTGCCGTGAGCTTCGTGGAATGGTCCGGCATTGGGGCCCAGAAGATCGTCATCGACTGGACCATCATTCATGACGAGGCAACCGCAAAGGATTTTTCCGCCCAGATCATAGAGGCGCCGCGCGCCTTCGCCGACCGGACCTCGATCAGCGGCGGCATCGATTTCGCGATGGCGCAGCTTGCCCGCGCGCCATTCCAGTCCAACCGCCGCACAATCGACGTATCCGGTGACGGTACTAACAATTCCGGCCGCGATGTCGCCGATGCGCGCGATGAGGCTGTTGCCAAGGGGGTCACCGTTAACGGTCTTGTTATCCTGAGTGAGCGCCCGATGTCGTGGAACGCCGATCACACCAATCCGCCCGGCGGCCTTGAGAATTATTACCGCAACAACGTGATCGGCGGCCCGGGTGCCTTCGTGATGGTGGCGGAAAATTTCAGCTCGTTCGGCCAGGCGATCCTCAACAAGCTGATCGCCGAAATCGCAACCGTCCAAGGGACGCGACATGCCAAATTGCACGAGAGCACGTTCCGATGAGACGTGGCTGGCCAGGATAAGCCC
>Ga0126384_10000808_pt1 | contig 17945 bp, 11 predicted proteins | sample PanSoiMetPlot_36_FD_92543 | JGI IMG/M metagenome (GOLD analysis project Ga0126384, IMG submission 92543) | Tropical forest soil microbial communities from Panama - MetaG Plot_36 | ecosystem: Environmental > Terrestrial > Soil > Tropical forest > Bulk soil | place: Panama | collected 2016-02-17 | reverse complement strand
TGACGTTCTCGCTCCAGTGCAGAAAGAAAAATGGAATAATTGCTCCGGCAGCTCCGGCTAACATCGCGGCGTAACCTCCAATTACATTCGAACGTCGCCAATAGAGACCACCGATAACACAGACAAATGCTCCGGCCAGGAAGATTGTTCCGGTGATATTTAAGTAGAGGTATACCGCGCCTGGAGGTGTGTAGTAGAGGCCCCAGAACATGAGAAATAGACTGACAAAAAGGTTCGCTACGCGATTCACTAAGATCTGAGCCCGTGAACTTAGACGCCCTTTTCCGAGAACCCGTCGAAGCGGCATGATCACATCTTGTGAAATTACTGCACTCCAGCCGAGCAAGTAAGAACTATTGACAGACATGGTGGCTGCCAACATTCCAGCGACCACAATTCCTCGAATGCCTGGTCCAAGAATGTTCGCGAGCATCGCCGGCATCGCATCGATCGGCGCCAGCGTTTGACCGTTCACGACTGGCGCTGGTACGCCATTGGTCAACACGCCTGTTCCGTACAAAGTGAGAGCGGCTATGCCCCAGAGCATTGGAAGAACTCCCCTGCCGAGAAAGATAAACCCGGTCCAGGTCATCACTCGCTTCGATGTTTCAGGACCCTTCGTCGAGAACATTCTCATCGCCGTCGTCTGCCAGCAAGTGTGGATCGAAAACCACAGAAGTATTTGCCATACCAGAAAGATGATGCCGAATTTTGGATTTAAGATTGGGTCGAAACCCGCATCGCCCATCACGTTTGATACCTTGGCAACGATGTTCCCCCAACCTGCGTGATAGACGGCATAGAGTGAAACAAGAATTGTGGCGACAGATAACAGAACGTATTGGATAAAATCCGTAATGACGACAGAGACCATGCCACCCAGAACTGTGTAGGCCAACTCGAGGAGTAGTATGACAGTCATTACAACGACAATATGACGCGTATCGATGCCACTGACGATCGTCAGAAATTCACCCTCGATTTTTAGAAAGACACCCATATTCAGAATGCCTCCCAAAGCAACGAGAACTCCTGTGACGATGCGCAGGCCGCGACTGTATTTAACTTCGAAATACTCTGGCACTGTCATTAGCTTCAACTCGCGAAATCGGCTAATAATGAAACCTGTCCGTCCGACAACAATCATCACCACGCCTGAGATCATCGCCGCAGCAAAAGCAGCGAATCCGTACTTGTAGCCGAGCTCAGCGTTATACATGAAAGTGATGGTGCCGATTTCGGTAGCGGCCAGAGTGGCGATGCCCAGGTAGAGTCCCAATTCACGCCCAGCAACGAGGTAGTGTGACAGCTTGCCGACATAGCGTTTGCCGATCAGACCAACGCTAACCGAGGCTGCCAGATAGATTGCTACAATGAGCCAATCAATAACAGTGAAGTTCATTCAGGTTTACCGAGTAAGCAGAGTATTCGCACAAGTATCCCGGGTGGTTACACCGTGTGGTTGCAAAGACGAATTTTTTCCATTGAGACCTCCTGCACAGCGTCGATCGCTGGAGAGAATGTCACCCGCAGATCAATTTCATTCGTCTGGCACAGTGACCGTTTCACTGCAAGCGTAAAGGCATTTTTCAGTTCAGTACCAAAGTTGCACTTGGAAACTCCGCATTTAATGGCACGTCTCATTAATGCTTCGGGAATACCAGATCCGCCATGCAAGACCAAAAAGGTATCTGGCACAGCATCTTTGATTCGTTTTAATCTTTGGAAATCTATATTTACATCGCCTTTGTAAAAGCCATGCGCGGTGCCTACTGCCACAGCGAGCGCATCTACTTGTGTTTCCGATACAAAGGTTGCTGCATCTTCCGGCCGTGTAAAGAATTGCGTACTGTCATCGGCTGAAAATTCTGTTGTTTGTGTGACGTGTCCCAACTCTCCCTCAACGGAAACCTGGGTGGAGTGGGCCAACTCGACTACACGACGAGTAAGCTCGCAGTTTTCGCGAAACGGCAGTTTTGAACCATCAATCATAACTGATGTGTACCCGTGTTCGATGCACCGTGCCGCGAGCTCGTAAGTCGCGCCATGGTCTAAATGCAAGGCAACAGGTTGTTCGATCTCATCTGCTGCGGTCCGGGCCATGCTTACGATCATTTTCAACCCTAAATAGTTGATGGTGGCTTCTGTAGTTTGCAGGATGATCGAAACGTTAAGAGCGTTTGCAGCTCTCGAGTTCGCGATAAGAGTCTCCGCGTTGTAAAAATTCAGAGCAGCGATAGCTGTGCCAGCGCGCCTTGCACTCTCTAGCAGGGGTCGACTGGCTGAAAGCTTTGGCATTATTCAATTGGACGGTTTTCGTTTTGCGCGGCTTAACTTCTTAGTTTCTAGAAATTCCGCCAAACGTCTTTGATTTGGTTGTCCTGCTGTACCGCCAGCTTGCGAAGTGGATAATGCCCCACAAGCATTTCCACATCGCAAACAATCTGCCAGCGGCGCACCGCGCAGATAAGCTGACATGAAGCCCGCGTCAAAGGAGTCGCCAGCGCCGGTAGTGTCCACAGCTGTGACTCTAAATCCCGGAGCTGAACATATCCTATTGTCCCGAATAGCCACGGCCCCTCGTGGGCCAAGCTTGATCACCACGCAGGAAACTGATTCCCCCAATTTCTTAAGTGCCTGTTCTACTCTTCGGACCCCAGTCAATTTCAAGGCCTCTCGCTGGTTTACAAAAAGCACGTCTGTAAAGCGCAGAACGCGTTTGATCGACTGAGACCACGAGCCCCGTGGGTCCGAATTAGGATCGAACGATGTGACCATGCTCTCCGCTTGTGCTCGACGCAAGATTTCAGGAAACGAGCGCTGGAGTGCCCGCTGCAAATAGTAAGAAGTCAGATGCAAATGACTGTGACCTTGCAATAACGACATTTTAATTTGCCGGGCATCGAAATTTGCGATTGCACCTGGATAGGTAATTAGGGCACGGTCTCGGCCACCGCTTAGTGCAATCGTAACGCCAGTTTTGAGTTCTTCTTTACGGGCGACGTTCTGTGTTGACACTCCTGAAAGCTGCAGAGCGTTGACGCAGAAACTGCCGAAACTATCGTTACCAACTTGGCCGACGAAAGTAGTGTTGTGGCCCAGCTTGGCCATGCCGACGGCGAAGATGGCGGAGGCGCTTCCAAGCGTAAGCTCACAATCCTCGGCGAGAATCTCGACTCCCATCTCAGGGACAGAGCGAACGCCGGTCGCCACGATATCGACGTTTAACTCGCCGATTACGAGTGTGCGAGGTTTTAATAACCTACCCATCTTGATTCGGCGAGTCTCTTTCAAATATTATCGACCGCACTTTTGATTGCTTTCGAGTGATTTTGAATTCTAGTATAAGGGTCAAGCCAATTGCAAAAGATATTTCGACCATAAAAGTGGTGTCGGCGAGAGAAAGAAGCTACTCAATGGATGCGTTGTCTAAACTTTTGAGCCTGTCTGTAGCTGAAAAGGAACAGTTAGGCCTGACCCATACACTAGACGAAATCTTGCAGCAACCCGGGAGCTGGCGTCGCACTTGCGAAAAGATCTCCAGCCTTGCTGCACCAATCCAGCAGTATCTTGTTCGCGCTGGTATAGATCGTGAGGAACAGCCCTTAGGGGTGTTGCTTGTCGGCGCCGGAACTTCAGACTACATCGGAAAGTCTGTTCGCACGCTATTACAGAAAGAGTGGCGTCGTGATGTCCACGCTGTTCCCAGTACTGAACTGTTAACCAACATTGAAGACCATATCATCCCAGGTCGTACTTACCTTTGGATATCGTTTTCCAGATCTGGCGACAGTTCAGAAGGCGTGGCAGTATTAGAGGCTGCTCTAGAGAAGTTCCCTGAAATTAAACATCTCATCGTTACATGCAATCGCTATGGAAAGATGGTCCGGTCATTTAACGATCGCGAAAATGTCTTCAGCATTGTTCTTGACGATGAAGTGAACGATCGCGGTCTGGCCATGACTAGCTCATTCTCAAACATGGTGATAGTTGCTCAGGCCCTCGCACATTTCCGAAGGCTCGATACTTATTCTCCCATTGTGGAGCGGCTCGCAACTGCAGCATCAACGACTCTTCCGGTGGCTGCGGACTTCTGCGAGAACCTGGTTCGAGAAGGCTTCTCAAGAGTTTGTTTTCTGGGCACTGGGGCGTTGAATGGCGCAGCTATTGAGTCGGGCCTCAAAGTGCTTGAGTTGACGAATGGTCAAGTCATTAGTTTGAGCGAATCTTTTCTCGGCTTGAGACATGGACCGTTGTCGGCGATCGACTCAGATACGTTGGTGGTTGGTTTTCTGTCTTCGAACCAACGACGAAGCTCTTTTGAATTAGATCTACTGCAGGAGATCTGCGACAAAAGACTTACCGACAAGTGCCTGGTCGTCAAGCCGAACCAATTAAAAAATCCTCTGCATTTTCCTCACCAATCGCTCTCACTCGGCCTTTCAGAAGAAGTCCCGGATCTTTATTTGCCGCCGGTTGCTGTTCTGGTGGGCCAATTGTTAGGTCTGTTTGCGTCCCTTAAGGAGGGTCTTAGGCCTGATGAGCCAAGCCCGCACGGGGCTATTAATCGAGTGGTGTCAAACGTCACGATCCACTGATCCTTAGATCAAACAAGAATCAGTTTCAGTTCACGCGATCGTAGCTCCGCCTGCGTATCCGGCGTTAACGCACGATCACTAATGATCACATCGATCTCAGAGAGTGGCACTATCCTGGACAGACTGCGTTTGCCAAACTTGCTTGAGTCAGCAACCAAAATTGTTTCTTTCGCGATACGTGCCATCGCCTGATTGACTTGCGACTCCTCAACGTTTGGCGTACTCAGACCAAATTCAACATCACAAGCATCGGCGCCAAGAAAAAGTTTATCGGCTGAAAGTTGGGCAAGTATGTCCTCCGCAAAATGGCCCACTGCTGACAATGAGTTCTGTCGAACCACTCCTCCCAGCAAGATTAATTGGATGTCCTTGGCTCCAAATAACTCCATCGCGATGTTTAAACCATTCGTAATTACTTTTAGATCCTTCTTATGTTTGATTTGACGAGCTATCTGCTGTGTGGTGGTTCCGGAATCAAGAATTATCGAGTCGCCATCGTTAACGAGATCGGCAGCAGCAGCACCAATTCGTCGTTTGTCGTCTGCATGCAACTCTGCCTTAATTTTCAGGGAGGGATCCATGCTGACGGTGCTGACTTTGACAGCACCTCCATGTGCCCGTCGCACCAGTCCTCGTTCATGCAAATCTTTTAAGTCATTGCGTATGGTGACTTCGGATGTTTTGAAACGACGGCTGAGATCGATAACGGCGACTTGCCCATGCTTTTCGAGCAGTTCAAGGATCTTTGTTCTACGTTCGAGATTGAGCATTTATCGTAGATAAGGAAATGTTAGGGAAACCATATGGCGATTACATGTTAGCACCATTGCTCAGAGTTGCAGAAATGAATGAAAGGAAACGAAAGGGGACTCTAGCGACCGGCTTTTGTTTCGTTGATTGCATAATAGGCTGCCCCAATAGCCCCGGCCCTTTCACCGAGTACAGCGGGAATGATCTGAACCTGTTGGTTCAACGGTCGCCATTCGAGTTGTTCTAACTCGCGATTGAGAGGATCGAACAAAGCAGGGCCCGCCCGCGCGACGCCGCCGCCGAGGATTATTACTTCTGGGTCGAAAGAGTTGATGAATGAAGTTATTGCTGCAGCGAGATGATGAATAGATCGCAGCCATATGCGGGTTGCATCAGCGTCACCTCTCAGGTGTGCTTCCACCAGTTCTCGTGTTGAAGTGAATAGATCACCGGAGCGTGCCGAAATATTGTAGTTACCGATCATCTCCTCGAGACTGCCTGGCGTTCCAACAATGTCTGGAGCGCCATCGGAATTGACTGATACATGACCCAGGTGACCGGCACGTCCAATGTGACCTTTAAGTAATCGTCCATCTGCGAGTACCGCGCCCCCTACTCCTGTTCCCAGTGTCAGTAGAATAGCGTTGTTATATCCCTTTGCTGCGCCTTGCCAGAGTTCACCTAACAACGCTGCATGCGCATCATTCAGCACAAACACCGGGCGAGGCGAATCCAGAAAATCTTTCCACACCAAACCCTGAAGGCCATTTAGTCGACCCTGCATATATGCAATCGATCGTTTATCTTGTGCTGCCAAACCCGGCGAAGCCACACCAATGTGGGAAGCCGATTGGCCTCGCCGAGCTTGAATCTCTTTCAGATTTTGCTTGATCGTCTGAGCCCAGGACCCTTCGGAATCCGCTGTATCGCAAGTTAGAAAGTCGAGGATTTTGCCGTCATTTGAGACGACGACTATCTTTATGTTGGTTCCTCCAAGGTCTACACCGACTGAATAGTTCATTGATCTGACGGGCTTTGCTTAGACGCCCTTTCTCCACTTCGAGTCGTCACGACGAAGCAACTGAAAAGTGATCGAACTGTCACCGTTGGTTGTTTGCACTGTAGCCCAGTTGACTGGCCGTCGCTTACCACCCTTTGTTTCAATCTGTGCTCGGATCTTGAGCTTCATGCCATCGCTGTTCTTTGGCAATAGAAATGATGCTTGCCTGATTTTGCCTGCATGCGGATGTCCGGCGTCCAACGATCCATCCATTTGAATTTTTCCGTCCAGGCTTTCTACGTACAGTCGCAGCACTCCAGGAACACCAGCCACGCCGTCGTTCGACACCGCAACGATCACTTCGTCTGTACCATATCTTTTTCGTTGCCAGATCCATGAAGGACGCACGCGGTAACCCAAACGTCTCTGCAACGTATCAAAGCCATTTGGGTAACGCTCGTAATATCGACGAAGATTGTCAGACTCTGTCCAGAGCGACCAGTAATTCGCACCCAGATCGAGTGAGTGAAGCATCCACTTCTCGAGCACATTGATCCCAGCTTCATCAACCGGTAGGTAAGTTGGATTAACTTTGTATTGACGGTAGTAACCATCCTCCATGATTGTGGCAAGCCAGGGTGGGCGATTTGCGAGTTCTTCAATCTGAATTGGCTCCTCGATGACGATACTATCTGAACGCAGCCAGCAACCGGCTCGAACGCACAGATCCTGAACCTCTCTATTGCCAACGTTACTGATGTCAGGTTGCGTATTCACCGCAAGCGGTACGTTCCTCCAAAGGTCCAGCTGCAGATTTGTCATGTTCAGAAACGTTTTCTCAGCCGTTAAGTAATCTGGAAATGGATTCGGAAGATTGCTCGTGTGACCTTCACCCCAAAAACCGTACATCATCAAGTCCACAAATTCCATCAGCGGGTTGTTGTCAAACTCGCGAACCAACAGCTCGTTGAGTTCTTTAAAGGCGGCTTGAAACTTCGGGTGGTCGTACCTGGGTTCAACGAAGTCATCTTTAGCTCCGTAGGTCTTCCCGATTTTAACTAATGGTACTTGTTTCTGTAGAAAGTCCGGTAAAGCGAGTCGACCGGGTTGACCTTCCGTATTCGACATCTGAATGCGAAACGCGATTCGCAAGTTGTGACGCTTGGCCGCGTCCAGGGTTAACTTAAAAACTGGATTCAAATCGAGCTTGCCCGGGACCGTTTGCACGTCTCGCCAATCACAACGAATGTAAAGCACATCGACAAACGGAAGTGCAGCCATCTTCTCAACGTGCTGTTCGAGTGTCTCACTACCAGCTCGGGCGGCGAGCGAAGGACCACCTTCTTCCCATGTATATCCCACCAGACCCAGGCCGTAATTCTTCACTGGTTTACTGGATTGCGATGTAACAAGTACGGTGTACCAACCTTCATCCTGCTCGATCCCAAACGGTCCCTGATTCAACCTGTCCGTGACCTTTGGTCCTGGGCCAAAATCGTAGTTGTCCCAATTGTGAGTAGGAACGTCCTGGCCCTTTGTATTAGGTAAAGCCGCCGCAAGCGAAAGTGCGGTGCCTGCTTTTATAAAACTTCTTCGGCGCATGTCTTTCCCTTCAACTCGCCGTCCTGTTCACCGCCCGCATCGGATCAGAAGCCCTCGGACGGATTAATAGCAACACGAGTATCATGCCCAAAAACGGAATCAAGCTGGCTGTAATCAATATTGGTTCGAATGAATAGTGATCAGAAACATAACCGATGAGATAAGTTGAAATAATTGTGCCCAGTCCTGCGCCCGTGCCACTCATTCCGCTCACCGTAGCCACTGACCCACTCTTGTAAAGATCGGAGGGCAGAACAAGTGCCATCGTGGAGAAGGAGGCGTACGCGAAAGTTGAAACTGCAAACAAGCCGGCGAGGGACATTAGGCTCGTAGTAAAAATGGTTGGAATCAAAAGCGTCATACCGAGGCCCCCAAATACAATCACTGCCTTTCGCGCTCTGATGACTGGCCAACCTCGCTTGATCAACCAACTTGATACGCCGCCGCCGAAAAAATTACCAAGGTCAGCAGCGACGAATGGAATCCAAAATGCGAGCAGGCCTTGTTCCGGATTGATTCCTTTGCTCACGAGGTAGATTGCAAACCAGTCGGTAATGAAGAACCATACGGGATCGGTCATCGTGCGGGCAGCTATTATCGCCCACGTCTGCGGCAACTTGATCAGGTCTCTCCACCTGGACTGTTGCTGAAGTGTATCGGGTGTTTCTTCTAATTCGACGCGATCCCGCATGATCATTTCTCGTTCAGTGTCGCTTATTCGCGGATGAGATTCAGGTGGGTGATATAACATTCGCCAAACACCAAGCCACAGGAATCCCAGTGTTCCGGTAATTACGAATGCAGGTCGCCAGCCTCCGAAATACTTGTACAAACCGATGACGAGAAGCGGCGCAACCGCGCCGCCGATCGAAGAGCCACTATCAAACAGTGCAACCGCCCAGCCACGTTCCTTCTTAGGAAACCATTCAGAAACGGCTTTAGTAGCCGCGGGCCAATTTGCTGATTCACCTGCGCCGAGCAGGAATCGAAAGAACGCAAAGCTGCGAAGTCCTCCGGCAAGCGACGTTAACATCGCGGCAATCGAATACCAGATGACCGTAATGGTCAGACCCTTCCGCGTGCCGATTCGATCAATAAAACGACCGGCAACAGTCTGGCCCACGGAATAAGCAATACGAAAAGCAATGACGATTGTGGCAAATTGCTGGTTATTCCAGTGATACTCGTTCTTAAGATAGGGAGCGAGAACGGAGAGCGTTTGTCGGTCGATGTAGTTGATCACTGTCGAAGCGAACAGCAGCCCACCGATCCACCAACGTAAGTTTGAGATGGGTCTGCGAGAAATGTCTCCGCTTTTTGCAATCGTGGCCATTGTTATCCTGGGGAGTTACTGCGAAGGCTCGAGGGCGGTTTCCTCTTCTTCCAACTCCGAAATGAATTGCTCGCATACTGCTAAATCTGCTAACTGCTTAATGCCTTGCTCTTCACGCCAGTCCGCAATCGGGCTCGCAAATACTCCATTATTCCGTTGCGCAAGTGCATTGATAACTTCATTAGGAAAACCCAACTCTCCACGACTACGTTCATAACGTTCTGAAGATTGATTCCAAAAACGATGTCTGAGATCCAACAGGACATCGAACATAGTTTCGTTTCGAAGTAAAAACAGTCCGATGTTGGTTTCACCAAAGCCCACTTGTTCGGCACGTTCCAAATGAGTTTCGCGGGCCGATCGAACTTCCCCGGATTCGTCGCGTTGGATTGGTGCATACGGGTTTGCGCGAAAAGTTGTGGGAACAAACATGTCGTAAGTTTGAAACAGGCCCGCTAATTTAACTGTGCGCTGATATGTCTTTTCGCGAATGACCGGTTGAGTGCTCCAAACGACGAGCGTGAGTCCCGTGAAATCACTCATCAACGTTTGTGCCTGGAGAACCGCATCGCCGGTCCCAAGAGCTTCACGTTGTAGAACGATCATTACATCTTCACCTTCAACAGCTAGTCGGATCGGTGCCTCAGTCTCAGGTGACACAATGATGATCGGTGGACGTGTTTGCCCAACGCCTTTGCGAATATTCCCGAGTACATGAAGGATTGCTGGTTTGTTTCGAACTAAAGCAATTGGTTTGGGTATATTCAGACCGCTATCGGACGCGCGCGTTCCTTTTCCGGCGGCAACAATTACGGGCCATATCGGCGAGTTTGAATGAACAGTCGAAACATCAATCAGTGAACGCAGATTATTACCGTATTTAGATGCATTTCCTCGTCGCGATTTCACTCGCGCGATGGAGTTGCGCCACAAGTCATTCAAGTCAATCTGTGCGAGACCATCACCAGGCGTCGATACCATAACTGATCCTTCTCGCACGCCATCGCGACCCTGCGCTGCGTAATAGTGCTCTTGCACTAATTCGATGAGTGCTTGGGCGTGCTCTCGAGTTGTTAGTGCCAGCACGTTCCCACCAAACCCTCCACCCATCAGGCGGGCCCCTAATACATTTGGATTCGAAATTATTACGTTTCGTAATTCTTCAACTTCGCCAATGCTAACGTCATAAAGATCGCGCAAACTTGAATGCGATTCGTCCAGCAATTTGCCGATAGCCTGCATCGCTGACAGCTGGTCTTCAGCAGTGGAGGTATTTTCGATGGACTCCAAAATCTGAGTTGCGAGTGCGACGCGTTTGATTTCGCCCAGGTGGTGCAAAGCGCGACTTCGGATTTGGAGCGGCCAGCGTGACCGCGCGGCTAACAAGGCAGGGAAGGAGCGTTCTAACTCTGAGAACATGTCGGGGTATTCCAACTTGAGGGTATCTATCGACATTGTTTCCGGCAGGGTCGCTAGGAGATCTTCAGCAGCGTCCACTCCTCCGAGCGATCGCTTTTCAAGGGACTGTAGCACGGCGGCCCAGTCAGTGTGACGCTCTGTGTTTGTGCGTTTCCAGTTGTTAATTAACGCTGGGATCAATACCCGGGAAACCGCTGCGCGCTCGTTGTACTCGATCATGACTTCCCGCCCTTTGTCAGCAGGCTTCGAAAAGAAGGTTATCCAGTTGAAGGGGTTATCAGGTAGTGAAACGCGTTTGGTCTGCTGGTTTGAATAGTTAATTACTACCGCCTTTTTAGGTTGCGCTATACAGATAGTGATGTGGTCCATCGAACCTCCGCGGGTGCCGATGTACCATTCAGCGATCGCAGAGTCCTCGGCTAGTTTTTCAGGAGTGAATGAAACGTGGTTGACGTTCCTTATCGCGGCACCTGCTAACACTACTAACGCAGACGAAGATGAGGCACCGCCACCAGCAGGAATATTTGAATCCAAAGCGAAGTCGAATCCATTGACTATCTGTGCGCCGAACCTACCGCGCGCAAAGTTCACCGCAGCTTTTACGTAGTTTTGCCAATCTGGTTCAGGAGTGCCGTGCCGGAAGAGAAAAGAGAGCCATTCGCTGACAACATTGTTACGAAGCTCAGGGACGTCATCCTCTGACAGAGAAAACATCGAAGGTGGATACTTCGGAGTGGTCGAAGCAATTTGTACTTGAGGCTCGGCGGATTCTCTGTAGAGCATGAGGACGTTGCGTTCATGACTGCCGAAGGTTAGTGATGCTGTTGGCATGTACGAAACATAATCGATATGTTCGCCCAACAACCCGATTCGAGCTGGAGCCCGTAGGAGTGAAACCGGGCCATCACCATAGTGGTCAAGAAAAAGATCACACAGACAAGAAAGTCGCGCTCGAAGATCGGAGTCATCTAAATCGATGACTTTTTCCAAAGCGTTTTTGAGATCAGACAAGTTCATTACGAATGAACGACGCCCTACTAGCGCGGTCGCTTTACAGAAGTTCTGAAAAAACCCGTTGCTAGGTTAGTTGGTGAATGTTATAAGGCGAATCTCGATTCACGTTTCGGCGACACTAAGGTGCAAATTGAAGTTCACATTTCGACCGCCTGGATTTCGGCGGGGTTAGTTCGCGTTACTAACAAACAACGAAGTACATTACCAGAAGAACGATGAATTCGAATTGTTATTGAGCAAAGCATACTTACTAAGACCCACAGCATCTTGTCAAACTTTTATTTTTAGCAAGGCTTAGCAGTCAGTCGATTTCAATACGGAGGGCGCATGACGTCACGAGGAAGAAGAGAGTGGTTAAAGACCATAGCGACCGCGGGCTTCGGTGTTGTTGGTTCGCACCTACTTGATCACACGCAAGCGCAAGCAAGGATCGGCGGCCAAGCGTCCAACGCAAATCGAACTATACAGCCGCTGGCGCTGAAAGATTACCAGCCCAAGAGCATGCTGCACGTGCCTGAGACACACGTTCCACGATCGCGGTTCCCTAATATCGACTTTCATTCGCACCTCTCCTGGATCGATCGCAAGGGACGCACAGACTTCGTTCATCATGCCGCCACGCCTTCGGAAATTCTTCAAGTGATGGACACCAAGAATGTACGCATCATGGTGAATCTTACCGGCGGCTATGGTCCTTTACTTGACGAGACGATCCATCATTGGCAGCAGCCCCATCCCGATCGATTTATCGTTTTCACTGAGCCGTGGTACGCCAAGATCACAATGCAGAATTATTCGAAATTTCAGGCGGATCTGCTCGAAGCTGCAAAAAAGTCGGGCGCGCGAGGTTTAAAGGTATTGAAGACTCTCGGCCTCTATCTACGAGAAAATGTGACGACTGGACCGCTCTTAAAGGTGGACGACAAGCGGTTCGATGAAATGTGGGAAGCCGCCGGCGCGCTAAATATGCCTGTCGCAATTCACGTATCTGATCCCGAGGCTTTCTTTTTACCAACAGACCGCTTTAATGAACGCTATGAGGAATTAGATGCTCACCCAGATTGGTCATTTCACGGAAAAGACTTTCCCAGCAATGCGGAACTTCAAGAAGCTCGCAATCGTGTGATGCAAAGGCATCCGCGAACCAAATTCGTCGCGCTTCACACCGCGAATTCCGAAAACTTGCCGTACGTCTCTGAATGCCTGGACCGTTATCCTAATATGAGTGTGGATATTGCGGCGCGCATTGGTGAACTAGGTCGACAACCACGAATGACGCGCAAGTTTTTCGATAAGTACCAGGATCGAATTCTGTTCGCCACTGATGCGACGCCTCACGGAAACGAAACGCCGCAACAGATATTTGGCAACGAACTCTACGAAATCTATTACCGATTTCTTGAAACGGAAGACGAGTATTTCGACTACGCTCCGGCGCCTATCCCGCCACAGGGACGTTGGCGCATCTACGGTATTGGCTTGACCGAAGAGATTCTGCGCAAGGTTTACTACGAGAATGCGGCTCGCTTGTTAGGTCTCTAAATCATGTCGATCGAACTGCACTCACGGCGTTGTTTCATCAGGAGTGGCCTGCTCTCCTTACTTGCGATTCCAGTTGCACGCTACGCACGAATCTCTGCGACGAAACAGATCACTATTACGCTCGCAGGGCAGGCAAATGACTTGCGTGAAGAGCTCGTCAGTTTTGGATTGCCGCTACCATTTGGTTTTCTAAACGATTCACATAAGGTAAGAATTCTTAGTCAGAACGGAAGCGAGATCGCAGCGTCCGTACGTTCGCTGGAACCCTGGCGCATCGGAGCGCGCGATGGAACTATTAGGTCCTTGTTAATCCAGTTCAGAGCGGATTTCTCGCAACGAAAAAACCAGCGTGTGATAGTTATCTTCGACAGTCCACGCAGAAAAGCTGAGACTGACTTTGTTCCTGTCTCGAAAACACTGGTTGATGAGACCGGATTGAAAGGTCCCCGTGTACTCGCGGTGCTACCGGCAAATTGGTTGTGTGCCTCCGGTGTGGTTGGTCCTCAAACCCCAGCTGCATTGTCCGGTGAGTACTCGAGCTACGACAGATTCGTCGAAAAGAACTTCTCCGGTTCTCTCACTTACCTAAATAGTCAGGTTTATCACGAGTGGCTCTTCGATCGAACAACTTGTTATTACAAGATGTACGTTCGATCGGGAGAAGCCAAGTACCTCGAGGCCGCCTATCATGCAGCGAACTTCGTCAGAGAGCACACGAAGCTGGATGGTCCAGACGCAGGTATCTTCACTCTCAAGGGCGCTGATCTGAAATATGTGTATCCAAGGGCCATGCACATCCATTACCTCCTGACGGGAGACGAACGCGCGCTTGCATGTGGAAGGTTAATGGCGGAGTACTGTTTCAATCATCAAGATCCTGTCTACCGTCCCGACTTGATTAAGCCAGTGCAACTTGGCGTTGATCCTGAACGAGGGCGTAATTTCTGGACCTTGCGGCATCAGGGTTACGGCTTACTTGGCCTCTTGCACGGCTGGGAGATGACTGGCGATAGAAAGCATTGGATCAAAGCGCGCGAGTGTGTTGATGCTTACTACAAACATCAGCAGCGACCGCCCGATGGACATCCGCCCGACGGATCGTTACGACAGAACTGGGAACTTTACGATCCAAACGAAGCAACGTTTCCCGGTGCCACATCTGCGTGGATGATGGCTTTGCTTCTTGATCCACTGTTTCACTACTGGACGCTGACGAGTGATAGTCGCATTCAAGAGATCGTCGTGAGATGGTGCGATTTTCTCGATCGGCACGGAATCGTGCCTGACGGATCAAAGGCCTATTACGTGATCAATTGCTTTGCCGCCTCGGACCCAAAAGCATCGCCTGGTGAATTGGGACCAGACATGGAAATGCACAATATGGAGATGGCGTATATGTTCGCACTCGGTTTGTACTTCACAGATGACCCAAAGCGACGCGAAACCTACCGGAAACGCTTTAATAAGTTTCTCCAGTTGGCGGTGCAGTTGGACATGAACCATCCAGCGCGAGCGTTCAATTGGGCGTTTCAGTTTACGAGTCAACTCATCTATTTCATGCAGCACCAAGGCGCTGGTACGCGGCCTCGACAAAGTCGAGCAACGGCATAGCTCATCCGGTTACTTCTAATGAACAAGTACAGAATGACCACTGAATACAACCGACTAATACTTCTGGTTGCTTTGTTCGTGTGCGCAAACTTTGCAAACACGGAAGGTCAAACGCTTTACAGAGTTACGATTCAGCAGAACGTCAGCGTGAAGATGCGCGATGGCGTGTCGCTGATAGCAGATATTTACCGGCCTGCCCTTGACGAAAAGTTTCCGGTCTTGCTGGAACGAACACCGTACAACCGGGCAGGCGAAGCGAGGATGGCAAATGAATTGGCATCACACGGTTACGTCGTTGTACTCCAGGACACTCGTGGGCGTTTTCAATCGGGAGGTGAGTTCTATCCGTTTCGCGATGAGAGCTCAGACGGGTACGACACAGTTGAATGGGCAGCACAACTGGATCATGCGAACGGCAAGGTGGGAATGTTTGGTGGTTCTTATGTCGGTGCTACACAGATGCTTGCCGCGATGGCGAAGCCACCTCATCTGGTGGCGATTTTCCCTAACGTAACCGCTTCCGAGTATTACGATGGTTGGACTTATCAGAACGGCGCGTTGATGCAATGGTTCAGTAGTTCCTGGACTTCTGGTCTCGTCATTGACACTCTGCGTCGCCAGGCTGAGAAAATTTCATCGCCCAAAGAATGGGTATCAGAACTGCCTTTGCTGAACTATCCACTTCTTAAAACGCCCCAGCTGTCTGTGCTTGCGCCTTACTTTCGAGATTGGCTTACGCACGAGCGTGAGGATGCTTTTTGGCAAAAATGGCGTGTGTCCGACCATTACAATGAAATGACTGTTCTTGGTTTGCACGCCGGTGGCTGGCACGATCTGTTCTTAAAGGGTTCGATCAAAAACTACACTGGCTTACACGATAATGCCGCTACACCCGAGGCTCGAAGTGGGCAAAGATTGCTGCTTGGTCCATGGGCGCATGCACCGACTTCGCCAGAGGGTAAAATAGGCGATGTTGTATTTGGCAAAAATGCAGTGCTGGATGTCACAGACACGGCATTAAAGTGGTTCGACTATTCTCTAAAAGGAATTAAGAACGAGTATGCGAGTTCAGCACCTGTGCGCCTTTTCATAATGGGAGATAACGTGTGGCGTGATGAACAGGAATTTCCCTTAGCGAGAACTCGCTACACGAAGTATTACTTACACTCAATCAACGGGGCCAATGGAATCGCGGGCGATGGCCGACTGAACGAGACTCCGCCGGGCAAGGAACGAAACGATGAATTCGATTACGACCCGAAAGATCCGGTCCCCACGATTGGTGGTCGTTTATGCTGCGGAACAGCATTTCCGCCTGGGCCTGCAGATCAACGAGTAAATGAGTCTCGTTCGGACGTGCTCATATTTTCCACTCCGCGTTTGGAAAGGGATATCGAAGTCACGGGATTCGTGTCACTCGATCTTTATGCGTCTACGTCAGCAACTGACACAGACTTTACTGCATTGCTGGTTGACGTCGATCCGAGTGGTTACGCCCGTTTCCTAACAGACGGAATTGTCCGCGCTAAATACCGAAGCAGCACCACCGAACCGACAGTCGTAGTTCCCGGCCAGGTTTACAAGTACACGATTGATTTATGGGCAACGGGGAATGTCTTCAAGGCTGGACATCGAATTCGTCTCTATATTTCAAGCAGTAATTTCCCCAGGTTCAACCGTAACTTGAATACGGGCGAACCTATAGCTGGTTCGTCGCGTGTGGTTGTGGCACATCAACATATCTATCACGATCAAAAATATCCATCCGCACTCGTATTACCGATCATTCCGAGCAGGACAGGCGTTGCAAATTAATGGATTTGTATTCACCGGTACGGATTTGACGCGCTGGTGTGTCCAGCTATTTGCTCTGCTTAGGAAAGCGCTATTCAAGAATATCCTCGAAAAACTTCTCGTCACGAAAAACTTCTTGCAATCAGTTGACAGCGGTGTTATAAGCGGCGGTCAGGGTTAGTCTTAAACGTAAACTAACCCCCCTGATGTTAGGTTCTCAACAGTTGTAAGAGCTCAATATCAGGGGGGATGTATGCAATTGTATTGATTAGCGCATTGATTCGTACTGATTCGGACAGGGCTCTAAATTCAGGTTCGTCTGAAATGCCGACTAACCCGAACGCAACCCCCCAAAGTTGGTCAACCGCGGTAGAGAATTGAATTAGGGTCGCCTTCAATTCCGGCGACTGCCTTTATTCACAAACCGCTACTTTGAAGGAGCAACAATGAGAATCGTAGGAACTATCATTGCAAGCGTGCTTGTAACAGGCTGTGTTCTTTTCCTCGTTCAAACTGATTATGCGCAGGGCACCAACTTGGGAACGATTCGCGGCACTGTGGTTGACCAGAAAGGGGCAACGGTCCCGAATGCCACGGTAAAGGTCACCGATCTGGCAACTAACATCACGTTGGACCTGACAACCAACGGCCAGGGCGATTACGAAGCCGCTGGTCTCAAATCGGGAACTTATCAGGTCACCGTCAATGCTCCTGGCTTCAAAACTACTTCCGTTAACGCCGTTCTGACAGGAAGCGATGTCGTGCGCGCAGATGCCAAGCTCGAGGTTGGGGACGCGAGTGCGCTTGTTTCTGTTACCGCGGAAGCCGGGCTTATCCAGACTGAAACACCCACTGTCAGCGGAACCATAAACAACAGGCAGCTTATCGAGCTACCGCGCGACAGTCGTGACATTTACCAATTTCTTTATCTCAGCCCAAATATTACGCAGGGTGAGGCGAGCGGCAGCTTCAAGTATATCGGCGCGCAAAGTTACGGTGCCGCGTTCTCGCTTGATGGCCAGCGTTCAAACGGCGGGATCTTCGGCGAACCGACAGCGAGTCAACCGTCACTGGAAGCAATCGGCGAACTTACAGTGCTGTCAAACAACTTCACCGCTGAGTACGCGGGCATCGCCAATATCCGCGTAGATACGCGGCGTGGACAGAAGAACTTTCATGGCTCGGCCTTCTATAACAACAAGAATTCAGCCCTTGCGGCCTGGTCCCTTGGCGACAAGATCGACCAAGCCAATTTCGTGCCTTCCTTCGCCCGACCTGATTT
>Ga0126384_10000807_pt1 | contig 17949 bp, 13 predicted proteins | sample PanSoiMetPlot_36_FD_92543 | JGI IMG/M metagenome (GOLD analysis project Ga0126384, IMG submission 92543) | Tropical forest soil microbial communities from Panama - MetaG Plot_36 | ecosystem: Environmental > Terrestrial > Soil > Tropical forest > Bulk soil | place: Panama | collected 2016-02-17 | reverse complement strand
AGGTTTGCTGTCGCTAGTAAAAAACTCGTCACCGATCAAAACAGTGAGCTGCCGCAAGCGTAATGCCTTGGGTGGCTCACTTTTTTTTGAACGAATACAGGCGTCCTTTGCTAGTGTCGACCTCCACAGGGTGGCGAGCCGGTAAGGATGTTTGTAGCTTATTGATTCTTTGGAGGCGCTTGGAAGATTCGAACCTCCAACCGAAGGATTATGAGACCTGTTGGTGGAACACGAAATAAACGACATCGAGAGTCATGTAGTTGAGACTAAAACGAGCCGCAGCCAGGTCGAAAATGCAACGAGCTACATCGACCACCATTCTAAGTCCATCTAATAACAACTAAGTCCATTCAATAACAAAAAGTCTGGTCCCAGATTGGCAACAACTTGGATGCCGGAAGACGGCCCGAAAGATCCGCGCTGAACGCGGCTGACTTCTTTGATTGTTGCTTGCCGAATAGCCGGGATCCTTCCTACTTTGCCTGGTCGCCCGGTCGCTTGTGATAAACGGGAAAGGGCGGCTTCTTGTGAACCGGCGGCGGGTTCTTCTTCAATTCCTCGAGAAGCACCGCTACTGCTTTCTCGAGCTGCGGATCACGGCCAAGCCGAACCGCTTTCGGGTCAAGGTCGACCTCGATGTCCGGCGGCACCCCAATGTTCTCGACGTCCCACGAGCCGGTCGGATTCCAAAAGCCAACCGACGGAGGTGCCACTACTCCACCATCCATCAAAAGCGGCCAACCGCCGAGGCCGCCCACCAGGCCTCCCCATGTCGTCTTCCCGATCAGCGGGCCAATCCCTGTCTTTCGGAAGTACCACGGCAACGCGTCACCTCCCGAGCCCGCGTACTCGTTAATGAGCATCACCTTCGGACCAAAGATCGCGCCTAGGGGCGTGGTGAAGTCCGCTCCATCGCGAGTCGTGCGATAGTTCAACAAGGGCCGGCGCAAATAGTCAATGATATAGTCGGCAGTAAGCCCGCCGCCGTTGAAGCGCTCGTCGATCACAACGCCGTCCTTGCCAATCTGCGAGAAGTAGTATCGATTAAAGCTGGCGTACCCGTTAAACGCGGTGTCGGGCAGGTATACATATGCCAGACGCCCGCCGCTCATCTCGTCGACTTTGCGCCGATTGTCCTCTATCCATGCCAGATTGCGCAGCCCATTCTCATTCGGGATCGGAGTGACCGTTACTTCGCGTGAGCCCGCTCCAGTCGGATCGGCTCCGACGCGCAATTTGACGATCTTGCCTGCTGTCGCCTCGAAGAAACTATAGATGTTGTCCTGGGCCCGAAGCTCACGGCCGTTGACCGCCAGCAGGTACTCGCCCGCAACGACGGCCACGCCCGGCTGTGTCAACGGCGCTCGCAGTTGCGGATTCCAGTTCTCGCCGTTGAAGACGCGCGCAAAGCGGTAGCGTCCGTTATCGATGCTGTAATCGGCTCCAAGCAAGCCACCCGGAACTCTTTTGACTTCAGGCGTCGAGCCACCGCCAACGGCCAGATGACTGGCCGTCAACTCACCCATCATCTCAGCAAAGAGATAGTTGAGGTCTTCGCGGCTCGCAATATTCTCCAGGTATGGCTCGTATCTTCTCTCAGCTGCTTTCAGATCAAGCCCGTGATGAGCGGGATCGTAGAAAAAGTCGCGCTGGATACGCCAGGCCTCGCGATACATCTGCTTCCATTCCATGCGCGGATCGACCCACGTCTCCATGTTTTCGACTGCAAGCGTGCCCTCACCAGGTTTGGGCGGCGATGCGGTGCTGGAGATTGCCCATCTCGTACCTTGTCTGAATAACATCTTCTCCCCGTTGTGCGAGAGCTTGAAGTCTCCAAGCCCTTCGATCACCTTTTCGGTTTTGCGCGTTTTGAGATCGAACTTGTGCAAGGTCGCGCCGCCGGCGCCACTGATGGGGTCGATCTCAAGCAGGAAAAGAATGCCTGGCTTACCGGCGCTTACTGCGATGTAGTTTCGAGCCGGTATCGGCAGCGCCAGGACGCGCTGGCCAATGTTCTCCAGGTCGATCCGCACCGTAACAGGCTTCTGATCCTTCGGCTTCTCCTGGTCCCTCTGCGCTACCTGTTTGTCTGCTTGTTTATCTACTTCTTGCTTTTGAGCCTCCGAAGGAGATCCACCGTCTGTCTTCTCCTCGTCGCTCTCGGGCTCCAAAGGAGACGGCAGTTCTTTGCTCAACACCGCCACATAAACGCTGCGTGTTAACGGTCGGCCGATGCTCGACATGTCACGCCAGCCAACAGTCAGACCAAAATCGGTGCTCGCAGTAAAGAAGAGGTACTTGCCATCTTTGTCGAAAACGGGAAAGGCGACATCACTCATCCCGTCGGTAAGCTGATGCTGCGTGTTGGTCTCCAGCGAATAGACCATAGCTACACGCAAGTAGTTTCTCAGCTGCTTTGTATAAGCAATCCAGCGGCTGTCCGGAGACCACGCCACCTCGAGTGCTCTTCGCGGGCCATCATAGAAGTCGGTGTCTACCCGGGTCGCCACCTTCTTTTCCAAATCTATAAACCAGATACCTAGACGCTTGTCAGTGTAAGCGATCTTTTTGCTGTCAGGAGACCAGACCGGCGAATAGTAGAAAGTCGGCGGGTTGCCAAGACTGATCCTTTCCGGATCACCCAGGCCATCCTGTGAGCGCAGATAAAGCGCATACTCGCCGGACTCATCCGAGAAATACGCTATTCGTTTTCCATCCGGGGACCACGCTGGGTCGCGCTCGGCTGCGCCGCTCGTCCGTGTAAGATTGCGAACATCTCCCTTCTCTCCGGGCACTGTGAAAATCTCGCCGTGCGCTTCGAACAAGGCACGCGCACCCGTTGGAGAGAGCCGGGCGGCGCTAATGTTACGCGCCACCTTGTCCAACCTGGGCCGCACCTCCGCAAGATCGCCCGAGAGATCTATGTCGATTCGCTGCGGTCTGCGGGTTTTGAGATCAAAGAGGTTTATGCTCCCGAACTGTTCGTAAACGATCGCTCCGGGACCGGCTGAAGCAGACTTGATGTCCAAACCGTCGTTCGGAAACATCTGGCTCACTTGCTTCGAGCGAGTGTCGAAGCAAAACAGGCTCACGGGTCCGTTTCGGTCTGATAAGAAATAGACCTCGTTTTCAACCCACATCGGCGCGAAGTCGTTCGAATTGTCGCGTGGAATCTTTTCGATACTCGAGTCGGCGAGATTTGCGATCCAGACGGTCGTCGTTGCTCCGCCACGGTATCGTTTCCAGGTTCGAAAGGGCTGACGGAGCGGTACGTAGGCGAGATGCGTTCCGGTTGGTGAGTATGAGGCTTCCTCACCCATCGGCAGCGGGATCTCGGTCGGCAGACCGCCTTGCACGGGAACCGCGAACAACCGGTTAAATCCGGACGTGCTTTTGCGCGGCGACCGGAAGACAACTTGCTTACCGTCTCGGGTCCAGCCCACCACTCGGTCCGGTCCGGGATGGAAGGTCACTCGTTTAGGCACGCCACCGGTTGCAGGCATGACATAGACATCCACATTGCCATCGTATTCGCCTGTGAATGCTATCTGAGTGCCGTCAGGCGAGAAGCACGGGTCCGTTTCAATTCCTGGGCCCACAGTGAGCCGCGTCGCCATGCCGCCGCCCCTGCCTACGACCCACAAGTCTCCGCCGTAGACAAAGACTATCGCTGTGCGGCTGAGAGTCGGACTCTGCAGCAGTAGTGGTTTGATTGTCGACGCGTCGCTAAGGCCTGCCAGCACGCGCAGTAATATGACAGTCAGGATTAATCTCTTCATGACCATAGACCTTCGTGGAGGGTGTTGATACCGACATGTGGAATCCCGTTTCGATCTCAGGGTCTTCGCGCGTGTGCCTTCTATCACAACGAACGCGCGTGATTCAATGTTTCTGGTAATGGAGTAGTATGCTCACGCCACCGATGAAGGAAAGCCAAACAGGAGAGGCACTTCACAATCAGTCGAAAAGAATTGTCACAACGCAAGCCGGTGAGTCAGCGAGGAGTTTGTAAGTCTACGATTCTTTGATGGCCCCTGGAGGATTCGAACTTCCAATCAAAGGAATATGAGTCTAGGCTTTTGAGTATGAGACGAGATACAGGTTCTTGCATCTGATTACTTTTCTTACAAGCTATAGCCACCAGCCATTGAGAGGACTACTGCCGATTTCCGCTGAATTCTCTTGAAGATCTCACGATTATCACAAGCAATCATCAGTTTGACGGTTCGCTTCCGCATCATACAAACGGATTGAGCACCTTCACTCTGGTTCTTTTGAAATCGCGCACATTACGTGTAACGACTGTCAGGTCGTGTTCGAGAGCGGTGGCGGCGATCATAGTGTCCAGCAGTGGGAGCGTCGTTCCATTTTTCTTCAAGTCCGCGCCAGTCTGCCGAACGGATGCTCACCGCCATCGCCTGTGACCCCCACTTGGTAAGCCTTCCAAGAGTCCTGCTGCCGATCACCGGAATGTGACTTCACTAGGAACATCCGCGTTTTGGGCATCGTTTTAGAGCGTGGTTCAAGACGAAGCGTGCGACCTTGCGACCCAGTCGCGCCCCTACCTCGTCCGCCGTCCGGAAATGAATTCCGGAATAAATTCGCGCCTCAATAACTTCATCTACACCTTCGCTGAAGGTGCGCCATTGTCGGGTAATGCCGGTCTGGGTGACCACGATCGGCGCGCCCGGATTGTCGTCGAATAGCGACTCGAGGATCGTCGCCATCGCGCTGCTGTTCGTAGCATGTCCGGACGGGTATTCGGGGTGCGGAGGCGTTGCGATTAGCGGCGCCCAGGCTCCATCAGGCGCGGTGGACTCGTTTCCATCGGAGTCGCCTCTCTGAATCGCCGTTATTGGCCGCCAGGAGTTGTAAGCATACTTCGCGTCCCAGCAGGCGATGCCTGCGTCAGCGGCTGCAAGATACATGAGCGCATAGGCTCGCGCGGTCGCCGATATGCTGAGGTTGCGCGTTGCGAGCGCCTGAACCAGGGCAGGGTTCCAGACGGCGGTCGACGAGGCGCGCCAGAAGAGGGCGATCTGTGTTTGCTCGTCTGTTCGGGTTGAACTGTTTAGCGCACCGATCTCCTTGATCTCATTGTAATCCTTCGCGTACTGCTTGCTGTCGAGCGCCAGCGGCGAATCGGGCCGGAACTGAGAACCGCTGTGCAGCACAAATGGAGTCACGTTTCCCCATCCGGGCAGCTGGGCCGGCGCATTGTTGAGTCGCACCCAGACGCCCGGTGCGCCTGCTCCAGGGGCGGTGTAATCGAACTGGGCTTCGGCGGAATGATCGTTGGCCCGCAAAGCCACCATGGCTGCGGTTGCTGATCGTCCGTACGCGATACCCGGATCATCTTGCGATAATCCATGCGCCGCGAGAGATAACTCATAAAACGCGTCAAGCGAAGCGGCCTGACTCTGAAAAAGATTCTTTAATGCGTAGTGACCTGCCGCAATCGCCGCCGCTTCAGGCGAAGCGTTGTTGGGCGCAGGACCAGGTGAGAGGTAGGTTTCATACGCTTCCGTGATTCCATTGACTGCGTCATGGACGGCTACATGGACGATGGCCATGACGCGCGCTTGCTGGACGGACGTGAGGGCCGAAGCCGGCAACAAGGCGAGCGTGAGTGCTTGTTGGTTCCATTCCGTGACTACATTACTGTCCTGTGTCGACTGGACGGACAATTCTGAACGGGATACCGTGTCAGGGGGAGCGACTTCACAGACTGTAGAGTGGGCGTGTAGAGATAAGAAGGCGCCAAGGGCGACCATGACAATGAGTTTTTTCCACGAAGTGCGAGTTTTCATCTTCGATCTCCTTTCCCGTAGTTTCGGTCGCTATCAAAGAGAGACCGGGTCCAACTGTAAAAGCGCTAATCCCGGGAAAAACCCGACACCGCTTTTCCTCACGCTGGTATAATCAGCCCATCTGGGCAAGCAGCGAGGTCGGCCCTCGAGACCCAGCGGGCCGGGCTGTGGGATTCAGAAGCCGAAAGCGAACACATTCCTCACACGGACCGATCTATGGCGGCGACCTCGCCAAAAGAGGTGACCCAACTCTTAATCAAGTGGAGCAACGGCGATCATGAGGCCCTCGAGCAGTTGGTTCCTCTGGTGTACGACGAACTGCGCCGGCTGGCGCGCGGATACATGCGGCGCGAGGGTCAGGGCCACACACTCCAAACCTCAGCCCTAATAAACGAGGCCTATTTGAGGCTAGTCGATCAGAAAACCGTCCAGTTGCAGAACCGAGCGCAGTTCTTTGGATTCGCCGCTCAGTTGATGCGACGCATTCTGGTAGATCACGCGCGCAGTCGCTCGCGCATAAAACGGGGCGGCGGAGCCCGAATGGTATCGCTCGCCGAGCAGGCGGTGATATCAAACGACGTCGCCGAGGTGATCGCCCTCGACGACGCGTTGAAAAATCTCGCGGAGATGGACCCGCGCAAAGCCCAGATCGTCGAGATGAAGTTCTTCGGCGGGTTGACTAATGAAGAGGTGGCCGAGGTGTTGAAGGTCACATCTCGAACTGTCGAACGCGAGTGGCGCAAAGCAAAGGCGTGGCTGCACCGGGCAATCAGTAAAGGGCAGACAAATGAAACCTGAGCGCTGGAAGCAAGTAGACGAGTTGCTTGAAGCCGCGCTCGAGCGTCCGGCCAGCGAGCGGGCTTCATTTCTCAACCAGGTTTGCGCGGGAGATGAAGAGCTGCGCCGCGAGCTGGAATCCCTGCTCATTTCCGACAGACAGGCAGAGGAGTTCATCGAATCGCCTCCAGCGCGCGTCGCCGCAGAACTGTTCGCGGAGAAGCAGCCCACAGCTGGCGATCACATCGCGCATTACGACATCCTCGCCCAGATCGGGTCCGGCGGAATGGGAGAAGTCTACCTGGCTCAGGACAACCGGCTAGGTCGCAGAGTGGCCCTCAAGCTACTGCCAGCCGCTTTCTCACATGATCGGGATCGACTACGCCGCTTCGAGCAGGAGGCGCGAGCCGCCGGAATGCTCAATCACCCAAACGTCCTGACGATCCACGACATCGGAGCGCACGAAGACTCCCCTTACATCGTTTCAGAACTCCTCACAGGCGAAACGCTGCGTGAGCGGTTGCGCAGGCCTCTCCCACTGCGCAGTGTGGTTGATTACGCCCTGCAGGTCGCGCGCGGGTTGGCGGCGGCGCACGAGGTCGGAATCGTCCATCGAGACCTGAAGCCGGAGAACCTCTTCGTCACTAAAGATGGACGCGTCAAGATTCTCGACTTCGGTTTGGCAAAATTGAAGCCGGCGTCTGCTGGCATTAATACGGATGTTTCGACGCGGCTGCAGGGCACCGCCCCCGGCGTGGTGATGGGAACAGTTGGGTATATGTCGCCGGAGCAAGTGCGGGCGGAGGAGGTAGACCACCGATCTGACATCTTCGCCTTCGGGGCGATCCTCTACGAGATGCTCGCCGGGAGGCGGGCGTTCGAGGGGGACTCGGCGGTGGAAGTGCTGAACGCGATCTTGAAAGAAGAGCCGCCGGAAATTTCAGAACCGAAGCGCGAAGTTCCTCCGGCGCTCGTCCGCGTAGTTCGACATTGTTTGGAGAAGAGCCGGGAAGATCGATTTCAGTCCATGGCTGATCTCGCCTTTCATCTCGAAGCTCTCCCGGCTGCTGCTCACCGTGAGCCTTCAGCCGCCGAACGGACACGGCCACGAGACCGAGGACGACTTTGGGTGGCGGTCACTGCTGCGGTTATTGCCCTGGTGGCGGCGGCAATCACTATCTGGCGGGTCCGGTGGTCGGACGAGGTTTGGGAGAACCCGCTAGCCAATGCACACATCGAGCGAGTGACAGATTTCCCGGGAATGGAAACCAGCGCTGCCATGTCGTCCGACGGGAAGTTCATCGTTTTTGTCTCCGACCGCGACGGGCCCTTCGACGTCTGGCTCAATCAGGTGGGGAGCGGGGCACTTGTGAACCTGACGAAAGGGCGGTTTTCTCAACCTCAAGATAAACTCAATATTGGAATCACAGCAGATTCTCCCTCAGTCGGATTCTCGGCCGATGCGTCGCATGTTTGGCTGCGGCTGAGCCGGATACCTGAAACTGGCCAGGGGATCTTCGAACCCTGGGCCATCTTTCTGATGCCTACGGTCGGCGGGGCCCCGCGGCCATTCATTGACAAAGCGGTGCACGCGGCATGGTCCCCGGACGGACAAAGGATCGCCTATCACGGGGGTACGCCGGGAGATCCAACATTCATTAGCGATCGCTATGGTAGTAACCCGAGACAGATCTTTGTGGAGAAGCTGGGGATACACTGCCATCATCATGTGTGGTCCCCCGATGGCCGTTACCTATACTTTGTGCGCGGGTTTCCGCCAGGCGACATGGATGTGTGGCGGATTCTGGCCGACGGCGGCGAGGCGGAGCGATTAACGCATCACAACTCGACTGTCGGCTACCCGGCTTTTCTCGACAATCGCACGCTGATCTATTCGGCAACCGCTGAGGACGGATCCGGGTTCTGCCTTTACGCAATTGATGTTGAGCGGAGGATTCCGCATCGCGTGACCTTCGGCATGGACCAGTACATGTCGGTTTCGAGCGCCGTCGGTCCTGATGGTCGCGCCAACCGCCTGGCTGCGACCGTGGCGAATCCGATCGGAGAGCTGTGGGCAGTTCCCATCTCCAACCAAATGGTGGATGAGTCAGGTATGGAGCGTTTCCCAGTGCCTGTCACGCGAGCGATTGCTCCCCGTTTCGGACCGCATTACGTCGTGTTCCTGTCCTCCAAAGGCGGCGCTCAGAGTTTATGGAAAGCCCAGGGTCAGGAGACGGTCGAGTTGTGGCCCGGCAGGGAGGGAGGCGTGATGGCTGCGCCGGCATTGTCTCCGGACGGACAGCGAATATGCTTTCCCATCCGCCAGCAAGGTCGAAACGTGTTGTACGTGATGAACGCGGACGGAACAAATGCCAGGCCTCTGGCAGCCTCGCTGGATGTACGCAATGCGCCATCGTGGTCGCCCGATGGGAAGTTTATAGCCGTTGCGGCATACGAAGGCGACGGTAGCCGAGTGTTCAAAGTGCCAGTCGACGACGGAGCACCTGTTCGGCTCGTGGACGAATTCTCGAACTGGCCGGTCTGGTCACCAGACGGCAGCCTGATCCTCTATGCCGAACCGTTGGAGGGACCGGGATACGCAGTGAAGGCGATGACACCAGAGCAGCAGCCGCACCCACTGCCCGAGATAATAGTAGCGAGAGGAGGCGATCGTTACCGTTTTTTGCCGGGTGGCAGGCAGCTCGTCGTGTTGCTCGGCGGTAATCTCCAACAGAATTTCTGGCTCGTCGATCTCGTGACGGGGCAGCGCCGGCAGCTCACCAATCTGAAGCCAGGGTATTCGATCGGAAGCTTTGAAGTTTCGCCGGACGGAAGGCAAATCATCTTCGATCGGGTGCGGCAGAACTCAGACATCGTCCTCATCGATCTGGCCCGGAAATAGCGGCGGCCCGCTCGATAAGCACTGACGCGAGGCCGAACCGAAAATCGCGGAAGCCGTAATGTAGTGTTTGGCGAAGGAGCGTGCGAGGGGTTTCAATCAGAGGCTAGTTTGCCGCTCACATTCATGGCGCGACCGAGCGTGGCAAGTCGCCCAGTATTCCGGATGCGCTCGAAGCACCCAGGACAAATCTACTAGAGAGTGAGCAAGTTGTAAGCTCTTGATTCTTTGGTGGCCCCTGGAGGATTCGAACCTCCAACCAAAGGATTATGAGTCAAACGGGGCGAATATGAAGTGGGACGCAGATTCTTGCATCTGATTACATCTGCTACAGGTTATAGCCACCAGCCATTGCGAGGACTACTGCCGATTTACGCTGAATTCTCTGGAAAATTGTCACAAAATTGTCACAAACGAAGGATGAGATTCGTCGTCGGCATCCCACCGATCTTCCCTGAGAGTTATTCTAGCACCATCGGAGGTACCTTCTTGTACCTTAGCAATCCTAAACATGAGGGTCGAGCCCTTCGTGACTGAGTGTCGCACACGGACCACATAAACCCCGCCGCAACGCTTATCACCTCCGTTTGGCTACATTCAGCCGAACAGAATTCATCCATCGTACCAGCGCCAACTCTCCGGTTACCTCTCGAGCATTAACCTCTTGATCCAGTAGACTGAACGAAATGTGGCTGCCGACTTGGTCATACCAAAGATGATAGAATGTGCCATCGACAGCGACTGTTCCCGTACCTTTTTCAGCCTCGACGCTCCGCTGCTCCAGCGTTCTTATTGAAGCTGCGACACTGTCAGCCAAGTCCCTGCGCCACAGCATAATTTGAGCGGGGGGCACCTCGATCACCCTCTTTCTAACCTGAATAAGTTTTGCCATCTCAACAGGATCTTCCTTACCTCCGCGGGCTATCACGCCGTCGAGTTTGCTGTAGATATTTCCACTGAGCGAGCTGTATTCCACGAGCTCGATCTTCCCAGAGACTCTTCTAACAACGATTTGTGACTCCGGCGCAGAGCTTGGTTCGAAACGAATAACAAAATCATAGTCCAGGTCTCCCTTTTCTCGCTCGAACACTATGTCAAGCACGCGCTCATGTGTCTCGTGACTGACAACTCTGTAGCTTTTGAGGCCTACCTGAGGCAACAAGCCATTTCGTGAAGTGAGCGCTCTAGGTTGAAACGACAAGAGCACAAACATCGCGAGAACAATGCTGCATCGAATCCTAAGTTTCATGGCTCAGCCCTCCATCCTATCTTTGATTAATTTGAACTGGACGAAACTGGTGCCTCCGCGCCGGCCCAATCAAATGCTAAGTTGGGCAACCCTCGCCTTTCAGGAAGCCAGTGCCCTTAACTAATTGAGTTGAGTTTCCGCTCGCGGGATCGTACATTGCTAGACCTTGCCACGACATTACGTACACTTGAATTGCCCAATGGAGCCATTTCACTCAGTTATTGTGATAGTAATTGGCGTGCTGCGAATTCTACCAACAGCCGTCTTCACCTTTTGGCTGTCCGAAGATACAAGCACCGTATCATTCGACTGTTCGGCCGTTATTGTATATTTCCCCGAGCTATTGACTGCAAAACACGCCTGTCCCCACTTGACGAACATATCGCGGTCAAACAACCCTTTAAAGTATGCAGCCTCGCCGCGGGCGAACTGTTCACTTTCGAGTTCCTTCATCCGTTTCTAAGAATGCATGCACCTCGTTCGTGCAGCCGGCTAGCAACTCAAATGATGCAAGCATGACGTGGCTGGGTTCAATTTGCCGATACGTTTTCAGCGACGTGGCTTCCAAGGCAGTTGTATAGTCGTTTATTGAAACCGCAGCCCCCTTCTCGTCACGCGCATTGAGTTCCAGAAGCGGACGGCTTAGGACATGAAGAAGGACTGCCCTATCCGACACATTGTTGATTGCAAGATCAAGGCTGATCATTTCGCCGATACGATACTTAGTCTTCCGCGAGCCTAGTTTAAATTTGGCGACCTCGGCGTAATCGGCTCCGAGATCAGGTCGAGTTCTGAGGTCCTCTCTAGATATTCATGTGGCGGCGCCTTATGCCTCTGTCGCGATTGTCCCATAAGCCACTGCGAAGCCACCAAACTGACCAGCATTATGCCTGTGATTATGGTTATCCGTTGCACTGGATCCTTGAACAGGCTCCCCTCGCCCTCCCACCAAGCAAATCCTTGATCAAACTGGGCTTGCGTCTGAAGAGCTTAAGCGATGGAATTTGCGAAAAGACTTCCCGGGCCGATCTGAATTCCATTTTTGAGCAGTTTCAGGCAAGTTGACGTCAGCCTCTGCGAAGGCATCCAGACAATCGGGATCAATGTATCTTTAAATGTCTTTTAGCTTAGTTCAATTCAGCGAGAATAAGAGTTAAGACCTTCGATTTATGACCCTTGAAGCTCTTTCTAAACTCTTTGTCAGAAGAAGTGTCAGTTAGGGCAAAGGCGAGGTTTTTTCAACAAAAGGTTGTACCTTTTCTTTCTCTATCCCCTCAATAACGAATATGAAGGCTGACTGATGTTTTATAGCCCACTCGGCAACTACTATCATGACCTCATGTCCTGTAGCTTCCCCACGGTATCCAGTTAACCAAAGTCTGAGTGGTTTTGGATCACGAGTTCGTTCATACTCTCTTAGGATCTTGTCTGTTTCAACACCTACCCGGTCGATCTGATCTTGAACGAGAGGAAAGCCAGCGACCGATAGGACAAGAATTACGAATAGCGTCTTAGGATAGCGGCCGGCCGAGATTCTCTTGCTCATTTCAATACCCTCCCTAGAAACCTCGTCGAGGTAGGATCATGTCTAAGTCTGAAAGCGTCCGCTCGCAAAACCCAAGAGACACAGAGCCGCCCCACGGCCATCGAGGAGTCTGCTTTCTTCGCCGTTTCAGAGGCCTCACAGACCTGCAATGAAGCCAGCTCCGAAAACTGAAACGGCGGGTTGAGGTCCGGCGGATTGCATGGATTGCGACTCATTCCCGAGCCCGAAACGGGTCGAAGTTCGTGGCCGACGGCGACCAATACCCTGTCGAGAAGATGTCAGCAATGAAAAATCCTGTGGACCGGCAAATTGCACCAACTCAAAATGGAGGCATTGTAGCCCCCTACGGCTGCGCCAACATATCGAAGCGCAGCTGTGACCTTATCCCCGAATCCGATTAGTCCTGCTCGATGCTCCGCCGCTGTCGACGTTCACTTGGCGGCCTTCGTCATCATATGCATAGCTGTGGTCGCCATCCTGACTCGGCAGGCTTTTGGAACTCTCGCGACAGAGCGCATTGCCTACTCTTGGTAGGCAATCCGATCAACAAAATGTCAACAAACTCAAGCCTCATCCCGCGACTTTGTTCACAGCGCATCTGTGGTGAAGTAAATCAGTCCATCATCATGCTTTAGAGAATTAAGTTGGGATCTACTGCAAACTCAAGGATTATTGCCGAGGGCCACTACATAAGAGTCGACAAAGTCATGCTCGGAGAAATACAGAACAATGAATTGGCCGGGCTCTCCATTTAGCCAGTCCTCGTCGCTCGGGAAGAACGATTTCAGCGATTCACTGGAATAAAGATCAACAGAGCCCGCACTCACCTGATACGTGCGAATTAGGGTGCAATCCGTTGGCATGAGGTTCCGGGACTCTCGCCGCGCGTCTTCTATCGAGACGAGTGTAGGTTCTTGGTAAGTCCTCTTAATGTAGCCGGCGTTCCCATCCATGAAGTTGATTGTGAACCGGCCGCGATCGTCGTTGTAGTTTACGTATCCGGAATCCTGACTAGCGGCGCTTCCGTGCAGTTGCTGCCATTCCGATCTCGTCAGCCCGAGCCCGCCGGATTGCAATCCTGGATGACCTCCTCGCGCACAAGCTGCTATGATGAATGTGGCGAGAGCTACGCCTAAGAGCGGGGATTGAATTCTGACTACAACTGTCTTTAAATGAATGAAAGTCATTCTTCGTTCTCGTTAGAATCTGCAGACACGAAAATCAATCGCAGACGAATTTTCTAATATACTCGCCTATTATCCTCAGGAATCCTGGCTCGCTGCTCAAGTTTTCACCGAGGCCAACGGCTCTCCAGCCGAGCAATCTATCCGCTTTGTTGTTGAAGTCGGTCCCCCACATATGAAGCATTCCAGCCAACTTTTGATCGTTTATTCCCACGCTGAGAAATGCAGCAAAGTGATGAGTCTGATCACCTTCATGATCTTGAAACTCCGATTTGAAATCTTCATCACCTTAAGCCTAGGGCCTTTCTGATCTCGGCTGCCGTAGGCGGACAAGGCAGTTAATGATATGGTTTATGCGGAAACCAGATAATCATAGTCAGGCGGATTCAGACAACGCTGACCACACTTGGGGCGTACTCGGCGACCCTGGGAAGACGACAAATCAAAAAGTATAAAAAGATGACTTCGGCGCAAGCACGACCAAAGACCCCAGAAACGATCCCAAGAGAGCGCAGTGCAAGCCTGTTCCGGGTTATAATACCAACTGCCAGATAGATGACTTAATAAACGGCCTTGATGCTGCATGGAAGTCTGGGACGTGTCCCTCCTGTGGGGCGAATTATCGACTTGTGTTCCCAAGAGATCTCCTCAATCTTTTCGACGGGTACAACAGTAATACATTCTCTTACAACATGCTCGAAGGGGCCGGGATGACCCCGCCAAAGATAGGGTCTGCTCCTGGTTATCACACGGCTCCCGGGAAATGGTATTGAATGAGAGGTGTCTATGTTCGCGAAACGTCGATGGGTTTACCGCTTGGCAATCGTGATAGTGCCGCTATCAGGCCAAGCGACCCAGGACAGACAGACTTTCTCACTGCACGATTCGATATTACTTTTCGGTATATATGATAATCTACGGCTCGTGACACCGGCTCAAGTGCTTGAAATCAAACCGCCAGTCGAGGTTGGCAACACGAATCAAGGCTACTTTGTTTATCCTAGTCTCTCCCCGCGAGGTGACTTAGTTGCATGGGGATTTGTGGTGGGCTGGCAGGATGACCGTCCCAGATACCGCGCTCGCTTCGCGCTAGGACTTTACTCAATTAAAGAGCGGAAATGGAAAACATATGGTGACTTCGATGATATAGGTACGCCGACATTCTCTCCTGATGCCTCGAAGATCGCGTTCGTTGCGCTAGACCCGATTAAAGGGTATCACATGCTGCTCTTTGACGTGGCGACTGAGAAGATGACGATCATGGTCAATGTTAGTGCCAAAGGTAATCCGGAAAAGGGAATTCAAGGTATTCCGGAAAAGTCTACGCTCGGCTGGTCGCCGGACGGAAAACGACTAGTTGTGCAGTTCCAAAGAAGAGAAAAGCCTTCGTTAATCGCTGTGCTTGATCCCAACACTGGAGACGTCCAGCCAATTGCCGATGGGGTTGATCCGGCCTGGTCACCTACTGGCGAGTGGATTGCGTATTACGATCCGCCTGGTGAGAGATGCATGCTTGTGCAACCCGACGGAACGGGAGTTAAGATGGTGCGAAAAGTACATAGCACTCTCTTCAATCGAAGAGGATATGGCTATGCGGTGGTGTGGTCGCCAGATGGTAAGAAACTTCTGCTGAACGAGGTGAGCGAGGAGCGTGCTATTGAAGTTGTGCTTTTCGACCTTCAGACCGGTCGGTCGACGATCAGGAAAACAGAGAATGGCTTCGTCGCGTTTGGATGGGTCGCTCAACGCAAATAGATCGCGGAATGCGGAGGTCCTTTGTTGGTTCATCCATCAGGTTGTCATTAATAATCCTGTCGCTGTGTATAGCAATGCGGTCCCAAAGATTCATTGATTCAAAACCGCGCCGATTCAAAACACTCCCCACTTGAAGTTCACAGGAAACGCGCCGGGAACAAGATCGAGAATGACAGTGCACGATTATGTCAATAATCGTGCATCCCGCTCCGGAGTTGTACAATCCTTTTACTTTTTAGGTGTGCGGACCAAAGAACCGGATTGAAAAGAGTGAACTGCACATACAGCGACGCGTGCGTTGCATCGAATCGTCTAAACAGACTCTCCGCTCGACCCGAACACTTAAATCGCTAACTCCGGAAGCGGCGGTTGGTTCGGAACCGGTCTTCCAGTCATCTTTACCAGCGGAGTCTGTCATATTCGTATCGTAACTTTTAATAACATAAAGGCTCGATTTGAATTGGGGGTATCTAGGTAAATCAGTATTCTGTCTTACTTTTCTATTTGTAATTTTGTTGACAAAACTTTTTTAGGTGCTACAATGCGGCTTGTAGACGCTGTGAGAGCGATTTTCTCTCATCCAATCCAAAAATTAACTAGCTGACGCCTCGCATTCATAGCCGTTTGTTTTTTTAGGTTCTCCTGATCCACGCTAGTTCCGATAAATCAAGGATCAGACTGTAAGTAATTGCCTAAGAACACAACCGAGGAGGAGTCGCCATGACCTTGACCATCATGTTAACTAATCTGAAAGTAAGGCGTGGGCTTGCTTTGCCAGTTCTCGTACTTGCTTTAATGTCTCCAGTGCTATGCTCTAGGACTTTGGAGGTGAAAGCGACAGCTTATGCGGATATAACGGCGCCTCGGAAGCAAGTGCGGCTGGAGAAGACACCGTGCACCCGAGGTGTCGTCAAAATGAACAGTGGAGCTGATCTAGTTGGTATACGGCCATTTGTGTCGGTCCGACTTATTAGAGTGCATACGAGCCTTCAGGGAGGTGGTTATAATTGCAGGAAGTGTTCTGGGCGTAATTGCGCATGGGAAGAGTTGTGTTGCCCTTCGCCATGGACGCCTACTTTTACCAATCCTTGTTGTGCTCAGTGCTGCCAGGGAGTCTTCTGCGGGCAAGAGGACTGCTGCTTTATGCCGTGATAGACTGGATACATCTAACAAAATCGGGACAAAACGACGCAACAGACGAGTTTTCGTTCAGTCCCAGGTAAGTAGGACCTCCTATGAAGCCTAAAAGCCAGTATAGGCGTCATGGCTTACGTGACGCACTAGGACTCTGTGTAATTGCAGCAATGTCGCAAATGACCCTTCCAAGTGGGATGCGGCTTAAAGGCGGCCTGGAATCGTGTTTGGCTCGTACAAAGCTGTCTCAGACGAAGAATCAGAAAGATTCCAGCGGTGATTCGCAACAAACTAAATCTTCAAGCGCATACGAGACCAAGAAATCTGATGCGAAAAAACAAGCGAAGGATTCTGCTCAACTTCGCAATCGCGTCCGGGCTATATCGCTCATTGATGGAGTCCTTACGAACGCGGCGCAGATTAGCTCGTTTGAATATAGGATACGAGTCGAAATAGAGGCGGCAATTCTTTTATGGCGCCCAGACCATGAACGGTCTGTGTCAATACTTAAGAAGACAGTAAAATCCATTCGAGATCTGCTGGATGATGAACAAACGTTGAAAAACATAGACGTGACTCGGACGGAATTGCAAAGGATAAAGTTCCTGGCTATTCGAAAAGTTGCATCCCTAAATCCCGATCTCCTAAAGGACTTAATTCCTGCGGCGACACCCGGCAATAGCACAACATCGATTTCGGGAGAATGGACTGAAGAGGCGAGGGGGCTCATGAGCGTGGCATCAGACCAGTTGGAAAAGGACCCAAGAGGTGCGGCGAGACTGGCTGAGCAGAGTTTACGTTTAGGTCTTGTTGATTGGACGAACTTTCTCGATAGACTCAAGAAGCGTGACAGCGGCGAAGCGGAAAGGCTTACGGCGATTTTGATAGATCGACTTCGGGATAGTTCGATAACCCCCATTTATTTGCTGAATCTGAGCGGCTTCATTTTCGGGCCTGATTCTTCGAGCCAACTTCGTGAACAGTTCTTTCAAGCAGTTGCGATACGGATAGGCCGCGATCTACGGCCAGATACTTCTCCGTTAGAGCTGCAAGCGGATCTCATTGTTTCCCGTGGAATGAGTGAGTTAGCAGCAAATAAATCTCCAGCTTGGCAGCAAGTGTTTGACAGCGCAGTTTCAAGCTTCGAGAGGTTATTCACCGAGCGCTCTTTGCCAGTCCCCGAAACACCCGGCCGGCGGATGATCGACATGTCAACCATGAGTCCGGCGGCGGCAGCAAACACGCAAGCAATCTCCGATGCGCTTCCTCGCGTGGCGGCAATGCAGGACTCGAACAAGCGAGACAGAGAGTATCAACAACTAGCCGCTAAAGCCGCAGCTAACGACGACCTATCTCTTGCCAACTACATCTTGTCGAAGATAAATGACGAACAGATCAAACGGGGAACTACTGTACCCGTGTATGGGCCCCTAGTAAGAAAAGCAATAGACCAATCAGATTGGTCAATCGCACAGAAGCATGCCGCTAACATAACGGATCCGCTCTCGCGAACAATAGTTCTGGATGGCATTGGACAGGCAATGTCCAAAAGCCGCGAAGATAAATCTTTACTTATCAATCTCTATAATGGAGCT
>Ga0126384_10000806_pt1 | contig 17961 bp, 17 predicted proteins | sample PanSoiMetPlot_36_FD_92543 | JGI IMG/M metagenome (GOLD analysis project Ga0126384, IMG submission 92543) | Tropical forest soil microbial communities from Panama - MetaG Plot_36 | ecosystem: Environmental > Terrestrial > Soil > Tropical forest > Bulk soil | place: Panama | collected 2016-02-17 | reverse complement strand
GCTCGTCGACGGCACCGCCGGCTCCGGCAGGGCGGCGAAGGCACGACGGTCGACGAACATCTTGTCTGGCTCGACAAGGGCGTCCAGCGCCTGGCAAAGGCTAAGAACGTTGACCTATACGCCTACGTGGTCGAAGCGTATGACGATTCGCCGGATATTTTTGTGTCCAACGCTGATCTAAAGGAAGCGAAGCAGGTCACTAAGACAAACCCCTTCCAAAGTAATTACGCCTGGGGTCGCGCAGAGCTCGTGGAGTACAAGAGCGATCGCGGCGAGCGATTACAGGGTGCCCTCTTCTACCCAGCGGGCTATGAGCCCGGCAAGAAGTATCCAATGATCGTCTACATATACGAACGACTCTCCGACGGCCTACATCGATATAGCTCCCCTTCAGAGCGCGACTACTACAACTCGGCGGCATTCACGCAGCATGGATACTTCTTGTTCCAGCCTGATATCTCCTTCCGGCCTCGGGAGCCGGGCGTGTCGGTCGTCGAATGCGTTACGCCGGCGGTGAAGAAAGTCGTTCAGATGGGTTTGGTTGATCCGAGAAAGGTCGGCGTAATTGGACATTCGTGGGGCGGCTTCGACACTACGTACCTTGCGACACACACGGACGTGTTTGCTGCCGCAGTCGCTGGCGCGCCGATCACCGACCTGATTAGCAACTACGGGAATCACCATTGGAGTTCGGGCATCGCGGAAACGGATCACATTGAGACTGGGCAGCAGCGTATGGAGGTGCCGCTTTGGGAGGACCTGCAAGCTTACGTCCGTAACTCAGCAGTCTTCAATGTGCAGAACATGAAGACGCCGCTGATGATTGAAGTTGGCGATAGTGACGGCACGGTCTTCTGGCATCAAGGCGTAGAGCTGTACAACATCGCCCGTCGCGCAAAAAAGGATGTGGTGCTGCTTGTCTACGCCGGCGAGGACCACGGGTTGCGGAATAAAGCGAACCAGATCGACTACCACAGGCGCATCCTGGAGTGGTTTGGTCACTACTTAAAGGATGAACCTGGATCGTCATGGATTACAAACGGCGTGACATTTCTGGACCGCGAGCAGGAACTAAAGGAGTTAAAGACGCGAAAGGGAAAGAACTGAGCACACGACTTGAGTTGTCACTCTTCTCTAATGGCCGATTACACAGGTAAGGCAAAGCACACCGACCTGCTAATCATAATTAGACTGCGGTCCCGTCTCACTTAGCTATGGTGACTGGGACTCCGGCCAGGCGGGTTCCGGCTTGCCGAGCCCAACCCACGCAATGAAATCTGTCATCGGTGGCGTTCCTCCGACCTCTCGCAATCGTGAATTGACCTGGCCCCGATGATACGTACTGTGGTTAACAACTTGCAGAAGCGTTTCAGCCAGTGTAATTGGCGCTGGCTCCTTCCCCGTCAGCTCAGTGAAGCGACTCGCCCACGGCAGTTGTATGTTTTGGCTCAGCGACGCCTCATCGAGACCTTCAAGAAACACGGTGATATCTTTGTGAGTATTTCGGGCCAATGCGAGTAAGGAGTTGAGTGCTTTATACTCTTCAGGGGGCGGCTGCAATGGCTCACCGCGCCACAAAGCAAGGAATAATCCCTGCACCGTGTGAACGTGGAACAGATAATCACGAACGCGCTCATCGGCCGAAACGGCAGCTTCCTGCAGGACGGCAGTCCATACAGTCGCATCAGCCCACCGGGTATAGATGAACAGATCTCGCGTTGTATTAAGGTCGTTCATTGCTTATCCACTCCTAGAAGTCAGCGTCTCGAGGGCCCCATTGCGAACACCAAACGCCTTGAATCTCACTTTCCTGTCTCTTCTCTTTTTTTCACAACCAGATTTCTAGCTTCATTAATGCATACGAGCTGCATTTCTCCAGGTTTCGAGCGAGTAAACGGACAAACCACAAAATCACCAAAGAGCGCAACATCCTGATTTAATCTGTTTTCAATGTCCTCTGGAATATTACGGTAACCCGCTACAGAAAAGCGTTGCTCTGAAATACCTAATACTCTTTTTGTCCCAATCCTCCAGAGCCGTCGTGCGGGAGCTCCGTTATATATCGATAGCCTGCCGCGAACAGTAAAGCAGCGGCCAACCAGTAGCGGGTGAGCGCGACATGACTTATCTTTCGCTTCAGATGCTGGCGACTGCGCCCGCGTCTTGCCTCCGGCGATCAGGAGCATGATAGCCAGTATTGTTAAGCGCGCGAGCAATGATTCAGGCCCGGGCCGTCGATTTAAAGCAAACGAATGTTGAAGATCCTCTTCGATATATGGCACACCTCACCTTATTCACGCCACCATCGATTAAAGGACTATTCTGATTCAGTTCCCACTAGGGGCTAGAGTCTCACTATCCTCGTGCGGCGCCGGAAGCGGTGCGATCCAGGATCTCCACCGCACGGCTTACATCCGTCACGCCGAAGAAGAACGTAGCGTTGCCCGTTTTGTCTACTCCGGTGTAGCCGTACTCGATGTTTATGTTGGCATTGGCCAATTGAGACGCCGCTCGAGCCACCTCGCCAGGCCGGTTCGGGAGACTAACCTGCGCAATTTCGGCTTCGGTGCACTTCATTCCCTGAGCCTCAATGGTGGTCTTAGCCGTGGCGGGATTGTCCACGACGAGTCGGACCTGACCCTTGCCTCCCATGGTTGTGGCTTGAAAAGCGAGAATATTTACGCCGCGATCGGCAAGCGACTGGCAGATCTTTCCAAGAGTACCAGGCCGATCCTCCAGCTGAATGTTGAGTTCTTTGGTCCTTGGCATAGTAGGTCACCTCCTGCTGAATATGTTACAAGTGACCTTTTGCACGGTAGCGTGATTCCACGATCTTAGCGCGGCTATTGAGTCTTTTCAATCTCGTATCGCTCAGGATTTTTGGTAGCAAACACGATTTGTAGCACTTGACTCCAGCTCACGTGGCTTCTAACGTTAAGGCAAATTGCGGTACTTAAAATGAAAGGACGATGGCTTATAGCTCCTGCTGTTTGTCTCTTCATCGGTGCAATGAAAACATTTGCACCAGGAATTCAGAGTAGTGCGCATACCACTCATTTTGGCGACCGTTGGATGTACCCCCTCTCGACCGCAGCCATGTCGTTGCGAATTGCAGTGGTCCAGATGCAGTCGGCCGATCATGATATCGACGGCAATCTGAAACGTGCCACAGCGTTTGCAGAGAAAGCAGCTGGAGATGGAGCGCGTCTCATACTCTTCCCTGAATTGATGCCAACTGGTTCGTATCTTTATTTCGACACCTGGGACTCCGCCGAACCTAGCAGTGGCAAGACAGTCCGTTGGTTAAAATCCACGTCGGGCCGTCTTGGTGTCTGGCTGGGCACAAGTTTCCTCGAGGCCGATGAGGCAGACTTCTACGACACGTTTGTTCTGACAACACCTCAGGGTGAGGAAGCTGGTCGCGTCAGGAAGCAAGTGCCCGCCGGCCCAGAGGCGTATTTCTTCCGCGGAGATGTCGGGTCTCACATCATCAATACGGCAATCGGCAAGATTGGCGTTGGCATTTGCGCCGAGAATTACTACTGCTTCATCGCGTCACAGATGCTCCAACAATCTGCCGACCTGATCCTGATGCCGCATTCATCACCAGACATGTCCGGAGGCGGTGGTCTGCCCACACCACCAGGGACACGCCTGGCCTCATGGTACGCCAGGAAACTAGGTATACCCGTTGCGATGGTGAACAAAGTGGGGCGGTCATACAAGCCTCCACCCAACGAGATCAAAGGGCTTTTCCCGGGTCTGTCAGCGATAGTCGATTCCGATGGAAGCGTCCGGCAATCAATGGGCGACAAGGAGGGGATTGGCATCGCAGACGTCACTTTGGATCCACGCCGAAAAACCGCCACGAATACGGTCTGCACTGGTAATGGCATCTCCGAACTGACTGTCGGCGGGCCGGCAGGAGCAGCAGAGGTCCTGAATGCGGAAGCCACAGGTCGGAAATCCTATGAGAACAATTTTCTGCGCAAGGTGAAGGCGCTTGCGATTTCCGGCGGCCAACATGGAGCGAAACCGAACAACAAATGAGCATAAACTCCTCAGTGAATAGGCAATCGGACAGACGGTCCGTCTCGAATAGCTTGAACCTCACCGATATCTTTGAATCAAAGCAAGAAACTGAGGTCGCGCCTGATTTTTCGATATCCAGAAATGATTATTACAAGCGGCATTTGCTGGAGATCGTGCACGATTCAAGAGATAGATCTAATCTCCTCAAATTTAGATCACTGATGTTGATAGCGTTCTCTGAAAAGTTATGCGAGCAGTCTACAAAGGAAACTGAACGACTGCGGGAACTCAGACTTGAATTGGTAGCGTTGCTCGATTATCAACGTAAAAAAGGCACGACAAGTGGTTCTATAGAATAAACTTAACGGATCTGCTCGAGCCTTTCTTCAGGTACGTTTTGGATAGCCGAGCGAGTACAAAGATCGTAATCTAGCGCGCCAATAGCCGGAATCTCGATCCTATACAAGCGAATTACTCGACAAGCCTGCGCTGGTAGGCGTAAAGGAGAATACTGATCTTGTCTACGTTACCTTTTCGAACATGGAGTTCCTATTATCAATACCCAGAGACTTCAGGCGCGATGCCAACGTACCTGGATTAATGGGGGCAGCGACGTCAGGTTCAAAGGGAGTTCATCAGATTATGAGATTTCACAAAACTGGTTGCGAAAAATCTCAAAATCGTGAAGTCTTCAAGTGTCCCTTCAGTTCGTGGCTTTTGATTCCATGAACTTAAGTTTTGAGGGCCTTTGTCGTAGAGTATGCACAGTGCGCCGAGCATACAGCATTGATTGAAGATTACTTTTGAAGCGAAAGGAGCCAATACATGTCGTTACGCATCAATGATGAAGCACCCAATTTCACCGCCGAAACCTCCCAAGGGACGGTCAATTTCCATGAATGGATCGGTGACGGTTGGGCTATTCTATTTTCCCACCCTAAGGATTTCACCCCCGTTTGCACCACGGAACTCGGTTACATGGCCGGGCTGCAGCCGGAGTTCGACAAACGCAATTGCAAAATTATAGGGCTCAGCGTGGACCCGGTTAGTAGCCACACCAAATGGGCAGGGGACATCGAGGAGACTCAGGGACACAAGGTGAACTATCCAATGATCGGAGACCCGGAACTCAAAGTCGCTAAGCTTTACGACATGCTACCGGCCGATGCAGGCAGCACGTCCGAAGGCCGAACCGCGGCAACGAATGCCACCGTGCGCACCGTGTTTGTTATCGGCCCTGACAAGAAGATAAAGCTGATGCTCAGTTACCCGATGAGTACCGGACGCAACTTCGATGAAGTGCTGCGGGTCCTCGATTCGATTCAGCTCACCGCTAAGCACCAGGTGGCTACACCGGTGAACTGGAAACAGGGTGACGATGTGATAATCCTGACCACGGTTTCGGACGATGACGCCAGGAAAAAGTATCCAGAAGGATGGAAGGCGCCTAAGCCGTATCTCCGGATTGTCCGTCAGCCAAAGTAATACCTGACAAAGACGGAGTCCAAAATGGCCGACCGATTAGACAGCGAAGCCTGGACAAGCGAAGACCTGCTCGAACGACCCCCAGGATGCGACAATTTCTTCGTACTTGATGTTCGCAATCGTGATGAGTTCGACAGGTTCCGACTCGAAGGCCGCGGTCTAGTGCCAGCAGTCAACGTTCCCTACTTCGAGATACACGAACCTGGGACGAAGTCGAGATGTTGGGCTCCGTCGTTACTTACGTCGAGCGGTCGCCCTCCTGAGTAGGGCGACCGAAAAATCCAAAGCCCTCTAAGTTCACGAGAAAACTTGGCAGCCAGCGTGATCCCTCCTTTTCCTGAACATGTATTAGCGTGATACGATCAGCAGCGTCCGGCTAATGTACAGGTCGAGCGCCCACGATAAAGCGATCCTTTCAAAAAATCCGGCAACCTCAATTCCCGTTTATCTTACTTTGGCACCATCTTTGAGTAATTGGTTATTGGGACACTCCTTAAGTGCGCTGCTTGTCTTTACGGTTATTGTCTTCTGGATAGGAGACAGACAATTCTTGTTCACTCGAACTTTCCATATCAAGGCTCCCTTCGAGAATGTCGCGGGACTTGACGAAGGAGCGCCAGTGCGCGTTGGAGGTGTACGGGTGGGTACGGTGCAGCACATAGTTCTCCCGGCACAACCGGATGACAAGATAACAGTGGAAATGGAACTTCAGCACTCAACGCGAGAAGTTATCAAAAAAGACTCGGTAGCATCGATCGAGACCGAAGGCCTGGTCGGTGCAAGGTATGCTTCGATTTCCTTCGGTTCGCCGGAAGCCGAAACGGTACAGGAGGGAGATTTCATCCAGACCCGGGAGCCGTTCGATTACAGCGGGTTGGCAAGGAACATGGACGAGTTGATTACAACGACAAAAGAGGCCGTTGACTCGTCAAAGATCGCAATAGATAACATTAATGACGCGAGTGGTGATCTGAAGTCAATCACTGGGAAGATCAACAGTGGCAAAGGGACAATGGGCGCGCTGGTTAACGATCAGTCAAATATATCGGAATTTAAACTCTACGGTGGCGGAAGCAAAGGCTGGCGCGACCTCGTTCCAGGAAAATATGGAAGCGCTGAAACATAACTTCTTCCTGAGAGGGTTTTTCAAGAACCGAGGTTACTACGACTCGTCACAACTGACTGCGCATGCCATTGACAGGCTTGCGGGCCGCGCTCCAGCCAGGCAGTTTACGTTTGACGGAAAAGAACTCTTCAACAAACCGAACTCCGCGAAACTGAGTAACGAAGAACGATTGAACCAGGTAGGGACTTTCCTTGAGAGCAACCCTTACGGGCTTGCGGTGGTGGTTGCCGAAACCGGTTCAACAGGAGGAGAGGCGCAAAACAACCTAAAAATTGCACAAGCGCGGGCGATGGTTGTTCGCCATTATCTTGCACAGAAGTTCAAAATTGATGGTTCACGAATAAAGACTCTGGGTATTGGCGAGAGTAAGCAAACGTCAAATGACGGTGGTATAAAGGTCGCCATTTATCCGGGCGCGCGGAGTGAACGGATGGTCGCAAAAACCAAACGCTGAGTATTCCAGTTCAGATTTCAGAGACCGGTGTTCAGAGTCATCGGTCTCTGGTTCTTGGTTTCTGGTTTCTGGGTATTTTTTTGTGCGTAATCCAGTCTTTTGTTAAGCATTTTTGTCAGCTCGACAACTATTATCGGGGCGATGAATGATGCGCCGACGATGAGCCAGTCAAATGTTGTAAGTCGTGTTACATTGAGCACGCGCGAAAGCGGAGCCAGATAGACCGCGAGCAACTGCAGGCACATTACGATTGCGATCGCACCCCAGATGAACGGATTGCGAAATAGCCCTTCTAATGCCGACTGGACCCTCGATCGACAATTGAACATATGTCCGAGCTGCACCACGACCAGTGACATCAAAACGATGGTGCGTGAATGGGCTCCTTCGCCATAAGTCTGAACCGCCCATAGGTAAGCAACTAAGATGATTACCGCAAGCATTGCGCCCTGCCACGCTATCAACAAGAAAAATGGTCGAGACAAGAGCTTAGTATTTGGTAGACGCGGAGGGCGCTTCATAACATCCGCTGCGCTTGGTTCCAAAGCGAGCGCAAGAGCGGGAAAAGTATCGGCGACTAAATTGATCCATAGGATCTGTAGCGGTAGTAACGGCAGGGGCAGCCCGATAACTATCGCAATAAAGATAGCCAGTACGGCACCAAGGTTCTTCGAAAACATGAGGTGAATAAACTTAATGATGTTCGTGTAAATTGTTCGCCCACCTTCCACCGCTTTTATGATCGTCGAAAAATTGTCGTCCGCCAGAACCAGAGCCGCAGCCTCTTTTGCCACTTCCGTCCCTCGAAGACCCATTGCCACGCCAATATGAGCTCGCTTTAGCGCAGGTGCGTCGTTGACTCCGTCTCCAGTTACGGCCACCACTTCGCCCGCTTGCCTTAACGCTTCCACAATGCGCAGCTTGTCTTCGGGAGAGACGCGAGCAAAGACATCCGTCGTCCGCGCGAGCTCAGCAATCCGCTCCTGACCAACTTTCTCGAGATCCCGCGCATGCAAAGCCTTTGGTTCAGAATCGCTCAAATGCAGCTCGCGAGCGATGGCGCGAGCGGTATTTAGCTGATCACCAGTAAGCATTACAATGCGAATCCCGGCTCGGCGCGCCTCCTGAATTGCTCCAGTCACTTCGGGTCTCGGCGGATCGATCATCCCAACAAAACCCAGGAATGTGTATCCGCTTTCCATTTCACGATCCGACCGATACGTGGATACATCGTCAGCTTCTATCCTGATTTCGATATCGTCCAATCTCTTCTCGGCGAGTCCCAACACACGCAATGCTCGGCCCGCCATTTCATTATTCACCTCCATAAAACTGGCACGCAGTTCATCATCGAGCTGATCCAATTCGCCACCTCTTGTTATGTAGCTGGTCGATTCTTTGAGAACAACGGCAGGTGCGCCTTTGATCATTGCCAGATAGGTACCATCTTTGATGCGGTGCGCGGTTATCATCCTTTTAATGGCCGGGTCAAAAGGGATCTCAATTATCTTTGGGTAGTCGGCCCGCAATCCTGAGATGTCCAAACCTAATCCATCCGCAGCCACAAGCAGTGCGGTCTCTGTTGGATCTCCTACGGCCCGACTTACTTCAGATGCCATTGAGTTGTAAGACGCTTCACTACACAGAACTCCAACGCGAGCGGCATGCGCAAGCAGATCATCGTCACAAACTGAGCGTGGGTTCCCGTTGATTTGTATATGTCCCCCGTCTGAGAGGTAATATTCGCGAACGGTCATGCGATTCTCAGTGAGGGTGCCCGTTTTGTCAGAGCAGATGATCGTAGCGCTGCCCAGAGTTTCGACCGATGCGAGCCTTCGGACAATTGCACGTTGCCGCGCCATACGCAGAACGCCGAGCGCAAGAATCAATGTCGTCACTGCGGGCAAAGCTTCCGGTACGGCCGCAACTGCAAGACTGATTCCCACCTCAACCATTAGCCACAGATTGTCTCCTCGCAACCACCCCGCCAACATCACCACTCCGCCGATCGCCAGTACAAGATAAACAAGCCGGCGGCCCAGCTCGTCGAGCTTGCGCTTGAGCGGCGTCGATGGTTCGGGCGAATCCGCAACTAGTTTTCCGATGCGACCAAGCTCAGTGCAAGCGCCCGTAGCGGTGATAATTGCCACGGCGCGTCCAGCAACGATAGAAGTCCCGAGATACAGCATCGAGGACCGTTCGGCGAGCAGAGCGTCGAGGGCAACCGGGTTTTGCGATTTGTCAACCGTAGTGCTCTCGCCGGTCAAAGCCGATTCTTCAACGCGAACGCTCGCACTCTCTATGATCCGAGCATCGGCGGGAACCCGATCTCCCGAATTGAGAATAATGATGTCCCCCGGTACTAATTCGTCAGCGTCCACGGTTGATTCATGGCGGTCACGCAGGATTCTTGTGGTCGTCCGTGCCTGGCGGCGCAATGCGTCAAGCGCACGACCAGCCTGCCATTCGGTCGCAAAACCAATTAACGCGTTTAGGATAAGAACGACAAAGATGGCCATCGCGTCCACGACGTCGCTCGTTAATAGAGCTACGATTGCCGCGCAGGCCAGCAGAGCAATTACGATATTGGAGAATTGTTCGAGCAGCATCCGCCAGGCGGGACGCGGCCGAATACTCTGAAGAGTGTTTGCTCCATATTTTGAATGACGCGAGGCGATCTCGGCAGAATCCAGCCCACGCTTAGGATCAACCACGAATGCTTCGGCCACCGCCATAGCAGTCGACGCATGGGGATGTCTGGCTGGATCAACTTCGCGATCGGCAGTTACTATGGGAAGCATACTGTGATGAGCAACACTCACAGGAACCTCATTGGTCTCACTTGTCAGAGTGTTCGAGTCTTACAACAAGAGTCGGGCAGGGTGATCTTCGAAGGACCCATTCGGCTACTGAACCAAACGCTGCACTGGCTAACATGCTCATCGCAATGATTCCACGCATACCTATCGCTATCAGATCGGCATTAATTTATTTTGCGAAACGGACTATCGCAGTTTTGGGATAATATTCAAAATTTGCCAAGCAAAATCAGCGTTCCGATCGCGATAAATGCAATGGCGGCCCCGCGCTTGATCCATTCAAGGGGTAGATAGTTGCTAAGAAGGCTTCCCACGAGAACGCCTATGGCCGATACGCAGGCGAGGGCAAGCGAAGCGCTGACCAGTACAATCCAGGGTCGCTTGGTCTCCGCCGACATCGTCATCGCAGCCAATTGAGTTTTGTCTCCCATCTCGGCGAGGAAGATCACGCCAAATGTAGTAATAAAAATACGCCAATCCATCGACTTTCCTCTCAGAGTGTTAGTTTCGGTAGTACGACTTCGCCTGAGCACTTCGCTCCTCGACTTTCGCGCTAAGTTTGTAACGGCGCGACCGTTCATCGACATAAGAGTTATATCAGCTCATCGATATGTGTACGACACGTTCTTCTTCTGATGCCATTCCACGGTGTCGATATTAAGGGGATCAGAAGAGAAGATTTCCTCGCTTAATTGATCAGTGCTTACGTGCGGACCTACAGCTACGTGATATACAACTCGCCCCAGTTGGTCTTCCTGGTCCTCGCGGTTAAGCTCGCGAATCTCCGCACTCAGGTTGCGCCTTGTAAAAATCCTTCTCAGCGCTTCATCTGTATCGGCAACGCTGTGAGTTCTGATTTTCAACTGCATCGAACGTATGACTTGCTGTGATTCGAAATATTCAAGTATCCACAAAGTCGATAAAACGAATATTCCGAGAATGACGGCCAGCTCCCACCTTCCGACACCAGTGGCCAGTCCTATAGCCAGGTTGATAAGCAACACAGTGATTTCCTTTGGATCGCGGATGTTCGTGCGGAATCTTACAAGCGATGCAGCTGCAAAGATACCAAAGGCGCGCGCGGCGTTATCCGCGACTATCATCATCAACGCGGCCGCTACCACCGCGAGTAGTATTTCGGTTTCGGCGACGTACGGATTGCGTCGGAGCACGTTAATGTTTTTACGCGGCCGAAACGCGAGCATCGCCGCCAGAACGGCCGCTAATAGCAACCTCAATGACACCCGTGTTCCGTACATCAACCAACTCTCAGGTTGATTCTCAGCAGCGGATAATCTCTCCAAACCAAAAATCTGGGCAAGGAAGGATGGTTCATCCCGACCTGGCGCCGTTGGTTCTTGCGGGATGGTCTCAGTACTTTGTGTTGGGGCGGACACCGTTAGTACTCGAGGCGACTCAGTTGATTGCCCGCGCCAGAGATAGGCAGTAACTGATATGGCGGCAATACCGGCTAGAAAAAATCCTACAATCAACACTCTGGTTCTGCCGTATCGCACTCCACTGTGGGTTTCAGCAATTTCTGATTTCAATCCTAAGTCAATCGTCAAACAGTCGGTATCAGTGTGGGGCCCTTTAGCGGGCTGTCCTACGGTACTCATGTTATGCTCCGGACAAGATTTGCCTTTCTGATGATCAGGCAACCTCTATACCTACGGCTTGCTTCGCAATCACCTTTAAAATTTAGAAAAGCAATCTAATGAATACCAGGACGTGAGCGATTTCCCGCAACTGAATCGGAACTTTACCCAGTTTCCATGATCCCGACCCCTTGACCTCGAGGGTAGATTGACTGAGTGATGGCGGTCACAGATTACGAGCGGTGTTGTTCAGTAGGATGGCTGGGGAGGATAGAGATGCAAGCCGGGAACTTGCGGAAATCTGAAAGGATACTGACGGCTTCGCAGGAAGTGATCCGGGCGGCACGGGCATCTATTGATTCGTCGCAGGCCACAATTGCGAAAAGCAGATTGATCATCCGCAAACGCGCCCGTCTGCAAACAGCGGGTTCGCACTGCAGCAGCTGCGCTCAACTGAAGGAATCTCGGGTGAGCGCCAAAAGCAACAGTCATGCTTAGGATGCTAAACTCCTGACAGGAACGAGCTCGGCATCATCACGCCGGCTATCGGTTTCAACCATCGTTTGCCCTTATCCAGTCAGTAGCCCGGTGTGCAACAACGCCCAGATCTGCGCTGGTATCCAGTTGCAGCCGCTGGCCATCGAGGTCATCGAATGCCTCAAACTCCCGTCGTTGTCGAAGATAAGTTTCCCACGTCGCATCCGAGAGGCCTTCATTCAACCTCGCGCGGCGTTCGATTCTCTCGTGTACAAGCTGGGGTGGAAGTAAACACTCGATGACTCTCCATTCAGCTCCGGATTTAAATGCCATTTCGCGAGCACTAAGGCGGTGCGCATTTCGCCGGAACGTACCTTCGAGCACGACCCCTCCTTGCTGGACCAACAAGCCACGGCCTCTCTCGATCATGGTCTGATCAGTCTGCCTGCTTGCGTCTGAGCTGTAGGGTCCAACGCCGTAACCATATCGCTCGGTGATCTCAAAGAGTTCTTTGCGAACCGCATCCGATGACACCACTGGCAGACCGAGCTCACTGCCGATAGCACGTGCAAGTGAGGTCTTGCCGCTGCCCGCCAGTCCGGTCACCGCAATCACACACGGCTTGCTAAGGGGCGATGCATACCGCGCGGCAAGATCAAAGTATCGCCGCGCTCGCACCGCTGCCACCTCACGTTCGAGCGCCGTCAAATCCGGATCATCCAAACGGAAACTCTGCACCTTGCCACGAACATACGCGCGATAGCATTTATAAAACGGCAGGATGCTTAATAGCGTGTTGTCCGTGGACCGCAATTCATATTGCTCCGAGAAATAGTAACCAAGGTCCGGTCGACCTCGGGCATCCAGGTCCATCGCAAGGAACGCGACCTCATTGGCGATGTCACCGCATCTGAATCGCTCGTTGAATTCGACGCAGTCGAAGATACAGAGGTCGTCGGTCACACAGATGCTTTCCGCTCTTATGTCGCCGTGTCCATCACAGATTCGCCCTTCATTAATCCGGCTTCGAAGGAACGCCTGGTGCTCTTCGAGCCATCGAGTCACCCAATCACGAATCGACTGATAGCCCTCAGTACCAATGCTCCTGTCGATATAAGGAGCGGTCTGCTCGAAGTTCTCTTGCCAGTTCCTGGAAATTACCTCTGGCGAACCAAACGCGTCGACTTCAACACCTCGGCGAGCAGTGCGGTGAAAGTTGATAAGGCGGTCGGTAACGCGTTCGATAATGGATTCAGTGGCCTCTCCACGCGCCACTAGCCGGTCCAACATCTGGTCAGTCGGAAGCCGCTTCATCATGACGCCGTATTCGACTACAGGTCCCTGGTCGGAAAACCGGAGTTCTCCATCGATACGACTGATTGCTTGAACACCAAGGTAGTAGCCTTGGCAAAGCCTGTTATTAAGCTCGACTTCGGCCTGGCAAGCCTCCCGCCGCTTCTGAATCGTTGTGTAATCTAAAAACCCGAGATCAATGGGCTTCTTCAGCTTCAACACCCGGCGCTTTCCCAGCAAGACCACGGATATGTGTGTACGGATGATCTCAATCGGAAGGTCTTCCCCACGCCAGTCCGGACAGTTTCGGAGCGACTCAGCCATTCGCAGCCATTGTTCGAACTCTGTTACTTTTTCAGTTCCTATCAATTCCACGGAGCCTAACCTATAAGCTGTGGCCGTAAACGAGACTCGGACCTACATTGCGCTTCGCGGTTTTCTCAGGCAATCCGAATGCCTGACGATTTGTGATAACAGTCACGGCGATGTGTGACGATGGTCATAGTCTCTGATTTTTAGCCGGTGCTAGATTGATATTGTCCGGTTGGCGATCAGCCGAGTACGCCGAGAGGTTTTGGTTGATGGGCAGGAAAAAGAAATCATCGCGTCAAGAACAAACAAAGCTTCGAGTGTTTTGTTCTTTTCTGTGGTTCTTCATCAGCGCCTGGCCATTGGCACTGGCACAAAGTGATTACATAGACAAAGCAAACGGTTTCAAGATCAGACTCACTGGGAATTGGCGAGCCGAGACGTATACCGATGCTGTTGGTCGACAAAAGACTGAATTCGTTTGCGAGAGTCGAAGCCAGGGCTTGTTGCGTATCACGCGAGAAGATCTGCGCGGCGTTTCCCTGCGGGATCTGGCGCGCAAAGAAATAGCGAATTTTGAGCTATGCAACTCCTGTGTAACGACGGGCCAGGAAGAATTCGCCGGAGAGTCACTCAGCGGAATTCGAGTCACAGTTCATTATGCTGAAGGCAACCGGAGACTAATCGCCACATTGTACTTCCTCCAGGAGAGAAACGCGGCGTGGATTTTGCGATTCAACGGACTGGCAGGCGTTCCAGGAATGTCACAGGCGGTCACCGATACTGTGGCCCGCAGCTTTTGCTCGGTATGTAACCTTCCTTAGATGCCCAATCATTTGAGGCGAAGACGCAATCGTCAGGAAGACTTATTCGGTCCCAAGGAATCACAAAAATAAGTACAGAGATCAGACCTCACGGCATAGCGTTTTTGATGTTGGACCAGCGTAACTCGAATGAGAAGCTCAAGGCGTTGCCCGGCGTCCAGTGATTCGGTCAATTGTGATTCGATAAAAGATCGGAGAAATAGGCTTCGAATTCTCAACCGCTACAGACGCAGGTTCCCACCACATGGCGCGTTTTTTTAACAAGTCAAGGGCATGATTGCGGGACGCCCGATATTCCGGCATATCAGGCAATTCTTCGTAGTCACCAAATACAACAACGCTAACCCACTGATTGGGATTCTTAATCTCGTCAAATTCAACACAGACCCGTGGATTGGCGCGCATACAGTCGATCTTGAATCCCATTGTGGCAAATCCGAATAGGAACCGGCCATCGGAAATAAGATAGACTGGGACAACATAAGGTTGGCCATCCATCTCGCAGGCCAATCTTGCCAAGCCGTTCTTTGCCAAAAACCGGTTGCATTCTTCGCGCTTCATCCTTGTGACCAGCATCACACGTCCTTTCCATCAATATAGCGACTCGATGTTTGCACCACAGGTCCAACAGGTGCGTAACGATCAGTCCGGCCTGCTGGAGTTTACTTTGGAGGCAACAAACATTCCGGTAACAAATTGCTGATCTTGAGTAGTAAGAGCGTCAGTCTGGTCTTGGCGGCAATAAACCGCGTGGGATTCCACAGCTTTACTGAGGAAAAAGTCGCAAGGCGGATCCTGGATGCCTCAGATAGAGGAGCGGATGGGGATGGTCACAGTTCGACGCAAAGATGTGATCAAGGTCACAGCTTTGAGATCGCCAGTGAACTTATTCCAGTCATGTCGTGTTGCAAAGCTTAAAAATCGCACACGTGACGATCGCAACCTACCCAGCGGACCTGGCATTGATTTTATATTCCTGGAATTCCAGCCAATCCATAGAGAGTCATGCTTGCGGTTTGTACGGATCGGGCACGACCCGCTCAAAGACTGCGACTACCTTGAACGGTCCCTTGAGGCCCATACCCTCAGTCGTGACGGTCATTGTCTGGCCATCTTCCGCCACCTTGTAGATTCCCCTCCCCAGCACCTTTCCATCGACCTCTGCACCCGCTTCTATAGTGTGCGGATCGGGCTGGCTTCCGAAAGCCACCGCGCCAGTAGGAACACCTGGAATCGGCCGGCCGTTAAGGTCGACAACCGGGCGTCGCCTTCCATCCGGAACGATAGGCGTCGGTCGCTCTGCGACCGCCTGGCCATCCTTAATACCGTACGCCACCAGGAGGTAACCGGTATCTGTGGCCTCGAACCGAAGGCAAGCCTGCTCTGGAGTGTAGTTAGGGTCCCATTGTGATTGATCGTTCCTGGCTTTCCAGGTTCCTTCAAACAAATCATTAGTCATTGTGAGCTCCTTTACTTTGGCGGTCCAAATCGAGACGTACTCAATCACTAAGTGCACAGCGAGATCCGCTAAACAGCGCACTGGGCCAAGGATTCCCTGCTCTCGCCAAACCATGGGTACTATGTCGGCTCCGAGCTGCTCGAGCCCGTCGCCGCAGACCATCCGGAATTCATGCGGGAACGCGCGGGCGACTCTGCGGTACAATCGGCTGCAGCCCATCACCCAAGTTTTCATGAACGAGCCTCCTGCCGGCGCTTAGTCTCAAGCACCCCGACAAGATCCCGGAGACGTTGGCTCTCGAGATTGAGGACGCGCGCACCGAATGGCGTCAGCTTGTAATACCGGCGTCGCGAGTCATCGAACTCAGGAGCCGGCCGCTCCCCGGATTCGACGATCAATCCATTTTCAATGAGCCGCTTCAATGACCCGTACAGAGTTGCCGGCCAGAGACGAACCTTGCCGTCGGTACGCTCGAGCACGTCTTGCATAATGCCGTAGCCGTGTTTTTCGGAATCTACCAGGGAGATAAGAATATGAAACCAATTGCTCTTTAACGGCAAAAACGATTCGGCGGTTTTACGTCGCATGGTGTCGTCTATATATCACTTGATATAGATATTAGTCAAGATCTTTTGTAACCATGTGGTAAAACCAGAGGCAGCCGGTCCGCGGTTACTGATGCATAGTGGATGAGTGTTCGACAGAGAACGAATACCACGAGTAACCGCACCAGGCTCTAGCGCAGAGACCAGCGAACAATCTGTTTCCCTGCAGAATGTAACGCAGGACGCACCGTAGACTGTCTAGTCTGCGGATCGTCTTTACGTCTGCATCGCTTGTCCCGTACGACACCAAGCACATTCTCGGCAAGCGCAGTGTACGGTACATCACAGAACACCCTGACCTTCGGACACTGTACGGTACATTACAAAATCCCGGCTTTCGCACACTGTACGGTACATTACAAAAACCTCAATGCAGGCTGGACAGTACTACAGTACTTCGCTCGTTAACTTTTCTCTAACCTCGTTAACTCTTCTCTGTTAACTCTTCTCTGTTAACTCTTCTCTGTTAACTCTTCTCTGTTAACTCTTCTCTTGCACATAAAGCACAAGTAAGGGTAAACTTCAGACTCACAAGAAAAGTCTTGAGTTTTTTTGGCCTCTCTAATATCCTCACCATAAAAGAGGCTTATTAGGGGAGCGTTAATCACGGAACTTGGCAGGGATCCGTAGCCTCAGAACGAACAGTGGACGGGGAAGCTAACGGCTGATCCAGAGGAGATCGGGTTGTACAGACACAGGTTGATCGAGACAGAACGCCCCCGCTGATGGTGGGAAGAGTTAACAGCCTCCATTAGTTAAGCTCCCAGAGTTTTTAAGAAGTACCCAAAGCAGTATTGCCTCGAGTGCTTGGGTTTAGATCTTCCAAGCCTCTGTATCCTCACCGTATACGAAGCGAGGTTTGCCTGTTCGGCGGGTGTATTAGTCTTCACCCGAAGGCCAGTACCTCTCTGCACTGAAGGAGTTCGTTTGTTTCGGGCGCCTGGAGCACCTGAATCAAAAATACCGGAAAAGGAATATACGAGGGGTCCAATGACCACAATACAACGGTTGACGTCGAATTACTTATTCAGAGGCACGCTCGTGCTGCTGTGCCTGTCGTTAATGTCAATGCCTGTATCTGCGCAGGCTTGTGCTGCAGTCGCCACTCCGGAGCTGAGCACTCCGACCGCGACGGCCGGAACGTTTGTTGGCATTTTCAGCATGGTCACCAACTGTTCGTCCAAAAAAGTCAGGTACACTGTAGTCGTTTCGGCAACTGATGCCTGCGGAAATGAAGTGCCCATAGCATCAAGTCGCTTAGCATATGGACCGGGCCAGAGTCTCAGGTTTGGACTAAGTTGGCCTGTGCCGGCGAGTTGTTGTGCTGGTCCGTGCACAATTAGTGTTCGTGTGTACAACGGTAGCACAGTGTTGGCTAGCGCGTCGTCGATTCTTACAATAAGCTAATCAGTTGGGCGCAAGCATTTTAGCTCGCACCCGATGGAAGTATCGGCCTGACCAAGAAATTATCAGATTGCGG
>Ga0126384_10000805_pt1 | contig 17968 bp, 16 predicted proteins | sample PanSoiMetPlot_36_FD_92543 | JGI IMG/M metagenome (GOLD analysis project Ga0126384, IMG submission 92543) | Tropical forest soil microbial communities from Panama - MetaG Plot_36 | ecosystem: Environmental > Terrestrial > Soil > Tropical forest > Bulk soil | place: Panama | collected 2016-02-17 | reverse complement strand
TTCGGTGCGCCAGGCCGCGACCTGCTGCACGTCGGCACGCAAAGAGGAAGAGCTGGTGCGCGAGTGTCCGGATCGGCCCGCGATGTCGAGTCTCGACCGCGAATCACCCACTGCGCCATCGGCTCGGCCAGGCGAATCAGCGACTCGCCCGACACGCTGGGCGCGATCGACAACGCAAGACGCAGGCATTCGAGGCGGGCCTGGCACTCGTTCATGGGGAATCTCCTGTTTGCGCCGGCCTTGCGGGCGGGGGATCGGCATGGCTAATAGGTGTTGCGAGAATGGCGGCTTATGTCTCAGCATCCGCGTCAGCGGACGCTGATCCGACCGGCAAGCTTAGTGTCTCGCGAGGCAGAGGTTCCGATATGGGTCTTGGTATTCAAGCCATCGACGCCATTGGACGTGAGCATGCTTTCAGGCCGATCGCCGGCGACGTTCTATTTATCGGCCGTCAGACGGTCTACTTTACGCCAGCAGCGCTTGCTGCCCATTTGCGGGACCACTGTGCGATCGTAGACGAAACGGCGATCGAGATAGATCGCACCACGCGAAATGGCGCACCAAGTCACGCCCTCGCAACGGATCGTTCGATTTTTCGTGCGTTAGGCATCAAGAGCGTCAAGGCATTGGACGTGAGCGCTTACGAGGGTGCCGAGATCATCCATAATCTGAATGTCCCCATACCGGACTATCTGCACGAAAGCGCAGATTTCATCGTGGACGGCTCGACACTTGACAATGTGTTCGATCCGGCGATGGTCCTGCGAAATTACGCCAACCTGCTGCGGCCGGGCGGACGCTTGTTGCTGATAAACGCGTGGACTCCGAGGGAAGGCGCTTACACTCTTTGTTCAGCTCCTTGGTATTTCGACTTTTTCGTTTCCAATGGGTTTGCCGACTGTCGAGTATATATTTGCATTTCGGCCGGGAGCGCTGCCAACGCTTACTGGCTCGATTCCGCATTCATGGCAAGTGAAGAAGCGCGGGTCAGAGTTCCCATTTTGGCGTGTTGGTGGCGAAAGCCTGCGGTGGTCGTATTGGCTGAGAAATCTCAATCGTCAACAGCATCTGTCACTCCGACACAGGGCCATTACCGGTCTGATCGCGAATGGCGGGCTTATCGGAACAATCTCGATTCGCTCGCTTCGTCGCGCCGACCGCATTTGGTACGCTCAATCGGTCGAATGTTTCCCCGATCGAGGTCTCCTAGGTCGCGAGGATTTGTCTGGATTGACCACAATTTTCAAACAACCCGACTTAGCTCTTGGTTGTCACTACCTCTCGCAAAAACCGGGCTGAATATTCTTCAGAGTACCCGGAGGGCATAGTTTAGCATCATCGCTGGTGGCATGTTGTTGATTGCCGTTCCGCTACCTCCCAGCGGCGTGTTCGCCGTAATCCCAGTGGTGGCCGATTTCGTACTAAATCCAGTTCCTCCGACGTTTCCATATGCCGTTCCGCCGCCAGACCCCGCCACGATACCGGCCGAATCGTGACTGTGGCCCGTATCGATAATGTTAGTGGTCAAAATGATACTGGGTAAATTGGCTTGGAGAAGTGTCACGCTCTCTGAACCGCCTGTGGCGCCAATGGTTACGCCCGCGATACTGGAGCCGGCGCTCGTAATCCTGCTCGCCGCAGCTCCGCCCATGTTGTCCAGCCCAAACACCGCCCGCCCGCGCAAATCCGGAATGTTGAACGTCGTCGACCCGTCCCCGCTGCCGAAGGTCGTGCCGATCAGCGCAAACAGCGCCGCGTAGGTGGTGCGCGAGATTGCCTGGCCGAACGGCAGCGCGAAGCTCGAATTGGGCGCGCTCGCGCCCACGTAGGGCAGCAACCCGCCGACCGGGATCGCGTAGGGCAACGCATAGAAGCCGCGCAGGTAGAACGCGCCATCGGCGTTGCTGTAGGTCGCCACATAGGGCGTGCCCTGGATCAACAGGCCGGACGGCAGCTCGACGCCGGGCGAGGTGCGCAGCGGTCTTGCGCCGAGCCCGTCGACATTGAGTGTCACAGTCGCGCCGCAGGTCGCGTGCGGCACGAACGCGATCATGGCGCCGTTGAGGTGCGCGAAGCTGTCGAACCCCTGGTTCGACGCGATCGTGTAGGCCGTGCTCGTTCCCGCGGTCGCGATGGTGCCGGAGACATCGTCCCGCCACTCGGCGGTGCGCGCCATCATGGCGCGGGCCGAGTCGTTCACGCTCGAGGGGCTCTGCCCCTCGGCCCAGTTGATCGTCGGGTCGGCGATCGCGTTGCCCGCGGCCGCCTTCGACCAGCTCCAGAATGCCATTGGGCTTCTCCAACGAAAACGCCCGGCGCTGTCGAAGCGCCGGGCGCAATCTTCCGTTTCCCATTTCGCCAACTAAGGGAAATACACCAGTGCGGCAAGAACGTTTTGTGTGTCGCGCGGATTTCGGTAGTTTCGTTGCGGCTCGCGGCCGACCGTCACCGTGACATGCAATTCCGTCGGCACGAATTGCCGACCGCAGCGCAACCTGGCGAGCCAAATCGCGATCGACCGCGCGGGAGTCCGATTCGCCCTTCCGCGGATCTTGGGTCTTGACTTTTGTTCCTTATTTGTTCTTATACAGAACTGCGGTGAACGACGGCGATTGAGGGGCTTGCAACGGCGCGACACCATCGACGCTCTCGTGATCGCCAAAGATCTTTTTGCTTGACGAGATAGAGCGACGCGAATCGCTGATTCTTCGGGATTCATGCGCGGTCGGCTGTCGCTCTACCAATTGCCGGGATTAGGAGGTGGCCATGCCGGTGACCTATTTCGTTGCGCTGCCGTTCGTAGGAACGGAGGAAGGAGTAGCGCCGGGCCAGGCGCATGAGTGTCACAGCCAAGGGCTTGCACTCCAACGAGCCGAGGCACTGTCTCGCACGGCGCCCAACGTCGGCGCCATCGCGTTCAGGCGCACCGGCGATCCGGACGTGGGGCAGTTCGAAGACGCGAGGATTATCAGGACGTTCGGGACCGTCCCGGAACGACTCGATGAACTCTGAATTGACCGAACGGCCCTCCACTTGTGGCCGCCGACATCTAACGATGTGCCAAGCCGAGATCATCAGCAGGTGCAAACTCATAAGTAACAGCCAATTTTCATGGATGCTACGGCCATGCCTTTGCTTCGGATGACAAGTTTTGGTCATCTTTTGTCCCTCCTCCTGGAAAGGGTGCGTCAGCAGATGCGGCGAAGCTCCGCGCGGGATGGCGTCGATCGCACCGGGTTCGAGGTGACCGAGGCGTATTACGAGCCTCGCGACGACGACTTCGTGGTCGTCCTTACGGCACGGCGTCGCGACACCGGGCAGGTCGTAGCCGTTGAGATTGAGGGCGAGGATTGGTTTTGCTTGTCACCGGTCCGTCGTACCATCGAAGATGAGCTGCGATCGCGCGGGTTGGCTGGCCCGGCCCCGTTTACATTCATCGATGGGCCCGAATTTTCCGACGGTATTCCGGGTGGCCGCATTGAGCGTCGCGGAAGCGACGACTGGGTCATCATTACTGCCTTCCTCGCTGGCAGCGAGGGGCGCGAAAACGAGGAGAATGCAAGCGAGGAGCACGCAACAGTGGAGTTGCCGCTCGCCCGCTGGACAGATTTGGCGCCGGTCCGCTTCGCCATCGATTCGGAGGTTTATGCGCGGCGACCTTGACGATGCGCATCTAAACAGCCCTGCACCCGGCTCCCGGCGCCATGAGCGCGGAACGTGGCCTGGAGTTGCACTACCCCTCGGTTTAGACGCTCCGCAAGGGTGATCAACATCTGAACGTCAAATTGGATCGGCGTCTGCCGCGTCGTCAGTTTCTGGGGTGGCCAAGCCCACTGCGAGCGCGCCACCAAGCGACAGTAGCGGCATTTCCCCCCGCACCCATCGCCTGAAGACCTCCTCACTTGAGAGACCGTGCTTTCGCGCGGTTATTTCAATTCTTCTCGCGATTTGTCGTATGAGGGGATCTGTGCTGGACCGCAGACGCGTCAATGCGGCGCTCGCGATTCGAACTGACGATCGATACTGCAGCGGTGTCAGACCCTTTTCGGCGGCCCGGTCTTGAATCCAACGTTCAATCGGAGCGTAGCCTGCTCGTCCAGGCGTCGTCATCGGATGCCCGCGCGCATCGAGTAATCCGAATCTCCTGACGTCGTGAACGTCTATCGGAACCGGCTTGTGATTGCCTTTGAATCCTTGCGCAAGACTTGCCGTCTTCGGAGACTTGGATGAATCAAGTCCTTCTTTCGCCAATGACTCGTGAATTTTGAGGAGTTGCATTGCAGTCGATGGAAGGTAGTTTTCCTTAGGAATCCGCTCATCGATTACCAATCGCTTTCGTTCTTTATCCCACCTGGGCACGGGTATCCCCTTGCCTTGAGCAAGCCGATTCTGATAGTAACTTGCGTTCCGGATAGCGTCTTCCGATTTGGAACGTTGAGCTGCGGCCGCAAGAAAATCCGTAAACAGATCGAAAAACTTCTGTCCTTTGTCTTCGCCAATCTCGCCAATGGCTCGCTCTCGCAGCTGTCCAAGGTCTGAATATTCCTTGCCGCCAGCGAGAGCGCCTTCGCTCGCAAATCTATCCCACTTCGCAATCGTTTCGGGGTTGTCAAGCGCCCTTTGGATGTTCGGAGGGACGCCGCGTGGCGAGAGATATCGTACAAGATCAATTTGCGGCCCCCTCGGGTCTCCGGGCCCTATCGGACCGAATATCGACGGGGGCTGTGTTTGGACAAACGGCGCGCTCAGTGTCTGAGTTTCTTGACTCGGGCGCTCAGCAGAGACGTCTTCGACATTCATTGGAGCATGTACTTCGGTCGCGACCGGCTCCAATCCGTTCAACTCCGACTCTTTTGAAGGCGCGACGACGGCCTCGCGCGTGAGCGGTGCGTTTTCAGGCTCATCCGCTTGGCGGCTGCGATCGGCATTGGGAAACTGCGGTTCACCGAGATCGTCCGGCGTCGGCCGCGACCCAATCCTCGTAGCTGACCGAGCCCTGCGCGGTCCGTGAATGCCGGCCGGGAAACCGGGAGCTGGGACGATAGCCTCAGCGTAAGCCAGGGCCAGATCCCCGGCAGTGATTGGCTTGTCCTCGACATACGCATTGGCGACGTGTTGGCCGACCGCCAGCCCGGGCTGTACGCCGAAGATCTGCGCCAACGCTTCCGAGATCGGACGTCTCAGCGCGTTGCCGGCCGTCCTCCCAAATAAACTTGCGCCTGGCGCGGCGCCCGCGGCAGCCCCAAACGCGGCTCCAATGCCCGTCTCTTTGAGGGCACGGCTCACAGCGGCATCGTGATCGAGGCCTTCCGCGCGCGCTCGCTGATAAGCTGGCGCAAGCGTCTGGATCGCCGATCCCAGACCATATCCGATCGCGCCGCCGGCAATCGTTCCGGCGACCGGTGTAACGGCGGATCCCACAGCGGCGCCGGCCGTCCCGAGCGCGATGCTCGGATAGCTTTTTGCCCCTCCATAAGCGATGTGTGCCGCCCACCAGTGGGGATCGGACCAGCCTTCAGATACGGGCTTTTGCAAAAGCCGGCCTATGTAGTCGGTATCTGCCCCCGGCGACGCATGTTGCGTCGCCTTGTCTTCAAGCGACCAATGACCAACGGCTTGCAGCGAGTCACCGGTCTCGTTCGTCGCGTCGACCAGGCCGCGGCGGCCCGCATCCCAGACGATGCCTGCAAGCCCGGGCTCGACCGCCTGCAAATCCGAAACTTGATGGTCACCGTTGGCCGAGATTTGCACGCGCGTTTGCGGGTGACCGAGGTAAGGCGGCGCATCCAGTGGCAGCCACGGGGGCCGCGATGTGATCGTCGGAGTCGGTGTCAGCTGTCGGGAATGGCTTCTCGCGGTGTCATCGATCCGGACAGGCGGTGGCCCATCGGAAAAGAGCGGCAGATTCGGCGCATCCCAAGTCGTGGTCCCCACGATGTCCGCCCAATTCAATGGCGGCAAGCTTGGATCCGCCCAACTCACGGCAAGTGTGGGCCACGCATGGCGGTCAGCCATTTGGCGACTCCTTCATTGATGTGTCGATTTGCAAGATCGGGGCTGCTCGCGTCGGCGGCGACGTTTGTCGCGCGGACGCCGTCCCCGCTCACCGTGTCTGGGATCTCGCGACGCGCAAGCCGCGCGGGACTCAGCGAAACAGACGCGCGCTGACGGCCTTGAGAAGCGTCGGATTGCCTGCTGCAGCGTGCGCGATCGCGGGAGGAACGCCGGCCCGCAGCAGGGCCTGCACGGTCGCGGCGCGACTGACGTTGTCGGCCTGCTGCTTGGTGTCGGCGACTGCAGCCTCGGCGCCGGCCTGGAAGCCTTTGCCGAGTCCACCGGTCATCATGCCGCCGCCCATGGCCATCAGCATCGATGAATTGTCGTGCAGCGCATGCCCGAGTCGCGAGAAAAAATCTTCGGATGTCGGACCAGTCATGGGACTTGAGTCGGGCGGCGCTGCTGCGAGCGACGCGGGGTCGGGAGGCGACGGAGATGGCCCTGGTGGCGGCGAGATGCCTGTTCGCGACGCACCGGATGTGCCGACGAACTGGTACTTTGGAAGGGCCGCCGGAGGCGTGAACATCGGATTGGCTGGCGGCATCAAGACCGGGGAAGGCGGGCCAAAAAAAGTGGCGGCTGGCCGCACCGGGCGCCGGGCAAAGCGCCGCGCCGCCAAGCTGTCCGCGTCGCGCGTGGCTGCCTGATCCGAGCGATCCTCCGGCATCACGCCCGTCGGATAGTCATATAGCCCGCCAAGAATCCCGCTGCCGGGTTTGGCAAAATAGCTGTCGAACAATCCCGCCATCTCATCGTCCTCCGAAGATCCTGCCCAAAATCCCCGAAAGCTCCGTCGCCTTGTCGTAGTCCACGGCCTTCACTCCATCGATCTCTCTCACCGCGTCCGGCCTGCGCTTCTCCACGTCCTGGGCGATCAGGCCGATGCGGGTCAAAGGATCGCCGAGGTAGTTGAACGCGTAGACCGGCGTGCCGTCGTTGAGCGCGCCGACGCGCTCCTTGTTCGCCTTCACGCGCGCGTCCGACGCCAGGAACTTGCCGGCGGTCCCGGCCGTCGCAAGCGTGGCGCCGAGAATCTGCTGCCACGCCGGCACCTTGGTCTGCGACGTCGCGGTGCCGTTGCTCGACGTCGACGCGAACTGCGCCGCAATCGGATCGGCGATGCCCGCGATCTGCGCCAGGTTCTGCAGCGGGATCGCATATTGCTGCCGGGCGAGATCGAGGAGTTTTGACGGCCCCCAGCCCTGCGCCGCCAGCGCGGCGTCGGCGGCGTTGACGCCGGCCTCCTGGTTGGCGAGCCGCGCCTGGTCGAGGCCCGCAAGGCCGGACGCGGTGGCGCTGCCGGCATTGAACAGCGTGCCGGCCGCGTCGAGCCCGGCCTGCTGCGCATTGGCGAGCAGCGGCGTCGCGCCCTGCATGATGCCGCGCGCCACCGCCTTGGCATTGTCGGGGGAGAGATCGCGGCCGGCGGCGGCGAACTGCTGGTTGACGGTGTTGGCGACGTCGGCCGCGACCGCGTCGAGCCCGCGCGCCAGCACCGGGTTCTGCGCCGGGTCCGCCATGGCGCCGCTCGCCCAGGGTCCAAGCCGGCCCTGCAGGTCCGCATAGGCGTCGCCGAGCGTCCCGCCGCGATCGGGCCCGCCGCCGGCGAGCAGCGTCGCCGCCGTGCTGCCGATCGCCGGCGCGTAGGGATTGCCGGCCGCCGCATTGGCGGCGAGCGCATCGAAGGCGGCGCTCTCCTGCGGACTGACGCCCGCATTGGCGAGCGGGCTGCCGAGCGCGCCGAGAATGCCGGACAGCACCGGCGCGGCGGGCGCCCACGGCGTGGTGGTCGACTGCTGCTGGGTGGTCTGCGTGGTGGTGGGTGAGCCGCCCATGGCCCGAGCTCCTGTTGCGAGGAAAGATTGTTGGTTGGCGTGGCGGCCGCGCGCCCGCACGCGCCCGCGCGATCAACGCGACGCTGTGAATGGTCGAAACGAAGGTTGGGGTGGTTGGCGCTGGGGCGCCGCAAGCGGACGCGGTTGCGCATGTCCGCGCATCCCATTTCGCCAGTAGGGCAATTGAAGCAGGCCCACAAGAACAAAAAGCCGTGCGACCAAAAAGCCGTGCGCAAGCCTGCGGACAGCCATGCCCTTGGCGATCAAATCATCGTGGGCGGTGCCGCGCGGCCGTGATCCCGTCGCCACGCCGTGGCATCATTCGCTCATTCAGGCTGCCATTCGTTGTTTCGCGCTTTGTTCAAAAATCCTTTTTTCAGGAGCATCACGATGCGCCATCTCGTTGCTGCCATCACGGCACCGGCTCTCGCAACATCCGCCCTCCTCGCCTTCGCGATCGCGTTCCCGAGCCCCGCCACGGCCCAGGCCAAGCTCTGTTCCGGCGTGAAAGACTTTGCGGTCTGCTGCACCGCGGGATCGAAAGCCGGCTGCGTCGCCAGCGCCGACGACTGCAAGAAGCTCAACGGCGCGGTGCAGACCAACACGACCACCAAAGGATGCACGGCGGCCTTCCCGGGCTATGCGGGCCGGGTGAGCGCCGTGCCGTCGACCGAGCCCGACTGCGCCCGGCTGCCGGGACGCAACGGCGTGTGGACCGCGACCGGGCCGATCGCGCAGGATCCGGCGAGACCGCAATCCTGCAGCCAGAACTTCGCCTGCGGCCCCGGCACGCTCAGCGCCACCGAGGCGAAGTGCGCGGCGGTGGTCGAGACCCGCAACCCGCAGAGCTTCACCGGCACCTGCGTGCCGGGCGACAACGGGAGGGGATGCAGCGCCTGCAAGGCGAGTCCGTCGAGCGTGTCCTGCCACGTGAGCTTCGCGCGCGGCACGCCCGGCAGCGTCCGCAACGACGGCGGCGCCGGCGCGGCGCCAACGCCCGTGCCGACGCTGACGCAATCGGGCATCGGGTGCTCGTTGAAGGACTACACGTCGAAGTGCCCGCCCAAGGACGCGCAGACCCTCGGGAATTTCAAAACGAAGGCCGACGAACTCGGCAGGCAGATCGACCAGGCCAAGAAGGACCTGGCGAGCCTCGATGCGAAGGACCCGAAGAACCAGGCGAAGCTCGACGACGCCGCCAAGACCTACAACGACGCCAAGGAGGCGATCGACCGCCTCACCCTCATCGTCGGCAAGGACCCGCCGAAGGACGTCATCGACTACACGACCAACCTGAAGCAGAAGGACGAGGATCTCGGCACGGTGCTGAAAGCCAAGGCGCTGGACATCCTCAAATGCGTGCCGGTGCTCAGCAAGACGTCGGTCGGTTGCGAGCGCCCCACCAACAGGGGCGGCGGCGGCCAGCGGAAGTAGACGTTGCACCGTGGCTGGCGGATCGCCCGCCGGCCGCGGCACCGCGCTGCGAGTCAGTGATTTGGCGCATGTCCTTATCGGCGAACCGGTGTCCACTTCGCCGGGACATGCGCTAGTGTCCCGATTCCGAAGTTCGCAAGCATTTGCAGCGAGCGCTGAGCGAACTTCGGAATCGAAAGGACACTAGCAACTCAATGATGCTAGTGCCGCTTTTGAACCCGAAGTTCGCAATCGTACCCGCCGAGAAATCGTGCGAACTTCGGGTCGCGGCGCTAGAGACGCTTCTCGATGACGACGCGCGCCAGCGCATAGCCGGGAAGCCGGCGCCGCCAGCCGGGGCGGCCGCAGATGCGCATGCGCGCGCAGCCCTCGGCGCGGGCATAAGCCTCGAGGCCGGCGATCAGATGCCCGAAGCGGGCAAAATCCTCACCCCCGCAGGCCACGATGGTGCAGACTTTTGCGCGGTCTTTCGCGCAATCCTCGTGCGCGAGCTCGGTGACGGCGGCGGCGAGAATCTTTTCACCGTCCCAGGCGAGCCAGATCAGCGCGGTGCCGGCGCGCAGGCGGCGCGCGAGATCGGCGCAGGCGTCCTCGGCGCATGGCGCAAAGCCGCCGCGCCGCAGCGCCCGCGCGATCAGCGGCGCAACATGCGGCCAGACGTCGGGCATGCGGGCAGGATCGACGCAGACGAGCGCGGCCGGTGCAGCGGCAGACGGCGATCGCATCGGCTGAGTCCTGGCGTGTGGCGCGGCTTGGAAAAACCGATCCCGGGGCGAGCCCAGAATCGGTGCGCAATTCTCCGTCTCCCATTTCGCCACTAAGGCAATTGAAACGGGGCCACAAGAACAAAAAGGGAAGCGCGATTGCGCAACCGCGGGTGGTCATTCGGTGGTGCCTGGATCACGCAAGGCATGCGCCAGGATCGGGCCGCGCAGCCAAATGGGTACGTCGCGCGCATGGCATCTGTCGGATTGGCGACCGAAAATGCCACCGCCACGCACCGCGTTCCATGACACAAATACCGAAAAAACACCGACATAAATACCGGCATAAAAAACTGGCGTAAAAACGGGAACCAAAATCGTCTGTGTTGCGTAGCCTTTCATGCACCGCACCGGAGGCACGACCAATGACATACAACCTAGAACAAATACTGACGCAAAATTCGCAACCGACATTCACCGCCTTGTTACGCTCCCTGGCGATCATCGGCCTCGTCGCGCTGCCGAGCACGGCGGCGTTCGCGCAGCAGAAGACCGTCAAGCAATGCACCGAGGAGTGGCGCGCGAACAAGGCCGACAACCAGGCCAAGGGCATCACCGAGAAGGCCTTCGTGGCCCAGTGCCGCGCCGGCGGCACGGCGGCGCAGCCGGCACCAGCTCCGACGGCGGCCCCTGCCCCGCCTCCGCCCGCCGCAGCACCGCAGCGGCCGGCGGCAAAAACGACGCCGCCGCCCGCAAGGCCGGCGCCGACCGCGACCGCCGCGCCCGCGGGCGCCAACGAGTTCTCGACCGAAGCGCAGGCCAGAACGCGCTGCCCGGGCGATACGGTCGTGTGGGTCAATCTCGACTCGAAGATCTATCACTTCAGCGGGCACAAGGATTACGGCAACACCAAGAAGGGCGCCTACATGTGCGAGCGCGATACGGCCGCGGCCGGCGCCCGCGCCGCCAAGAACGAGAAGCATCCGTGAGCGGCACAAGGAGCGGATCATGAGCATCCTCGACGAGTTCAAAAGCGCGCTCGGAGGAATCGGGGCGTCGGCGGTGCCGGCGCTGATCTCTGCCGTGCTGGCAAAGACCAACCTCGGCAATCTCAACGGCATCGTCGAGCAGCTGCAGCAGGGCGGGCTCGGCGCGCAGGTCCAGTCGTGGATCGGCAACGGCGCCAACCTGCCGGTCTCGGTCGACCAGCTGCGCGCGGCGCTGGGCAACGAGCAGGTGCGGCAGATCGCGACCCAACTCGGGCTTCCGGTCGACGCCGCCCTCAAGCTGCTGGCGGAGCATCTCCCGGACACGGTCGATCAAGCGAGCCCGGACGGAACGCTGCCGGCCGGGTCCTGAGGCCGCGCCGGACGACCGCGGTCGCCGGACGGCGCGGCGCCGACGACCGAAGTGTCACCCCCGCGTGCATGCGACGACAACCGAAAGGAAACGCCATGAAAAGCATAAAGACCGTGACAATCGCCGCCGTTCTCTGCGCCTTCGCGGGAGGCGCATTCGCGCAAAGCGACGACTGCAAGGTGGCGGCAGACGCCAAGAAGCTCAGCGGCGCGGCGCGGACCAGCTCGATCCGGAGCTGCTGCGACAAGCAGGCGGTCGCCAAGAAGCTCTCGGGAGCCGCGAAGCAAAGCGCGAGCGACAAATGCGTGAAGGACGCCGGCGGCTGAGCACGCGCGGCCGCTACTCCCTTCGGCCGCCACGCATCCGTGGCGGCCTTTGCATCAGCGGATCGACCCGGGCGCACGCTCTCTCCGTTGCGTCGTGCCGGTGTCGCGCGGCTAGATGTGAACAGGAGCGGCCTTTCTATTTTAGAAAGTCTAGGGCAATAGCGTTGAACCGCTCCCACGGAACAACCTCAATAGTGTAGCCATCCGCCAAACATTCAAAGGACGAATCGTGGAACAGAAACAGGAAGTGTCGCATCTTACCAGGCACACTGTCCGGGAATGAGTACTTGTTGAGTTCACAAAGCTCTGTATTCCACGAGCTATTGAGGACCTCATAGCAGCCGTAGCTCAGCTCCCTAGTGCGCGGAATTCCGCCCCACGCCTCGTCATTTGGATAGCCGAACTTCGAAATGATGCAGTGTTGAAACCGAACGATGGCGCGCCCGACGTCGTGATAGAGGCCATCCCGCTGCAAACGCATCCCGTTGAAGCTCAACATCGTTTGAAGCTCGGTTGCGAGCACTATAGCGCCAGAGATCGCGGCTTCTGGCGTGATGTCCGTCTCGAGTGGGATGACTTTTTCCATAATTGCCATCTATTTCAATCCATCCGACGGTTACAAGAAGCTACTTTCGCTTTGCGTCTTGGCCGTGTGAAAACGTCTTTGCGGGAGCCACACGCAGAACAAGATTCTGTTCAGATGGCGATCGTAGTCGATTGATGGTAAGCGGTGCGTCCATCCCCTTGGGCTGGTGGCTTGACATGTGCGTCGGAGGTCAGGCGGCGCATTGAAGGTGATCGCGTGCGGCGGCCCATTTCCAGGGGAGGAGCTCGTCGAGGCGGGCATTTGACCAGAGATTGACGAGGCGGCAGAGAACGTCGGCAAGGTAGATGTAGGGATCGATGCCGCTGAGCTTGCAGGTCTCGATCAGCGAAGCCACGATGGCCCAGCTTTGCGCGCCGTCGTCATGGCCAGCGAAGAGTGCATTCTTGCGCGTAAGAGCCTGCGGGCGCATCGAGCGTTCGACAATGTTGGAATCGAGGTCGATGCGGCCGTCGTCGAGGAAGCGGGTCAAGCCTTGCCAGTGCTTGAGCGCATAACGGATTGCTTGCGCGATGGGGGCTTTGGCCGACACGCGGCCGAGCTGTTTCTCGAGGAAGCGGTTGAGCGCTTCGCAATGCGGCGCGGATTGCTCTCGGCGCACGGCGCGTCGTTCCTCGGCGCTCTTGCCCCGGATGGTCTCTTCGATCCTGTAGAGCGCGGCAATGCGCAAGAGCGCCTGGGTGGCAATGGGAGCGTTGCCTTTCCTGGCGATCTCGAAGAAGCCGCGCCTGACATGCGCCCAGCAGAAGGCGAGCGTGGTCCTGCCCTCCGGCAGCTGCTTGTAAGGCGCGTAGCCGTCGCACTGCACGATGCCGCGATAATCCTCGAGCAGCGTGTGCAAATGCACCGCGCCCCTGCCAGGCGAATAAGTATAGGCGACGGCAGGCGGATCCTTGCCGCCGAACGGTCTGTCGTCACGCGCCATGCTCCAGAAGTAGCCGATCTTGGTACGTCTGCGTCCGGGATCGAGGACCGGCACCGGCGTCTCGTCGACCGCAAGGCGGGAAGAAGAGAGCAGATGCTGCTTCAGCCGCTCGTAGAGCGGATTAAGTTCCGCCGCCGCATAGCCCACCCAGAAGGCAAGCGTGGATCGGTCGATGTCGATGCCCTGCATCGAAAGCATCTTCGCCTGGCGATAGAGCGGCAGGTGCCAGCCGTATTTGGCCACGAGCACGCTCGCCACCATCGCCTCGGTCGGAAGGCCCGACTTGATGAGATGCTCGGGGGCGTTCTCCTGCACGACCTTCTCGCAGGCCCGGCAGGCGAACTTCGGGCGATGCGTGACGATCACGCGGTACTGGGCGGGCACCACGTCCAGCCGCTCGCTCGTCTCCTCACCGATCATATGCATCGGCGCGCTGCAGCACGGACAAGTGGTGCTCGGCGGTGCTACCGTCTCAGTCGGCTGACCTCAGCTAAGTGCCAAGAGCGGAAGTCGAGCGGTCACCCGCTAACGTTCGGGTGGGTCCTCCCAGTCCTCCCACACCACATTATTGATTTCGAGATAACGAGAAACGGCTACGCCGATGGTCGGGAAGAAGTAATTCTCGCCAAGCTGCAGGAACAAGCCGAATCTCTTCAGCTTGTCCTTTACCGGATCTTTGAGTTCCGCAAAGCACAACTCGATGCCCTGCGCGTGCAACGCCTCATCCAATTCCGCTACCATATCGCAGGCGGTGACATCCACGCTGGTGACCGGCTCGGCGGCAACGACCAGCCAGCGTACGGGTGTCGGCGATGCCGCCACGGCATCCAGGGCGCGTTCCTTGAAGAATTCAGCGTTGGCGAAGAACAGCGGCGCATCCCACCGAAACAGGACCAGCCCGGGGATTCGGCGTGCATTCGGATATCTCGTGATGTCGTGATAACCTTTGACGCCAGCGGCGCGACCCAATACGGCGGAGTGCGGGCGCCAACCGTCCCATAGAAACTCGGCGATGGCGATGGCGATTGCCAGACCAATTCCCGGAATCACTCCGAGCACCGCTACGCCGACAAAGCAGACGATCGCCAGCCAGAACTCCCACCGCTGGATGCGATAGATGCGTTTGAGATCGACGATCTCAATCAAGCTGATCGCTGCGGCAATGACCACGGCGGCCAATGCGGCGGTGGGCAAATGCCGAAGGAGGTTTGGTGCCGCGAGCAGAAGCAAGGCGATCGCCAGTGCGCCGACCACACTGGTGAGTTGGGTGCGGGCGCCGGCGGCTTCCGCAACCGGTGTACGCGAACTGCTGCTGCTGATCGGGAAACCTTGAAAGAAACCGGTCGCCAGATTGGCGGCGCCGAGCCCCACCATCTCCTGGTTGGGATCGACGCGAGACTCCAATCGTGCCGCATAGGCACGTGAAAGCACGCTGGTATCGGCAAATGATATCAGCGCCATTGCACAACCGCCGATCAGCACCGGGAATACGTCGCCGTAGCCGATCCAGGGAACGACGAAACCCGGCAGACCCTGAGGAAGCGGACCCAGGACCTGCACGCCATGACGCGCGCCGAGATCCAACGCACCGACGACGGTCGTCGCCCCGACGACCGCGACCAGAATGCCGGGCAGCCGCTTGCTGTTCTTGAGAAGCAGGATAACGATCAACGTGGCGAGCCCGATCGCAAACGCCACCCAGTTTGTCCGCCCTTCAAGGATTGCGCCACCTATCGCCCATAAGCTCCGCAATGGTCCTTCGCTCTCAATGGAGAAGCCGAAGAGCTTTGGCAGTTGGCTGATCAATACGGTCAAGGCAATTCCGTTCATATAACCGTACCGTATCGGCTTGGAGAGCAGCTCGGTCACAAAACCCAAGCGCGCGATGCCCGCCAGAATGCATACGATCCCCGAGACGATCGCCATCATGCCGGCGAGGGTCACGGCCCGCAGGGGATCGCCGCCGGATAGCGGAGTGACAACGCCCAGAATGACCCCCGCCAGCGCCGAGTCCGGGCCAAGGACGAGGATGCGGCTTGGGCCGAGCAACGCGTAGGCCAGCAGCGGCACGATCGTTGCGTACAGACCATAGATGCCAGGCAGGCCTGACGCCGCCGCGTAGGCAATTCCAACCGGGACCAGCATTGTCGCCAGGACGATCCCGGCGAATATATCGTGCGGCAGCCACGCCGTTTCATAGCGACGGAGAGTGTCGAGCCCTGGCAGCCAGCGGATCCAATGCTTCATTTGGCGGTAACTTCCCCAAACCCGGTTGGGTTTGTTAGCCGCGCATCATGCGTTGGCCGCGATTGGCGCGGCTGGCGCCCAGGCTAGTACGCTCTTAGCAAGCTGAACAGTGGCACGGCGCCATGTCCTGTTCGGGTTCTGAAGCGGGTGAATTGGCTGCCACTCAAACGGGCGACGCTTGGTCACATTGGCCCCCATGGAGGCACGCTCGCAAAATATCTAGGACGCTACGTTCCGCTGAAATTGGCATCTTGATTGTGGATCTCGGGGAACCTATGACGCACACCGCGAATCACCTCGTGTATCGCCACGTCAAGCTGGCAGCCACTCTCTGCAGCTGATCCGGCGGCCGAGGCACAAGAGCGGGCGAGATCTTTTCCATGTACCTCCTCGGCCTCCACAACGGCGAGCACGATGCTGCGGCGTGCCTCTTTCGCGACTATGAATTGCTCTCGGCAGTCTCGCTCGAACGGCTCACGCGCCAGAAGAATGCCGGTGTCTCCACCGAAGCGGAACTGCCGCTGGCGGCCATCGACGATTGTCTTGCGTGTGCGGGCATCGATCGTCGCGACATCGACGTCGTGTGCGTCTCCCGTGCCCATTTCGAGGTGCAATCATACGTGCTGCGCGGACTCTGGCGGGTCAAGCAGGCCTATTATGGCCTATGCCGAGAAAAAAAACTGGCAATGCTGTTCGACATGGGGCGCCGCCAGCGAACGACAGACTCGCTCAGCCTGCTCAATCAAGCTTCGCTTCGGGCCCGATATGGATTCACAAAAGCGGCGTTCTACGTCTACAATCACCATGCTGCGCATGGAGTGCCAGCTTATTTCTATTCGGAATTCGATGACGCGCTGGTCTATACGGCAGACGGTATCGGCGACAATGTTTCCTACAGCGCCAGCGTCGCGCGCCGCGGTAATCTCGAGATCCTGTTCGGGGGCGAGGCTAACCTGCTGGAGCGTTACGAGGCCAACAGTATGGGCATGCTCTACTCGCACTTCACGCAGGCGCTCGGATTTATTGCGAACCGACACGAAGGCAAGCTTACGGGCCTTGCGGCATTTGGCAAACCGGTGCTCGCCGACGATATCGCGAGCCGTTTCGTCGTGGACCGCGGCGGCCAAATTCGTTGCGATTTCGACTCGCACTTCGCCATCGGTGAGTATGCCAGGACGCTGTGCAGCCGCATGTCACGCGAGGACGCGGCCGCCTCCGTGCAGGCCGCGTTGGAACAGGTTATCTGTCAGGCTGTCGAGATTCTGCTGACGCGCACGGGCCAGACATCGCTCGCGCTTGGCGGCGGTGTGTTCGCGAATGTTCGGCTCAATCGAGCGTTGCTGGAACGCACGCGGGCGGAACGTCTCTTCATCTTCCCCGCCATGGGCGACGAAGGCCTGCCTGTCGGTGGGTGCTTGCTCTATCTTCGCGAGCGCGACGGCGGCGCCATATGGCAGGCGAACCGAAAGCCGTTGCGGTCGCTCTACCTCGGACGAAATCATGATGCCGGTTTTGCCGCGGTGGCGCGGCGATTTCCGACCATCACCGAATGCAGTGACGGGACGGTCGAGCGCGCGGTGGACGCGCTGGTGGCTGGGCGAATCGTCGCGATCTATACCGGACGGATGGAGTTTGGGCCTCGCGCCCTCGGCGCTCGCTCGATCCTTGCAGCACCGACCAAGGCCGAGATCAACGACAGCCTCAACAAGCGCCTCCAACGCTCCGAATTCATGCCGTTCGCGCCAGTTGTGCTCGAGGAGCAAGCCGCGAGCGTGTTTGGTGTCAGTTCCAGCAATGCCCACGCGGCTCGCTTTATGACCATTACGTGCGACGTGAGACCAGAGTGGCGTGAACGCATACCCGCCGTGGTTCACGTCGACGGCTCGGCTCGACCACAGATCATCCGTCGAGAGGAAAACCCGCTCTATTACGACGTGCTCGATTGTTATTATCGCCGCACGGGCCTGCCGGTCCTGGTGAATACCAGCTTCAACGTCCACGAGGAGCCAATCGTGAACACGCCCGAGGAAGCCGTTCAATCACTGACCGAGGGGCGAGTTGATCACATCCTGACTGAAACCGCGTTTTTCTCGTTCGGCACCACCGCTTACTCAGGACGGCAAACGAGCGCCTCATAACAGGCCGAAAGCGCGAATGAGCGCTCTGGGTCAACAGGTGGAACACGCTCGTTGCCGAACATGGTACGGAGCTTGTTCCAGAGCGGGTCGTTCAGCTCCAGCATCGGTACTGCTCCGCGTCACGTCTCCTGTGGGTCTTGGCCGTGTAAAAACGGCCCAGGGTCATTCGCGTCTGATAGAACAGAGCGTGTTGAATGTGTTCCGCAGTGCTCGCGGGAGCGGACATGCGGTGGCGCTGATCCACTCGGCCGCCAGGTGCCGCAAACCGAAGTGGCTATCCGAATCGAAAGAGGCCGCCAACTGAGGCGGCCTCGTCATTCAGATTTCAGGCAACGGCTT
>Ga0126384_10000804_pt1 | contig 17972 bp, 19 predicted proteins | sample PanSoiMetPlot_36_FD_92543 | JGI IMG/M metagenome (GOLD analysis project Ga0126384, IMG submission 92543) | Tropical forest soil microbial communities from Panama - MetaG Plot_36 | ecosystem: Environmental > Terrestrial > Soil > Tropical forest > Bulk soil | place: Panama | collected 2016-02-17 | reverse complement strand
TGTCTCCGCCGACCGGAACATCGGGACCGTTGAAGATCAGGTTGAGCGGGCGGACGGCGCCCAAGGGATGGTTGAGCTTCAGTCGGTGGAGCCGCCCCCATCGCCACCGATCGGGATTTGGCCCGAGCGTTTCGGTCAGGAAACTCACCGCATCGCTGAGCGCGGACGAGAGGATCGGATCCCAACTGGATGTTGCTCCTGGCACCAGCGGGCTGTCGCCATCGAGGAGCGCTTCCAACAAAAAGCCAGTGTAACGACCCAACATCAGGTTCATCGGCGCGATTGGCGTCGCTGATTTTCCGAGCATTTCGGACATCAGTTCGGGTCCAAGCTCCGGTTCCAGCACCCGCTTTACGGTGGCGAGGACCGTCACTTCGTAAATTGAAGCGGCAGCGCTCTCGACAGTGGCCTGCCCATTCCACGCCACCAGCAGTTCAAGCGCCCGGCGTTCGATCGAGCTCTTCGGGTTCAAGTTGCGGCAGCGCTCGGCGAAAAATTTCCCTGGAATGCAGTGCACGTCGACTTGGATCTTCTGAAAGTCTTGGGCGGAAAGGACCTGGCGCGCGCCGAGCAGCTGCTCGATTCGCTGGGCCCGAAAGCCGTTCATCCAGTCCCACGACAAGTGCCAGGGGTACGTTCGATCTGCGACCGCATTGTTCGCCGTGACGATCACTCCGCTTTCCGGATTCCAAAGTTGCGGCAGTTGCTCGAACGAAAGCCAGCCGGTCCATTCATATTCTCCAGACCAACCCGGCACCGGCCCAAATCCCGAGCCTTGTGCTCGGATTGGCACTGCGCCCGCCATCAGGTAGCCGATGTTTCCCTTCACGTCCGCGAACACCACGTTCTGCGATGGCGTGTGCCAGGCCCGCAGCCCCTCTCGAAAAGCCTCGGCATCCTCGGCTTGGTTCATGGCCAACAGGGCGGAGCTCATGTGCCCAGGATCCAGCGCCGCCCATCGCAGCGCGAGCGCCGTGCCCGGTATCCCGGGAGTGCCGGAGAGCAGCGGACCGTGGCGGGTGATCAGCACCTCTTCAACCACGTCAGGCTCCCCCTTCACCCGAATCGCTTCGGTCACCCGATCTGGCACCAGCCAGTCACCCCGAAACTCGTACTCGCCTCTCTCGTTGAGCCGCTCGATGAAGAGATCTTGGACGTCCACGCCGGAATTGGTGAAGCCCCAGGCAACCTTGCGGTTGTGCCCGAGGACGACTCCGGGAATCCCCGCCAAGGTGCACCCATACACATCCAACCCCGGCGCGGCCAGGTGCGCCTCGTACCAGATGGAGGGCAGCTGAAGCACCAAGTGAGGATCATTCGCCAGCAGTGGCAGTCCGCTCGCGCTGCGGGTGCCCGCCACCACCCAGCTGTTGCTCGCCCCGACAGCGCCCATTGGCAGGAAGCTCTTCAGCTGCTCGTAGAGCGTGGAAAGCTCGAGGACCGCTGAGGCAGCCGTTGGCGGTTGGCGCAGGCTCCGGTCCTGGATATTCGATACCTCGCGGTCCTTCTCGCTGGGCACGATGAATGGGTGGCCGCGCGGATAACGCATTTCCAGCTGAGCGGCGCGTCGATGGCCGACCTTTTCGACGAGGCGTGCCCGGAAGAGCTCTGACTCAAAATTGGTGGAAAGGCTGAGCGCCATCACCTTGGCCCACGCCAAACTATCCACCGGATCCCACGGTTCGGGGCGGATCCTCAAAATCCGCAGCTCCAGCGGCAGCCGGTTTCCGATGCTCCTAAGCGCCGCGTTGACGCCGCGGCTGTAGGCCTCGAGCAGCTGACGCTCTCGCACCTCCAGCTGTTGGGCCTCCCGTTGCGCCGCGCGTCGAAGCCCGAGCCGCCGCAGGAAACGGTCCGCCGGCAATGCCCGGCGCCCGAAGATTTCAGCGAGTCGCCCAGATCCGACCCGCCGGTTCAGCTCCATTTGCCAGAGGCGATCCTGCGCGTGCGCGAAGCCCTGTCCAAACGCCGCGTCCTCCACTGAGCTGGCGAAGATGTGCGGCACGCCATGGACATCTCGCAGGATCTCCACGGGTTGACCGATGCCTCCCGTCGCCAAGGTGCCGTTGATCAGGGGGAGCGACCTGCGCAAAAACCACCAGCGCGCCCACAGCGCCGACACCGCGAACGCGATACCGCCCAAAACCCAGACCAGCAGCATCCGCCGCTTTTGGCACAAGCGCGGTCGGAGCGCATTCCAAATGGCCTCGAGCTACTCTTCGAGCGACTGCAGAAGCAGCGCGAGTTGCTCGCGGGTGGCACCCTTGGGAAGGTAGTAGTGCGGTCCGCTCTGAAGCGCTCGGCCCACCTCGTGGGCGGGCGCCGACGTGAGGCAGACCACGCGCGGCGGATCGTCTGGCAATCGCCTCAGCACCTCTTCGCCGCTCATTTCCGGCATCCGCATGTCCAGCAACATCACCGAGCACGGCTGCTTCGAGAGCGCCTCCAGTGCTTCCTTGCCATTGGAGGCCTCGAGCGTTTGATAACCCAGATCGTCGAGGCACAATCGAAGCAGCTGCCGCCAATCGGCGTCGTCATCCACCACCAGAACCGTGCGGGGTCGATCAGTCACTTTGGGTAAATCCAGATTACCAGATGCGCACACCGGCTGGCCGCTCGCCCGAAACCACAGCAGACGGACAGCTCTGCTGCGATGTGTCAGGACGTGGGCTCATTCGTCGCTGCTTCGCACCATCGTCGCAGGATCGATCAAGGGTTCCGCTGCGGCAAGAGCAGTCGCGGTGACGGCAGGGGCTGACCGCGGTGCCGACGAAAGGGTGCCCAGCCCCGCTCGCCCGGTCGCGAGTAAGGGTGTCCCAGTGGTGGGCATAGGTAGGCCAGAGTGTCTGCGCGCCGCGGTCAAAAGCACCTGGTGATGGCGGTAGCGAGCTTCCAACATCTTGTGGATCAGGAGCGAAGCGCCCGGGACTCGTCGGGCGGCGATCGCCTGAGTCGCGCGGCGAATCGGGTATCGGACCCGGCGAATCTGTACCCGCCACCCCTTGGGAGTAAAAGTGAATACGCCGTACGCGGCCCGAACATCTCCATCCCGCGGAATGCCGGCCGAGGCAACGTCCGCAATCAGCATCCGACCTAAGTGCCTGCGATAGGGGAAATGGAGGTGGCCAAAGGCGCAGGCAGCGGCTTCGATGTTCTGAAAGTAATGGCGCATCACCGCATCGTCCAAGGTGGGCTCGAGCGCATCTTCGAGATTGCGTGGATTGGCATGGCAAACGTAGAGGTCCTGCCCGCGGCGCGGCGAATAGCGAACCGAGAACGGCAGCTGACCGAGTTTGCGCACGTTCGCCTCCCCAAGTTGATCTCGCGTCCAGAGGAGGAGGTCCATCTTCCAGTTCACCCGGTCGCGGTACCCTCCCCCCAGGTAGTTCCCCGAGAGGTAGCAGTCGGTGTTGCCCATCAGCAAGACGCTGCATTTTTCGAACAGCAGCTCGACCGTTTCTCGCGGATGGGCTCCGCGAAGGGCGAGATCTCCCGCCGCGACGATGAAGTCCGGAGAATTGCGGACGATGTCCTGCAACACCGCCTCGCACGCGGGAAGATTGCCATGAATGTCTGCCAGAATCGCTACTCGCATCGGCAAAAAGCGATTCTACCTGTTCGCGGACATTTCGTTAGCCCGTCGCGCCTGGGATGGGCATCCGTTGACTTGAGACGTTTATCTTCCTACATACGTTGGGATTCCCGGTGGTTGTCATGGTCGTCAAAGTGGAAGAAATCGGCGAAGAAGGTCTCGAGCTCAACGAAAACATCGGCTTGGAGTTGCTGACCAGGGTGCTTTCCCAGGACGGGGATACCGGCTACCGCCCGACCAGGGATTCGCATCTCGCGGTGACCTTGCATCGAGTCCGCGACGGGGTGTTGGTCCAGGGGCAGTTCAGCGTGCAGCTGACGAGCCCCTGCAAGCGCTGCCTCGCCGAGGTGGTGACCGAGATCCCGGTTCGATTCACTCTCAACCTGATGAGCCGCGCCGGCCTCCAGGAAGACGAGTGGAGCGTGGAAGACGACGAGAAATCGGGCCGGGCCGGTTCATTCAGCCTGGAGGACGCCGACCAGGACTGGTTTGACGGAAAAACGATTGACTTCGATCCGATTTTGCGTGAGCAACTGTTGCTGGCCTTGCCGATGCAAGTGCTCTGTCGCGAGGAATGCCGGGGCTTGTGCTCGGTCTGCGGACAGGATTTAAACGTAAAAAGCTGTGGCTGCGAGCTCAAGGCCATCGATCCTCGGCTGGCGAAGCTCAAGGACATCAAAATCAATTAGAGGTTTGGTGTGGGCGTCCCGAAGAAACGAACATCGAAAATGCGGCGCAATCGTCGGCGAGCCGCAAACAGTAAGCTGCGCGAAGCGGTGCAGGTCATCTTGTGTCCCAAGTGCAATGAACCGGTGCTGCCCCACCGCGCCTGTGCCGCCTGCGGCTACTACCGGGGCCGCGAGGTGATTGCGGTCGAATAGTGCGCCTTGCCCTCGATGCCATGGGCGGCGATTTGGCGCCTGCATCCGCGGTCGAGGGAGCGATCTTGTTCGCGCGAGATTTTCCACAGCACCAGCTGGTGTTGGTGGGAAACGAGCGGCGCATTCGAGAGTGCTTGCTGGGCCATCCGGTGCTTCGAAATGTGTCCATTCACCATGCCTCGGAAGTGGTGGAGATGGATGAGCACGCGAGCGTGTCGATCCGCAAAAAGAAAGATTCGTCGCTGCGAGTGTGCTTCGAGCTGATCCGCAGCGGCGAGGCCGCGGCGATGGTGTCCGCAGGTAATTCCGGAGCGGTGATGGCCGGGGCGCTGCTGGTGCTGGGGCGCCTGCGCCTGATTGAAAGACCTGCGTTCGCGGCATTGTTCCCCTCGCTCAAGGCCGGAGGTCGCTGCCTGCTGTTGGACGCGGGCGCCAACGTGGAATGCCGCCCGGCTCACTTGGCACAGTTTGCGGTGATGGGCGAAGCCTACGTGCGCAAGTTTCTCGGGGTCCCGCAACCTCGGGTGGCGGTGCTTTCCAACGGCGAGGAGGAAGGCAAAGGCACCGCCCTCACCCGCGAAGCCCTGGAGTTGCTGAAGAAATCCGGGATGGCGTTTATCGGCTACGTCGAAGGCAAGGACATTTTTTCTGGAGAAGTCGAGGTGGTGGTGACGGACGGCTTCACCGGAAACGTGGTGCTCAAGACCTCCGAGGGCACGGCGATGGCCGTCGCCGGCTTGATTCGTTCGGCGATCGAGCGAGCCGGGTTTTCGGAGAGGCTGGGGGCTCTACTGCTCAAACCCACCCTCGCCGGGCTGCGAAAAGTGGTGGACTACGCGGAGTATGGCGGGGCCCCCTTGCTCGGGGTGGATGGGGTGGGAATCGTGGCCCACGGGCGGTCAAACCCCAAAGCGATCAAGAATGCGCTCCGGGCCGCATTGCAAACCGCCGAGGGACAAGTGCGGGAGGAGATTGTGAGCAGGATGGAGCAGGCGCAGAGCTGGCTGCCTTCACATCCCAGAAAACGGCCAAAAGAGGCGACAGGGCCGATGGTTTCTGATTAGAGAGGTACTTTCACGAGGACGCTCACGTGGTAGGCACCCAGATTATCGGCACCGGCGGGTACGCACCGGAAAAGGTGATCACCAACGCCGATCTCGAGAAGATCGTCAACACATCCGATGCCTGGATCTCCGAAAGGACCGGGATCAAGGAGCGCCGACAAGCGGCGGAGGGAGAGTTGACCTCCGATATGGCGGTTAAGGCGGCGATCCGCGCTCTGGAGATGGCGAAAACCCGCCCCGAGGAACTGGAGATGATCGTGGTGGGGACGATTTCACCGGACATGCCGATGCCGGCGTGCGCGACCTTTGTCCAGGCCAAGCTGGGGGCGAAGAACGCATTCGCTTATGACCTGTCGGCGGCCTGTGCTGGGTCGCTCTATGGAATGGCGATCGCGGACCAGTACATTCAAACCGGCAAGATGCGGCGCGCGCTGGTGATTGGAGTGGAGCTGTTGACCCGGATCATCGACTGGGAAGACCGCAACACCTGTGTCATCTTCGGCGACGCCGCGGGCGCCATGGTGCTGGGCCCCAGCCCCGACAAACGTCGGGGGATAATGTCCACGCACCTACACAGCGACGGCCGGGCGGCGGAAATTCTCTGCATCCCCGGCGGCGGGTCCAAACATCCGCCAGACGCGGAGATGCTCAAACGCAAGCTGCACAAGGTTTCGATGAATGGTCGGGAAGTCTACAAGATCGCGGTGCGAGCGCTTTACGAAAGCGTTCTTGAAGCCTTGAGCTTCAATCAGGTGAGTCCCTCCCAGGTGAGCCACGTGATTGCTCATCAGGCCAACGTCCGGATCATCGAATCGGTGATGCAGCGGCTGGAGATTCCGATCGAGAAGTGCTGGCTCAACATTGCCAAGTACGGAAATACCTCGTCGGCATCGCTGCCGATGACTTTGGATGAGGCGAATCGCGCCGGCCGGCTTAAGCCCGGAGACCTGATCGTGATGATCGCGATCGGAGCGGGGGTTGCCTGGGGCAGCGCCTTGGTGCGCTGGTAACGATGTCCAGGGCCGCGTTCGTTTTTCCCGGACAGGGTAGCCAGTTTGTCGGAATGGGGAAGGGGCTGTCCAAGTTCGCGGAGGCCAAAGAAGTTTTCCAGGCCGCGGACGACGCCTTGGGCGAGAACCTTTCGAAGCTCTGCTTCGAAGGGCCTGAAGAGGCGCTCCGGCAAACCGCGAACACCCAGCCCGCCATCCTGGCGGTTTCGATGGCTGCCTACGCGGTGTTGGCGAGGCGGGTTCCGCCGCCCGCGGTGGCCAGCGGCCACTCACTGGGTGAGTATTCCGCGCTCACCGCCGCGGGTGCCATCGCCATCGGCGAGGCGATTCGCGCGGTTCGAACCCGAGGGCAGTTGATGCAACGGGCAGTTCCCGAGGGGGCGGGCGCGATGGCCGCGGTGCTGGGGCTGGCGCCTGAAACCGTGGAGTCGGTCTGCGCACAAGTGGCGAACGGTCAGATCCTGGCGCCCGCCAATTACAACTCGCCAGAACAAACGGTGATTGCCGGTCATGCGCAGGCGGTAGAACGGGCGGAGCAAAAGCTCAAGGACGCGGGAGCGCGGAGGGTGGTGCGATTGCCGGTCTCCGCTCCATTCCACTGCGCGCTGATGGACCCGATCAAGCCCGATCTGACCGAGATTCTTCACCGCATCGAGTTCAAGCCGCTCGCCTTCCCGGTGATCTCCAACGTGGAGGCGATTGCCAACCGCGAGCCAAAGCGCCTGCTGGCGTTGCTGATCGAGCAGGTCAGCCGACCGGTTCGCTGGAGCGACTGCGTTCTGGAAATCGAGCGTCAAGGCCTGAGGACCGTGGTCGAGGTCGGGCCTGGCAAGGTTTTGTCGGGACTGGTGAAGCGAATCTCGAAGTCATTCAACGTCTGGAACGTCGAGGACGAAAAAAGCCTCGAGCACTTTCTTCATGGGGCAGAAGCCGTTGGGTGACTTCGACGGCAAGCTGGCGCTGATCACCGGAGGCTCGCGCGGCATCGGCCGTGCCTGCGCCCTGGCCTTGGCCCAGCGGGGGGCGGCGGTGGTGATCGGTTACGGATCCAACCAGCCCGCCGCCGCCGAGACGCTTGAGCTGATCGCCGCCGCCGGAGCGAAGGGAAGCGCGATCCCGTTCGATGTGGCCGACAGCTCAGCGGCAAGCGAGGCGATCGAGAAGGTGATCGCCGAGCACGGACGGATCGACGTGTTGGTCAACAACGCCGGAATCGCGATCGACGCCCTGGTGATGCGCATCAAAGACGAGGACTGGGACCGGCAACTGAACGCCAATTTGCGCGGGCCTTTCGCGCTGATCCGCGCCGTCGCTCGGGCGATGATCAAGCAGCGCCGGGGGGTGATCATCAACATCGCCTCGGTGGTGGGGGAAACCGGAAACGTCGGTCAGGCTGCCTACAGCGCATCCAAGGCAGGATTGATTGGACTGACCAAGTCGGTGGCCAGGGAACTGGGATCCAGAAACATCCGGGTGAATGCAGTCTCGCCAGGTTTGATTGAGACCGACATGACCTCCAAGCTCACCGCGCAGGTCAGAACCCGGATGTTGGAGGCAATTCCACTCGGGCGATTGGGGAGCCCTTTGGAAGTGGCGAACGCCGTAGCATTTCTCGCCAGCGATGCCGCGTCGTACATCACTGGCGAGGTCTTGAAGGTCAATGGTGGGATGCACATGTAGGCTTGAAGTTGGATTGACTGGCCGCGTGGGATATACCGCCCCGGCCGTTGGACTGGGTCCGTTGCTATCCGGACCTGGTCGCTTTTGGAGGATGCAAATGTCGACGACAAACATCGAGGCCAAGGTGAAGTCGATCATCGCCGACCAACTCGGGGTGGGCGAAGACGAGATCAAGCCTGAGTCCTCGTTCATCGAGGATCTCGGCGCCGACAGCCTCGATATCGTAGAGCTGGTGATGGCGATGGAGGAGGAGTTCGAGGTTGAGATTCCGGACGAAGAAGCGGAGAACATCAAGACCGTGGGGGATGCAATCAATTACATCAATACCCACAAGAAATAACGCTGGAGCTTCGTCTTCAAAGGAGGGAAGCGACGAGTCCAAGTTTGGCAGGCGGAGGAGAACGTGTCTATGCGTCGAGTGGTGATCACCGGAACTGGGTTGGTCACCCCCTTGGGTACCGGTACCGACAAGAATTGGGCCGCCCTCCTCGCTGGAAGATCCGGAATTGGCCCGATCACCCGGTTTTCAGCCGAGGGCCTGGACGCGCGGATCGCGGGCGAGGTGAAAGACTTCCAGCCTGAACAATTCATCGAAAAGCGAGAGATCCGAAGAATGGATCTCTTCACCCAGTACGCCATTGCCGCCGCCGAGATGGCGATCCAGGAGAGCGGGGTGGCGATCGGGGTCGACAAGCCCCACGGGTACGACCCGGAAAAAGTGGGGGTGATCATCGGGTCCGGCATCGGCGGCATCGGCTCGCTCGAGGAGCAGCACAAGAAGGCGCTAGAGAAAGGTTTTGATCGGCTGTCGCCGTTCTTCATCATCCAGATGATCATCAACATGGCGCCGGGGCTGATCAGCATCCGCTACGGGGCCAAGGGTCCGAATTGGTCTCCGGTCTCCGCGTGCTCCACCAGTGGCCACGCGATCGGAGAGGCTTGGAAATCGATTCGATTGGGAGAAACCGATGCGGTGATCGCCGGAGGCGCGGAAGCGGCGATCACTCCGCTGGGTATCGGTGGGTTCGCGGTGATGAAAGCGCTTTCCACGCGCAACCACGAGCCAACCCTCGCCAGTCGTCCCTTCGACCGCGATCGCGACGGCTTCGTGGAGGGAGAAGGCGCAGGGGTGGTGGTCCTGGAGAACCTCGAGCACGCCAGGCGGCGGGGCGCGCCGATCCTGGCCGAGCTGGTCGGCTACGGCGCCAACTCGGACGCGCACCATGTCACCGCTCCCTCCCCCGAAGGAGAGGGCGCCGCCCGCTGCATGGAGCTTGCGCTCAAAAGCGCGCAGATGAGCCCGGCGGAGATTGGCTACGTCAATGCTCACGGCACCTCCACGCCTTTCAATGACGCCAACGAGACCACGGCCATCAAAGCGGTGTTCAAGGACCACGCCCGCAGGTTGGCGGTGAGCTCGACCAAGTCGATGACCGGACACATGCTGGGCGCCGCCGGGGGAGTGGAGGCGGTGATCAGCGTGCTGAGCCTGACCCGCAACGTGCTTCCCCCGACCATCAACTACACCACGCCCGATCCGGATTGCGATTTGGACTACGTCCCGAATCAGCCTCGGGAGGCACGGGTCAACGCGGTGATGAGCAATTCCTTCGGATTCGGTGGAACCAACGCGGTGCTGGTCTTCAAGCGATTCAGATAGCATCGCCGCCGACCGTTGATGGAGCGATCGGCAAGGAGAGTATGATTTCAATGAAATCGGCGATCGGATCCGACCACGCGGGCTTGGACTTGAAGGATTCGTGAATCGACGGGAGCACGCGATGGAAAATACGGCTCGGCTACAGGAAGTAGATCCAGACATCTTCCGCGTCATACGCGACGAGACGCGCAGGCAAGAAGAGGGGATTGAGCTGATCGCGTCCGAGAACTTCGTTAGCCCGGCGGTGCTTGAGGCGATGGGTTCCGTGCTGACCAACAAGTACGCCGAGGGATATCCGGGAAAGCGCTACTACGGCGGCTGCCAATTTGTCGACGTGGCCGAGCAGCTGGCGATTGATCGAGCGAAGGCGCTGTTCGGCGCGGACCACGCGAACGTGCAAGCCCATTCCGGGAGCCAAGCGAACATGGCCGCCTACATGGCGGTGATGAAGCCCGGGGACCTGATGCTGGCTTTGGACTTGAACTCCGGGGGTCACCTGACCCACGGCTCGGCGTTCAACTTTTCTGGGAAGTTGTATCGCGTAGTCCACTACGGGCTCTCCCGCGAAACTGAAACCATTGACTTTGCGCAGGTGCAATCGCTGGCGGTGGAGCACAAGCCCAGGGTCATCGTCGTCGGTGGCTCCGCCTATCCGAGGGTGCTGGATTTCGCAAAGTTCCGGGAGATCGCCGATCGCGTGGGAGCGACCTTGGTGGTCGACATGGCGCACATTGCCGGGCTGGTGGCGGCCGGAATTCACCCCTCTCCCGTCCCCGTCGCGGAACTGGTAACCACCACCACCCACAAAACCCTGCGCGGCCCCCGAGGGGGAATGGTGCTCTGCAAGGAAGCGTTTGCGAAGGCGCTCAACAGCCAGATCTTCCCTGGGATTCAGGGCGGCCCGCTGATGCACGTGATCGCGGCCAAGGCGGTGGCGCTGCGCGAGGCCGCCTCTCCGGGCTTCCGCGAGTACCAGCGCCAGATCGTCGCCAACGCCAAGGCGCTGGCAGAGGCGCTGAGGGGTCGGGGCCTCCGGCTCTCCTCGGGTGGAACCGACAACCACTTGATGCTGGTAGACCTGCGACCCAAGTCTCTCACCGGGAAGGTCGTCGAGGAGGTCTTGGGGAAAGCGGACATCACGGTGAACAAGAATGTGATTCCCTTCGATCCGGAGAAGCCCACGGTGACATCGGGTATCCGGATCGGCACTCCCGCGGTGACGACGCGAGGGATGAAGGAAGCGGAGATGCAGGAGATCGCAGCGATCATCGGCGAGGCGTTGAGTCACCCCGACGATGCGGCGCTTTTGGCCAGGCTGCGAGGCAGGGTGCGAGAGCTCACCCAGCAGTTTCCTCTCTATGCTTCTCGGCTTCAGGGCTGAGAACGTGTGAACTGCGATGCGCTGCCCGTTTTGTCAGAACTCCGAAAACAAGGTGATCGACTCTCGCGAGTCGCACGAGGGGACGGTGATCCGCAGGCGCAGGGAGTGCCTGGACTGCCGGCGCCGCTTCACCACCTACGAGCGCGTCGAGGAGCTCAGTCCACTGATCGTCAAGAAGGATGGTCGCCGGGAGGCGTTTGATCGCGAGAAGATCCTGGCTGGGTTGAAGAAGGCTTGCGAGAAGCGCCCCGTCCCGATGGACGAGCTGGAGAGCACGGTGACCGAGATTGAGCGAAAGCTTCAGGGCATGGGCGAGAAAGAGGTGCCGTCTAGCTTCTTGGGGGAAGAGGTCATGGGAAGGCTCCAGAAGCTCGACGAAGTGGCCTACGTGCGGTTTGCCTCGGTGTACCGGTCGTTCCGCGACATCAGTGAATTCATGCACGAGCTGAAGGAACTGATCGACGGGCAGGGCAAGCAGAAGGACGCGAAGCTGTAAACCCGTGAGGAACGGCAAGAAACCGCGCCCATCGGAGCTGAAGCGGTTGGGCGGTGCGGGCGGGAAGGTCGCGCCGATCAGGTGGCCGGCCGGCTCGAAGCCAAGCGGCGCGTTTCTTAAGTATGACCGCACCGGACTTCCCTGGGTCACCCTAAAAGGCGCCATCTCGCTCGATGGTCGAATCGCCACCGCGACCGGTGAGTCGCGTTGGATCACCGGAGGTGCGTCGCGGCGCCGCGCCCATCGGTTGCGGCACCAGGTGGACGCGATCCTGGTCGGGGCCAACACCGCGAGGCAGGACGACCCTCGGCTCACGGTCCGCCTGCGCGGGAAGCAAAGAAAATCACCGGTGCGGATCGTCCTCGATTCGCACTTGCGACTGCCCCGGACGCTGCGACTCTTTTCGGCCGGCAAGAAGCCCAGGACCGTGGTGGCCACGCTGGAAGCGCCCAAGAGTCGTAAAGCGCGCGCGTTGATCCGCCTCGGGGTGGAGGTCTGGAGGGTGGGTGGTCGACGCGGGAGGGTGGATCTAAAGAAGCTGGTTCATCGCCTGGGGGAGGAAGGGCTGATTCATGTGCTCGTGGAGGGTGGATCCGAGGTGAATACCGCGTTCCTGCGGGCGCGCTTGGCGGATGAGCTGGTCTTGTTCGTGGCCCCCAAGTTGATCGGATCCGACGGGATTCCGTGGGTTAGGGGGCTGTCCGTAACCTCGGTTGCGCGCGCGCTGCGACTCAGCCAGCTCAGCGCGGAGCGTTGCGGCGAGGACCTGGTGCTGCGCGCACGGTTTGCGCCGGCTTCTTTGGCACGAGGTGCCCCCCCAACTCAGGTATAAGCTTGGGCCGGTGTTTACGGGGCTAGTCAAAGACATGGGTACCGTCGAGCAGGTGGTGCCCGGACAGACGACGGATTTTTGGATCGCAACCTCGCTGCCCTCCAAGGACTTGGTCCCCGGCGCATCGATCTCGGTCGACGGAGCTTGCATGACCATGGTCGAGCTCGCATCCAATCGGTTCCGGATCCAAGCCTCCCCGGAAACCCTTCAGCGGACCACGCTTGGATCCTTACGCCCCGGTTCTGGGGTGAACCTGGAGCTACCTCTTCGAGTCGGGGACCAACTGGGTGGCCATTGGGTGATGGGCCACGTGGACAGCGTCGCCCCGATCCTCGAAAGAAGGTCGGCCGGCGGCTCCTTGGCGATGCGCTTTGCGCTTCCCGAGCAACTGTCGCCTTTTTTCGTTGAGAAAGGCTCGGTCGCCATTGACGGGATAAGCCTGACCGTCAACCAGATCCCGGGAGACAGCTTTTGGGTGATGCTAATCCCGGAAACGCTGCAGCGTACTTGCCTGGGAAGCAAGGCCGTGGGTGAGCTGGTCAATGTCGAAGCGGATCTGATCGGCAAGTACGTGGTACGCCTCCAGCAGCTGCGGACAGCGTCCCCCGGAGGTTAGAACACAGCCGTATGCGCGGTAACCATCAGACCCAGAGCTCCAGCATCGGCCGGGTGGAGGCGGCGATCGCCGAGGTGCGCCGTGGACGGATGGTGATTCTCACCGACGATGAGGATCGCGAGAATGAGGGCGATCTGGTGATGGCGGCGGAGAAGGTTACCCCCGAGGCGATCAATTTCATGGCCACGCACGCTCGAGGGTTGATCTGCCTTTCGCTGACCGAAGAGCGGATTCGCTACCTGCAGCTTCCGTTGATGGTGCAGGAGAACACCTCCACCTTCCAAACCGCGTTCACCGTCTCGATCGAGGCCTCGAAGGGGATAACCACCGGCATTTCAGCGGCGGACCGAGCGCGCACCATACAAGCCGCCGTCGCCCCGCGCGCCAAACCGCAGGACTTGGTTCGGCCTGGTCACGTGTTTCCCCTGCGCGCACGCGAAGGAGGGGTGTTGGTACGATCCGGGCAAACCGAGGGCTCAGTGGATCTCGCGCGGCTCGCCGGCCTGCGACCGGCCGGCGTTCTGTGTGAAATCATGAACCCCGATGGCACCATGGCGCGCCGCCCAGAGTTGTTGCGCTTCGCGCAGAAACATCGCCTGGTTCTGCTTTCGGTGGCTGACATCATTCGCTACCGGCTTCGACACGAGAGGCTGGTGCGGCGCGTGGCCGAGCGCGCGGTTGAGCGCGGCCGGGAGGGGACGTACCGGGCGATCGCCTACCAAAGCGATGTCGATTCCCTGGTTCATGTGGCATTCGTCAAAGGCGATATCTCAGGTGTTCGCCCGGTGCTGACGCGGGTACATCGTTCCTGCCTGATGGGCGATTTGCTTGGAAGCACCGTTTGCGAATGCGGCGCGCAGCTGGAACAGGCCTTTCGGCAGATCGCCGCCGAGGGCCGAGGAGTGGTTGTGTATCTGCAAAAGCAGGCGCCCCCCAGGACCGCCGTGTTCTGCACCCACGCGGCTCAAAATGATCAGACCCGCTTTCGCGAATTCGGAGTCGGCGCACAGATTCTACAGGACCTCGGCCTGGGCCGGCTCCGGTTGCTTACCAACAACCCAAAGAAGATCGTTGGCTTGGAGAGCTATCAGCTACGCGTGGTCGAGCAGGTACCCCTTATCGATCGCCGTGGCTCTCGAAGTAAAGTGGTCGCCGGAAGGGTCGGCAGGGATACGAAGAACTAGCCTGCAGGGGGAGAGAGGACGCCCATGGCTCGTCAATACGAAGGAACGCTTGTTGCGCCCGCTGGGCGATTTGCGATCTGCGTCTCTCGCTTCAACGGGTTGGTCACCGAACCGCTCCTCAAGGGGGCGCTGGAAACGCTCCTTCGCCATGGCGTTCCGGACGAGAGCATCGACGTCTACAAGGTGCCCGGCAGCTTCGAGTTGGTGGGCGTAGTGGGGAGGCTTGCCCAAGCAGGCGGGCACGTTGGCATCGTCTGTCTGGGAGCCATCGTCCGCGGAGGCACGCCCCATTTCGATTACCTCGCCTCGGGCGTAAGCCGCGCGCTCGCCTCGGTGGCCGCCTCGGCGCGGTGCGCGGTCTCTTTTGGAGTCCTCACCTGCGACACCATCGAGCAGGCCTTCGATCGCGCGGGGGGGAAGGCCGGCAACAAAGGGGTGGAAGCCGCTACGGCGTGCCTTGAGGCCGCCCAGCTGCACGCGCAGATCTCAGCGCAGTCCGGGAAGGCTCGCCTTTCGGCGATGGCCGGAAAGAAGAAATAGATGGGCACCCGTCGCACCGCCAGAGAGCGCGCCCTCCAGGCGCTCTACCAGCTGGAAATGACTGGCGCCAAGCCGAGCGAGGCGCTGGAATCCGCCTGGGCGGCCGCCGGCACCGAACGACCGGATCCCGAAGCAGAGCAGTTTGCGCGCAACCTGGTAGAAGGGGTTTGGTCGCACCTCGACGAGATCGACTCGGTGATTCAATCCCATAGCCACCACTGGCGAGTTGAACGGATGACCCGGATCGACCGCAACGTGCTGCGACTCGGGATTTTTGAGCTCAAGTATTTGGTGGAGATTCCCGGCAGGGTTTCGATCAACGAAGCGGTGGAGCTGGGAAAGCGGTTCGGTACCGAGGAGTCCTCCGCGTTCATCAACGGCCTGCTGGATCGGATCGCCAGCGCCTTGCAAAAGACGTGAGTCTCAGTACCCACGAGCTCGGGTTCGCGAGTTTGGACTCCCTGGAGGGGCTGGACGCGCTCTGCCTCTTTGTGTCCGAGGACGAGCGTCCCTTGCAGGGCGCGGCCGGATTCGTCGATTGGCGGCTTTGCGGCGCACTGTCTCGGGTGCTGCAACAGGGATGGTTCAAAGGAGCTGCGGCCGACTGTCTGCTGCTGCCTTCCGGCGGCCGAATTTCGATGCCCCGAATATTCGCCATCGGCACCGGCTCCGGCCGCCGGCTGAATGCCCAGCAGCTGGGGGACTTGTTCTCGAAGGCGGCGGAGATTTTGAGTCGAGCGAAAGTGGATGGCGTGGCGCTAGAGGTACCCGGGGCCCGGTCCCTGGAAGAGTCCACGCGAGCCTCGGCCCTGCTCAACCAATTTGTCCCACAATTTCGGGGGACTCGGGTGGCGGTCATCTCCGATAGGCCATTGCTGCGCGTGCTTTCAAGCGTTCGGCCGACCCGCGAGGTGGGGTCCAAAGCACCCCACCAGTACTAGATTCTCTGGTATCTTCCGAAAAGCTCGTGGCCGGGAGCGATGGGTTTTAAAGTCCTGATCGTGGAGGCGCTGCAAGCATCTCGCGACAGCCTCGCGGGAGCGGTGAGGTGCATTGAGGACGTTGAGGTCCTCGCCACCGGCAGCAGCTTCGAGGCGCTGAACTTGCTGGCGCGGCAGCGGGTGGACCTGGTGATCGCCAGCATGGAAATGCCGGACATGAACGGGCTGGAGCTGGTGAACTTCGTCAAGAAAAATCCGAGCTACCGAGAAACGCCGTTGTTCGTGATCGCGGAGGAACAAAGCGAGACCGAGCGCGATCGTGGCCTGGCGATGGGAGCGGCGGAATATCTGTTTCGACCGTTGAAAGCGCCTCAGCTTGAGGAGCTATTGCGGCGCTACTTGAAGGTCGCCTAACGTGGCTGTGAAGGGCCTGTACGAGTTTCTCGCCGAGGCGAACGAAATCGTCGACGTGCTCGGCCGCGATCTACTCACGCTGGAGAGAGCCCGGGGCTCATCGGGACAGCCATATCTCGTCAATGGGATCTTCCGCGCCGCCCATTCGCTCAAGGGCTTGGCCTCGATGTTCGGACAGGACGCAATCTCGCAGCTGGCGCACCGCTGCGAAGATCTGCTGGACAACGTTCGGCTGGGACGGCTGGAGCTTTCGGAGGCGGTGCTCAACGCCTTGATTGATTCGGTGGACTTCTTCCAGGAAACGCTCGACGAGCTTGCCCACAACACACCCACCACCGGGACGGCGCAGCGAGCCAAATTGCTGGCGGAGAAGCTGGAACAGTTCAGCGCCACGAGTAAACCCGATCACCGCGGACTTCTCGATGAGCTTGCCCTCGAGCCGCAGCTTCGAGACGTGCTGACCGAGTACGAGGAGCACCGGATCGCAGAAAATCTGCGCCAGGGAATCAAGCTGTGGAGGGTGGGGGCCAGCTTTGCTCTTTCGGACTTCGACCAGGGACTGAGCAAGCTCAGTGCAGCGATGAGGGGTATCGGCGAAGTGATCAGCACCTTGCCGGCGTTGAGCGCGAACGACGGCGATGGGATCGCCTTCGAGGTGATCGTCGGGACCAACGTCGGCGAGGATCGGCTTCGGCTGGCATTGAAGGGCCTACCCGCTTCGTTGAGCGAGTTGAGGCGGCGGCAAGCGGAGAACGTGGACTCAGAGCCGCCCGCCCTACCGACCGCGCGGACCGCCATTGAGCAGGCGACGCCAGAGCTTTCCTTGGCCGTCCCCGAAGCGCCCTCGACGAGCCCGGCGCCGCCGCCGCAGCCGGAGAGATCTCTGCGCTCGCTCACCCAAACGGTGCGGGTGGATATCCGCCGGCTCGACGCCCTGATGAATTCCGTCGGCGAGCTGCTGCTAACCAAGAGCAACATCCAGCGAATCGCGGACGCGGCGCGGCATGGCGGTTCCCGCCCGGTGTCGACGCTTTGGGGCCAAGAGCTCTACCGGGAGAGCCGAACCCTGGAGCGCCGCCTCGACGAGCTGCGCAAGGGGATTCTGGAAGCCCGGATGGTTCCGTTGAGCCAGATCTTCGACAAGCTGGCTCGGCTGGTGCGTCGGATTGCCGGCGAATCGGGAAAAGAGATCGATTTTTCGATCAGCGGTGGCGAGGTGGAGCTGGACAAGCTGATCGTCGAAGAGTTATCGGACCCTTTGGTTCACATCATTCGCAATGCCATTGATCATGGGATCGAGATGCCTGAGGTTCGGCAGCGTCGGGCAAAGCCGCGACGGGGTAGGGTGGCAGTGCGGGCGATGCAGAGGGGCAACCAGGTAGTGATCGAAGTCTCGGACGACGGCTTGGGGTTGGATCACGCCCGGATTCGAGAGGTCGCGCTGCGGCGCGGCATTCTGCCGCCCGAACAGATCAACGAGATGAATCCGCGCGAGGTTCAGAATCTGGTATTTTTGCCTGGGATTTCGACCGCGCCCAAGGTCTCTGAGCTCTCTGGCCGCGGCGTCGGTTTGGACGTGGTCAAAACCAACATCGCCCGGATGGCGGGGACCATCGACATTTCGAGCGAGGCTTCGAAGGGATCGACTTTCACCATCACACTGCCCGAGACGCTGGCGATC
>Ga0126384_10000803_pt1 | contig 18016 bp, 16 predicted proteins | sample PanSoiMetPlot_36_FD_92543 | JGI IMG/M metagenome (GOLD analysis project Ga0126384, IMG submission 92543) | Tropical forest soil microbial communities from Panama - MetaG Plot_36 | ecosystem: Environmental > Terrestrial > Soil > Tropical forest > Bulk soil | place: Panama | collected 2016-02-17 | reverse complement strand
GGGCCAGTGGTCGTGACCGTAATGCTTTCCGATGCAGCGAACGGGAAGCCTGTACTGTCCCAGGCGCGGATCACAATTGCGTGCCTTGCCGCAGACAGGGCCACCGAGGCAGACAGAAAGCCATTGGGGCTCCTGGCCTTTATAACCGAATCCACATACAGAATCATTCCTGTGATTGTGTGTTCATTGTCGCGGGCGGCTGCCGTAAACTGAACCGGCGAAGCCAGGGTGGCGCCGTTGGCGGGCGAGCAGATGTGGACGGTTTTATCCACTGTCGCTGAACAGGTTTGCCCATAAGCCCCTGGGACGAAGGCTGCAGCAAAGAAGAGGAATACTGCCAAAACCCGCAAAGAACAACGCAGAGAAATCATCCTTACAACTCCCCAGACCTTAGAGTGCCAGTGCCGCCCAATCTTCTCGTCCAGGCTTTGGTGTATCTGACAAAGTTCTTAGGTGAAACTGAGTGGAAGAAGAAGATCGATTTTTTTGGCGGTTCTGAATAATGAGAATCACGGGCGCATGCTGCGGGTTGGCTGCTATGGACAGATAGGTTACGTAAGCACCACTTTACCTTTTGCTCCCGAATTCACTTCCCGATAAGCCTCCACCGCCTGATCGAGCGAATACCTGCTCACAACCTGCGCGGGGCGCAGGGCACCTGATTCAAAGCCGGATGTGAGTTGTTTCAGGATTTCCGCGCTGGCAACGGTATCGTAGGCACGAGTGTCCACGCCGTACAGCGTGAGTTGACGGTGAAAAAAGTCAGTCAGATCAAACGACACCCCGCGCGTTCCGACAGAAACGATATTTACCTGGCGGCCGGACTGCCCGAGCGATCTCAGGCAGGGCTCAAACAGCGGACCGCCCACGCAATCGAAGGCGATATTAGCGCCATTGCCTGAAGTAAATTCGCGAACCTGCCTGATCATCGCCTCATAATCCTGTGAACTCACGTCAATCTGAAGGTCTATGCCTTGCTCGCGCAGCTTGTCCGGTGGGAGTATGCGCCTATCTACGGCAATTACGCGCGCACCCTTCCAACGCGCCAGTTGGATAACAGCGGTGCCAACGCCTCCGCTGGCTCCGGTGACCAGCACGACTTCTCCGTTCCTGACCCCGGCGCGCTGCACCAGACCGATGTAAGCAGCCAGATAATTCACGCCGACGGATGCGGCTTCTTCCATCGAGAGCTGTTTCGGCTTCAGCGCTACGCCCTGCGCTGAAACGACGATGAATTCTGCGTGACTTCCGTCCCGCGTGAACCCGATATCGCCGCCGGTCCCGAAAACTTCTTTTCCAGTTAGTTCCGGCGGCCCGTTGACCACTACTCCGGCGAAATCCCGTCCTGGAGTTCTCGGCAGGGTGGTACCTTCCATGTGGCCCTGGACATTCTTCACATCGCTGGGATTGATGGATGCCGCATGGATGCGTAGAAGCACTTCGTCGTTCCCGATCTGTGGTGTAGGCAGCTCTTGGATCCGCAAAACGGAAAGATCACCAAAGCGGTTGAAGCGAAGGGCTTTCATATTCGCAAGGTGGGAACCAGAGAGACGCTCTACATTCCCTCATCTGCGCTTGGTCCATAAATGGCAGGAACTTTGGCACCCATCGGGCGCAAGTATGTGGAAAGCTGGCCACGATGGTGGATCTGATCAAGCAGGAACCCCCACGCCATTTCGTAACCAATTTCTTTCATGACTTCCTTGCCGCCAAAGACAAAAGGCAACTTCTCCTCCCATCGCGACGCTGCAACGGCCTGGAGCCGGCGCGTCAGTCATCGTGCTGACGATCGTAACGAGCAACGATTTCGCTGACGGCAGCCGGTACCGGTAACTCTATCCATTCGAATGTGCCCCGTTCCAGGCCTTCGACAAGCGCTGATTCCTCATGAACCATGAGCCATGCGATCTCGCGGGCTGAACGAGCCTTCGGATCCGCTCGATAGTCTGAACGGTCCTCAGGAATACGGCCAATTACTTTGCGTGTGGCAGGTGCTTCCTTTTGCCAGTGCTTCAGGAAAAATTCCTTGTGATCCATCTGCTCTCCTAGCGTCCCGGAGCATAGAAATAATAGTCCGCGGAATATGGAACTTTAGTTTCGGCGCCGCGATGCGCTTCGTCACAGCCGGCGCTTGGAGGCTGGCCACCTTTGGTGTGAATGCGCTGGATGGTGGTTACGCTGCTCAGTAAGCCTGTTCCCTTATGGTCTGTGGCAGTCAGCAGCAGCCAGGGAATCGCGCCTGCTTCGGGTGCGTCAGCGCGGCTCGCGATTTTTCCGACGACCTCGCTCCCATCGGCGTGTTTCCACGTCGGCCCGGCGTAGTGCGTGCCGATGTTTTTGCCACTTGCGTCCGCGAGCTGTGCCTCCGGCCCCTTGAAGATCCAGGATAATTTCTGGTCAGGGGAAGTCTGGCAGGCGTAAATCTGTGAGCCGGTGGCGTGTACCTGCAACACAAGTTTTTCGCCGGCTGGAGGTTTGAGGTTGTCAGGAACTTCAGGAGGAGTCTGCGCTGCGTTTGCCAGGGCCAGAATTCCTCCTACGACTGCTAGTTGTATCAGCGCCATCATAGGAGAAGAATTCTAGCACTCGGATTAATGAACTCCACTCCCCAATCCATCAAACACTCAATCATCACGTCAGAAGCAGTTTTAGCCATAGCAAACATCCTTAATTTGTTCTTATGAGTTGTGGGATGCGCGGGGCGGCGCCGATATTTTGCGCGAAAGATTCCAGCGCAGACGGAAGAGAAGCTGCTCAATGAGACCGGAAGCGAACGCAACGCCGCCTTTTTGTCAATGGTATGTTCTACTCTGGTCAAACATTTTCAGAATTCTTTCGTCAGGGGCTGGCCGAATTTGGCGCTCTTGTTATAATCATCAGTTTTCATTGGTGAGCCCACAACTCACTGATGACCTGGGATTGCCGCTCGTGTCTGGCGTAGAAGCGCGAGGGTTCCTTTACAACTGGACTCATGGCACAAATCTTTCACCGCAGTTCAAATACGCTGGCCCGTGCCAGCATACTTGCTGTTGTTCTTCTTCTTTCCTCGGTAGGAGCGGCGCTGTTGAAGCTTCAGCGCTCTCCGTATGTCACAGGACAGTACGTAGCGCCGGAGCAGCCAATCCCTTTCAGCCATCAACATCACGCCGCCGGCTTGGGACTGGATTGCCGTTATTGCCACACTTCCGTCGAAGACTCCAGCTTTGCCGGAATTCCGCCGACCAAAACCTGCATGAACTGTCATGCGCTGATCTGGACGAACGCCTCCATGCTCGAGCCTGTCCGCTTCAGCTTCCGCAGCGGCCAATCGATCCAATGGACCCGCGTCCACGATCTCCCGGACTTCGTCTATTTCAATCACAGTATCCACGTGAATAAAGGTATCGGCTGCGCCAGTTGCCATGGCCGTGTGGATGAAATGCCACTCATGTATGAGGAGAATTCGTTGCAGATGGAGTGGTGTTTGAACTGCCACCGCCAGCCGGAAAAGTTTTTGCGGCCCAAAGAGCAAGTTGTCAACATGAGCTACGTCCCGCCCGATGGCACCCCGGAACACGTGGTAAAAATTGGCAACGAAAGTTTCATGACCCAGGCAGAGCTTGGAAACAGATTAGCGAAGCTCTATCACCTTCGCACAACCCAGGACATAACCAGTTGCTCCACTTGTCACCGGTGAGGTGGCAACAAGACAAACGAGAATGTCGAAGAAGAATGATTCAAACTCAAACCTGGTTTCACTCAGCGAGATTAAGCCCGCCAGTCCCGATGTCGAGACTGTACGGCGCAGGCTGAGCGAAGCCAAAGGTCCTAAGTACTGGCGTACGCTCGAAGAGTTCGCCAATGAGAAAGCATTTGGCGAATTATTGCAGCGGGAATTCCCTCGCGGCGCTTCCGAGTGGGTGGACAGTGTTTCCCGGCGCAATTTCCTCAAGCTGTCTGCTGCTTCACTGGCGCTGGCAGGCCTGGCTGGATGCACCAAGCAGCCGCTCGAGCAGATTCTTCCTTACGTGCGTCAACCGGAGCAGCTTGTTCCCGGCAGGCCATTCTTCTACGCCACCGCGATGCCGTTTGCCGGCTACGGCATACCACTGTTGGTGGAGAGTCACGAATTCCGTCCGACGAAGGTTGAAGGTAATCCGCAACACCAGAGCAGCCTGGGTGCAACTGATCTGTTTGCGCAAGCCTCCATTTTGAACCTTTACGATCCCGATCGCTCTCCCGGGGCCACCCATCTGGGCGAAGCCAGAACCTGGGCTGATTTTCTCGCGGCGATTCGGCCCAGGTTGTATGAGCAACTGAGCAAGCAGGGAGCAGGTCTGCGTTTCCTCACCGGCGCCACATCTTCGCCGACATTTGCTTCGCAAATGAAGGCAATCCAACAGGCCTTTCCGCAGGCACGTTGGCATCGCTACGATCCTGTGCATCGCGATAGCGCCCGTGCCGGCTCGAAAATGGCCTTTGGCGGTTACTATGACGCGCAATACAGCTTTGCCGCCGCTGACATCGTGGTCTCTTTGGATGGCGATTTCCTTTCCGGAGCGTGGTTTCCCGGATTCGTCCGCTATGCGCGCGACTTCATGAGTCGCCGCAAGCAGCCAGACCAAATGAACCGCCTCTATGTCGCTGAGAGTTCTCCCTCAACTACGGGCATGAAGGCTGACCATCGTCTGAGCGCGCGTCCTTCGGAAGTGGAGAAGATTGCTCGTTCACTGGCAGCCAAGGTAGGCGCCGGAGGCGCTGCCGAACAGCTCAGCGCGGACCAGCAGAAATGGGTTGACGTCGTAGCTGCCGATCTCGTGGCCCATCGGGGCAAGAGCCTGATTGTCCCAGGGGATTTCCAGACTCCCGCGGTTCATGCCCTGGCCCACGCCATGAACGCCGCCCTCGGCAATGCAGGCCACACCGTGAATTACACCGATCCGGTCGAAGTTGATCCGGTTGAGCACACCCAGTCGATTCGCGACCTGGTCAATGACATGAATGCCGACAAGGTTGACGTGCTGATCATGATGGGTGTGAATCCGGTTTACGAAGCCCCTGCCGATCTGAACGTCGCCCAGGCCCTGGAAAAACTTATCAATCACCGAGGCCAGGACGGCAATCCGGACAAAATGATTGTCCAGCTCTCAAGTTATAAGAACGACACCACTGGCTACTGTAGCTGGCACATTCCCGAAACACATTATCTTGAAGCCTGGAGTGACGTTCGTGCTCACGATGGAACTGTCACCATCGTTCAGCCCCTGATCCTTCCTCTCTATGACGGGAAGTCGGCGCACGAGATGCTCGCTGTCTTTCAGGATCTGCCCTCCGCCAGTGGCTACGATTTGGTCAGAAGTTACTGGCAGTCTCAGCACGCCGGACCCGACTTCGAACAGTGGTGGCGACGCTCGGTGCACAGCGGTTTCATCGCGGACACTGCACTTCCGATTCGACAGGTAGCAGCCAAACTTGGGGCGCTGCCTCCCGGTCCGTCGAGCGGGAGTGGCTATGAGATCAGCTTCCGTCCGGATCCATGCATCTACGACGGCAAGTTCCTCAATAATGCCTGGTTGCAGGAAACGCCCAAGCCGCTGACGCGCACCACCTGGGACAACGTTGTCATGATCAGCCCGGCTATGGCAGAGCGCTGGAAGCTGGATCAAGTGAAGGATCAAAGCGATCACCAATCGGATGCGCAGGTGGTGCTCGAAATCGAGTTCCAGGGCCGCAAAGTCAAAGCTCCATACTGGCCGCAACCGGGACATCCTGACAACGCCATCACGGTGTTCCTGGGGTATGGACAGCAGCTCTCAGGCCGCGTGGGTTCTGGTCGCGGCTACAACGCCTATTCTGTTCGCCCCAGTTCGGCTCAATACACAGGCCAGGGCGCGAACGTAGACTTTGCCCGGCCCAATAAAAACGTCGAGCAGAAAGAAAACGACAACATTGTCACCAGAGGCGACAAGCAATACTGGAGCGTCGCCGTCACGCAAGGCCATTTCGACATGGCCAATCGCGAGCCGGTAAAGGCTGCCGATCTGGAGCAATGGCGCAAGAATCCCAACTTCGCCCATGCGGGCGAAATCGAGCCTGAACCACTGGAGACGCTTTACAGGCCCGATAACTTCCCTTATGGCAGCCCGGAATTCAACCGTTTGGGCTATGGCTGGGGTATGGCGATCGATGTGAATTCATGCATCGGTTGTCAGACATGCGCCGTTGCCTGCCAGGCAGAAAACAATATTTCCGTGGTCGGTAAGGAACAGGTGCAGCGCGGCCGCGAGATGCAGTGGATCCGAATCGATGCCTATTTTGAAGGCGATCCCGCCAATCCTACGGTGTACTTCCAGCCTGTTCCCTGCATGCAATGTGAAAACGCCCCCTGCGAGTACGTCTGTCCTGTGGGTGCCACGGTTCACAGCACTGAAGGCTTGAACGATATGGTGTACAACCGCTGCGTGGGGACGCGCTATTGTTCGAACAATTGCCCCTACAAAGTGCGGCGATTCAACTTCATGCTGTATGCCGACTACGACACGCCGAGCCTCAAGATGATGCGCAACCCGGATGTCACCGTGCGTAGCCGCGGTGTGATGGAAAAATGTACTTACTGCGTTCAGCGAATCACGCAGGCGCGCATCGCGGCGGAGAAGCAGGACCGTAAGATCGACGACGGTGAGATACAGCCCGCCTGTCAGCAGGCCTGTCCTACTGAGGCGATTATTTTCGGCGACATTCACGATAAGAACAGCCGTGTTTCCAAACTCAAAGCCGATCCACGCAATTATTCGCTGCTAGCTGAGCTGAATACGCGACCGCGCACCACTTATATAGCGGCTGTGAGCAATCCAAATCCCGAACTCAAATCTGGGGAGAAAGCCCGAGACTGATGCCCGAGATCCAAAAAATCGATGTTCTGCCGCCAAAGGGTGTAAGGCCGCCCCTTCTGGGGCCAGGCCACGACCTGGGAACGGTCACCGATCGTATTGGCGGTATTGTCCTGCAAAGGCACACACCGATTTTCTGGTTCATGATTTTCGGCGTGGCGGCAATGCTCTTCGGCATTCTCAATGCCGCTATCGGCTACCTGTTCTTTAGAGGCACTGGAATTTGGGGCATCAACATTCCAGCCGGCTGGGGTTTTGCCATCATCAACTTCGTCTGGTGGATCGGAATCGGCCATGCCGGAACGCTGATCTCCGCCATCCTCTTACTTTTTAAGCAGAGTTGGCGAACATCCATCAACCGTTTCGCCGAAGCCATGACCATCTTTGCCGTCATGCAGGCCGGATTGTTCCCATTGATCCACACCGGACGTCCGTGGCTGGCGGCGTATTGGCTCTTTCCTTACCCCAGCAGCATGGGAGTCTGGCCCCAGTTCCGCAGCCCGCTGATCTGGGACGTGTTTGCCGTCTCAACCTATTTCACGGTTTCGTTGCTGTTCTGGGGAATCGGCCTGATTCCTGACTTCGCCAGCTTGCGCGATGCAGCCAAGACCCTGGTTGTGCGACGTATCTACGGAATTCTCGCTATGGGCTGGCGAGGATCAGCCCGCCACTGGAACCGTTATGAGACCGCTTACCTGCTGCTTGCGGGATTGTCGACGCCCCTGGTCTTGTCCGTACATAGCGTGGTGAGTCTCGACTTCGCCAGTGCGGTAGTGCCCGGTTGGCATACAACTTTCTTCCCGCCCTATTTCGTTGCCGGCGCCATCTACTCCGGTTTTGCTATGGTGCTCATCCTGGCCATCCCATTCCGCTATCTGTATGGCATGCAGGACTTCATCACCCTGCGCCATCTGCAGAATTGCGGCAAGCTCATGCTCGCGACGGGCTTGATCGTCGCTTATAGCTACGCCATGGAGGCCTTTTTCGCCTGGTACAGTCCGGATAAATACGAGCGGGCCATGATGTGGAATCGCATGACCGGCCCTTATTCCGGTTACTACTGGATGCTCATCCTTTGCAACATCATCCTGCCGCAGTCTCTGTGGTTCAATAAAGTCCGCTCCACGCCCTGGATGCTCTTCCTCGTCGCCTGCGTCGTGAACACCGGCATGTGGCTCGAGCGTTACGTGATCATCATCACCAGTCTCCAGCGCGATTTCCTGCCCACCTCGTGGGGCATGTACTGGTTCACCAAGTGGGACGTGATGACTCTGCTGGGAACGATGGGCTTCTTCACATTGCTCTTCTTCCTGTTTATACGTTTCGCACCTGCAATCTCCATTTTTGAGATTCGCAGCATGCTTCCGCAAGCGAAGGTGAAAGAATGACCGCCACGCACCTGCATGCATCGCCGATTTACGGATTGATGGCGGAGTTTGAGGACCCGACTGATCTCGTCCACGCGGCTAAAGGCGCATTTGACGCCGGCTATCGCAAGATGGACACCTACACTCCCTATCCTTTGGAAGAAGCGGCGGAAGCCGTGGGCGCTCACCATAATCGCGTGCCGCTGATTACACTCATTGGCGCCATACTCGGCATGTGCGGCGGGTATTCGCTGGAATACTGGGTATCGGTAGTGAACTATCCGCTCAATGTAGGTGGCAAGCCGTATCACTCCTGGCCGGCATTCATTCCTGTCACTTTCGAGTGTGCCGTGTTGGGAGCTGCGCTGGCTGCTGTATTCGGAATGCTCACGCTTAACGGTCTGCCTCAGCCATACCATCCGGTGTTTAACTCGCCTAACTTTGTTCGCGCCAGCCGCGACCGCTTTTTCCTCTGCATCGAGTCAGTCGATCCCAAGTTTCGCCTGGAAGAAACCAAACGCTTCTTGCAGAGCTACCATCCCCATGAGATCACGGAGGTGCCGTATTAAGGCTTTTTCGCACTTGCGCGATCTTAAGAAGACCACGCTGCTCGCATTTTGCTGCGTCTTTGCGCTCGGCTTGGTCCTCTCCGGATGTCGCCAGGACATGCATAATCAGCCCAAGTTCATACCGCTCCGCTCGAGTGACTTCTTCCCCGACCGGCGCTCAGCCCGTTATCCCGTTGCCGGAACCATTCCGCAACTGTGTCCGGCCGGCGCGCAGGGTGGCTCTGCTCTTTGTATAGACGCCGATGTAGATGCCGCCCAACTCGATCCCAACAGCTATTTCCTTACCGGCAGGCACAATGGCATGGCCCTGGGTAACGAATTGCCGATGACTCCAGAGAACATGCGCTCCTTTCTCGAGCGCGGTCAGCAGCGCTACGACATTTACTGCACTCCGTGCCACTCATTGATCGGCGATGGCAACGGCATGATCGTTCAGCGCGGTTATAAACGTCCACCCAGTTTTCACTCGGACAGGTTGCGCAATGCGCCTTTGGGTCATTTTTTTGACGTGATAAGCAATGGCTTCGGCGCCATGCCCGATTATGCGGCGCAAATTCGCCCTGAAGATCGTTGGGCCATCGCTGCTTACATTCGCGCCTTGCAGTTAAGCCAAAATGCCACTGAGGCCGACGTTCCCGCACAGGACCGCGCTAAGCTGGCAAAGCCTTCGGAAGATCAGGTTAAGGTTCCTTCTACTTCAATCAATCAGCCGCCTGGCCCTGAGCCACAGGCAGGAGGCGCCAAGCCATGAGCACTTCTGTCCGTATTACTCCGGCTGAATTCGCGCCTCCGGGTATTGTCGATAGGTTCCGCACGCGATCGATGGTCGTGGGCGTGTTGTTCTCTGCGGTCGCAATCGTTGTGGCCTTTCTGAATTTCAGGCTCTTTCTTCAGACCTATCTAGTCGGCTTCATGTTCTGGCTGGGCGTGACTCTGGGCTCTCTCGCCTTGCTCATGCTGCAATACACCTCTGGCGGACAATGGGGTGTTTTGGGCCGCAGGTTCTGGGAAGCCGCCACCAGCACGCTTCCCCTCGTATTTTTGTTCTGGCTGCCTCTGGCCTTTGGCCTCAAAGTACTTTATCCCTGGGCCACCATGAAGCCCGAAGAGCTGGTAGCGGACAGGGCAAGGTTCTGGCTGAACCCCAAAGCCTTTGTCATTCGCGGCATCATTTATTTTGCGCTCTGGATTTTCTGGGCTTGGTGGCTTAAGCGCTGGTCGGAAAGAGAAGAACGCGGTGAAGCCACTCCTCAGCGCTTTGTCAGTGTGCAGAACTTCAGCGGCGCCGGTATCGTGATGTACGCCCTCACGATTACCTTTGCCTCAGTTGACTGGGTGATGTCGCTGAACCCCATGTGGTGGTCCACGGTCTGGGGCATGTTGTTCATGGTGGGCGAGTGCCTGACTGCATTTGCCTTCACTATCTGGCTGCTGGCGCGCTTTTCGCAGATGGAGCCGCTCTCCCGCATTGTCAATAAAGAGCACTTCCATGACTACGGCAAGTTGATGTTTGCCTTCGTGATCCTGTGGGCCTATCTCTCATTTGCGCAGTGGCTGGTGATCTGGCAAGGCAACATAACCGAGGAAATCCGCTGGTATCTGGACCGTGCCCACGGCCATTGGAAGTACGTTGCCACTGGGCTGATCTTCTTCCATTTCGTTTTGCCGTTCGCCATCATGCTGTCACGCAATTTGAAGCGGCAGCCGCGCAAGCTGGTGCGCATGGCATTTTGGATCATAGTCATCCGCATGGTCGACATTTTCTGGCTGGTTCAGCCCAGCTTCCACGCCAAAGGGACCTCAGGAGAAGTGCTCGCGCCGCTGAACTGGCAAGTGGTCGCGATGAATGTGGTGAACGTCTTGGCGATCGGCGGATTATGGTTGACAGCTTTTTACTGGCAGCTAAGCAAACGCTCGCTCATGCCAGTCAACGATCCGGAATTCATAGACATGATGGAGCCCAAACATGGACATGGATAGCTACCGCCCGCAAAGCACCATGCACGTAAAGGCAGGCCACGAAGAGGCCGATTTTAGTCTCCGCGGGATCATCCTGTTCGCGGTCATTCTGGTATTGTCGGCCATCCTGACTTTCGTTGCCGCCAGCGGCCTTATGACTCTGTTCGAGTGGGGTGAAAAGAAGTACATCGATAAGAAACCCACACCGGCCCAGCAGGTGCTCAATGAGCAGAGATCTGGAGAAATCGGCGTGAAAAAAGAGGGCGTGAAGCCTCCGTCTGAGTGGTATGCGCGCGCAGTCGATGAAAAGGTCATCGATAGGACGTTCGCAGCTCCGCGCCTTCAATATGACGATACTGCCGAAATGAATTCCTTTCTCGATTTAGAGAAAGAACGGCTGGAAAACTCGGGCAAGTATACGGATGGCAGGATTCATATCCCCATTGACCGGGCCATAGATTTGCTCACGCAACGAGGTTTGCCGGCGGTGAATGGCACATTTACTCCCGGGCCGCCCCTGGGTGAACTCACTGCTGTTGCCAATGCCGCTCAGCAGCGCGTGAACCAGGCCACCGGGAGTGCGCAGCAATCGGGTAACCGCAAGAAATAGGAATAAGAGTTTTGATCAGTAGATTACAAATTCGGACCGTAGTTGTTAGCGCGCTGTTGACGTTGTCTGTGGGCGCATGGGCGCAGGCCGCTCCTAAAGGCGATTTGGGACAGGCTATTCCCAATCAGAAGCCGTCCATTCTTGATCACGTGGGAATCGATCAGCACCTGAATGCACAAATCCCGCTCGATTTGAACTTTGTGGATGAGCATGGCCAGCCGGTGTTGCTGCGCCAATATTTTGGCCAAAAGCCTGTGATCATCACCATGGTTTATTACCAATGCCCCATGCTCTGTTCACAGGTGCTGGCGGGTTTGACCGCGGCCCTGAACGGGATGCGAAACTTTGACGTCGGGCGCGAATTCAATGTGCTCACAGTAAGCTTTGATCCCCGCGACACGTTTCAGGCCGCTCAGGAAAGCAAAGAGAGATACGTAAAACGTTACCGCCGTGCCGGCTCCGATCAGGGCTGGCATTTCCTCGTGGGCAAGAAAGAGCAGATTGACGCCTTGGCCCAGGCGCTCGGCTTCCGTTATGTCTGGGACCAGGATAACCAGCAATACGCTCATGCCAGCGGCATCATGCTGCTTACGCCCGATGGCCACATCGCGCAGTACCGTTATGGAATTGAGTACGCCCCGAGCGAACTCCGGCTGGGAATTGTAGAGGCGTCGCAAGGAAAGATTGGCACCATCGTGGACCAGTTATTGCTGTATTGCTATCACTACGATCCCAGGCAGGGCAGATATGGCGCAGCCATATTCAACATTTTGCGGATCAGTGCTCTGGCTACCATCGTTGTACTGGGCGGCTTCATGTTCATCATGTTTCGCCGCGAAAGGGCCGCAGTCAGGCAGAACAGGTTATCCAAGGCGAGCTGAATAAATGCAATCTCTTCCATTATTTCCCGAGCAGGCGTCGACCGTCGCCGGACAAGTAGACGCGCTCTACCTGTTTCTGGTGTTGATCACGACCTTTTTCTCCCTGCTCATCGCAATTCTCATCATCTACTTTGCTATCAAGTACCGCAGGACGCCGGAGCGCACAGCGGAGCAGATTCACGGCTCGACCCTGCTGGAAATTGTTTGGACCGTGATTCCTCTTGGCATCTCCATGGTGATTTTCCTGTGGGGCGCGGCGCTCTATTTCCATATTCAGCGTCCGCCCGGTAATGCGTTGGAAGTCTATGGCGTAGCCAAGCAATGGATGTGGAAGTTTGAGTTTCCTGGAGGACAGCGCGAAATCAACTCGCTCCATGTTCCCACCGGTCGTCCCGTCAAAGTCACCCTCATTTCGCAGGACGTGATTCACAGCTTTTTTGTCCCGGCATTTCGTGTCAAGAGTGACGTGCTGCCGAATCGCTACATGACTTCCTGGTTCGAGGCTACGACTCCCGGCACCTACCACCTGTTCTGCTCACAATATTGCGGGACCAAGCATTCTGGAATGATTGGTGAAGTCACTGTGATGAAGCCGGAAGACTTTGCTGCCTGGCTGGAGAGCGGGAAGGCCGAAGGATCTATGGCGGCCAGCGGTGAAAAACTTTTCCAGCAATACGGCTGCACCACCTGTCACCGGCCGGATTCCGGCGCTCGTGGTCCGAACCTGGAAGGGCTTTATGGCCGTCCAGTTCGACTGCAGGACAATCGTGTAGTCATCGCCGATGACAATTACATTCGTGAATCAGTTTTAAATCCCAACGCCAAAATTGTTTCCGGTTTCCAGCCCATTATGCCGACGTTTCAGGGGGTAGTGAGCGAAGAACAAATGCTGCAGATTATCGCTTACATCAAATCCATGGCCGACCAGACTGGACAGCCACTGAATAATCGCAGCACCCCAACCCAGATACGTGATACTGAGGTGCCCAACGTCCAACAGCAGATGCAGCAGGACCAGAATCAAAAACCATCAGGGAAACAACCATGAGTACCGCAGCACAAACCGTGAAGCCGGTGATGCCGGCCAGACATTACCTGAACGATAACTACGGAATCAGGTCGTGGCTGCTGACCAAAGACCATAAGCGCATTGCTGTTCTTTACCTGTTCAGCATCACCTTCTTTTTCTTTATTGGCGGCATATTTGCCAGCCTGATCCGGCTGCATCTCCTTACTCCCAACGGCGAATTGTTCCAGGCTGACACTTACAACAAGATGTTCACCATGCACGGCGTGAACATGATCTTCTTCTTCCTGATTCCATCCGTCCCTGCCGTGCTGGGCAATTTCATTATTCCCATTATGGTTGGCGCCAAAGATCTGGCCTTCCCCAAGATCAACCTGATGAGCTGGTACATCTTCATGGTTGGCGCTTTCTTCTCCTTGTACGCCATGGTCAGCGGCGGCGTGGATACCGGCTGGACGTTCTACACACCCCTCAGCTCCGGCTTCGTCCACACCAACGTGATCGTCATGGCTGTGGGAATTCTGTTCGCCGGTTTTTCTTCCATTTTTACCGGCTTGAACTTCATTGTCACCGTCCATCGCATGCGAGCTCCCGGTTTGACCTGGGGACGCCTGCCCCTCATGGTTTGGGCCAACTATGCGGCCAGCTTGATCATGATCCTGGGTACGCCGGTTCTGGCCATCACCTTGATTCTTCTGGCGCTTGAACGCGGCTTCCACATCGGAATTTTCGATCCCAAGCTGGGCGGCGATCCTGTGCTGTTCCAGCACATGTTCTGGTTTTATTCCCATCCCGCCGTTTACATCATGATTCTGCCCGGTATGGGTGTGATCAGTGAGATCGTCACCTGCTTCTCGCGCAAGCGCGTTTTCGGCTACGCCTTTGTCGCTTTTTCCAGCATCGCCATCGCGGTATTCGGTTTTGTCGTATGGGCGCACCACATGTTTGTGGCCGGGATTTCTGTGTACTCCGCGATGGTCTTCTCGCTGCTCAGCTACGCCGTCGCCATCCCGTCGGCAGTCAAGGTCTTCAACTGGACTGCCACCATGTACAAAGGATCGGTCAAGCTCGATACGCCCATGCTCTATGCCCTGGGCTTTATTGGGCTGTTCACCATCGGCGGCCTGACCGGACTCTTCCTGGCTGCATTGGGGCTCGACGTCCACATCCACGATACCTACTTTGTGATTGCCCACTTCCACTACGTGATGGTGGGCGGCATGGTGATGGCTTATCTGGGAGGCCTGCATTTCTGGTGGCCGAAGATGACGGGCAAGCTCTATCCGGAGCCTGTGGCAAAACTTGCCGCCCTCATCACCTTTATCGGTTTTAATCTCACGTTCTTCCCGCAATTCATTCTGGGATACATGGGAATGCCGCGCCGTTATGCGATGTATTCCCCGGAGTTCCAGGTGCTGAACGTGCTCTCGAGCGCAGGGGCTTCCATTCTGGCCGTGGGTTTTATCCTTCCCGCGCTGTATTTCACCTGGTCTTTGAAGTACGGCGAAGTCGCAGGTGATAATCCTTACAAGGCGACGGGACTGGAATGGCAGACGACCTCCCCGCCGCCAACGCACAATTTTGATGTAACCCCGGTGGTTACTGAGGATCCCTACCACTACGGAGCGGAAGAGGAGGTTACCGTTGTCCCATAGCCCGACAACAATCCCCGAGCATCATCCGGCGCTGGTCCACCAGTTCGACAGCATGGAGCAGCAGCGAGAGGCCTCAACCTTTGGCATGTGGGTCTTTCTGCTGACGGAAATCATGATGTTTGGCGGGCTCTTCGCCGCCTACCTGATTTACCGGATCAAGTATTACGACGCCTTTGTCGCCGGAAGCACCAGCATCGATGTGACGTGGGGCTTCGTCAATACGTTGGTTCTGATCGGAAGCAGCCTTACCATGGCGTTGGCGGTTTCAGCCGCGCAAAGAGGCGCGCGTCGCGGAGCGCAGCTATTCATCGTCCTGACCATGATTCTCGGTACCGTGTTTCTGGGAATTAAGGGCATTGAGTATCACCAGAAGTACGTCGAACACCACATTCCTGGCGGGATCTTTGGAAGGTTTGATGCCGTAAGCAACTACCCCGGCCAGGAACCTAATATTGCGGAAGAGGTAGCAAAAGAAAAAGAGAGGGTGGAGAAGCTTTCACCCGAAGCTGCCGAGCAGGCATCGAAACAGATTGCGAAACAGACGGAAATCTTCTTCTGCTTTTATTTCGCCATGACCGGACTGCACGCTCTGCACATGATCATTGGATTGATACTCATGACGTGGCTTCTCGTGCAGGTCCAACGCCTTAATATCGGCCCGGAATACTACACCCCCGTGGAACTAAGTGGGCTCTACTGGCACTTTGTAGATATTGTCTGGATTTATCTATTTCCGCTGTTGTATCTGATCAACCGAACCCACGCGAAGTAACAGAGGACTTCTATATGGCTGAAGAGAAACACGCCCATCCGACACATAAAGTTTACTACCTGGTGTTTCTGGCATTAGTCATCGGCACTGTCCTGACCTGGAGGGTTGCCTTTATTGATCTTGGCCCGCTGAATCCGGTGATCGCGCTAACCATCGCCTGCACCAAGGCCACGCTCGTGATTCTCTTCTTCATGCACATCTGGTACTCGAGCACTCTTACCAAAATCACCATAGCTGCGGGCGTTTTCTGGCTTTTGATTCTGATTACGTTGAGCTTGACCGATTACCTCACGCGCGGCATCATCAAACCGCTGTAGGGTGCAGTTTAGAGCGTCGGAGCTGCTTCTTGCTCTTTTCAGTCTCGGACGTGTGCTGCCTCGTCGGCTGAATGTCGAAGATCTCGGCGCGCCGTGGACTGAGCGCTGAGTGCTAATTACTTTCGTTGCCGTTGATTCTCCCTGGCTGACGCATTTTCAGAACGTGTACTGCTCACGGAACCCATGCGCACTTAGCTGCCTCCCTTTCAGCACTCAAAGTGGTTCGCTAACTACTAAATACTAAGTACTAACTACTTTTTCTTCTAGGGAACCTCAAAACCCTCACGTTCCTACCTAACAGAGCGAAGCTTCCGCTCGTGCGCACGCATGTCTCTTTAGGGGCTGGGGGCCGCAAGACCTTCCCTGGCCCCCTCAGGAGAGAAAACAAACGCGCGATTCGTGGGGAAGTCTGGCCAATCTTCAGCACATGGGTTGAGTTTGCGCGCTGTTTCGCGATTCGAGGACGAAAGTCAGTCGAAGGCAGCAAAACTGATTCCTCTCCATGGAGCAACCCGGCCTGACGTCCGTCGAACCGGGCAAACCAACAACCCTCGAACAGAAAGGTCCGTAAGGAGGACTTTCAATGAAGAGTTTCCAATTCAAGGATCTCATGGTCAATGTGGCTCCAGCCGGGGAGAAGGCGCTGTACTGCGGCTGGGCCTATAGTTGTTATCGCTTCACGTGTCCGGCGCTGTCATGCAATTTCTACACGTGTTTCAACTTCACCTGCCACATCGGTGCTACCCATTGTTACATTTACACAATACCGCAAGTGCAGGCTGAACAGGCCGCAATCGCGCCACAAGCGGCACAGGTTGGAGTTGCAGCCGGAGCAGGAGTTGCAGCAGGCGCAGGAGCGTGTGTCACCCACACCATCGTGCCTTGCCTCAACTTCACCTGCGGCTATTTCAGCAACCAGTGTGGATTTCACACCTGCCGTTTCGGATGCACAGTTTGGATTACCGACCTCTGCAGGAACGGTCCCACGCTGATTCCCTGCCAAGTAGCGACGTGCGGCTTCACTATTGATCCCACGCCGACCATCCAGGTGGATCCGGAAGGTGTAAAGAACCAGCTCGCTGCTGTAAAAGCCCAACTGCAGCACGAACTAGCGGCGGTTGAGCAAGGAGAAAAAGCTGTGGCTGAGGCCCTCCGGCCCCAGACTGCGGCTGATGTAGAAGAACTGCAAGGAAAGCTGCGCGATGCCATCGCAGAACTGGATAAGCAAAAGCAGGATTTGCAGAAGAAATCGGAAAAAACCAGCAAGAAGTAACAACCGGCAGCGCCTGGACGCTGTCTGGCCCAGGCGCTATCTCTCAAGGAGAAGTCATGACGAAATCTTTAAAAGATTTTCAGTTACGGGCCAATCCCGAATATGAGCTGGTTCTGTTCGACCGCCTCTCTGATTCTCAACAGCAAATGCTCGAAGGGCTGAAGGGCGATCCGGACTGCTATGGAATTCTCCGGCCGCGCACTGCCGGCAATCTGAGCATCAAAGCTGCGTCACGTGACGCTGCCCTGCTATTCTTCACCCTCCAGAATCCTGGCCCCTTGCCGCGTTATGTGGAGCAGACCCTGGGAGATCAGTGCGATTGCACCATCGCGCAAATGGTCCTGGATGGCATTCTTGAAATTGAAGCCGACGGCGCCATGCTCTCAGGCCCAGCAGCACATTCTTATATTTGTGACGATTCGACCCAGCCCGAAAAGGAAAATTTTCTCGCTGCCCTTTCACGGCGCGCATTGCAATATGCCGAAACGCTCGACCTTCCGGATGCCTCCACACTCTCTATGCGACTCTACAATTACAATCGTGTGCCGGCTTCTCCGCGCTGGTGGCAGTTGTTGCCTGATCAAGCGGCCGTCGAGCGACATCTGGGAATTCAGAATGGCGACGGAAAGTTAACCAACTGGACCCGCATTGAGCAAGGCTCCAATAAGACTCCGTGGCTGGCCTGGCAATCGCATCGCAGACGCCCGGATCAGTCTC
>Ga0126384_10000802_pt1 | contig 18018 bp, 20 predicted proteins | sample PanSoiMetPlot_36_FD_92543 | JGI IMG/M metagenome (GOLD analysis project Ga0126384, IMG submission 92543) | Tropical forest soil microbial communities from Panama - MetaG Plot_36 | ecosystem: Environmental > Terrestrial > Soil > Tropical forest > Bulk soil | place: Panama | collected 2016-02-17 | reverse complement strand
TATTTCTTGCGCATAATCTTGATCAGAAGGAGCGAGAGAAGCTCATGGCGCTTGCGACAGAAACCGATAAGTTTCGCGTCCATGGACGTGAGGTTTACTGGTGGCGTCGTAAGAAGCCGGGCACGTCGCTGTTTTCGACCGTGCCGTTAGCAAAGGTGCTCAGCGAGCCCTTCACCATCCGCAGCACGAACACGATCAGAAGGCTGGTCGCGAAGTGGCCGTAGAGGCCACTCTGTAATTGACAAGTGACGGGCTAACCGGGACCGTCGATTTGCTGTGATCGAGATCAGGAAGACCGAGTTTTGTCTTGGGCCGGCTAATCTGTGGTATTGAGCGGTACTATCATGGTGGCCCAATGTGGTTTTACCTCACTTGAGAGCCCGAAAGCGACGCGCCTTTCAGCCTACTGCAAGGGCTATCACTTTTCCCTGGAAACGGTTCCTCAGCCACGATTCCAGCAGAATGGGCTGTAACTGGTGATAACAGCCGTAGCTGTTGAAGAACTCAATTGCCCAGCCCTTGGGCGAAAAACGACGCGCTAGGATGTCCGATCGTATGCGGCGTCGCCGCCCGCCTGTACTTCCGCCGCCGGTGAGGCATTGTTGGCTACTCATTTCGTGTTCACTGCCGGGACGATGGCCGCGATCAATTGCTTGACCAACTTGCTCCAGGTGGGGACCATCGGCCTGCCAAAAAAATGCTCGCTGAAGGCGCGGAAAAACGATGCCGACATAAGCAGATATGCGGAGAGCTTGGGATCCGCGTGCTGATCAATGCGCCCCAACCGCTGCTCGGCCACGATATAGTTCTGCAGGACCTTGATGGAAAGATGTGGGCCTTTGCCTTGACGCGCCAGGGAAGCACGATATGCCGCAAGCAGCGCGGGTTCGGCGAATAGGCCCGCGGCAAGCGGCGTCGCCCGCTGGTGAAAGCGGTAAATGCCACCGAGCGCCACCGCAAGGTTCGCTTGCGCGGAACCGCGTCCCACCCGTTGCTGCAGAGTCTGGAGCGGACCGAGCATCTCCGGCAAGCTCTCTTCAAGCATGGCCAGCAGCAGGTCCAAACGGCTATCGTAGTGCACGTACAGCGCGCCCTCCGAGCAGCCAACCTCCTTGGAAATCTGCCTCGTCGTGACGCCTGACAGACCGTGTCGGAGCATCAGTTTCTCTGCCGCCTGCAGGATATCTTTGCGCCGGTTGACCTTGCCCAAAATGTCTTTTGTTCTGACCACTTGACGACTTCTTCCCGGTCTCACCGCGATGCCAAGACATTCATCCGTTCGGCTTGCGTGCCGTTCGGCATTTCTTAGCCTGAGCTTGACATTATCTGATAATAGTATAATTATAGTGAGCGCTCACTCACAAATTAGAACCATACTCGATAACATCGAGCGGCGGCATGGATCCAGAGGAGCAGGAGGATCGGATGAACCCGAAGCGGGCGCGTGTTAAGCAGGGAATTGGAAATCGGCAATCTAGGGCGATGGTTTCGCGAGTGCTGTGCTCCCTGAGCATTCTTCTCGGGTTACTTTCGACGTCCTTTCCGCAAACCCTTACGCCCTCTGAATTGATCCACGTTGAGGTCAGTGGAATGCACAATGACAAGGGTCAAATCGTGTGCGCGTTGTTTCGCTACAGGCATTGGAATTTTCTTTGGCTATTACCCATCGCGAAAGGCGTCTCAATTGGATCCAATTGCTGCATTAAGATAGAAGCGCTCTGGCCGTCTTTGCACGGTCTTGGCACTCCTGCGGTCAATGACTGATCATACCAACTGAGTAATTTTGCAAAATGGTTTGGTGTGTGGAGGAGGTTACGGTGATCGCAAGAATCTGGCATGGATATACGAAGCCTGAGCACGCCGACGCCTATGAGGCCATGCTGAAACCCGAACTGCTGCCCGGCATCAGCAAGGCAAAGGGCTACAGGGGCAGTTACTTGCTCCGAAGAGCGGCTGGAGACGAAGTCGAGTTCATCACAATCATGGTCTGGGACTCGATTGATGCAATCCGCGCCGTCGCGGGACCGGATTACGAAACTGCCGTGATCCCCGAGGAACGACGCAAGTATCTGTCCAGGTACGATGCCAAATCCGCACACTATGAGATTGCGTCCATGCAGAAGCCGAGCGAGCTCTCATCGGTCATAGTTTGATGCTGAGCAGTGATAAACGCTTTCGCGTGTCCACTAACCCAGGTCCGATTAAGTGGTGGCCAAGCAGGTGCCCTTCAGCAGCGTGCGTCCCGGTATCAGAGTCAGGTCTACCGCTGGATCGTTAGCATTGTCCGCGATCTGGCTGCCGCTGAGGACCTCACCATCGGAACCTTTTGGCGAATCTATCTTGCGCACGCGCACCTTGACCCTACGTGCTGCTTCGAGCCGTAGGCGCGACGCATAGCCATCAACATCGCGCTTGACTACCCTGAGACTGCGCGATCCGAGACTGGCCTTCCTGACGATCTGTCGTCGTCCCTTTCGGCAGATCCTAGCATCTCCGACGAGCTCCGCGGAAGCCACGTGTGCGTTCCACAGGCTGCCAGCCAAGCTGGGGGGTCCCGGCAACGCTGGCTCTAATCGAAGAGCGCCCGTACAAAGAAATCGGCGAGGCACTGGGTATTTCTCCCGGGGCCGTCAAGCTGCGTGTTTTCCCGGCCATCCGCCTTCTCAGGAAAGAATTAAAGGATCAAGGAATCGAACCATGAATGAATGTGACCAGGGACGAATGGAAGCGATGGCGTAAGCGGTCAAGTGCCGCCAATCAGCACTCAAGTAGGAGCGGAATTGCAACACGACCTCTGGCCCGCAATGCGGCTGCGCCGCGAGGCAGGTCCTATTGGCATTCCGTGGTTTGACTGGGGCCATGCTCGCTGCAGTGGCAATGTGGTTGGTGTTCTTCCCGGAAGTAATTCCGGTGCTGTCCTATCACCTGTAATCGGAGGATAGTATGAATGCTCACCCGTATCTTCGTGCTTATATGGCAGGTGTTTTCACGCCCAGCCTAGCTCTGTTGATCACGCTGACTGTTTTCGTCCTGACGAGACTCATGTTCCACGTCCCAATTCCCGTTGAGCGTGTCATCATTTTCCCCATGGCGCTGGTGCCCAACGCGTTCGGCATCTGGGAACATTTTCTACGTGTGGTTCAGGCCGCACAGCCGTTTACCCATCGGCTTCCATGGTGCTGGGTGGCCATAGAATCTAGCTTTTCCCGCGCTGTCATACCCTTCACGGCCTGTCTCTTCCCATGAGAATTCCTCGTTGACGCATTGCCCGTGGCATTGCGTACAAAGGATGTTTTGGCGCTATTCGCGGCCAGTTTGTTCAAGACGGCTTCACATTCCGGCCCATACCATGATCATCGGCGGTTGGGCTGGGCTCGTGGCACCGCGATCGGTATTGATTTGTCGTAGAGGCGAGAAGCCGTTGTTTGACGAATAGCAGCAAGCGCCCGCGACTGAAGTGAATCAACTGCGAAATGCACCGGCACCAGGCACCCCACATCGGTTCAACAAGTAGAGGAGGTCAGGAATGTGATTTGTCACGTTGCGGACAGCCGTCAAGAACACAGAAACCGAAATAAAACCAACCGAAGAAGTACTCACAGCGAAAACGAAAGGAGAATTCTAAATGCCAACCGCATATCTCGATCTTCCGTCCGGCCTTACGGTCGATGTGAAACAAAGACTGCTCAGGGAAGTCGCCGAGTTCCTCCACGACGCATACATGATCCCCGACACCCGAATCCTTCTTCGTGAGTGGCCTGTCGAGCAGATAAGCATCGACGGTGAACTCGGTCGCCCGATGCGTCCGATCTGTGCTTTTGTCGTCCCGCCAGGGCTACCAGTCGAGGCGAAAAAGCAACTCGTCAAACGGGTGAGCTCTGTAATCGCCGATGCATGCAAGCTGCCGCGGGAGGAAGTCTCTCTCCCGAGCGGCAAGAAGGTCAGTACGCAGTGGGTACTGGGATTTTTCAGCGGAATACCCGCTAGAACAAGCTGCTCTCGACGACCTTATGGCGTTTGAGAATCCGATGGTTCTTGAAAGCATGGAGGCGGCGATGCAAAGGCATTGAAGTACAGGCAGTAGCTGCATTGCTGCCTGCTCTTCTATCTCGCCTGGCTATGGAGGATTGCATGATCCTGGTAACCGGCGCTGCCGGCCTGAGCGGCTCGGCGCTCGTGCGTGAATTTTCTCGCCACGGCGTAGCGGTGCGCGCTCTGGTGCGCGATCGGTCGAAGGCCTCCGCAAGGTTGTAGTGGGCTACTACCGTACCATGCTGTTCCCCCCGCAGAGAATTCTTCGGCCGAAATCGGGGGCTCTCGGACAAATCAACAATCATCAAGTACCGCAGCACAATTTGTGAGCTGCTTCAACATTGCGGCAATTCCTGTGGCGCTCGCCCCCGGCCAGTTCGCCGGCTACACTGTCAGTGGTGAACTGTGCGCAACTCCAGCCGAACTGCGTGTGGGAACGACTGTCCAATTGCTGATTCACGGCGCATCCTACAACCATAATTACTGGGACTTCGGCACGACCGATGGCGTGAAATCCTATGCCCGCGATGTCGCGGCCCATGGCTTTCCCACATTCGCTCTCGATTCGATGGGTTCGGGAAACAGCTCACATCCATCGAGCGACCAAATCACGGTCCAGGCAGTGGCTTACGTCGAGCATCAGATCGTGCAAGCGTTGCGCAACGGCTCCATAGCCGGCGTCCCCTTTGGCAAAGTAATTATTGTCGGCCACTCGCTCGGCTCCACGGCTGTGTGGGAAGAGGCCATCAGCTACGGCGATGTTGACGGGGTGATTATCACCGGGGCAGCCCATTCGCTGGCAAACGCTTTCGTTAACTTCTCGCCGCCTCCGTTTTACCCGGCCATGGACGACCCCAAGTTTGCCAACAGCGGACTCGACAAGGGATACTTAACGACCGTTCCGGGTGACCGTTCCGCCCTCTTCTATAGCTCTCCAGATCGCGATCCGGCTGTCGTCGCTCAAGATGAACAGCGCAAGGATGTGTTTACGATTGCGGAACTCGCCACCGGCGTGCAACTGGTGACATCCAAGGCCACTCTGGCGATACATGTTCCTGTTTTGACTATGCTTGGCAGCAACGACCTGACGACCTGTGGTCGAAGCACGCAGGGTGGCAACTTTGACTGTTCGTCGGGAGCCGCAGTTGCTGAGCAGGAGGCTCCCTTCTACTCGCCGCAGGCGCGGATCCACGGCTGCGTGGTTCCTGACTCCGGCCATAGCATGAGTCTCGCCATCAACAACCGTCTCCAGGCAGCTGATGCTGTTGCATGGTCGTCCGCTTTCGTGGGTCAGCAAGATTCGGCCGGTTCGGAGGGCTTCCGCGGGAGCGATCGTGGCCTTCCTTGGAACGACGGCCTGCCGTGGAATTGCGGCGGCGTCTCTTCTGGCTCGAATTAGGGACAATCACAGGGGGGGAGGGATCGTGAAATCCAGCCATGATCCCTCCCCCAAGCCCATCTCCCAGATGTACTCTAAGCGCGGCTCTTCTGTATTTAACTCGACGTTGATCTCTTAGATGTTCATCAGTTTATCGTCCATTCCGACAGTTTGGCTAAGCTTACAGATTCCCGAATTTTGGCTTGCCTGATTCGTTTGCGAAGCTCACGTCTTCTGGTCGGACAGCGGACCGTCAAACTCCAAAGACATGGGTAGTGGTGCAGTTTGAAATTCGCGGGCCTCAACGGGTCGGTTGGAGTGGAGTACACTGGTCGCATGGACAAACAACCCTCCCCGAATCTTTTCCGCGAAGTTCATCGGCAAGTCCAAGAACGCCGTGATCGCATCCGCGAAGAACAGCAAGGCGACACACAACGACGGGAAGCAAAAGCCAAAGAGGAAGCCAAGTGGGAGGGGTTCGACCGCGAGTAATCAAAAGGCTCCCCATCTGGTTCCCTCTGGTGCTCTAAGCGTTGTTCTATTTGCGGTTATCCCTTCCCGCCAGACGTACACCCTTCACGGAACGTCTCGTTCGCTCAGCACCTGTTGAAAGCCCACCAACCCGGCCAGACGACCGAGGACGACCGTTGTGGTTGATGGGGGTACGGTCCTGGTTTAGCGTCGCGGTAACTCCAACACAATGAGGGAGATCATTATGCGTTCTAATAAGCGGACCGCAACGCTGACACAGACATTGCTGGTGATGGGTGTCCTAGCTGCCGCCATGCCAGCCGTGGGCAGCATGAATCCTCATCCCCAGACTCCAATCCTCCGCGTGCTTCAGCACCTGCACCCCTGGTGTGTCTCATCCGGCTCACCGCCTCACGACTGCCTTTTCTCCACACTCCGCCCAACCCCTGACAGCGAGTCTCCCGTGTGCGATCCCTTCTAGAAACTGCCCAACACAGCATCCAACCCTAATCTCACCGACACTCAGTACCTACTCTTCGACATACAAAACCCATAGAACATCCCCCATGACGGGGCGGCTTCCTCCAAGTCGCTGTATCTGAAGCGCCCCCACCCAGCGACACAGCAGACGCTCTTTTACCTCAAGGCGCTTCAGATTCAGCACTAGGACTTCCGGCCCTTTCCGTTTCGGATCCTTTACATCCCTTCTGTTTGGAATAAGCGGGTTGTCCATGTGTTTTGTCTTAATCAGAGGGGAGTAAGAGCACTTTACTCCGGCCGTCAGAAACATTGATCGCGAGTACAGCGAAAGCGGGGATGCAAAAAACGCATAGTAGTTGGCGACAGCATGCCAGCCATGCGCAGAACCAAAATAGAGGAGCGCGTAAATGATTCCGTTGAAACGCGACGAGAACGAAGCGGATTCAGAAGAAGTCGAGGATGGTCCAGCCAGTAAATTGGCGCGCGTTCGATTGGCGGGAGAGTTATCGACTACGCACTCTCACGTTGGCGAGTCGGTGAAGCTTTCTGAAGTTGCCGCGAGATATCGCCTTGATCAGGACGCCGTCTTGAAGATTTTTGCTGAATTCCAAGCACTAGGAATGGTTACCCTTTCCAAAGACTTTTCGGCAGTTGTTCGATCCCCGAGCCCGGAAGAGATGCAAGAAGCGTATGAGATACGCGCCGCATTGGAGGAAATCGCGGGACGCGCTGCCGCGCGAACTCTTGAAGGAAACACATCTGCATTACAACGAGAAGTGGATGACATGCGCGCAGCATTTCACCGCCATGACCTGGACTCCTTCGTGGAACACGACGTAGTGTTCCACCGAAGTATTCTCCAGGCTTCTCAGAACAAGATCTTGCTTCGTGTGTGGGACAGCTTGGCGGTTGACCTACGGATTCGAGGAGCAATCGAAAAGGTCGCAAGTGATCTGCCCGAAGTGGTTGAATCCCATCAACCGATTGTCGACGCTCTTGAGAAAGGGCGAGGGAGGGAAGCCGGACTTCTCTTGCGCAATCACATCGAGACAATCGTGGAATTTCTCAAGAAATCGGAATCAGATTCTGGATTTCATAAAGCGCTGCGTAACGATCTGGAGAATGCAAAAGATGTTCAAAAAGCCTTTTTCCCCGAAGAGAGCCTTTCCATTCCTGGCCTAACCTGCAAAACCTACTATAGGCCCGTTGACAGCATAGGTGGCGACTACTATGATTTCCTTCCCTTACAGACGGACCGATGGGGCATCGCGATCGGAGATGTATGCGGTAAGGGAATCGGTGCCGCTCTACTAATGGCCAGCCTCCAAGCATCCCTTCGAGCGCAGGCAATGCACGACCACTCGGACCTTTCCATGCTAATCGGCCACGTTGACCGATTGGTTTACGCTGCCTCACCCAAACATCTTTACGCGTCCCTTTTCTACGCAGAGTATGATGCTGTGACGCGCGCCTTAAGATACGTCAACGCCGGGCACAATGCCCCAATGGTCCTACGGTCGGAAGACAGTCAATGTAAGGTCATCCGCCTGGAACCCACTGGTACGCCCTTAGGGCTACTCGAAAGATCTCACTTCACCTCCCAAGCCCTGCAACTCAAAATCGGAGACGTGTTGCTTATGTACACGGATGGCATCACGGAAGCGGAAAACCCCCGACATCAATTGTGGGGACAAGACCGGCTCGAAACCGCGCTGCGAGCTTGCCGTGACTACACCCCGGCACAAATCCTCGGATGCATCCTGGATGAGGTCTCAACCTTTGCAATGGACCGCTCTCAACGGGACGACATGACCCTGGTGGTGGTTGGTGTAAACGGTGGGGCCGCAATTTGAGCTCTTAAGGTGGTGCTCGAAACTGAGCACAACGAGGCCGACGGCTTTATCGTAGGCTTTGTGGTGGGGCGGAATCGTTGAGATTCCGGATGGTAAGAAGTTTGGCTCTTTCTGGGTTCGGCACCTAAATCCAACGGCGACTGAGTAGCGGCTGAGTGCCACTGATCTGTTGGATCAATACATGAGCATTAAGCGGACCGGTCCATTCTACGTAACAACTGGGCATATCTCGGGTCGTGCAGCAGACTCTTCATCAACGGGTCGTTCGTCAGTTCGCGGACTCCTGGGTCACGCTGCTTATAGGCACGATCAAGCCACTCGAATCCTTGATCGACTTCCCCGCGGTAGGCATAAACCTCGGCAATCTGATAGGCGCAGTCATTCTGATGCTTTGCAATCAAGTCTCTCAAGGCCATATCGGAATCTTGGTGACGGCCAGCGGCGGAGTACGCCAGCGCCTCACCCGTTAGTTTCTGCCAGTCGCTGGTTTCCCTTTCGATCTCCGCCACGGCTTCCGGTGGATGGCCTTCCATCAAGAGAATCTCGCTTCGGATGAGATGAAGCGATGAATGTTGTGGGTTCAACTCCTCAGCCTTTTTCAGCTCGGCTTTGGCTTCTTCATAGCGCCCCAAACCGTAGAGCTGATCAGCCAAAATTGCATGAAAATCGGAGTTCAGGGGATCGAGGGCGATCGCTTGTCTATACAGCGCTATTGCCTCATCCACTCGCCCCATGTTTCTATCCAGGTAACCTTGAATTCGCAAGACGTTCACGCTGCCTGGCGTCAACTGGCGCGCCTTCTCAAGCGACGCAGACGCGCCTTTCCAGTCCCAGTCCTGGTTGATTTGAACAAGCGCCAGTGCCAAATACCCGGCTGCCAGTTTGGGATCAAGGGCGATCGACTTTTCGGCGCTTGCACGAGCTCGCCGGAAGCCATCGGCTTCGTCAATTACCAAAGCTCTGGCCATTGCTTCCAAAACCCGGGCTCTTTCGGCCCATGCGGGAGCATAATTCGGATCAAGCTTGACAGCCTGATCAGCAAAGGAGAGGGCCTTAGTGAGATCTTCCTTGTCCATGCCGCGGGCAATGAAGTACTGCCCCTGCAGATAAGCTTGGTAGGCTTCGAAATTTGTGGCACGGGAGCTTTCGGCAAGCGTCGTGTCGCCGTTCAGCAACTTTGACTGCAGTGCCTCGACCACGGCCCGTGCGATTTCATCCTGGACAGCAAAGATGTCGTTGATTTCGCGATCATATGTTTCCGACCATAGCTGAAATCCGTCGTCAGCTTGGATAAGCTCAACCGAGATGCGCGCGCGATTGCCTTCCTTCCGCACACTTCCTTCGAGAACGTTGGCTACTCCGAGCTTCTCCGCAACCGTGTGTAGATCTTCGTTCTTGCCTTTGAACTGAAAAGCGGAGGAACGGGCGACAACCTTAAGACCCGGTGTTTTGGCGAGGTCAGTGATGAGCTCGTCGGACAATCCATCCGAAAAATACTCCTGGTCTTTGCCTGGGCTCACGTCGGAGAACGGGAGCACCGCGATGGAATTTGCGTTCAACGAAGAGTGGGTGTGTTTGCTTCGGGCAGACCAGAAGTGGCTGCCTGTCGCGCCTGTGCCAACCACAGCAAGAAGCGAAACGATAGCGACCCTCTGAAGAGGATGGCCCGAAGAAGAAGACCTTGCCTGTTCTAAAGCCGGAGCATGCTGAGCAACCCCTCCTTGCGCATCTGAGGTCAGGCTTGGGGCTGGAGTCTCATCTACTACGGCGGCGATGAACCTGTATCCCCGCTTGGTCACGGTCTCGATAAATTCAGGTTTGCCAGACCGGTCGCCCAGGATTTTTCGGATGTCCAGAATGTATTTTCTGACGACTTCTGGGTTTACGTAAGTCTCAGGCCACAGCCTCTCCAGTAGTTCGTCTGGGGTAACCAGCCGTCCCGGATTTTCAACCAGGTACCGTAGTACGTCGTAGGCCTTCGGGGGAATTTGCACGCGCTCTTCCCCGCGCCAGAGACATTGGTTTGATGTATCAAGACAGAATGACCGAAAAGACTTCACGTATCCGACCTAATTCTTCTTAGGATGACAGACATTTCACGCTGCAAATGTCATATAGAGTGTCTTACCGCTGGGAAAGGTGCGGGTACCTGTGCCAATTATCCTTCCCCTTGCAACGACAACTAAAATCCGTGTTTTCAGCAGCATGCCCAGCACATGGAGAATCCACGGAGTCCGGACAAGAACTTCACACCTCTTTTTCTTCAAATCGCTATTGTGAGCCCCGAGTGGCCGCGATTTCGCGTTAGCGACGCGAGTACCGGCCATCAACCACTCGCAGGCGAGGTGTTCGTATTGCACAAGGAGAATGGCACTAAAGTGGCACTAGGGGTTAACGATAAGTGGCACTCGCCCCGACTCGGCCGGATGGAAGAGCCAAGTGTGGCACTTAGCGGCCACGCCCGAGTCGGCGACGTCGTCACCGAGCATCTCGATGCTCTCTACAGTTACGCATTGGTCCTCTCCCGTAATCCCGCAGATGCCGAGGATCTGATACAGGAAACTTGTGCCCGCGCCATCCGGGCGATGGGTAGTTTGCGAGAGGATAGTAATGTGAAGAGCTGGTTATTCACTATTCTGCGAAACATCTGGCTCAACCAGTTGCGGCAACAGCGTACAAGACCCAGGCCCGTCGAGCCGGATGTGGACCAGAGCGTTGCAGAAATCGCCGTAGAGACATCCGCAGACCCCTTGACATCCTATTTAAGCAAGGTGGAACGGGAACAAGTGCGACGGGCGATCCAGCAGCTTCCCACGCATTTTCGCGAAGTCATCCTGTTGCGTGAATTCGAAGAGTTGTCCTATGAAGAGATCGCCGGTCTTTTGAACTGTCCAACAGGAACCGTAATGTCCCGCCTGGCAAGAGCGCGCTCTAGGCTTCGTGAGCTGCTGATCTCGGACAACCGAAAACCTGCGGTCCAGGATGGCCCGGCGGGATGAGTCTCGCGCCGGTCTTTTCTTTTCCTTGTTGAACTGCCGATGGAATATTTTTCCAGGTGCGGTGTTTGTCTAGAGTACACCGAAGTCTGTGCTACCTGGCGCGTGTCGGTCCGAAAGCCGCCACTCTTTCGAAAACTCAGGCGCGGTCTCGCTACAGACTTTTGCATGAGTATAACCTTAGCTCCGAGTACCGATTTCTCTGATATGACGAATCACGCCCGCCAACTAAGAAGGGATATGTGTAATGATCCCCTGCAATGAGCACAGTCTCGGCATTCTGCGCTATCTCGACAACGATCTCTGCGGAAAGGAATTGGAGGAGTTTCGCACCCACCTGAAAGGCTGTGCTGATTGCCAGGCACTCCTGGAAGAAGAGCAGGAGCTTTCACACATCCTCCACCGGTCTCGTCCGCTATATACAGTTCCACGGGCACTCCGCGTCCGCGTGTCCGCGGATATGGTTCGGCACGCTGGACAAAACCGTCAGCCAGGCCGGCTTTATCAGCGTATCCCGCAGGTGGTTTGGCTGACGTTGCACGGAGCACAACGTCTTACAAGTTGGAAAATGCTGGCGCCCGCGGCTCTGGCGATCGCTCTTTGTCTGATAGTTATTCCGCAGACCACAAGACAGGTGCGCGCAGCAGATTATGTTCAGTCAGCGGTGGCGGCCCACCGCGGTTATTTGAACGGCAATCTTCCGCTGCAGGTCCGGTCCGACGCCCCAGAGGTAGTCAGCGCATGGGTTGGCGACAGGGTCCCGTTCCACTTTTGCCTGCCGGCGGCCCAGTCGATACCTGACCGCAAACCTGCATACCGGCTAACCGGAGCGACAATCCTGCCCTACAAACTGAGCCCCGCCGCCTTGATCACATATGAGACCGCAAAAGACAAGATCACTCTCCTGGTTGCTTCGAGCAAATCAGCCGTGGTAGCGGGTGGACATGAGGTGCCGTTCGGTCGTCTGACATTTCACTATCGCACGGAAAACGGGTTCAATGTGATCACTTGGAGCAACCATGGCCTGTCTTATGCTTTGGTCTCCACTGCGTCCGCCTCAGCTCGGGAGTCCTGCCTCGTCTGCCATCAAAACATGGCAGACCATAATACGTTTCCATCCGTCCCGTAAAGAAACCTCACATTACACCGCCTCTGTCTGGAATAAACGTGCTGCGCATGGGTCTTATCTTGCAGCAAAGGAGCGCGACGAATGAATGCGATTAGATCTGAGTTAGCTGTGGCGCGCGGACTGCAGTCCGCCATGCGAGGAAAGGTCGTATGGCGGGGCAATCAGGCTTATGCTGTCATCCGCCAGATTTGGAATGGGGCAGTGCAGCACCAGCCCGCGCTGTTCGCCGTGTGTGAGACTCCCGCTGATGTGCAGGCGGCGGTCCGAAGTGCACGCGCACACGGCCTCCCGCTATCAGTGCGCGGCGGCGGACACGATTGGGCAGGAAGAGCTTTATGCCACAACGGCGTCGTGATCGACCTGTCGCAGATGCGGCGAGTTGATGTGGATTCCAAAGCGTCGGTCGCCACGATTCAAGGCGGGACGAAGGCCGAAGATCTTATCTCAGCCGCAGCTCCGCATGGCTTAGTTGCAGCGACGGGTAATTGCGGCACAGTTGGCATGGTCGGGTTGACGCTCGGCGGTGGGTACGGTCCACTGACACCGCGCTCCGGGTTGGCGTTGGACAATCTGCTCGGGGCCGAACTTGTGCTTGCCGATGGCAGGCTTATCAATTGCGACACCCACGAGAATCCAGATCTTTTCTGGGCACTTCGCGGAGGTGGAGGCAACTTTGGCGTGGTGACATCAATGCGTGTCCGGCTCCATCCTGTTCGCGAAATGCTGGCCGGCATGATTCTATTTCCCTGGTCCGAAGCCGATTCCATATTTAGCGGCTACACCAGCGTGGTTGCGCAGGCACCAAATGAGCTTGGCGGGTTGTCCGGCGTGGTGACTGGGCCGGATGGAGGCCCCATGATGTTTCTTGCCCCGATGTGGAGCGGCGAGCGCAATCAAGGCGAAGCCGTTATTGCTGAGCTCCGGCGACTTGGTACACCTGCCTTTGAGCAGCTCGGCCCGATGGCATACGGCGACCTGATCAACATGTTTGCCGCCCACTCCGTGAGTGGCCGTCATTATGCAATTCAGACGCGCTCGCTGCGAGAGCTTTCTGCCGAAATTGTTCGTTCCCTTATCGCCGCCGGTGAAACCAAAACGTCGCCTTACTCCGCCATTATTCTGCATCACTTCCGCGGTGCGGCAACTCGAGTTCCAGTGAAGGAGACCTCGTTCGGTCTGCGCGAAGAACACTTCATGGTGGAAATCATTGCCGCGTGGGAACCCTCTTCCGATGACGATGACCTCATTCATCAACAGTGGGCGCGCACCGTGTCTGAGAACTTGGCGCTCCACGCACTACCTGGAGGTTACCCAAACATGCTGGGGCCGGAAGAACACGAACAAAATGCTCGGGCGTACGGTTCCAATACCGCCCGACTGCAGGAACTGAAGCTTATCTTTGACCCGGAAGAGATTTTCACGTCTGCCATATCTATACCGGTCCAAAAGGCTGCGTAGGGAGCCACTATCCCCAGCTTGTCCATGTGGGTGTGAGACGTTAGCAAAAACACGTGAAGATTCACTGCTGCCAAGCAACCTCGCGAACTTAGTGGGCGGCGCATCAGCCTCCATTGGGAAGGGTGTACTACTAGATTGGAGATCGGAATAGATGACCGGTGACACGTCGATCGTAAATACTCTGGAAGAAGGCCCCGCTGTATTCGCTATTCGGTTCCGTCGCTGTCGCCGCTTGCTCTACTTCATAGCAACTCGCGTGCTTGGCGCCGAAGAACGCGCCGACGATGCTGTAGACAACTGCTTTATTACCGCCTCCCGCCGTACGCGAAGGTTTGGAAGTGAAGGCGCTTTCCGCTGCTGGCTGTTGCGGGTTCTGATCGACGAAGCTTTGCTTATCCTCCGCGAAGAAGGCGACGCGATACCGATCTCTCGAGAAGTGAACGTCGGACCAAACCATAAGGAGCTTCGAGCTTCGTGATCCATCCAAGCTGTCCCGGACGTCACGATTCCGCTCGAAGATTCACCAACTGCCGCGACCCGAAGGGCCGCGCGAGTCAATATTGATGTTCCCGGCGCGCAAGCCACCTAACGTGCGTGACTAAGCAGTGCCGGGTTATGAGGCTGAACTTCGCAGTTTTTGCGACGAAGAACAGCACGGCCTGGAATAAGTAGCTCGTCTCTGTGTTTTGTCAGCATGAAGATATTGATCGCATCCATAAATTCACCCGGCCATCTTAACCCTTTACTCGGCATCGCCCGGATTCTTGTCAAACATGGACATGAGGTCTTAGTACAAACGGGAAAGCTAATGAAGCCAATGGTCGAAGCCGCCGGAATGCCCTTCATCCCATCGCTGCCGGAAGCGGACATGGGAGCACCAGAGTACTTCGCAAAATATCCTGAGCGGCAGCAGAAGACACCGGGTATGGAGATGTTCGGCTTCGATATTGAGCACTTCTTCCTGCCTCAACTCCCTGCGCAAACTGCCGGGCTGGAGAAGACACTATGCGACTTTCCCGCAGATATTATCCTGGCTGAATCTTTTTTCTTTGGAACTCTTCCGCTGCTTTTGGGCGCGTCGAAAAAACGTCCCGCAATCGCTCACTTGGGCATCACCGTGCTGAATCTCCACAGTGGCAAGAACACGCCACCGAGACCGGAAATCTCAGTCGAAGAGTTGGAGGCGCAGCGCGAGCAGCGGGAACGGCTGTTGTTAAGGCCTGTTCAGGACGCTGCCCAAAAGACGTTGGCAGGACTTCGGTGCGAACGACTTTCGTGTCCGCTTCTGGAAAGTATGTCCACCTTGCCCGACCTGTATCTCCATCCTGGCGTTGAGGGCTTTCAATATGCGGCCGATTCGCGTATCCCGTCTGTCCACTACATAGGCAGGCTGCCCCTGCCACCCGGACCATACTCGCTTCCGGACTGGTGGCATGATCTCGATCAGACGAAGCGCCTGATGTTGGTCACACAAGGAACTGTCGCCAATCGCGACCTTGGACAGCTGGTTGGTCCCGCCCTGCAAGGCCTCGCCAAAGAAAAAGACTTAACTGTATTGGTGACAACAGGCGGACAGCCAGCCGAATCGATTCCGGTTGACATTCCTGCAAACGCGCGGGTTACCGACTTTCTGCCCTACGAAGAGGTAATGCCAAAGGTGGATCTGCTTATCACCAATGGCGGATACGGGACGGTGAACGTCGCACTAGCGCACGGAGTCCCGATTGTCTCCGCGGGCTTGACCGAAGATAAGGAAGAGGTATCGGCAAATGTGCAGTGGTCCGGTGCTGGGATCGACCTGAGAACCAACCAGGCGACTCCAGACATGGTGCGCATTGCAGCAAGGCAGATTCTTGACACTACGGTCTGGCGCGATCGGGCCATTGAGCTCGCGGAAGACTTTGCGCAACATGACACAGAAGCCGAGTTGCTCGACTTGCTGGAAGCCTGCATCGAGCCCGCACTCAATCAAGGGAACGATTAGAGGGAGCAAGAATACGCTACTCACACTTGCGAGCCTTTGTCATGGACGAGCTCATTGTGAGTTTCACTCACAACATCATGGGATTACCTTAGACGCCGTCCAGAGAGGGTCCGCTGAGCAGAAACAATATGCAAGGGAGAACGTTGTCATGAAAATCCCGAGAGTATACGACTACATCATCATCGGCGCCGGCTCAGCTGGATGCGTCCTGGCCAGCCGGTTGAGTGAAGATCCTGCCGTCAAGGTTTTGCTGCTGGAGGCAGGCGGGAGAGATACTGCCAAAGAAATTCATGTGCCGGCGGCGTTTTCCAAGTTGTTCAAAGGGCCCAACGACTGGGCCTACTACACTGGGCCGGAGCCGCGGTTGGGCAACCGCAAACTTTACTGGCCTCGCGGCAAGGTCTTGGGCGGCAGCAGTTCCCTCAATGCCATGATCTACATCCGGGGCCACCGCGCCGACTATGACCAGTGGCGCGACCTGGGAAATCCCGAGTGGGGCTATGTCGACCTGTTGCCCTACTTCAAGAAATCCGAGGACCACGAGAGTGGAGCCTCGGAGTATCACGGTGTGGGCGGCCCTCTGCACGTCTCCAATGCCCGCTCCCTGAACCCGCTCTCGGAAGTCTTTGTGGAGGCCGCGGAGCAAGCCGGCTTCGAGCGCAATACTGATTTCAACGGCGAGTGCCAGGACGGCTTTGGCATTTACCAGCTCACGCAGTGGCAGGGCAGGCGGAACAGCGCGGCGGCGGCATTTTTACGTCCGGCGATGTCGCGTCCTAACCTGACCGTCCGCACAAACGTTCAAGTTTTCGATATTCTTTTTGAACACAAACGCGCTTCGCTGGTCAGCTTCCAGGACGGCGACGGCAGCAAGCAGTACCGGGCCGAACGCGAGATCATCGTTTGCGCTGGCGCCATCGGTTCACCGCAGCTGCTCATGCTGTCAGGGATTGGCCCAGCGGACCACCTACGCACGATCGGCATCCCCGTGCTGTGCGACCTGCCCGGCGTAGGAGCAAACCTGCAGGATCACCCCGCCGTGCCCGTCGCCTATGAATGTAAACAGCCTATTACTTTGGCCACTGCCGAGACCCTCGCCAACCTCGTCCGTTATACGGCGTTCAAGACCGGGCCGTTGAGCTCGAACGTGGCAGAGGCCGGGGGCTTCGTCAGGACCGCCACCGGCTGTACGATTCCTGACGTGCAATATCATTTCGCTCCCGGATACTTCGTCGAGCACGGTTTCCAGAAAATCAAGGAACACGCTTACACCTTCAAGCCCACGCTGATACGCCCGTTCAGCCGGGGAAGCATCACTCTGCGCTCCAGCAACCCGCTCGATTCCCCGGTGATCCGGGCCAACTACTTCGCCGACGCCAGAGACACCCAGGCGGTTTTGGAAGGATTGAGAATCGCCCGCACGATCGGGGAGGCCGCCGCCTTCGCCAGGTATCGCAAGCGCGAACTGCTCCCGGGACCTGATGTCAAGGACGAAAAGGCTCTACGCCTTCACATCGAAAAGTACGGAGAAACGCTGTACCATCCCGTGGGCACGTGCAAAATGGGGCGCGATGCTTGGTCCGTGGTCGATTCCAACTTGCTCGTTCACGGCGTGGATGGCCTGCGCGTGGTGGACGCATCGGTAATGCCCATCATCCCCGGCGGCAACACCAACGCCCCCACCATCATGGTCGCTGAAAAGGCCGCCGATCTGATCAGGAACAGCCCTGTCAGAACGGAGAAAGAATCGGCGGTTCTCAGCCAGGCCTTGGCTTAGGATTCCTTAGCCCTGAAGCGAGGGGTCCCCTTACGTCGGCGTGGCAGAGACTCCGTCCGGAGGGATCGTTGAAGAGGAACAATATGCAAAGGAGAACGTTGTCATGAAAACCCCTAAGTCCGATGCCGTCAACTTCGCGGAACAAGTGCGGCTCAATCAACAAAAGCTTGCGGCAGGCCTGAAGACGCATTACGACTTCATAGTTTGCGGGTCAGGCACCTCCGGCTCAGTTGTAGCTGCGAGGCTTGCAGCTGATCTGAATACGCAAGTGCTGCTGCTTGAAGCTGGTGGCACGGATGAGACGGACTTAGTCACCAATCCGAATCGTTGGCCTATGACGCTGGGCAGCGAACTGGATTGGGGCTTCGTAGCAGAGCCGAATCCCAGTCTGAATGGAAGAGCAATTCGTTACTCAATGGGTAAGGTCCTCGGGGGCGGTTCTAGCATTAATGTTTCGACG
>Ga0126384_10000801_pt1 | contig 18029 bp, 14 predicted proteins | sample PanSoiMetPlot_36_FD_92543 | JGI IMG/M metagenome (GOLD analysis project Ga0126384, IMG submission 92543) | Tropical forest soil microbial communities from Panama - MetaG Plot_36 | ecosystem: Environmental > Terrestrial > Soil > Tropical forest > Bulk soil | place: Panama | collected 2016-02-17 | reverse complement strand
GGCGCGACGATCGAGGTTGGCCAAATCTCGACATCGAGTTCGACAACTTCGCCGTCCCGCAGCGGCTCCTCGACATCATGCGAATGGTACGGCCGATAGGGTAGCGATCGGTCGAGATCGAGCTTGCGGTGGGAGGCCCGCAACCAGCCCTGGGCGATCGGCGTGTGGGGATCGATCGCGCCCTGGTATACGACTTCCTTAAGGTCAGGCGAGAACACCCGCACGATCAGGAACAGATCGGCGTCGCTGGTGGATGACGATACGAACAGCTTCGCCGCGATCGGCCCGGTGATTTCCATCGCCTGCGTGAGCGGCGCGGTCATGAACGTGACGCCGTCGCCCATGGCATCGAATTTCAGCGTCGCTTTCCGGGCGGCGGCGGAGATCTTCAACAGGCCGTCCGCCGGATCAAGATGAAACTTCGTCCATCGGGTGCGGTTGAGCGGCCACTCATCTTCGGCGCGGGCGCCGAATTTTTCACCCGGATGGCGGACCTGGAGCAGGACCTTGGGCTGCTTATCCCAGCCATTGTCCTTGCCATGCAGGAAATAGTCGAAGAACCGCAGCTGCTGTTTGCGGCCGTAATCGGTATAGAAATGCGTCCAGTGCTCGATGCCGTGCACTTCGAGCCATTTCCGTCGCGATGCGGCCTGCACAAAGCCCTCGAAATTCCCGCGCGGATGGAGGCCCTGGCCGCCCCAATTGGCGGCGGAAAAAAGCGGTACGGCGACCTTCTCCCACACTGGCGAGCGGGCGCGATGATAGGCGTCGTCGAACGGATGGCCGAGAATGTCGCTACCGAAATCGGTGCGGCTGCGGGCGAGGTCGTCCTCGCTGAGCGTCTCCGGCCCGCATACGAGTTCACCATGCACGGGTGAACGCTTGCCGCGCTCCCCGGCGCCGTACTGCACGGTCTTGACCTGCATGTCGTACCAGTTCTTCCAGAACGTGCATAAAATGCCGCCATGATGGGTCATGTCGCGGTACCAGTCCGCCGCGCCCTCCCAGGCGCAAATGGCCGCGAGATGCGGCGGCTGCAGCGACGCCACGTGCCACTGGTTGATGGCGTAGTACGATATGCCGTTGAGCCCGACCTTGCCGTTCGACCAGGGCTGCACGCCGGCCCATTCGATGCAGTCGTAGAAATCCTTGGTCTCGCGCGGCGAGAAGTGGTCGATCACGCCCGGCGAGCAGCCGCAGCCGCGCGAATCGACGCGCACGCAGGCGTAGTCGTGCGGCACCCATTTCTCCGGATCGACCACCTCCCAGTTCTGATACTTGTTGGTCGAGCCCGCGGTGACGTCGGGATGCTTCTCGGCCATCCGCCGCCAGGCGCTCGGATAGCCTTCCTGGAACGCCAGCCCCTTTGCATAGGGGCCGTAGCTCAGGATCACCGGAAATTTGCCTACCTTCGCGGGCCGGTAAACGTCCGCCCGCACCACCAGCCCGTCGTCCATGACGATCGGAACGTCCCAGTCGATGTGCATGCCGTCGCGAAATCCGCTGCGCGGCTGATGCGTCTTGCGACCGCCGCTGCGCGGCCCATTTTCGCCTGAGGACATGCATTACCCCCGCTCGTAGGATGGGTTGAGCGAAGCGAAACCCATCACCGACCGCGCCCCGCGCGGAACCGCCCCTTGATGGATTTCGCTTGCGCTCAACCCATCCTACGAGGCAGCGCAGGGTGGGCAAGGGCGCCTGGCACAACCGTCGTTAGGAGATCCTCTCGCGCCGTGCCCACCCTACCTGCGCGGTTTTGAACCCCTACCCGCTTTACCGCGCTTAAGGCCCGCCATTGTCTGCAGCACCCCGCACACCGACGCCGTGTCCTGCTCGCCGTATCCCATCGACAGGGCAGCGGAATAAACCGGAATGCTGGCGGAAAACAGCGGCGTCGGCACTCCCAGCTTGGCGGCATGATCTTCGATCACGGCAATGTCCTTGTGGTAGAGCTTGATGCTCATGCTGGCGTCGTCATAGCGGTCCCGCACCATCATCGGGCCACGCACTTCGAACACCCGCGAGGTGCCGACGCCGCTGCGGATGAAATCATAGACCATCTGGGCATCAAGCCCCGACTTTATGCCCAGCACCATGGCCTCCGCCGAGGCGACATTGTGGATCGTGACGAGCAGGTTGGCGACGTATTTCATCCGGCTGCCGTTGCCGAAATCGCCTGTATTGTAGGTTGCACGGGAAAAGTCGGACAGCATCGGGGCGACCTTGGCGATCGCCTTGGCGTCCCCGCTCGCGTAAATAACGATGTCCTTGGCGGCGGCCTGGGCCCCAGTGCCGCTGACGGGACAATCCAGCATAACGTGACCGGCTTTGCGCAAGACGCTTTCGGCGCGCTGCTTATCGTCGAGGGTGAACGTGCTCGCCTCGACCACTATCCTGGAAGAAAGCTCGTGCCGTGCGATCGCCGCGACCGTGGCATCGAGCGCCCGCGGGTTCGGGAGGCTCAGGATGATCACCGGCGCAACTGCAGCGAGCGTCTCCACCGGCGCGATTTCGACGCCGCCGCGCGCTACCGCGCGCTTGCGGGTCGCGTCAATGTCGAAACCGAGCACTCGCCAGCCGGCCGCGGCGAGGTGCCGCGCAAAGGCGCCGCCCATATTGCCAAGCCCGACGACGCCGACTGTTCCCTTGCTTCGCTTTGCCATTTTGCCCTGCCCCTAGCCACCAAGCGGTTCATCCACTATAAGCGCGGCTTCCATTCGTCGCCCCCACACTCCCCCCTCCTGCAGGAAGGGTTAGGTGGGGCGGGTGCGTACCGCGCCGTTTCGAGGACTGCAAGGAGACCGTCCATGGCCGTGCCCAAGAAAAAAACATCGCCGTCGCGACGTGGCATGCGTCGCTCCGCCGACGCGCTGAAGCAGCCCACATATGTGGAAGATAAGGATTCCGGCGAATTACGCCGTCCCCACCACCTCGACCTCAAGACCGGCATGTATCGCGGCCGTCAGGTTCTCAAGCCGAAAACCGAAGCGTGAACGGCCTTCGGGTTACGGGGTTAGTTCCGAAGGGCACAAAAGAGCGGTGCCGGGGGTTGGCGCACCGCTCCTTCGGAGATCGGCCCCATGTTCCAGGCTGGCGTGCCGCTGCTGATTTTCCCGTTCGCGCTCTACACCATCTTGGTGTTCTTCATGCCTGGATTCTCGTGGAGCCACGAAATCTGGCACGTTTACATGATTTCGGGAGGGGAGTGGGGGATCACGCCAGGCGATGCCATTGTGGCGGGTTCCATCATCATCCTCCTGATCGATATGCTCAGGTCAGCCCGCCGCTCGGGCCGGCGTACCGTTCTGGATCACGTGCTGTCGATGATCCTGTTCGTTGTGATGCTGATTTTGTTCATGACCGTCAGGGCGGTTGTGTCGAGCACGTTTTTCTTGTTGCTGGTCATCGGTTTCGTCGACGTCGCCGGTGGTTTCGCTGTCAGCATCCGGGCCGCGGCGGCCCGTCGCGACATTCTCCTAGACGAGGCCGGCGGCGGGGGCGCGGGCGGCTGAGTCGCAGGGACGGCGCTGGGATGCACTTTGTCTGGCGTCATAAGGGTCCCAGTCGCGCCCGCTGCGGACCGGGCGCATATTGCGCCGGCTAACGAAGGACCCTTCGTTATCCGGGGCCCAGACAATGCCGAGGAATGTGTTCCCAACGGGATGGCCTGCCCTTCCCATGACAGTATCCTGATCCTGTTAGGTTCGTCAGATTGCAACCTAGAATGCTTCGCGACTTCCACAGCCCGGGCCGTTCTGCGGTGTTTGCCTGTGACGGGATGGCGGCAACCTCCCATCCGCTGGCGACCCAAGTGGCGATCGACACCCTCAAGGCGGGCGGCACGGCCGCCGATGCGGCGGTCGCTGCGGCGGCTACGCTCGCAGTGGTCGAGCCCCACATGACCGGTATCGGAGGCGACTGCTTTTGCCTCGTGGCAAAGCCTGGCACGCCGATCTGGGGTTATAACGGTTCAGGCCGCGCCGCTGCCGCAGCAAACGCTGACCTCCTCTGGGACCTGGGCGTGCGCGCCATAGATTCCCATTCGCCTCATGGTGTCACAGTACCTGGAGCCGTCGAGGCGTGGTCGGTAGTACTTCGCAGCCACGGCCGTTTCGAATTCGACCGAGTCCTCGGCCCCGCGATCCGCTATGCGGAATACGGGTTTCCGGTACCTCCGCGTATCGCCCATGACTGGACCTTCTCGGAGAAGGCGCTGCGCGCCGATCCCGGCGCATCGCGTCATTTTCTCCTCCACGGAAGAGCGCCGGCCGCGGGCGACATCATGCGGTTCCCCGGGCTCGCCGCCACGTTGAAAGCGATCGCGGCGCGAGGGCCGAAAGCCTTTTACGAAGAAACCGCCGCCGAGATCGTGGCAACGCTGGCGCCGCGCGGCTCCTGGCTCACCTGGGATGACTTCGCCAATCATCGCGGCGAGGAGGCGAATCCAATTTCCTCATGCTATCGCGGGCTCGATATCGTCGAGCTGCCACCCAATGGCCAAGGACTGGTGGCGCTCCTGCTGCTCAACATCCTGGAGAATTTTGACCTTGCGGCACTTGATGCCAACGCAGCGGAGCGCCTTCATATCGCGCTCGAAGCCGCACGCCTCGCCTTTGCGGTCCGCGATGCCCATGTGGCCGACCCGGCGTTCATGCGCCTTGCGATATCGTCGCTGCTCGACAAGGGCTTTGCACGGGACCTCGCCGGCAAGATCGACCGTCGCAAGCGGGTGAAGCTGCCCGACGCGCCGACGCCTGGCAGTGATACCGTATATCTCACTGTGGTCGATCGCGACCGCATGGCGGTATCTTTCATCAACTCGCTGTTCAGCGAATTCGGTTCGGGGATCGCGACTGAGAAAAGCGGCATCCTGCTGCACAATCGCGGCACCTGCTTCGTCGTTGATCCTAATCACCCCAATGCCATCGGCCCTTCGAAGCGACCGATGAATACCATCATCCCCGCGGTCGGGGTACGGGACGACCGCTGCGAACTCGCCTTCGGCGTCATGGGTGCAAACTTCCAGCCGATGGGCCACGCCCACCTGATCACCAGTCTCGTCGACTACCGCATGGACCTGCAGGCCGCGATCGACCAGCCACGCGTATTTTACGAGGGTGAGGCCACCATCGTGGAGAAGGGGATTTCAGCAGCGACGATCGACGGGCTGAAGCAGCGCGGTCATCGCGTAACGGTGCGGGAGCGGCCCTGGGGCGGCGCCCAGGCCATCGCCATCGACTGGCAGCGCGGCGTGCTTATCGGCGCGTCGGACGGCCGCAAGGATGGCTGCGCGATGGGCTATTGAGAAGAGTGGCTGGTGGCCGGCCGCGAATGACGGCTCGGCCCGTGCCCCCTTGCGATTGCCGGTTAAGCCTTCCCGATCAGCCCTTCGTCTCCGTCAGGCGGTCGAGCCGTTTCTGCACGTCGTCAAGCTGGCGCTTGAGGTCATCGATTTCGGCGCCTGCGCCGGGCGACTTTTCAGCCTCGCCAGCCTGGGCCTCCCGCCGCGCGAACGGCGCAAACATCGTGCTGAACGCGCGCTCAAACATTTCCATGTTCCGCCGGACCTGGTCCTCCAGCGGAGCGAACGGACCGGCACCGAAGGCCTGGCTCATGTGCTGGCGAAACTTCTCCTGCTCGCGCACAAGCGATTGGATTGAAACTTCGAGATAACGCGGCACCAGCATCTGCATGCTGTCGCCATAAAAGCGAATGAGCTGGCGCAGAAACGTGATGGGCAGAAGGTTCTGGCCGCCCTTGTTCTCCTGCTCGAAGATGATCTGAGTGAGGACCGACCGCGTGATATCCTCGCTCGACTTGGCGTCGTAGACAACGAAGTCCTCGCCGTTCTTGACCATGCAGGCGAGGTCCTCCAATGTCACGTACGTGCTCGTCCCGGTGTTGTAGAGCCGCCGATTGGCGTATTTTTTTATGACGATCGGCTCTTCGGGTTTGGGCATGTTCTTCAATGCTCTACTATGATGGGGCGATAGGCAGGGGCGTCGATGGCGACGAATTTCTCGCCGTTTTTCGCCATCGTCATGAGATCGTCGCGGGTCAGATAGGCGGCGGTCGCAGGGCGATACAGGCGTTGCTTCGCATATCCTTTAATAAGAGCTTGCTGTCCGGGTTGGTCCATGGCGTGGGTTTGATCCGGGGTCGTGGGTTTGATCCGGGGGTAGCGTCTCTGTAGGATTTCTGCCTGCACGTTAAAAATATGACGTTTCATGGCAATGGGCTACTATTTTTGTGGGCAGCCGCCACATATGTGCGGCGGCAGATTCCTGCCGTCCCGCCTGATCGCGGGGCGGCGGCCTGCCGCAGGATAGGGATGATATGCTGGGCCAATCGAGGAGAGGGCGGCATTGACCATGGCGATCTCTGCTGATCGACCTGCGATCCCTGACACTCACGCCCCCATCGCGCCCGGAAAACCCGAATCGGCCGGTCAACTGCTGCCACTCGCAACCGCCAGGAAAATCGGTTGAACAGGAGACTTGTAATGAAAGACGACATCGTCATCGTCGGGGCGGTCCGCACGCCGGTTGGCGCGTTCAACGGCGCATTCGGCAACTTGCCGGCCCACGAACTCGGTTCGGTGGCCATCAAGGCCACCCTAAACCGCGCCGGTATCGAAACGCCGCGGGTATCCGAGGTGATCATGGGTCAGATTCTGACGGCCGGCGAGGGGCAGAACCCGGCCCGGCAGGCGTCGATCGCGGCGGGCATCCCGGTCGAGAGCCCAGCCTGGGCGGTCAACCAGCTGTGCGGCTCGGGCCTGCGCGCGGTCGCCCTCGGCTATCAGGCCCTCCTCAATGGCGATTCCGATATCGTGGTGGCGGGTGGCCAGGAGTCCATGAGCATGGCGCCGCACTGCGCCCATCTGCGCGGCGGCGTCAAGATGGGCAATTTCGAGATGGTCGATACCATGATCAAGGACGGCCTGTGGGACGCCTTCAACGGCTACCACATGGGCAATACCGCCGAAAACGTCGCCCGGCAGTGGCAGATCACCCGTCAGCAGCAGGATGAGTTCGCGGTGGGCTCGCAGAACAAGGCGGAAGCGGCCCAGAAGAGCGGGCGGTTCAAGGACGAGATCGTGCCGGTCACGGTCAAGGGCCGCAAGGGCGACATCGTGGTCGACACCGATGAATTTCCCAAGCACGGCACCACGCTTGACGCGGTCAGCAAGCTGCGCCCCGCCTTTGCCAAGGACGGCACGGTCACGGCCGCCAATGCGTCAGGCATCAATGACGGTGCCGCTGCGGTGGTGCTGATGAAGGCGAGCGAGGCGGCAAAGGAGAACCGGAAGGTATTGGCCCGCATCGTGTCGTGGGCCCACGCGGGCGTCGACCCCGCCATCATGGGCACCGGTCCGATCCCGGCTTCCCGCGCGGCGCTGAAGAAGGCCGGCTGGTCAATCGGCGACCTCGATCTCATCGAGGCCAACGAAGCGTTTGCGGCCCAGGCCTGCGCCGTCAACAAGGACCTTGGCTGGGACGCCAGCAAGGTCAACGTCAACGGCGGCGCGATCGCACTAGGGCATCCGATCGGTGCGTCCGGCGCCCGGGTGCTGGTCACGCTACTCTACGAAATGGAGAAGCGTAACGCCAAGAAAGGCCTCGCCACGCTGTGCATCGGCGGCGGCATGGGCATCGCCATGTGCGTGGAGCGCTGATATAGAAATTCTCTAATAGTTTCAATCGTTTATAACTAGACTTGCCCTAACCACTAGACCATGGGTGGACCATCGGCTTGCGTTCTCTTTTTGTTCTGTAGCACCGCAGGGCAGAGAGATTTAAGGAGGGCGAACCGTTGGCTAGTATTAAGAAATATAACGGTAGCTGGAGAGCCACAGTTACGAGAGCAGGCTTTAAGACGCTGTTAAGTCATCACCCTGCTAAACCGAAGCCGAGGAATGGGCTAGTTCCTTCGGTGGAAGGAAAGAGTTCGATGGAAAGAAGACAGACTACACGTTGATGTCTGGTAACATAGATCTAATAACAGGTAACGCAACCATAATGGCATATTCATCCGGTTATAAGAAGGAAGAGATAAACCCTCCTTCCCGGACAGCGCACTTATCATTAATGTGCAAACCTAATAAACGATTGTTCTAAAGGAGGGGACTAAGTATCTATGCAATAGGGAAAAGAAATCAAACTACTAGGCTATTGGTTCATAGCCTCATTCTGTTTGGCTTCAATCGGATTTTGAGTTATTTTGATATTGCGATCATATGTACACGCTATTCATATTCCTTGGTTAGGAGGTAGTCTGTACATTATCTTTGGTCTACTTATGTTTGGCATCCTACGGATATTCAAGCCAGAAGGAAATATCTAAACTATAAAGGACCATCTACCCCAAGGCCATCCTCATTCATTCGTTAGCTATAGGCAAGCTGTAATAGCTACTGGAGTATCGAATGTCTTATATAATAGAAGAGATGGTATCCTTTTTTATAGATGCTTTTATACGTATATCAGAAGCTATACCTGTGAAAACTAGAACACGGTTTTTTATATATCTAGTAGGATTCTCACTACTAATATTGCTAACTCTGTATATTGTCCTGTCTTCCTGAGGGTAGACACGGTTACGCGCCTGTTTGTTCACAGATAGATAATAAAACAATTCCTAGATAGTTTTGATAGGTAAGGGAGGTAAGTAGCCTTGAACAGCAGAGACATAGTAGTAACAACTGCCTGTCTAGTAGGTCTATTCGTTCTATGGATTTCATGGATGACCGGATACCAAGCTTCTAGAATGTGGGAACTTACGTCAGGAATATTGATATTAATTCCGGTTATAGCCTTAGTGGGAATATTCCTTTGGCTGGGTGGTTTCAGAGGTTGAACGTTCCTTGAATTGTGAAGGAGATATGTTTTAGGGTGTAAGGCAAGGGAGTAAGTATCTACAAAAATAGGACGCGGCACGAAGATATTTCTCATTTGTGCTAAAGAACATCAATATGAAAAGACAAGATAAATCGGGTCATAAGTCATAGGCATTCCCAGGTGCGTCGAGCCTGACTGAGGCGGACGGCTTGTCAGTCGTTTCGTTCTGGGCATCCCACAGGGAAAGCGCTCGGCTAATGCCTCGCCATCCGCTGCTTCACCCACTCGTTCACGGCGGGCAATTGCTGCGCTGAGAAGTCCGCATCCGTCATGATGCGCTCGTAGGAGCGCGCCGCTACGATCCGGCCCCCGGAGGTTGCTTGCGCCGGCGCGAACTTCGCGAGCTCATCGGCGTGCGTGGCATCGCTGAAGTTCCCCACCAGGCCGGCGGCGAAATAATCCTGGAACGATGGCCCTTGCTTGGCGGCCAGCGCGGTAAAATTCGCCTTTACGAAATTCCAGGCGACATCGCGATGTTCGCCTTGCGAGGCGACCGAGGAGATCAGCCCGCCGACAAGGTTCGTCGGAAGTTCGTCAGTGAGCGCGATCGCGAGGGTCTCATTGGCGAGCGCCGGATCGCGCGCGCTTGCGGCGGCCATATAGTAGCGCACCCGCTCGTCAGTGCTCGTCGTGCGGCGTCCAAGCGCCAGCAGGCTGTCGTAGATCGCGCGATCCGCGTAGCGGCCGGCGAGGCCGGTAACCGTCTCGCGCAGCGCCGTGGGCAGCGATGTCGGGTCGCTCACGAATTTCGCAAAGCGGCGCTCGGCCTCGGCCACGATCGCGTCGTCACCGAAAGTCCCTAGCACGCCGATAAGATGGGCACGCAGCAGAGCGCGATCTGCCGGCTCGGACGGCGCCGCGTCCCAGCCGATGCGGTCGAACACGGGCCGCAGCACGGCGCGCCCATAGGCCTGAAATCCCGCGCGCTCCGGCCGGCCCCATTGCAGGTGGTCGAGCCTGGTGAGGGGGCGGATGATCTGATCGACGACGGCCCGGTTGTCGTCGCCGATCACCCGCTCGACGAGATCGAAGAATGCGGCCGGCGTGGCGCGCCCGGCCTCGACCAGCGCCCAACTATCGCCAAGGAGATTAGCGCGATCGGCGGGCGCGAGGCGGTCCATCGAACGCGTCAGCGCCGCGAGCATCGCGGCATCATATTGCACCCGGTAATAGCCGACATCCGCTGGGTTCAGCTTCACCGCATCGCCGCAGTGCCCAGCCGCAACCTCCGTGGCGCCGTCGAGCAGCACCGTGTTGCTCGCCGCCGCGCTGACATCGCCAAACGCAACCGGCACCTGCCAGTGTTGCGGTTTGGGTGCAGGATCATGGATGGTGAAACGCTCCTGCCGGAGAGCGATACGTTGCGTGTCGCCCACGCAGGATGACTGCGCGATCACCAGCGGGATTCCGCGTTGCTCCGTAAAGCCCGCCGCAACAGCCGCCACGGGCTTGCCTGACGCGGCCTCGAGCGCGCCCCATAAGTCCGCGGTGGTGGTGTTGCTGTAGGCGTGCTGGTTCATGTAAGCGCGGATACCGGCGCGGAAAGCGTCCTCCCCGAGATATGTTTCCACCATCCGAATAATGGCTTGGCCCTTCGCATAAGTGATCGAATCGAACGCCGCGAGCGCCTCGGATTCGTTGGCGATCGGTTGCTGGATCGGGTGGCTGGTGCGGCGGGCATCCTCGCTCATGGCTGCTTGCTTGAAGCCGCTGCCGTTGAGCCAGGTCTGCCAGTCCGGATGAAGCGCCTCGGCCGCCTTCGCCTGCATCCACGATGCGAAACCTTCGTTGAGCCAGATGTTGTCCCACCACGCCATGGTGACGAGATCGCCGAACCATTGGTGGGCCATCTCGTGGGCAATGATGTTGAAGATGCCGCGGCGCGCATCGCTTGCGCTGGTGGCCGGATCGAACAGCAGGCGGCTCTCGAAAAACGTGATGCCGCCCCAGTTTTCCATGGCGCCGCCGAAGCCACCCGGCACTGCGATCAGGTCGAGCTTGGGCAGTGGATAGGCAATGCCGAAATAATCGTTGAAGTAGCGCAAGAGTTCGCTGGCGGCCTCCAGCGCATAACGTCCGTGCTGGCCCTTGCCGCCCGTCGTCACCACTCCGACGGTGACGCCGTCGACGTCGGTCGTCGTCCGCTCCAGGTCGCCGGCTGCCAGCACGAACAGATAGCTCGACATGCGTGGCGTCGGCTGGAACGCGACACGCTTCTTGCCGTCGCCGGTCGGCTCCTCCTGGGCCACCGGCATGTTGGACACCGCGAGAAACGCCTGCGGCACCGTGACGGTGAGCGCGATCGTCGCCTTGAAGGCCGGTTCGTCCCAGCTCGGGAAGATGCGGCGCGCGTCGGAGGGCTCGAGGTGCGACGACATCATCCGCTTGCGGCCCTCGGCGGTCGGATAGTCGACCATGAACAGGCCACGGCCGAAGCGGTTGATGCGGCCAGTAAAGGAGACGCGCAACTGGTGGCGGCCAGCCGCGATGGGGTCCGGGAAGGTAAACGTCACGGTCTGAGCCGCCGCGTCCGAAGTGACCTGCGGTGCGGCCTCGCCTTCAATCGCCCCCGCCTCGATGGTCATCTCGACCGCATTGAGCATCAGCCGCGCGGTCGGCTCCATCACCTCGATGTCAACGACTTCGGAACCGGAGAAAGTGAGCTTGTCGAGATCAGGGGTGAGATCGAGCGCGTAATGGATCGGTGCAACGGTCTTGGGGAGCTTGCCGGGAGTGGCGCCGAAGGAGAACGCCGCCTCGGCCACGGCTGGGCCGGTGGCCAATGCCGTCAGGAGTATCAGGCCGACGTGCAGTATCCGAGGAACGAAGGGTGGCTCGCAGGATGAGCTCATGCACTACTTTCCGAGATGCTTGTCGAAGAAGCCGGCGATTTCGGTGAAGACTTCCTTCGCTTCCGGGAGAGACGGATTGAAATTGTACTGGGCGTGGGACATCCCCTCGAATACCTGAAGCTCGGCCTCCACGCCTGCACGGCGCAGCTTGCGATGGGTCAGCACGGTCAGGCTCAGAAACAGGTCGCGCGTGCCGCTGGTGAGAATCGCCGGCGGGAAGCCCGTGAAGTCGCCGTAGATCGGCGAGAGCTGCGGATCTTTCAGATCATGCCCGTTGGCGTAAAGCTCCGCCGCATGCCGCAAGTAGCCATTGTAGCTGACGAGGACGTTGTCGAGCCACTCGTTCGTTTTGTACGAGTCGCCGGTCTCGGTCAAATCCGACCATGGCGTGCCCGGCGCAATCGCGGCCGGCAGGGCGAGTCCCTCCTGTTTGGCGCGCAAGATCATCGCCAGCGTCATGCCGCCCCCGGTCGAGGTCCCGAAGATCGCCATGTTGCGCGGGTTCTGCATCTTGACCGCCTCCCTCCACACCGCCATGGCGTCATCCATCGCGGCCGGGTAGGGATAGTCAGGCGGCATGCGATAGTCGACAGCGATCACCTTGAAGCCGCCGTAGGCGGCCATCAAAGTGGCTTCCCCGGTGCCGGATTCGCCCGGACCATAGACATAGCCGCCACCGTGGACGTTCACGAGTAGGCGGTTGCGATTGGCCGGCGGAATCTCCTTGGGTGACAGGATAAAGATCTTGACCCCGGCGATCTCACTCGCCTCCATCGTGACGCCCAGCTTTTCTCGAACGGTCTTTTGCACAGTTGCACCGGCCGTCGCGACCCGGTTGATGAGTTCCTTCCACTCTGCGGCGCTCTTCGGGTTCGCGTTCCAGTTCGGTACGCGATAGGGGGCGGCTATCAGAGCCTGCAATTCGGGGCTTGCCGTGTTTGGCACCGGGATACTGCGGCCCGGTACGGTGCGTGGACCGGGCTTGGAGTTTGCCGCGTTCTCGGTGGCCTCAAGGGTCGAAAAATCGGCGGTGGCCTGGCCGGCGGCATCTCGCACTAGCGCTGAGAGAGAAAATACCGCGGCCAGCACCAACGGGATGAGAGCCGAGGAGCGGGTGATCTTCATTCTTCCCTCCTTATTTGAACTATCAGGAGTCTTTCGCATGGGGTGGTCGCTGCTGCCAGAGACATTACATCGACGATGGGCGCTTTAACCAGGACACATTTCGATCACACTGAATTAAAGTACGGATGTCGTCGCCGCGCTTGTGGGGGCGCCCCCCAGTTCTCTATGCACGGAGCAAAATAATCGAGGTGGCCGTGACAGTCCGGCCATGACGCCGTTAGGGATTCTAGGTGCTTCAACCTGGCCGAAATCCGCTCTAGCGCAGAGGAACCGCGAGCCCTGAAACTTACTCACTGCCGAAATTTGCCGCCAGATAGGCGCTGATCGCCTGCGCTTCATCAGGCGTCGCCACGGCGCCGCGGCCGACCATGTTGGCGACGAGCGCTGCCCATTCGGATTTCTGCCGCCTGGCTGACGCCACCCGTTCGAGATCGTGACAAGCCGTGCAGCGCCCCTCGACTAGGTCCTTGCCGGGCCCGCTCGGTAGCGTGACCCGCGCCGTTGATGCGGTAGGCGTTGCGGGCCCGAAATTAGCGGCGAGATAGGCCACCACCATATCGGCCTCGCGCGCGTTCAATTGCGCGCCGCGTGTCACCATGTTGTAAACATGGCGCTTCCAGCCCTCCGCGCCGTTGCGCATCGACCTGATCACGTTGAGCGCATGGCATTGCGAGCAGGCCGTCGCCAAGAGGTCGCGGCCTTCGCCCGGCGGCAGCGCGCCCTGGGCGCAGGCGGGCATGGCGATTGCGATCGCAAGTGCGGCAGCGCAGAGCGTCGGAGCAAACCCGCGCATCACACCCTCCTCGTCCGCAGATCGGCGACCGAATAGGCCGGATGCCAGGTGCTGGCGGCGCCGATGCCGTCGCGCTGGGTGTGGATGTCGAGGAGATACGGCCGCCCGTCGGCGATAACGCGCTGGGCACGCAGGATCGCGGCTTTGACCTCGCCAGGCTCGGTGACGACCTCGCCCTCCACCCCGAAGGCGCCGGCGGCCTTGGCATAGTCGACGTCCGGGCTGCCGATGTAGCAGGTCATGTCGCGCCCGGTCTTGAACTGGCGGCCGCCAAAGCCCCAGATGCGGTTGCGCTCGTTGTTGTAGCTCCTGTTGTTGAGCACGATGTTCATGATCGGTGCGTGGTAGCGTGCCTGGCTCCACAACGGCTGAGGGCCCGAGAAGCAGAAGCTGCCGTCGCCGACCACGGAGACCACCGGCTGGTCGGGCCGCGCCAGCTTGACGCCGAAGGCCGCCGCCATGCCCCAGCCAAGAATGTTTGCACTGGTTGCGAAGTAGTTCTTGGCGGCGCCGCCGAACGACATCAGCGGGTCCATTGCCTTGCCGGAATCAACGTCGCACACGTAGCAGGTGTCGGGTGCGAGCGCGCTTTCCAGCTCGAGCCCAATGCGCGAGAGCGTGATCGGTGAGCGGTCGGCATTTTCGTGGGCGATCTTCATGCGGAATTCCGCCATCTCGGTCGAGTAGGCGCGGGTGCGTGTGGTGCGCTCCTCAGCAATCTCCTTCAGCCGCGACGACGTGGCGAGGCTCTTGATCGCAGCGATAAGGTCGATCGTCGCGAGACGGATATCCGCCACCATGCCAAGGTCGACCGGCGTGAGACGCGCAAGGTTGGTCGGGTCGTGCCGGATCGAGATCACGGTAGTGCCCGGCATGGCGCGATCGCCATAGCGGTTGCCGAGATTGATGAGGACGTCGACCCTGCCGGGGAAGCGCATGTCGCGCAGTTGTGCTCCGATGTAGAGCGGATGCCGGGTCGGGAACGGCCTCGACCAGAAGCCGAGCGCGTTCGGCTGGGAGGCGACCGGCAGGCCCAGCAATTCGGCAAGCTCCACGGCTTCCTTCCCGCCGTGACACCAGGTGACCTCGTCACCCACGCTCATCAGCGGATTCTTCGCCTCGATGAGGATGCGCGCGGCCTTCTCCACGTCATCCTTGTCGGGGCGAATGCGCATCGGTACTTCGAACTTGGCCTGGTCCCAAATCGCCGCCTTGGCCTGGTCGCGCAGGGTGTTGTTCGGAAGCGCGAGGAATACCGGCCCGCACGGCGGCGTCGAAGCGAATTTGAGGCAGCGCCGCAGGGTCTCCGGAATGCCATCGGTGGTTTTTGCCATCCACGTCCACTTGGTGATCGGATGCGTCATGGTCTCGTGGAATTCGGCTTCCTGCGGCTGATCGCGCCCCATGGTCCCCTGGTCGGCTGACGCGACCGCGACCAGCAGGGGAATCTGGTCCTTCCAGCTGTTGATCATCTGGGTCATGGCGTTGGGCAGACCCACATTCGCAACGGTCACCACGGCCAGCTTGCCGGTGGCTTTGGCATAACCGTCCGCCATGGCGACCACGGCGCCTTCGTGAATCCCCTTGATGACCTGGATGTCCGGCTCATCGACCAGCGCGTCGAAAATCGGATAGTCACCGGTCGACGGGTTGAAGAATACGTATTTCACGCCCGCGGCCTTGAGCTGCGCCACAAACAGCGCTCCGCCGGTGCCTTGCAGTTCCCGCATCGCGCCCGGCGGCGCAGCTGACGCCGACGTGAGCGACTGCGCCATCGCATTGGCGGCCACGGTGCTCATGCCGAGTGCACTCAGCCCAGTCATCAGTTGCCGGCGCGACACGCCATCGTCGAGGTACTGCCTGATCAGCTCCTTCATGGAAGATCTCCTCCCGGTAGGGGGTGCTGGCGACCGTCAGCGGCGGCCCCGCTTCGAATTTGAACATAGCGGCCCAACATAATAGCATCGCAACGGTGGCACCTCACCACCAAAAAAGAGCTGGCCCTTGGTGGTCCATCGCCCCCAATTCTTAAGCCACTCGCGGAACTTCATGTTGAACTGTTTATTGGCTTGCCGCGACGGGGCTCGCCCCGGCCATCCACGTGTTGGGCGCGGCGCCGAGGCGACGGCATCTGCAGCGGAATTTGCTTCCTGCACCGATCACGTAACCGGCCAAAATAGGCAAGTCCCAAAACATGAATTGATCCCTTTCAATGATAATCCGCAGTTGCGATACGCAAACTAGACAATCGCTTGTAAAATGGTACATGCTCCACCGGGCACGTTGAGTCCTCACTTCGCGTGATGGAATGGGATGACCGGAAGTTCGCGCGGGACGCGATCTAATTCCCTATTTTTCCTAATAATTGGAGCTACGCATGAAAAGAAGTCTGTCATTCATCGTTCTTTGTTTTTTTTGCTCATCTCTATTTATGGAACCCATCCTTGCGCAGGCTGTTTCCCAACTTGATGTGCAGGGCTTAGATAAGAAAGTTTTTATTGGACAGGCATACCCTTCAGGCAACATTTATCTCGAATGCTTTCGCGGCAAAGCCGATTGCCAATCTTTATGGCCAAAGGAGCTTTTGATCATGCCCCTGGGCGACACAAACTCCGTGCTCGGAAAAACAAAGATGAAAGCGTCATTCGTTAAAGTTATGAAGGACGGTTTGAAAAATAATGTTATCCGATCCACCTATATTCCTGGAGCAGAGGGGATGGATGGTGATCATGAATCGTGCGGACTGGGGGAAATCAAAAGAGTGGAGCAATATAAATACATCCCTGAACGCGCTGCAGACTATTTCGATGCGATGATCGACCATTGCGAGTCGAATGAAGGGGTGGGCATCTACCACACTGCTTCTTCGAAGTATTCCTTCCTGGTTTTAGGCATCGACCCCGGAATTGCCGTGGCGGACCTAAAGCTGCTCTCAGGTAAACGTCCTTTAGCACCGGCAGATCGGCAAGAGATAGCTAAGCAGAAAAGAGAGGACAAAAAGGCGGCTGCCGAATGCACCACTAACCCTGCCTATATCGACAGCGCTACTCAAATTGCCGAAATCACTCTGCTTGAAGGCGATTCGCGGCTAAAGGTCTCCGCCTACGAAAACCCAGGTTGCTACGGCCATTTGTCCAGCATTTACATTCTCGATGTGCTGCGAGGTAATATGGTCCTTCGAAAGTTCGAAGTCTATCGATATAAAGGCCCTCTGTAGCTCGATCTTGTTGCATATACATCTCGCGATCGACAATCATCGTGGCCGTCCGCCGGCTGAAACGGATCCGCCATGGCACGCGCAGATGCTGCCGGGCGCGCGCGAACTCCTCCGCTATCTCACCCGAACCGGAATCCCCTGGGCAATCGCAACCAGTTGCCGCATGAAAGCCGCCGGCCGCGTTGTGCGGAGCCTCGAGATCGATCTTGCGGGTATCCCGGTCATTACTCGAGATATGGTCGCGTACGCCAAACCCGATCCTGATCTTTTTCTCGCTGCCGCCGAAGCGCTGAAAGTGGACATCAAGGCCGCATGCGTTGTTGGCGACAGCATTTGGGACATGCTGGCCGCCCGCCGCGCAGGTGCACTCGGCGTCGAGCTCCTATCCGGAGGATACGGCCAGGACGAGTTGGAGCGCAGCGGCGCTTATCGCGTCTACGGGGATCCAGCGGATTTGCGCCGTCACATCGACGAAGTCGGCGGTCGCGTGTAACGGTTCCCCCTCGCAGCAACGGACTCGTCATCGCCGGGCTTGTCCTGCCCCAAACGAACCGCCACGGGTTTCGCCTCTCACAAGCATTCACCGCGGGAACTGAAGGCGACGCATGGCGGTTGTTCGTGCACCCGAGGCCGGCGACGTTTCACCCGCTCCCGCCGGTCTCGGCCGGAGAGATGAATGCCTCGCCTCATCACTGGAACGGCTCTCGCTGGAAGTATTCTCGCGCTGTCGTGGGCAGCTTTTTCGGACTCTCTGCCGCCGGATGCGAGCTATCGACCGCTGCCGACGCAGCCGTTCTCGGTGGTGCGCGCTGCTGATGAAGCGCAGAAGCCGGCGGCGATGCGACGCCAGGCGGAACTGCTGCAGGCGCGCTATGACCTTTCCGACCGGCCGATCCCTGACGTCTTCATGTCGGGCAAACGAAAAGCCGTTCAGGGCGGCGTGCGCGTCAGGCTTCCGCAGGGCGTGACCTGGGACACGCTCGCACAAATGACTCCCGACGCCATCGCCGAAGGCGACCTGTTGCCGTTGGGATTCATGCCACTCCCTCATGTCAAGCAGGCCACCGGCGGGCAGGTCTTTCCCAACAACCAGATCGATACGATCCAGGATCGCGAGGCGCGGAGTTTGCGGCGCTTCGATG
>Ga0126384_10000800_pt1 | contig 18043 bp, 14 predicted proteins | sample PanSoiMetPlot_36_FD_92543 | JGI IMG/M metagenome (GOLD analysis project Ga0126384, IMG submission 92543) | Tropical forest soil microbial communities from Panama - MetaG Plot_36 | ecosystem: Environmental > Terrestrial > Soil > Tropical forest > Bulk soil | place: Panama | collected 2016-02-17 | reverse complement strand
CTTCGAACGCTTCGATCAGTACTTGTCCTTCGGGAGCGCCGGCGACGCACACGAGTGAGTTTCCGTTCGGGGACCATGCGGGACCACAATTCCACATTTCGAGATACTCTGGTGACTTGCGCGCGGTGATTCTCTGTTCCTCGCCGCTGTTTATGGTTGCGGCCACCAGCACGCTCTCTGAGTTAGTTGAGTCGAGACGTACGAATGCAATTCTCTTGTCGTCGGGCGAAATCGCAACGCCACTCCAGACGTTTGAAGCTATCTTGCGGGGGACGCCGCCCAATACCGGCAACTGGTAAACCGTAGCGACTCCCTTCTCTTGCCTCTCGTAGAAAACATAGTTGCCGGAATGCGAAAAGACTGCGCTGGATAGCATAGCGTCGGTGGGCGCTGTGATCTGAGTGGCGCTGCCGGTGTCCACCTGCTGAATCCAGAGACTGTACTGACCGGAGTCTGTCAGCGTGTACGCGATGTACTTGCCGTCCGGTGAAATAGCGGGATGGACAACCTTGCCGGTATCTGTGATGCGGCGAATCTTCATCCTCTGAAACGGCTCTCGTTGATCGCCCACATCTTGCGCAGCTGACGACGGCTTGACGGTGGCAGAACGGTAGAGAACAACCGAGGCTGCCGCGAGTCCACAGATGATCAGCGAGAGCGCCGCGAGCAATCCCTTGTTGCGATGTGAGAGCGCCCGCGACTCAGCGGCGGTCCCTCCGTCCGTGGTCGTTAGCGCGCCCGCCCCGTCCGATACTTCATTCACGTCAACCGCGAAACGGTATCCACGCTTTGGAACTGTCTCTATGTACTTCGCTCCACCCGGGTCGCAGCCAAAAACCTTTCTGAGGAGGTATACGTTCTGCGAGAGATTCGACTCCTCCACGACGGCCTCCGGCCAAATGGCGCCCAGCAACTGATCTTTCTCGAGGACTCGGCCGTGGTTCTCAACCAGCATCAGTAGCAAGTCAAATGTCTTGGGTTGCAACTGTATCGGCTCATCGCCGCGAAACAGCATTCGCTCGGCCGTATCAACTCGAAATGACCCGAAGGCGAAAATTCTTTGTTTGCCGCTTCTTGGGACCATCCTGAGAACTTCTTGAGAAAGAATTGAACGCCGCTTGAAGACGAGATCGGCCGTCTGGGCCCAATATCGCCCGCGACTCAGCCGCTGCGGCTGGCACCAGGTGGCGCAAGTTTAACACCACGATTGGTCGGGATCCAAACTCAGCGTCATCTGAAAATAACGACAAGGAGGTTCTTACAAATGCAACGTATCAACCCGATTTGCAAATTGATTTGTATTGCGTTGCTTGCGCTGGGAAGTGGGACTCAACCAGGCGCCGCGCAAAATGCAACGTCCGCAAAGGCTCGGGACGAGCAGGCAATCCGCAGTCTGATTCAGCAGGAAAACGAGGGCAAACGAGTCATCAAATACACCGACGAGGCGATCTTCGTTTCAGGAGCCTATCCTCGCCCGGCAATCGGAGCTAAGCAAGTCGAGACGATGTCTCGCGAAGTGAGCAGTAAGCGAAGCAATGAATCGAGGTCCGCCGAGACCGTCAGATTGGTGCTCTCGAAGTCGCGCGACCTCGCCTACGAGTTCGGTAATTTTAAGCTGAGCTTTGACGACTCAGATGGGAAGAAGGTCAACCTCGCTGGTTCCTACCTTCGCGTGTGGCGGAAGGTCGACAGCGAATGGAAGGTAGACGCGTTCTTCGCAAGACCAAACCGAGACGTTCAGTGACCTCGATTGCATACACAGACAGAGATCACCGTTGTGAGGCAGTCTAAAGAAATGATGCGGCAAGCCCTGGATTAGTCCGGGCATCTGGCGGCGATCGAGTTTTCTTGAAGCCCTCTCTACAGTCTGGGATCGCAGCAGCTTACTTGATCGCGATGGGCTAATAAAGAAAGAAGGGGGCGTGAAAACCATGAATCGCACGAAGCTTCTTATGGTTCCGACAGTTCTGTTCGGGCTGCTCACATTCAATCCGGGCACGGCAGTCAGATCGTCTTCGCTGCCAGTGGCCCTGTCGGTTCCTTTTGCGGCACTCAATGACCTAACCCACGGCGTGGCCGGAGATGAACTGTTCGTTTTCGTCGCTCAACCGCAAGCGGCCAAGGTTACAGTTCTGAATCGATTCACCGGCATAGAGGTCGGCGAAGTTCCGGCGCCGCCCGGTGGCTTCAGGCTTCCGTTCACTCTTCGCGTGCCGCAGTCAGGGAAGCTTGTCGTTCTCGATTCAGGCGGATTTCCGAACCCCGCTATCCCGTCGATTCCCGTTGTCTACGACTACAGCTATGCGGGAAGCCTCGTGCATCACTCCTTCCACGCTGAGATGACACGCGCGGTCAGCTTCGCGGGGCTGCCTCTGGTTTTTACCGAAGACGTAGAGATCTTGCCTGACGGTCGCTATGTCGTCTCGGAGTCGGTTTTGGGCGGACTGTGGGTGATTCACTCCGACGGAAGCATTGCGCCGGGAATCACGCCAGCGAGTTTTGCGCCGCAGGATGCGATTCCGGGGCTTGGTCCCGGATTCCTGCCGCAGGTCGAAGTCGGCGGCATTCCATTCGCCATTGCGGGAAACTTCGGGCCGGGCGTCGGCTCGATGGCTGATCACGACGGGTTCCTTTACTTCGGTAACACCGCCCTCGGTGGTGTGCGCCGAGTTCCCGTCGCGAGCCTAGAAGATCCGACGCGACTGCCGCACGAGCGTGGGGCGGACATCGAGGTGGTCTCGCCGAAGCCCGCGGGCGTGACTGCGGAGGTGATCAAAGGGCTGACCTTCAATCGCTGGCGTCCGGACGATCACCGGCTTGTTGCGGCGGATCCCTTCAGCCTGCGTTTGATCCGCATTAACATTCAGACGGGCCAACGCGAAGTGATTGCCGCGGACCCCTTGTTGTTCAACTTTCCCGTGGCGGCGCAATTCCTTCCGCCCGTAGCAGGCATTCAATCTCTCGTTGTCGTATCGGACCAGGAGCACCGCCTCGCGGCGATCAACGCGGCGATCTCAACGGACATTCTTCAACTGCCGTTCATCGCAACGAAGGTCGTGTTTCTTCGATAAATACGCGATCGCATTAATGGAGAGGAAACAATGAAGAGAACTCTCGTTATGATATTGGTGATCGCGGCGGCTGTAATAGTCAGCGGTCAGAAGAATAATCAGCCCCCAAAGCAAGATGGTAAGACCGAGCAGGAGATCAGGGCACTTCGTAGTGAACTGATAGAAGCTCACAAAAGTCGTGATCGAGCCGCGCTCGAACGTATCATCGCCGATGGCTTCATCTTTATTCACTCCACCGGCAACTGGGAGACCAGGCAAGAGTACATAGACAATGCTGCAGCCGGTGCCCTATCGTCGCAGCGGCGGGAGTTGGAGTTCGAAGGGCTGGATGTAGAACTACGCGCCTATGAAGGGCACACCGCAATGGTCAGTAGTCGCGGCATCATTCGCGACAGGGGCCAGAACACTGAGAACCGTCTTCGAGGCGTGGACGTTTATGCGAAGATCGACGGGCGTTGGCGATGGCTCTTGCACCAGTCGACGAGGTTAGCGCCGCGGCCCAAGGGGGCGACGATCGATCCGCGCATTTACGAAGCCTATGTCGGGCGGTATGAAATCAGCGCCAGTCGAACGTTCACTGTTCTGAAAGAAGGCGAAGGATTGAAAGCCCTGACGACCGGACGCGCGACAGGTGCCTTGATTCCGAAATCCGAGACAGAGTTCACATGGTTCAACGCGGAGATGAATGTGCCCGGAGTCACAGAGGTCAGTTTCTTAAAAGACGCGAGCGGTCGAGTAACTCATGCCGTTTTCCGTCGTGACGGACAGGAAGTTTGGCGAGCCAAGAGGGTCCATTGATGCGTCAGCTACTTAGCCCATGGCAATCTCCGCGACTACAGCGCGATCTCTAGATGACCCCTGGAGGATTCGAACGCCCAATGGAAGGGCGGACCATCAGTCATTACAACATCCTGCGCAAGCTGGGTGCTGGCGGGATGGGAGAAGTGCGTTCACTGCCGTTTTTAGGATGAAGGCTTTGCCGCGATGAGGTACAACCGGTTTGCCGTGGCTAGATAAAGCGCATCGCCGACTAGGGCCGGTCGCGAATAGAGCGGCGCATCCATCTCGATCTCCGCAAGCAATTCCTTTCGCCGTCCGGCACGAAGAACCGTCATGTATCCTGCAACGTTACCAACGTAAAGCCGATCGCCGGCCAGCAGGAAGCATCCCCAGATGGCATCGTTCGTCTCGTGCTTCCAGACCTCGACGCCGGTTGCCGCGTCCAGACAATGAACCGTTCCGCCCAGGTCTCCAACGTACAGGAGACCGTCCTTCACGATGGGCGTTCCCACCACGCGGCCGACCTCGCGAGAAGTCCAGAGGAGCCTGCTCTCGGTGACGTCTCCCTGGCCGTTGGGACTGATCGCATGAATCAACGAAGGTCCATTGCCGTGCAGCGGATCCATCCCCATAGCAACGAAGGCGCGGCCGTCGGCAAACACCGGTGAAGCAATGATAGAGCTGCGCGAAAACACGCGGGGGCGCGGAAGCCAGCGGGCGTCCTTCGGGTTGCCGTCAAATCGCCAGACTTCGTGACCCGACGCCGCGTCGTAGGCGCGCAGCCAGCCATCTCCTCCGCCGAAGAGCACCTGCGTTCGCCCGTTGACGTTCGCCGCCGCGGGGCTGGACCACTGGCCGTGCAGCACCTGCTCGCCCGCGCCGATGGCCCGCCAGACCACTTCGCCCGTGCGCTTGTCCACCGCGATCAGACTTGGGGCGCGGGGCGATGGAACGCGCGTGTGGCCTTCGTTCTGGCCGTTTGAGGTGCTGACCATCAGCAGATCCCCCACGGCTAACACTTCGCTGTTGGTGGCTTCATGCGGAAAGACACCCAGGCGGCACATGTCCAGCTCCCAGATGATGTCGGCTGCAGTCTGGTCCTTGAAGAGCTCTTCCCGATACGGACCATTGTTTTCACCATCGCGAAAACCCTTTGTGTCGAGGCAACGGAATTGGCACTCCGCCGTGACATAGTACAACCGGTCACCTTCCACATACGGTGCGCTTGTAGTCGAAGGCAGCAGGAACTCTCGCAGGCCTCGCTCCACTCGCGGGGCCACGTCCTGCCAAAGAAACTTGCCATCGGTGGCCCGAAAGGACATGAGCACGCCGCAATCTTCCTGGTAGTTGGGGTTCATGTGTCTGGAGTTGTCAGTGCCTACATAAACCGCATCGCCGGCAACAACGGGACGGCCATACGTTTCGTTTCCCAACTCGGCACTCCAGACGATGTTCCGCCCATTTGTGGTATCCCAGTCAACCGGAGGATTGCCCGTTTGATCCACCGTCGTCTGGGGTTGCGGTGCGACGGAAGGCGCGGCTGAAAGCGATGAGACAACGGGCTCTCCAGATTTGACGCCAGCGATTCGATTTAACGCCCACTCAGCTTCGCTACGGAGTGACGGATCGTTTGCGGCGGCCCTTAGCGCCTCCCGTGCAGTCACTGCCTCTGGCCCGATGCTTCCCAGCGCCCCAGCCGCGCAGATGCGCACATAGAGGAATTCATCCTTCAGAGCTTTGATCAACTGCGGCACTGCGGACTGCGCGGCCGGGCCGATGCTTGCGAGGGCCTCACACGCCGCCCAACGAACGCCGGGAATCGGATCGCTCACGGCTCTGGCGAGCTCCCTGGTCGCCGCGCTCGCCTTCGGACCGATCGACGCCAGGGCCTCCGCCGCGTAGATCCGGACGTATGGATTCTCGTGCGAGAGAGTCTTGACCAGGGCGTCTACCGAAGGACTGGCCCTCTTGCCCAAAGCGCCCAGCGCGCGTGCAGCATCCCCCGCGACCCTCGCATCCTTGTCTCTCAATGTCCGTCTCAACGCCTGTTGAATCCGTTCTGTATCGGGTGCCAGATCAATCAAGGCATCAACGGCGCTGCGCCGGAATGAGACCCGCTGATGCCCGAGCAGATCCACTAGCAACGGCATGGCCGGCGGACCGATTCGCCGGATGATTTCAAAAGTCTCCCGGTGCAGGTTTTCATTCCGACTGTTCAGGAATCGCCTCAGCAAAGGCAGCGAACGCGGCGCCATTTGGACCAGGGCGTCTTCAGCATCGGCCCGGACCTTCGGGTCGTTGGCCGTCACGCGATTCGCCCAGTCACGCACCGAGGACGAGTTCCTGGAAAGATCCGAACCCTTGGCTTGGCGGGTCTGGGGGAGTGAACGCTTGGTTTGAGCGGGTGCTGGTACCAGCAGAGTACAGACCAGTGTGCAGATGAACAAGCGTCGCATGATCGCAAGCAAAACGGACGAAAGAGTCAAGCCGCTTGACGGTCGCCCTAGGAAGCGACACCCGACGACCGGGCGCTGCCAGCTTACACTCCTCTTATCCGACATTCTATAGATAGTCCGGTGAATTGAGAAACTCAGACTGGTTCAGGTTGTTATGGTCGTGGCGAAATATCCTAGCTGGGTAAAAATCTAGTCGATTACTTTAAGGCTGATTGACTGTGGCCCGAATATCATCTGCGGTTATCAGAAGATCGTTGTGAATTAGTTTTGTGTTGATATTGTCTTCGATCATTAACCTGTCCCGGTGCGCGTCGGCAAGTCTGCCTGCGGGGTCGCTCTGTTGTAGTCGAACGATACTGTACGGGGGCGGGAACGGATCGCGTGGCTCGGTCTTTCCAGTTAATGCCTTTTCAACTCCGAGTCCCATCGCCTCCAGCACCTTAAATGTGCCTCTGGAGAAACGCTCCAGTGCGGTCCCTTCACCTCTTTCCAGTTGTAACAGCTGATCGATTGCCTGGCGCTCCAGGGCCTGAAGTTGTTGGCGTTTTGAGGAGAGCGCGACTATCTCTTCTGGCAGCGTTTGGAATTTCAGTAGCCGCACTCTCGCGCAGGTTTCATCAAGCAAGTCTAATGAACGATCTGGCTGTTTTCGATCTGGTAGATACTCGAGAGAAATATCTGTCGCCGCTTCAAGTGCTTCATCGGTTATGCCTAAGAGATGGTGCATCTCCAGCCGCCGCCTTCGGGCTCGAAGAATTTCTAAGGTTTGCTCACGATCTAATTCTGCAACCCGGACTGGCTGAAACCTGCGCTCGAGCGCGGCATCAGCGCGGATATATCGGCCATATTCATACTCGGTAGTTGCCCCGATCACCCGAATGTGGCCACTCGCAAGCGCGGGCTTAAGCATGTTTGCCGCGTCCATCGGCGCTCCGAGGGCCGAGCCCGCTCCAATCAGATTATGCAACTCATCGATAAATAGAATGACATTATTGTTTTCGCTAACAGCTTCGATGAGAGACCTGAGCCTCTTTTCATACTGCCCGCGAAAGCTTGTCCCGGAAATCAGATCGATATGGCTGAGCGAGAGAATGTGTACATCCAGAAGGGAAGAGGGCACCTGACGGGCGGCTATGAGTTGCGCCAATCCTTCAACAACCGCGGTCTTACCAACCCCAGCTTCGCCGATGAGTACTGGATTATTTTTAGATTGTCGGAGCAATGTTGTGATTACGCGTTCGATGGCGGCATCACGACAGCGGACCGGCTCTAGTTCGTCGCGAAGCGCGGCTCTCGTCAAGTCGCGTGTGAGGCTTTCCAGCGAATTTCTGGTGGAGAATAAGAGTTCCAGTTCCCTCAATATCGATCTCCCTAACGGTCATTATAAGGCACTTGAGAATTAGATGCTCTATGGGTGTTTGGACGGTGATTTGGCGTGTAGAGTCACTCAGATGCCAGTGCTTCCGCACGGATCTGATCGCAAAATCTTCGCGAATCTCTGCGTCTTTCGCGACTCTGCGGTGAAGCTCCCGTATTGAGAAATCAACACGGAGACGCCGGGTGCGCAGAGGTACGCAGCGGGTTTTTCTGGCAGTCTCCGTGATAAGGCCGCAACAGCAAACGCGCAAAACGTACGAAAGATCGGCCGGAGTTTTAAGGGTTTATTCCTTTGACCCAGCGATTGAACCAATTTAGATTTCGGGTCAGCATATCGAGCTGAAGCTTCGGTTCCATTATCAGATGTCCCTGCCGTGGATAGATCGCAAATTCGACCGGAACGCCTGTTTCTTTGAGCATTATGTAAAGCTCCTGGGCCTGGGGGATTGGGACTCGATCATCCTTCTCACCGTGCTGGATCAGAGTGGGAGTTTTCACATTAGTCGCGAAAAACATCGCGGAGCTTTTTTTATAGGTCTCCAGATCGCTCCACGGCTTGCCTCCGAAATAAGCTTCCAACGCGACCGGTATGTCAGTCTGTCCGTAGAAGCTATGAACGTTCGTAATGCCAGCGCCGACCGAAGCCGCCTTGAATCTGTTGGTCTGTGAGATCACCCACGAGGTCATATAACCGCCGTAGCTCCATCCCATAATGCCGAGCTTGTCTGGATCCGCAATGCCTTGCTTAACAAGGTAGTCTATGCCCGACATGATGTCCTGGTAATCACCATGGCCCCAGTCCTTAAAGTTAGCCATCCTGAACTTCTCACCGTAGCCAGTGCTGCCCCTCGGGTTGGGACACAACACTGCATAACCCTGGGCGGCAAACACCTGAATCGGATACGGCTCGGCCTGAACTGGAATCGGCGCGGACGCAAGCTGTGGAGTGAATGATAACTTGAAGGCTCCTGCCGGACCGCCATGCACATAGGTTAGCAGCGGGTACTTCTTGCCGGCTGCAAATCCAACAGGCTTGATCAGCAGCCCTTCTATGTCGCTTCCATCGTTGCTCTTCCAGCGGATCACTTCGGTTGCGCCGAAGGCCAACTCTCCCAGTTGTGGGTTCGTGTTTGTAAGCTTTGCCGGCTCGAAGCGCGACGTGGGTGACAGATAAACCTCGGCAGCTGAGGTCGCGCTCTGCGCCAGGAATGCCATCTGCGTTGAATCTTTCGAGAAGCTAAATCCGCCAAAGACTTGCTCGCCGGAACTGATCGCCTTAACCTCGCCGGATTTCGAGATGTAGAACAACTGCTGGGTGACACCACGACCGGCGGTGAAATAGAGGCCCTTGCCATCGGCCGCCCAATCGAATGATTGAATACCGTCGTCGAAACTCTTGCTGATGACACGTGGCGTTCCGCCCGTGGAAGGAACAAGGCACAAGAATGTTTGTGCGTTAAACCCAGTCACTCCATTGCTGGAATTAAACGCAAGTTCATTTCCATCGGGTGACCATTGCGGAGAGCTGTCGGCACCGTTGCGTTCGACCAGCTTTCTGATCTGGCCGCCTTCGACTGCTATGACAGATATGTCGGTATTGTTGCGGTCCCTGATCCTGGGAGTCGGCTGGGTTGAATAAGCGATCTGCTTGCCATCAGGCGACCAGCAGAAGTCGTCGACAGTTTGATTCCCGCTTGTGAGTTGTTTCGTTTGTTTGGCGGCGACGTCTAACAGATACAAATGGGTCCACTTATAGTCCTGATCAACTACTCGGACATCGTCGTGTTCCTTAATCTTTTTAGTTTCTTCGTCGGTGGGACCATCCGGCACAATCATCGCGATCTTCTGACCGACGGGTGACCATTCGAACCCTGCGACGCCAGTCTTGACCTCAGTGACCTCGCTTGCCTCACCACCTTCAATGTCGATCAGCCAGATCTGAGGCTTGCCATCGCGATCGGATATGAAAGCGATCCGCTTCCCATCGGGCGACCATCGAGGCGTGTCATCCCGCTTTGGACCATTGGTGAGCTTGACTGACGTCCCGCCTCGGGAGGCCACCAGCCGTATTGTCCGAGTTGTAGTTGCTCTCTTTAAGATTGGGCTCGGTGATGACGTAAAGGATCCTGGAGCCGTCCGGCGAAATGCGAACGTCAACTACCGTCTTGAGTTTCATGATGTCATCAATAGTGAAAGGCTTCTTATTTGCGCCGAGTAAGTCCTGGGCAACGCTCCGGCAATTACCAGCGACAACGCCAAACCCGCTAATGTTCCAGATAGAGAAATCTTAGCTTTCATGACACATCTCCTTTGGACGGCTTGTTACGAGTGAGAGCAATTTACGGCGGACCCGTCGGGCGCGTTCTCAACACTGGCGGTATTCCCGGATATCCCAAACCCGCTCTTTCCAGGCCTCGGCGGGCCGTTCATCGAAGCGGTCCCATCCGGGCTCTTTTATTCCGAAGGTCAGCTTCTGGTGACGCTGTTTAAGGGGTTCCCATTCCTGTTAGGCTCGTCGGAGGTTCGCGCGATTGATTCGCAGACCGGCGCCCAATCCTCATTTATTCCAGGGCTCACTACGGCCGTTGACGTTGCTCAATTCAGAGAAGGCGGCGACACACATTTCTTAGTGCTCCAACACGCATCTGAATTTACCCTTCCGCCGTTCGAATCATCGGGGCTTCTGCTGCGATTCGAAACTCCCGGCGGTTCTCCGACCATCATGCCGGCTGCCTGGATCCCCCTACTGACTGCCTGAATCACCCTACTTCGATGTTGATAGACGAGAAGACCGGCACTATTTACGTGACCGATCTGGTCGGCGGACGAATAGTCACGATCCCTAACGCGCCGTAACAAGTTGCGAGCGGAGTAATCACACGCAATGGCTGAACACGGTCGTTCAAATGAGAACCTTCATTTCTAGGCGATATGCCGCGACGACAAGGCTACGTTAAGGAGTTTAACATCGGGGGGCGCGCTGGCGCTGGTCGAATGTGCACGAGAATCCATTAGAGAAACGTCGCGTTAGAGAAGCCGTTGCGTTGTTAGAAGCCTGTGAGAGTACGCTTGGCGGCGATAAAGGCAGCTAAAGGTTCTCTTCCGTTCTCAACGACAGCTCGACCATACGCTCCAGAAGTTGTTCTGAAGGCAAGCCCACAAAATTCTTTAGAACCAATTCCTTTGAGTACAGCCGGACCAGGTAGCGAAGCTTTAGTGATTTGCTGCGCGCGGCATAAACAAAATCGCGGTGACCGTTGTTCACAACAATGACGTTTCGCGGCCGATCGTATTTTGAGCGCCACGATTCGCCCGGCGCGCTCTCCAGAGTGTAGCCAGGCAAGCCCGACCCTTCCGTCATTGTTGACCCAACGTGGGGCAACAGTTCACGCGTCACGGTTATCAAAGCCTCTGCCTGTCGCTCAAGGCCGCTCTGGGAAACGGCTACTCTCACGCGCGTCAGGCAAGGTTCCGGCGGTGCCAGGAAAGTCACAACTTGATCGTTGTGTCGGTCCAGTTGGCCTTGGCCCTCGATCACTTCCCATCTGAAACTGAGATTGTCTTCAACACGACGGCGCGCTCGATCATACGGAAGCGCCCGCAGCGATCTCTGCTCGTTCACGCGTACAACGCTCGAGGAAGGTGAGATGTTAACGCTGTAAAGCGGACCGGCGAACTCAAAAAACTGGCGCTGTTTGCTGTTGCTTGATTCCGGCTCTCGAATGTCCACGCCAACCTCGTCGTCGGAACTCAACTCACGCTTGACGCCGCCTGAACCGCGTTGAGCACGCGAATGAACATCGAACCAGTCGTACTCTTCGGGTAGCGCCAGGAATGCTTCGCGAAACGCGCGCTGGATGGTCTGCAACAGTTCGCGGCTGGCCTGCTCCTCCTGGGCCAGTCGCTGAGCTTCGAGTATCTCGTTGATCTTTCCTTCGAGCGGCAGAAGCGCATCGAGAAGCGCGCTGTAAGTGTCGTCATGAACGATGCCGCTGCGAGTACTCGGAGTCAGATTGATGAAGGGCGCATCTATATGACCTTGCAGGTAGCGCGTCGTCCACGGCGCCTTCGCGAGCCCCTCGAGGACTGAAATGTCTTCCAGTACGCGAGTACCGCGCCTAAACAACGCCACTCGATTGAGATCCTTCGGTTCATCGAGGTAGATCTCGACGTAAATGTCGCCGAGCGGAGCGCGCACGTTCGGCAATTGATGCAGCAATCGACCTTCGTATTGCCTCGGCTCTACTGCAAACTGCTTACGCGAGATCTTGTCGAGAACGGTGATGCGTACTCCGGTGTGACGGATACGATCACGCAACTCCGAAGCCAAGTACCACTGAATCTTTTCTCCCGAAAGCGCGCGAATTCCATCGAGCAACTTGCTGACTCTCAGCTGAGTTCCCGGCTCAAGAAAGAGAGCTCGCTTGACTCTCACTGTGTAACCCGGGTCGCCCTTGCGGATCACCATTTCCCAGGCGCGCTCGTCGGCGCCCGTTGATGTCAGCGTCAGCTCTTCGCCCAGCGTCCAGAACGAAAGCAGCCCAATGCCAAACTCGCCCTGCAGTCCGGAAACGCCCTCAATCTTAAGCCGACGCTTAACCGAGTCGCATATGTGGGTGGCGACATACCGGAAGTCCGGCCTGCCCTCGTCGTCGCGAGGGATGCCCTGACCGTTATCACGCACCTCAAGGTAGTGACTGCCTTCGCGTCGACCCCGCACGACGGTGATGGCATCGGCGCGCGCATCGATTGAGTTCTCGACGAACTCAGCGATAGCTTTAAGGGGATTCGATTGAGACAGCGCGATGATGGTGATCGCGTTCCAATCGTTTCCTATGCGCAGTTTGCCACGTCCGGTCGGCCCGCCTTGCGGTGCAAATCTCGTAGCCATACGTGAAATACTGCACTAACCAGGCGGGAAATTCTACAACAAGACAACAGGAGACATCATCGGCAGCGTTTAAGGGGATAGACGCAGTGCACGACTTTTGATTTTTGGTGGCCCTTGGAGGATTCGAACCTCCAACAAAAGGATTATGAGTCAAAGGGTTTAAACACGAAACGAGATGCAGAAACTTGCATCTCATTACAGCAACCAGCCATTGCGAGGTCTACTGCCGATTCAGGCTGAATGATCTGGAAGATTGTCACAAAATTGTCACAAGGAATTATTCTCTCACGGCTGCGCTGTGCGATCATGCAAATGGATTGAGTACCTTCACGCCGATTCTCTTGAAATCCCGCACATTGCGTGTAACGACCGTGTAGCCACAGATGTAAGATATCATTTACGTACATTCCTTCCAGGCCTCTTTCCCGAACTGGCTTTCTTTCCCCCAAAGAGAGGCGGCTCAAGCACGTCTCCGGTTTTGGGTCAATTTGTCGGCAAAATGAGAGGCGGCGCTCGGCGTTGTCTTCCTGGGTCTCCCTCGGCGGACTGATGGGACACAGCAGCCTGCCAAAAATTGATGGAGAGAACCTACGCGTGTGGTGTACAATCAGCAACCTTCGTAGATAGTGTTTGAACCGGGCGGCGGGATGTCAACAATCCGTTTCCGCGTCGCTTTGTCCGCTGAAGCTAAAGAACGCCGTTGACCTTAGAAAGAACGATACTCAGATAGATAGATCTCCGATAAACCTCACCTTTGTCGGTTAGCCCGCAGCTGAAGCCGTTCAGTTAGCGATCTGGCAGTCCCTGGCTGACCTGCATTTCACAAATCAGAACATTAGAGCGATCTGTTTTGTCAGTTTCGACAGCAAAGAACATTGGGCACTACAACAATGCATTCGAGCGCGCTCGAGAATGTATGGGGTCGCCTCGTGAAATGATCCGGGCAGAATTGCTTAAAGAGGTGGGTACATCAGCTCAAAGACGTCAGTAGCCAATCGCTTCAGAGAATAAGGATCCAGAGTCATGTCCTGGGCAGACAAGCACGGCATCGCTGCGCGTATCACTCTCGGTGACGACAAACCAGAACGATTGCCGCTTATCCTTTGTGGACCAATCCTTCGCCGATCGGAGCCGGGCTCAGTAACTGTATGGGTGGCTTTGAAGGAGCCTCGCACGGTTACGTTGCGCGTGTATTCTCACGCACCTCCGCCGGCGCCGGAATCGCTGAAAGAGGAGATGCGCGGCACTCGCCGCACTGCACGACTGGGCCAGAATCTCTACGTCGTCGCGGTGACAGCTGAGCCTGTAAATGCTGATCACCCGCTCACGCCCGGAACGATCTACTTCTACAATCTCTTCTTTTCCGTTTCTGAAGACACACCTGTCCCGGAAACGGCGGATCAACTCAACAGCCCAAACATTTTTGCGCTGGATGGAGCCTCCTCTCCCGACGACCTCAGTCCAAATGGATTGAGCTACTCAATCGAGCACAAGCTTCCCGGCTTTTCGTTGCCTCCGGAGAATCTCAACAAACTGCGCATCATCCACGGCTCGTGCCGGCAACCGCAAGGCATTGGGCGTGATGCGTTCCCGAACCTTGATGAGATGATTAGCTTCGATGCACCGGTCGCCGACGATCGCCCTCATCTTCTGCTGCTCACTGGCGATCAGATCTATGCAGACGATGTAGCGCATGTCCTTCTCTTTATGTTGATGGATGCGGATCCGGCCTTGCTAGGGTGGAACGAGCGAGACGGATTGCCCGATGTCCCCCCCGATCGAAAACCCGAGCTCGAACCCGGGAAACGAAAGCAACTAGTCCGTAAGACTGCGGCGTTCACGACCGAAGATCCGGAGAGTCATCTGCTCACGCTTGGCGAATACTACTCGATGTACCTGTTCACGTGGTCGGACGTCCTCTGGCCGGTCGAGTTTCCGCCGTTTGACGATGTTAAGAACGACTCGTTTAAGATCGTCAAATACCTCGAGCAACGCGAGAGTCTGATCGAGTATCGTAAGGCGATTCCTAAAGTTCGTCGCGCGCTGGCGAATGTCCCAACCTACATGATGATTGACGACCACGATGTCACCGACGATTGGAACAGGCTGCGCGACTGGTGCGAACAGGTCTATAAGCGACCTCTCGGACGCCGGATAGTTCGGAACGGTCTGTTGTCGTACGCAATCTTTCAAGCGTGGGGCAACACACCCGACAGGTTCGCACCCGGCCAGCCGGGCGACGATTTGCTCACGGCCGCCCGAGGATGGGTTGCGGCACAAGGCGTGAACCCGAACATCGGTCAACAGATCGAAACGCTGGTTGGTGTTCCTGGCACGCTGTCGGCCAGCGGTGAGCTCAGCGGACTTTTCTTTACCGAATCGGGCGGGCTCTCTCAGTTGGCGATCAAGGATTCACTCAGATGGCACTACCAAATCAAGGGACCAAATTTTGAAATCCTCATAACCGATTCAAGAACGCAGAGGGGATACACAAACGACAAATTTGGTTCGCCGGCCCATCTTTGTGCAGGCGCGCTGGAAGAGCAGATTCCCCTGGATAACGTGGACCCAGACAAGCTGATCATGATCGTCTCCACGAACAACGTATTCACCATCCCCTCTTTGCACGGAGAAAAGGTCTTCGGGAAGAAGTGGATTTGGGCATGGTGGTACATAGCGTTTCGAATAACGATGGATATCGTGGTTCCCGTTTTGAAATTCTTTGGCAAGATACCCAAAACCAATCACTACAACCCGGATGTAAACGAGTCGTGGGAAGCACAAACCCAATCCTTTGAGTCGCTCCTGTCTCGCCTCTCACGGCGAGCTGCGGTAGGCGGTGACGGAACTCGACGGTCGCGGATTTTGATTTTAGCAGGCGACGTCCATTGGAGCTGGGCGTCGCGAATGCAATACTGGGCCGACAGCCCATTGGACGCATCTGCCTCCGGCTCGCAACCGGTGGAAGCCGTTTTCGCTCAGTTAGTGTCGAGCCCATTCAAAAAAGAGGAAGCTTTTGCGAAGGCTTTCCACAACTGGGGCTACATACCGATGACCGCTAGTTTGCCCGGTTCAATTCGGTGGTTTGGCTGGAAGGAGCGCAGCCAGATCGGCATTTCGCCACATGACATGGGTCGAATGGCCGACTGGGTGCAAATGCCCGATTTTATGATGGGGCATACGCCGCCAATGCTTTCGTTGATAGACGCTCCGGATACGGCGGTCATCCCCAAACCTGATTGGCGCTACAGAATCGATTTCACTTTGGGTGAAAAGAGCCGTCCGGAGTTTAAGCTCAATGAACTGGGGCCACCTCCTGATGATGACGACCCGCAAAAGTGGTTTGAGTTCTTGTCGAAAGCTCACAAGCAGCACAAGGACTTCGCACAAGAATTTGGTGCCGGCCTCGAGCTTGTCGGTAAGAACAGCCTCGGAGAACTTCGTCTTCAGTGGGAGGGCGACAGCATTCTTGTTGGCGGGATCGCCGCCGCCGACAAGTCGCTCAAAGTGGCCAGCCCCAGCGTGCTGCCTGCGACGCCTTTGTTAATCAAGGTTGATGAAGAAATCATCAAGATTGGTGCTGTGAATCTCGGTAGCGGAGAGTGTTCTGAACTGGTCCGCGGTCAACACGGGACTAAGGCTGCGACGCATGCAAATGGAGCCAAGGTAGCGGTCTTCAAAACAGCTACACAAACTCAATGGTGGACACTTCCCACTGAGACGAAGCTCACGAGATATACCCTGTCGCTGAGCTATGACGACCCACAGTTTCCAAAGCCTAAGCTACCTCGGGAGACGAATCCGTGAGCGACTCGAACGCTCAGCAATCAATGCTGGAACAACTGAGCGTGCTGGCCGGTCCGCTGCGCGCGGTCGCCCAGAGTGAGTACCTCCTGCGCAATATGGCGAGGTCGATCGGTTGGGATCTGGATCAGATCACCGGCCTGCCGATCGTTGCTTTGCAAACGCGGCTCAATCAACTTGAAAGCAACTTCGAGATCCTGAGCAGGTTCATCGAAACTCCTCCTCAATCGCTCTCCGATCTCGGTCAGGCACTTGATGCCGTAGACCAATGCTTTCAGATCGTCCGCGAATTATCCTCGATCCTCGCTGAAGGCGCCCGGCCATCGCAATTCGACGAATTTGGTCGCGACCTTATTAGCGCAACGACAATCGCCCACCTGCAGGCCACATCGCCTCTCCTTTACGATCTCGCGGTTTTGTTTACACTCATTGAACCCGGAAACAGCGAGTTGCTCTCGGAGCCTGTTTTCGACTCAGCCGGAAATCTGGTCAGATATCCTCACACGCGACCAAGGCTGCAGCTTGGGCGAATAGTCGATCTAATCAAATCTCCTAACGATGTGCTGAAGGCCGAATATGCACCAAATGGTTTGCGGAATGCAGATGACGCGAGGCAAACAGCCGACAAGCTGTTCCCCAGGCTTGGCGCGGTACTGGCTTCGCTTGGAGCGAATGTCGCCTACGGTATTAAGCCCGGTTATGGAATCGATTTAGGTGACCCCAACAACATCGCAGGCGGATTGTTGACGTTGTGGATTGATCTGGTCGCTTCAAACAGTGAGGCCGGAGCGACTCTTTCCCTATCGGCGGCAGATCAGGGCAACCTCGGGCTAGTGGTCTCACCGTTTGGGACGGTTGAGTTCAAGGAGCCATTCGAGAGCTGGCAATTGTCGGCCAGCCTCACCGCCGGAGTAGACGCTTTTGCGCTTGGACCCAACGGGTTTCGTCTGCTGCTGGGAGAAGGAGGAAGCGGAGACCGTTTGGCTGCTCGAGTCGAGTTGTCTCGTTTGTCTGAGGAAGAAGGTGGAGTCACTCGCATCGGCAGCACCACCGGTACGCGGCTTGAAGCCAAACGGCTCGGCATTTTCGCTGAGGCGAATCTCGAACCCGCCAGTCAAGACTACGGTTTGGAGGCGCAGATCAAGGAGGCTGCGCTCGTTGTCGTACCGGGCGACGGCGATGGGTTTCTCAAGGAGGTCTTGCCAGCCGACGGGTTGCGAATGAATTTCGATCTGGTGCTCGGCTGGTCCAATCGATTGGGGTTTCACTTCAGTGGGAGTGCGGGGCTTGAAGCCGAGTTGCCGATCAACGTTTCCATTGGCCCGGTCTCTATTCAGTCAGTTCACCTGGCGGTGCGAGCAGGAACCGATGGCATTCGAAATGAGATCGCCACCACAGCGGGGCTTGAAATCGGGCCAGTCAAAGTTGTTGTAGAGCAGATCGGTATCGCTGCAGACCTCACATTCCCGGAGGAGGGTGGCAACCTTGGCGAAGCGAATCTGGCAGTTAGCTTCAAACCGCCAAGAGGCGCGGGCCTGTCGATCGATGCACAAGTAGTCGTTGGTGGAGGGTTCCTCAGCTTCGATTCAGATAAGGAAGAGTACAGCGGAATCCTTCAACTGGAGATCGCCGAGAAGATATCGGTGAAAGCGATCGGAGTATTG
>Ga0126384_10000799_pt1 | contig 18048 bp, 18 predicted proteins | sample PanSoiMetPlot_36_FD_92543 | JGI IMG/M metagenome (GOLD analysis project Ga0126384, IMG submission 92543) | Tropical forest soil microbial communities from Panama - MetaG Plot_36 | ecosystem: Environmental > Terrestrial > Soil > Tropical forest > Bulk soil | place: Panama | collected 2016-02-17 | reverse complement strand
TCCGCTGATTGTGCGATTCTTCCTACAGCAACGATACCCAAGGCCTTTCGATCCAGACCGACTCGTCCGACTCGGCCGATTTCTCAGTTCCCAGGCGGAACTCGATGACTTTTCCAGGCTGTGACTGGGGAGCCCACTTGACCTGAGGCCGAAAATTATTGGGAACGTAAAACTCAATTACCTTTGCCATAAGAAACTCCTGAATTCCTGCTTCTTTGCTGGGAACCTTTATCCAGGCTTCGAAGCCGTTAGCGTTACCAGGACCATCCACACTCACAACGCACCGAATCGGACAAGCGGAGCTTGTGCAGGATCGCTTTGCAAACCGCGCATGATCTCATCCACATGTCGCATCTCCTCTACAACATGAGAACTTTCGCATGACCTCTGCTCTGGACACATCACGAGAAGCAGGGCTTTTTTCCTACCGCGAGAGGTATGCTCGACAGGTACCTCGTTTGGAGTAGAACGGGGCTGTTCTGCTCAACGATCACCATGACAGGCGGGTCTCGATGGGGTTCTTGAATGAGCCCGGGGCAGGGCACTTCCACGAGGAGCTCGTTTTTTGTGGTGACATGAGGGCTGGCCGGGGATTCTCTTGTACCAGAATCTGTTCCTTCAAACCCCCGTATCCTTTGCAATCTGGGCCGAAGAGCCAGTACGCAGCAATTCCATTTGAGGCATTGCGGAAGATCCTTCGGCCAACACCGGGCCTCAGGATGACAGGCCTTAGAGAGAGGCTCAGGATGACAGCCTTTAGAGAGATTCAGCGTCAGGACGGTCTTATTACTCGGACGGCACTTATAGTGGCTGGAACAGCGATAGAGGGAATCGGTGGCCGTCGCGCTCTGCTTTCGCAAATGTTCAGTGACATTCCTCAGCACCGAACATAGTTCGGTGGTACCACCAGTCAAGATGGCAAGTCAACGGAAATGTCATTTTGAAACTCGCCGGGTAGAGGGTGATTGCTGGTCGCGATTACTGCCAGGGAGCGCGAGCAACGGATCGCGAATTTCCGAATTCACTGCTTATTCGCTGTTATTCGCTGTTCTTTGGGGCAGACAAAAATCGCAATTCTCCGTAATCCCTGACGCAGCAGGCGGTTGCGTGGAGTCGTCCGTTGCTCGCGCGCGTCTTTAGAAAAAATTCGCTGTTAAATTCGCTGATAAATTCGCTGTTCCACGAACATCAGCGAATTAACGCGAGTTCAAGCGTAATCCGTGGTTCTACACAACGGAGGACGCGATTGATTACCTCCATCGAGGTATCCACCTCACCTGCTCGCGAGTTAGCACAAAAGCCCTGCATGTCGTGATGTGTTCCCGAAATCGATCTGGAAAGATCAGCGACTAGCGATTAGCGAGGAAAATGGAGCGTTGAATATGGTAGGAGTGTCCGTGGAATTCATGCTGATGGCGGGGTACGCCTTTGCTCTCGCACTGATCGTTTTTCTATTGGGGTTGGCTGCAGGTCGTGCGCGCCAGCGATCCATGGTCCTGAGCACCGTCGGCCGTATGGATAATCAAGAACAGGACGCCTCGAGGTCTCCGCAAAACCAGCATCTGTTCCCAGTATTTTCCGATCCCGCAAAAGGAATCACTATTTACCGCGCACCCGCAGATGCCTGCAATTCGTGTATGAGCAAAGCAGTGTGCACGGACTTGAATGATGGGTGCGAGATTGAGCGCAACTCTCTGACCGACGTGGAATTCGGCATGGCGAGGTTCCATCGCGCGCTATCGGTGACGCTGTTCGTCTTGGCCAGTCTGCTGCTTGCTGTCGAGTTCTTTCGTACGGGTAGTCCCTATCCCCGAGTTCTTCTTGCGTCAACCCTCATGCTGTTTTGCATATTCATTGTGCGTCTATCAGCGAAGCTCTCCGACAGTAGTCAGCACTCTCCCGTGTCCAGCAATGTGCGTTGTTGAAAATGCGTTGGGAGGCGTAGACAACGCGCCTCCCAAAGCAGAACAGTCTCGAGGGCTCGGCTTATTTCACGACATCGGCAGTTTTCTTTGCCGTCTTCTTCACGCCATGGCCGACGCCTTTGGCGCCTTTCTTCACGCCGGTGCCTGTCTTCTTAGCGACCTCTTCTGTCCCACTAGCGGTCTTATCGGCGACCTTTTCCGTACCCTTTGCGGTTTTCTTTGCTGCTGTCTTGGTCGCATGGCCGGTATCTTTGGCCGCTTTGTCTACGCCTTGCGCCGCATCCTGAGCGAATGCTGCTCCGGCCAATGTTAGAACGACGCCGAGAAATAGTGACGATGTGAACTTCACGCTTGTAGCCTCCTATATATGTTGGTTTAAGGTGCCTCTGTTGCGACCGACTCTCATCATAATTGCTTTCGTCGGGCTACTGCCGCTGAAATTCATCGAGTTTCTTTTGTTGCGTCGGACTGAGAAGCTGGTAGATCTTTGTTCGCATTTGGGAATTGGAGACGATCAGCTTAGTCAGGTTGCGAGCCTGCGTGGCGGCCAACGCCTTTACTTCCTTGTTGTCCATCGTCTGGCCTTGCTCGGTAACGTTGAGCAACTGCTCCCTGGTCTCCTGCATTTTGGCCATTAGCGGCACGAGACTGCGGCGTTCGTCCGATAGTAATTTTTCTATGGATTCAACCTGCGCTGAGCTCAGATCGAGGTACTCAATGACGGACGGGTTTAACTGCAGGGATGAAAAGGGAAGTGCCACCATGACAATTTCGTTCTGCTCACTCGTCCCGGGAGCAGGCCGCGGCGCAGTGGCTGCGCGCGCAATATCCTGCTGTAATATCTCGCGCAAAGCACTTAATAAATCGAATTGCATCTGCGCCGATTGATATTGCTCGTCGCTGATGCTCTCGCCTTGCTCTCTAGTGAGCTCTCCGCGCTGCACAGCGGCAGCCACCGCTACAAGTTTTCCAGAGAACTGCTGAGTTATAGCCCGCATTCCCTCTTCATATTCTTGAAGGAGGTCTTGAGGTCCGCGCGGCGTTGCGGACGGAAGAGCAAGTACGCTTGCGAGATTGTCCGCTTCGGTAGTTGCTGGTCGGGTATTGGAGCTGGTCCGCGATACTTTCGCGAACGATCGATCAGCCATCGCAAGCGCCGTGGCCAAAAACATGACTGTAAGTTTGGTTTTCAAGATAAGTCCCTTTCGTTGCCCTTAATTACCTCTTACTACAATGCGACATCCAAGGCTGCATTCCACATCTACTTCCGCGATGGTGCAGAGCATGCACATGCCCATGTGGAGCGCAGTGATCAGATATCAGCCATCTGTCTTGTTTTCAAGGTGCGGCAAGGCGAGGAAGCGAAGTTAAGGAAACACCCGGCCGTGAATTGATGGCGAACACTTGGCGTGTGACAAAAGGCGAGGTAACCAATGGGTTATGATGATTGACCACCTTTCCGGAAAAGAACCGAGATCTCGTCGTGAGCTCGGCATGACAGTAGGCAAACCTCTATTCTCGAAGATCCCCTCTGTACTTTGGCGCTATGGGCTCGCCGTTTTCTCCGTTGCCACCGCACTTGGGATTGGCCTTTTCCTGGCGAACTACAAGTTTGAAGGCGTTGAATTCCCCGTCTTCCTCATCGCTGTTGCGCTTACCGTCTGGTATGCGGGTACGGGGCCAGCGATTGTTGCGCTGGTTCTGGCAACGCTAGCTTTCAATTATTACTTCACGGAGCCGCGCTACAGTTTCTACGTAACGCGTGCTGACCTTCCTTATTACACTGTCTTCGTTCTTTTTGCGCTGCTCATTACCTGGTTTGCGTCTCGGCGACGACGGGTTGAGCGGGAGCTTTTGCAGTCGCGCGACGAACTGCAGAAGGAAGTGGCCATACGGACGAGGCAGGCAAGCCTGCTCGATCTCACCCATGACAGCATCTTCGTGCGCGATATGAATGCTGTGATTACCTACTGGAACCGCGGTTCTCAGGAGTTGTATGGCTGGACGGCGGAGCAGGCCGTCGGAAAGCGATCTCACGATCTGTTGCGCACAATATTTCCAATGCCGATCGAAGAGATCACTGCGGAGCTGCTGCGCGCTGGGCGTTGGGAGGGTGAGCTCACGCACACGAAGCAAAATGGAACTCAAGTCTTTGTTTCCAGCCGATGGTCGCTGCAGCGAGACGAACACGGCACTCCCGTCGCGACGCTGGAAACCAACAATGACATCACGGAACGCAAGCGGCGCGAGGAAGACGTCCGCGGGCTTAACCAGGAGCTGACGAAGCGCTCATCGGAACTTGAAGCCATTAATAAAGAACTGGAAGCGTTCGCGTACTCCATCTCTCATGACTTGCGCGCGCCGCTTCGACACATGGTTGGTTTCACGGAACTGCTACAAAGGAGCGCGTCGGCGCAGCTTGACGAAAAAGGGAAGCGCTACACCTCGATGATCCTCGAATCCGCAAAGCGAATGGGTACGCTGATTGACGACCTTCTCGCCTTTTCCCGTATCGGGCGGGCGGAAACACGTGAATCCATGGTCAGCATGGAACAGCTCGTGAAGGAAGTTCAAAACGAAGTATGGCGTGAGACAGAAGGCCGCAACATGGCGTGGAAGATTGGGCCGCTGCCTGACCTGTACGGAGACCGGTCGATGTTGAAGCTGGCGTTGGTCAACCTGATTTCCAATGCTGTGAAGTTCACACGCACGCGCCCGCTTCCCGAAATTGAAATCGGATGCAGCGACAAAGCGTCCGACGGTGTAGTGGTGTTCGTTAAAGACAATGGAGTCGGTTTCGACATGAAATATGTCAACAAATTGTTTGGAGTATTTCAGCGTCTGCATAGAACTGAAGAGTTTGAAGGCACGGGCATCGGACTGGCGACGGTGCAGCGTATCATTCATCGTCACGGAGGCCGAGTCTGGGCCGAGGGACAAGTAGGCAGTGGTGCAACCTTTTATGTTTCACTACCTAAGCCATAGGAGCTTGAAAGAATGCCGGAGATAGGACGAATTTTGCTGGTCGAGGACGATCCCAAGGACGTCGAACTCACGATGACGGCTCTGGACGAATACAACCTCAGCAACGAAGTTGTGGTGGCTTCGGACGGCGAAGAGGCGCTTGACTATCTCTTTCACCGCGGTAAATTCCAGCTGCGCAGCGGCGACAATCCCGCGGTTCTGCTGCTGGATCTGAAGCTGCCTAAGGTCGATGGTTTGCAGGTGCTTCAGACTGTCAAAGCGGATGAGAAGCTAAAACTGATCCCTGTGGTCGTGCTTACCTCGTCGCGAGAAGAACGGGATATGGTGGCGAGCTACAAACTCGGCGTAAATGCGTACGTGGTGAAGCCCGTCGACTTCCATGAGTTTGTGAATGCCATTAAAGAGCTCGGGGTATTTTGGGCAATTATCAATGAGCCTCCGCCGGGCAGTATAAAGAAGAAGTAGCGCCGTTCGGCTCCAGCCGATATGGCCTGAAAATTTCTTGAATCAGGCAGGGATCTGCGCTTTGAGAATCCTTTATCTTGAAGATGAGCCCAGGGATGCCGAACTTGTTCAGGCAAGCCTCGAAGCCGAACGTATTGCCTGCGAGCTGACCCGCGCGGACAATCAGCCCGACTTTCTTAAATATCTCCGGCGGGGTGGATTCGATCTCATCCTGGCCGACTATACCCTTCCTCTGTTCGACGGCATGTCCGCCTTGAAGCTGGCGCAGGAGGTTTCTCCGCAGGTGCCATTCATCTTCGTCTCCGGAACTATGGGAGAGGAAGTCGCGATTGAAGCCCTCAAGCAAGGCGCCACCGATTATGTCTTCAAAACGCGTCTTTCGAGAATTGCCCCATCGGTTCGGAGGGCATTGCGGGAATCCAACGATCGATCACAGCGGGAGTGGGCAGAAGAGGCGCTGCAACGCAACGAAGCCTATTTAGCGGAGGCGCAGAGGCTAAGCCACACCGGGAGTTTTGGATGGTGTGTTGCCAGTGGAAAAATCTATTGGTCCGATGAAACCTATCGGATCTTTGAGCAAGAGTTCACGACTCCGCCGACATTGGATCTCATATTCGAATGCATACATCCCGAGGACAGAGAACCCGTGCGACGCGTGATTGATGCTGCGACAGCGGAGGCCAAGGGCTTTGATTTTGAGCATCGCTTACTGCTTCGTGACGGCTCGGTGAAATATGTTCGTGTCGTGGGCCATCCAGCGGCAAGATCCGGAACAGAGGATCTGGAATTCGTGGGTGCGGTAACCGATATCACGGAACGTAAGCGCGCGGAACAGGAGCTGCAGCAACTTGTGGATTTAGTTCCGCAAATGATTGTGGTATTCAATCCGGACGGCAAAGTGATCCACGTAAATCGTGTTGCGAGGGAATATACCGGTTTGACTCTTGACGAGTATCGGTCCGTGGACGTTGTCGGCAGAGTAATACATCCCGATGATAGGGAGAAGGTGCGAGCTTCACGCAAGTTGGCTTTTCCCAAGAGTGACCCGTGGGAACAAGACACAAGATTGCGCGGAAGAGATGGCATCTATCGATGGTTTCTGTTTCGATATAACCCGCTGGTGGAGCAAGGACGCGTTAGAAGATGGTACGCGAGCGCAACGGAAATTGAGTCGCGCAAGCAGGAAGAAGACCGGGTGCGAAAAGACAATGTGCGCCTGGAAGAGCGCACGCGAATTGCTCAGGAACTTCATGACACACTTCTGCAGACTTTTCTCAGCGCTTCCATGCTGCTGAGTGTGGCGACAGATGACGTGTCTCCCGATTCCTTGGTGAAACCGCAGTTAGATCGAATTCTCGAGATCATGAATCAGGGGATCAAAGAGGGGCGAGCCACGATTCAGGACCTGCGGTCGGACGGTACGCCGGATCTGGTTCAGGCCCTGTCGCAAGTGCAGCAGGAACTCGGCGTCCAGCCGGGCATAGATTTCCGCGTCACGGTCGTCGGCCGGCAGGAGCCGCTTCGTCCACCCGTATGGCATGAGATGTACCGAATCGGGAGGGAAGCTCTGGTGAATGCATTCAGCCACTCTCGGGCGCAGCGCGTTGAGTTCGAACTTGAATATGCCGACAGCGACTTGCGCATGCGGGTTCGCGACAACGGACATGGAATCGATCCGCAGGTGCTGCGGTCAGGTCGCGACGGTCACTGGGGCCTGGCAGGTATGCGGGAGCGCGCGGCAAAAATCGGCGGAATGCTCAACATCTCGAGTAGCGCGGCGGCAGGCACCGAGGTCCAACTATCCATCCCCGCTAACATCGCCTTTCAAGCCTCAGGCGCTGATCACAGAGCCGAACGGTAACCCCTTTAATTTCTGCAGCGAAGTGCCCTCCTTAGGATCAGCCATCTTAACGTGAACGCTGAAGGTCCGATTTCATCGCACCCGTTTTAGTGCCCCTGCGCTACTTCGAAGGGGGTACATCCAGAGATGCCCTCCGTGGTAGCGAAAAAACCCTGCATGTCGTGATGTGTCCACAGGCGAGTTAGTGCGAAAGTCTCACCATGCAAGGAAGAGATGAGATGTGGATGAGGTTATACACGGTTTGCGACGCGATCCTGCACAAGCTCTATCTGGGCGCTTCCGGTGCGTTGCGGATCGTGCTGGTTGGCGGTGGTGGCGGTTCACAGGATGATAAGGGCCCTGAAGTACAGAAACATGGGCTAAGGAGGTCGGTCATGGCGAAGGTGATTGAGTTTTACGTTCCAAAGAATTTTCAGAGCTCGCAGAAGTGGGCTCCAGAGCTGCAACTCGGAAAAGTAATTGAATTTCGTGCAGCAGCGAAGAAATCGGCCTAGTCGCACAAGTCTGATGAGTTAAGAGGTAAAGGACGATGAGAAATCTCTCTATCACGCTGGATCCTACGCGTCGCAATACAGAAGCGGCTGCGTTTGCCAAGACTCTACATAGAAACATTGTCGGTCAGGACCAGGCTATCGAAGAAGTGGCGCAGATCTATCAGACGTTTCTGGCCGGCCTGAATGCGCCTGGACGTCCCGTTGGCAATCTGCTGTTCCTGGGACCCACTGGTTCTGGCAAGACTCGCGTGGTAGAGGCGATGGCGCAGGCTTTGTTTGGCGATCCTCGCGCCTGCATCAAGATCGACTGTGCTGAGTTTCAGCATTCCCACGAAATCGCCAAGCTGATTGGCTCTCCTCCGGGATATTTGGGTCATCGTGAGACGCATCCGGTGCTCACGCAGCAGGCCCTTGAACAGTGGCACACCGAAAAGCTAAAGCTTTCCATTCTGCTGTTTGACGAAATAGAAAAAGCCTCCGACTCGTTGTGGCAACTACTGCTCGGCATTTTGGATAAGGCAACACTCACTCTGGGCGATAACCGTCGCGTAGATCTCTCGCAGTGCATCATTATTATGACGTCAAACCTCGGAGCGGCCGAGATGTCGAACCTGGCAAACGGCCGCTTCGGATTTTCACCGAAGCAGGAAGTGCATGACGATGGCTTTGACGAGAAGATCGATCGCGCGGCGGTGGAAGCAGCGCGGCGCAAGTTTACGCCGGAATTCATGAACCGCATTGACAAGATTGTCGTGTTCAAGACCTTGCGAGCGGCTCATCTGCAGCAGATCCTCAATCTCGAGTTGGAGTTGGTGCAGAAGCGCATCCTGGCATCCTCTGGCTCGAAGAAGTTCCTCTTCGGTTGTACAGAGACAGTGAAGAACTTTCTTCTGGAAGAAGGTACCGATGCAAAGTATGGAGCGCGTCATTTGAAACGAGCGATCGAGAAGAACCTCGTCTCCCCTCTGGCCAGTCTCATGGCAACCTCGCAGCTGAAGTTTGGTGACTTTGTGCGAATCGATCTTGATCCAGATGGCCGCTTGATCTTTACCAAGGAGGCTGATGGAGCCGTGAGCCGAATGCGGGAACAGGACGAGAATGAAGGAGGCATCCCACAGATTGCCGCCGTTGCACACAATTCGACAGCAAGCATGCTTGGTTACGGGGTCGTTTAGTTTGCAAACTGTTGTTTCTGCTTTCACGCAGGAGAGTGTTCCGGATGAAGATGTAAACTGACGCCACCTCGTGTAACCTTTGTCCACGTTTCAAGTGGCATTGGAATTGTGCGAAGATTTGCTCGCCTTCGTTGCGCCAGAGGTTGAAGGGGCCGGCATGAGATTCAGGTCGATTCTCGCAACGCTGCAACCGACACTCTTGCTGATCTTCTGCATTGCACTGAATAGCTGCCAATCGCGTAAAGCAAACACTGGTCCTTCAATCGAGTTCACCAAAATTCCGGCGGCAGCGCAGGGTGGGCGTGAGCGAGTCGACACCATCGCTGGGCGCGTCAAAAATGCCCGCCCTGGACAGCAAATCGTTATCTATGCGCATAGTGGGCCGTGGTGGGTGCAGCCCTGGCCTGATCGTCCATTCATTCCCATCAAATCAGACTCCACGTGGAGCACCGAGACTCATCTGGGATTCGAGTATGCTGCGCTGTTGGTAGATCCGGATTATCACCCGCTTCCCACAATGGATATAGCGCCTACTCAAGGTGGCCCAGTAGCTGTTGTGAGCATTGTGAAAGGCACCGGATCGCCACAATACGCTCCAGCAGGATCGCTAAAGTTCAGCGGGTACGATTGGGGTATCCGCACAATTGCTAGTGATAAAGGGGGAACGAACAATCTGTACGACCCCGAGAACGCCTGGACCGACGCGAGCGGCGCGCTCCATATGGAAATAAAAAAGAAGTCGGACAGGTGGTCGTGTGCAGAGATATTCTTGAATCGCAGTCTCGGGTACGGCACTTATGTAGTCACCGTAAGGGACACTTCGCATTTGGAACCGGCGGCGGTTTTCAGCATGTTCACATTCGAGGAGTGGGGTGGCGAACAGCACTATAGAGAGATGGACGTCGAGGTCAGCCGCTGGGGTGATGCCGCTAGTAAGAACAACGCACAATACGTAGTCCAACCGTTTTACATTCCGGGAAATTTATTTGCATTTGCTACGCCCTCAGGGACTCTCACTTATTCGCTGCGCTGGGAGTCGGCGCGTGCGACTTTCAAGACGTTCCGAGGAAGATCGACTGGTCCTGGAGCGCAACTGGTTTCTGAACATGAGTTCACTTCGGGAATACCGTCACCCGGTCAGGCAAAGCCGCGTCTGATTTTCTACCTCGTTGCCAGCGATAAAAACCCTCTGCAGAAACCGAGCGAGGTTGTTGTTGAGAAGTTTGAATACCTTCCGTGAAGCCGGTTTTGGAAGGCGTTGGCTAATCAAGTTGGCCATTGCCGGATTGGGAATGGTGTGCTTCGCAGTCTTAGCGCACGCGGTCGATCCGAATCGGACGGTATCGCAATACTTGCGCGAGTCTTGGGGAACTGAGAAGGGATTCCCCGCCGGCACCGTGTCTACTATCGCGCAGAGCGCCGACGGCTATCTTTGGATTGGCACGGATAAGGGCCTGGTTCGGTTCGATGGGTTGAGTTTCCGGAAATTCAACCAGGCAAACCCCGGATCTAACCCTGGATCATTTGCGATTGGTGGCATACGAACTCTCCTGGTAGATGCACAAGACAACCTCTGGATCCTTCTCCAAGATACCGAACTCTTTCGTTACCACAATGGGACATTCGAACTTAGCCGTGGCGAGGCTGAGAACGGCATCACCGCGATGGGACGGGGAACAGCCGGCGCAGCCTTGCTCTCATCGCTCGCGATGGGCACTCTCACATACAGTGACAACCGATTTCACACGCTGTCATCCGCGTCTCTATTGGCAGACGCTACAAGTCTCGTGCACGGAGAGGTTCCTGACCAGAGATCGAGTCGCTTCAGTTGGACCTATGGCAACATGCCTGATCGCCTGGCGGCACCGACCTCCGCTGTGGTTTCGATTACGCAGACCGCTGACGGCAAGATCTGGCTGGGAACACAGGATAGAGGGCTCTTCCATCTGGAGGGAAGCCGCATTTCAATCGCATCGAATGAGTTAGCTGACACTCAAATCAACTGCCTATTGCCCATTCAGAACTCTGAATTGTGGATTGGAACCAGCAAGGGCCTGCTGCGTTGGAATGGCAGCAACGTCACCCGTGAAAATGTGCCATCGTCTCTGCAGCACGCCGAGGTCCTGTCCATGATTCGAGACCGCGACGGGAATCTCTGGGTAGGCACAACTCGCGGGCTTCTGCGGCTTAATGCCCGCGGCGTTTCTTCACTCGTCAGAAGTACTCCTGCTGTCACTGCTCTGTTCGAAGATCGCGAGGGAAATATATGGATCGGTGATGCGCGAGGTCTTGAACGTCTCCGTGACAGCGCGTTTGTCACCTACTCGGTTCCCGGTTTGAAATCGCAAAGTGTGGGGCCACTGTATGCTGCCCCTGATGAACACATTTGGCTCGCGCCTATCGAAGGTGGCCTCAGAAGTCTCAAGGAAGGAGAGGCCGGAACTGTCGAAGTTCCCGGATTCGCTCAAGACGTTGTTTATTCGATCGCAGGCAGCGGAAACAACTTGTGGCTTGGACGACAGCGAGGTGGACTGACTCATCTGCGATACGGCGACAGTTCGTTCACGACCAAAACATATACGCAGTCCGACGGTCTTGCTCAAGACAGTGTCACTGCCGTTTACGAAAGTCGCGATGGAACGGTGTGGTCGGGGACGTTGAGTGGCGGTGTTAGCGAACTCCGGAACGGCCATTTCATTAATTACACGACGGCGAATGGATTGGCTTCAAACACCGTGTCCTCGATCGCTGAGGGTCAGGATGGCACGATGTGGTTTGGAACGCCCAGCGGAGTGAGTGCACTAACGAAGGCGAGTTGGCGCAGCTACGGTACTCCTGATGGATTGTCTTCTCAAGATGTGAACTGTCTGCTGGTGGATTCGACCGGAATATTGTGGATCGGGACTGCTGAAGGCCTCGCTTTTCTGAATGCTCACCGCATCCAAGTGCCGCAAAAAGTACCGGAGTCACTGCGCGGCCAGATATACGGAATGGCAGAAGACAGGAACGGATGGCTCTGGGTGGCTAGTGCAAACCATGTACTGCAGGTAAAACGCAGCAGCCTGATAGAGGATTCGCTGAATGATGTTGACGTACGGGAGTATGGCATTACCGATGGACTACTTGGTACGGAAGGAGCGAAGCGGTACCAATCTGTTGTCAAAGACTCGCATGGACGCATCTGGTTTTCGACAAATGGTGGGCTTTCCATGGTTGATCCTGCGCGAGCGACCGTCGATTCCGCTCCCGCTCTTGTTCACATCGAGGCGGTCTTGGCCGACGGAACACCGTTGAGTCTTAAGCAACCCATTCAGGTTCCGTCAGATAGGCAGAGGACAACGTTTCGCTATGTCGGCTTGAGTTTGGGTAATTCTGAGCGCGTTCGCTACCGTTACAAGCTTGAAGGCTTCGATCATGATTGGAGTGAACCGGTAAAAGAACAAGAGGCCACATACGCAAACCTGGGAGCGCGTTCATACACATTTCGCGTGAAAGCCAGTAACAGCGATGGGCTCTGGAATGGCGCGGAAGCCGCGGTCGCGTTCCAAGTTGAACCAACGCTTTGGCAAACGTGGTGGTTTCGCGTGAGCTGTCTGGCAGCCGCAGCCTTAATCGTGTTGCTCGTGTATCGCGTGCGCCTGCATCAGGTGACTCAGCTCCTCAACGCTCGCTTTGAGGAAAGGCTTGCCGAACGAACTCGCATCGCGCAGGAGCTGCATGACACTTTTCTACAAGGTGTTCTCAGCGTCTCTATGCAGCTACATGTCGCAGTAGACCAACTACCAGATGATTCACCCTTGCGTCCGGCGCTGAATCGGATTTTGCAATTATCGGGACAAGTCGTCGATCAAGGCCGCAATATGCTGCGTGGACTGCGATCTTCGATCGAGAGCGCACAAGATCTGAAGAATTCACTGTCACGCATCCCCGAGGAACTCGGTAAGGAAGGAGTCGATTTTCGCGTCGTTGTGGAAGGCGCGTCTTTGCCGCTGCGGCCCGCGATTCGTGACGATGTTTACAGTATCGGACGAGAAGCATTGGTAAATGCATTCCGTCATTCCGGTGCTACCAATATCGACGTGCATCTTGAGTATGCCCCGAACCAGTTGCGTGTTCTTGTCCAGGACGATGGCGGTGGGATCGATCCCGAAGTTCTGCACTTTGGACGTGATGGACACTGGGGCCTGTCAGGTATGCGGGAGCGGGCTGAGAGGATCGGGGGCACACTCAGGGTGCTGAGTCGGACGGGAGGCGGGACGGAAGTCGAGCTTCGTGTTCCCAGTGACATTGCCTTTCAAGGTCATCTGCCGAATTCTGCTTTCTCGTGGTTTGCAATCTTCCGCCAGAGACAGAGGAAGTCAAGCCGTCACGCAAATAATTAGCGCCGATATAAAGTGGGTTTACACACTCTCAGAAAGCCTGTGAGAGTGGCCATTGTCTTGCACATGAGTTCATGGGGTTGGATGCCCTGTGCATTGACATTTCTTGACCGCCGTACTTCAGACATTCTGCTCACCGTACTGTTTTTTGCCGTGGTGTGCGCAGCTGTCTACAGTGCTCGCCGAATCCTGCTGATCTTTGTGTTTGCGATCCTTTTTGCGTACTTGATCAATCCCGTGGTCAAGCGCCTCCAGCGACATTCTTTGTTCTTTCGGAATCTGAGAGGGCCCGCTGTCGTGGAGGCGTACATCGCCTTTCTGATTCTGATAGCACTGGTCGGTTATGAATTCGCACCAGGCGTGGCCAGAAACAGCGTGAAGCTACTTGATCAAGTGCCGGTTGTTCTGGACGGCCTCTCGACCGGGAACATTGCTACCGAACTCGGAGGGACATATGGCTGGAGTGAGGGACAAGAATCTCGGTTCAGGGCCTTCCTCGGGATGCGCAAAGAGGACATTCAGGGTGTGGTAGCAACTGCGGACCGCTACCTATCCAACGCTGCACAACTGGCAGGCTGCTTATTTCTCATTCCCGTTCTGGCGATCTTCTTTCTGCGCGACGGCGATTACATCGCGAATATGTTTATCCGATTATTCTTTCCCGCGAACAGCCGCGGGAGGATTCGTGCTGTAGCGGATGAACTGCACGTTATGCTGACTCAATACATAAAAGCGCAGGTGCTTCTCTGTGGTCTCTCTTTTCTGTTCTATTCGGGAGCCCTGCTGCTATTGCGATTTCCGCACGCGGTCGCATTAGGCCTCTTAGGAGGATTGCTGGAGTTCATTCCCGGGATTGGATGGATAAGTACCGCTGCGGTGCTTGTTAGCGTCGGTGTTGTGAATCATTTGCACTGGATCTGGATGGCGGTTCTACTAGGTATCTGGAGAGTGATTCAGGATTATTACAGCACGCCCCGCATCATGGGGCGTAACCTCAAGATGCATCCGTTGGCAGCGATTTTCGCCGTGCTCGTTGGCGCCGAAATTGGTGGAATCGTTGGTATTTACCTCGCCATACCTGTAATGGCCTCACTGCGTGTTATCTGGCGCGCGTGTACTGGAGAACAGACTCACCTTCAGAACGACTCGAGTCTCGCGGCGAAGGCGCCATCGAGTCTCGTCGAGACAGCAGTCGTCTGATCAAGCGCTATCTCAAGTGGGCAGGGATAGAGGGGTTGTTGAGAAATCGTTGTATGTGCCTACGATCAGAATTGGCACAAAGAATAAGCCAAGGTTGCCTTGTTGAATCTGTCGAGTGACCAGAGGTTAACTCGCTATTTTCTGCTGTTCTGCGGAACTGGAGTTGCGTGTGCTTTTCTTCGCGTAGTAATTCGCCCATTCCCATTCCGGGAGCCAATTCCTGCGGCACCGGCCACAGCATTGGAATTCGATCATGTGGCCGCCGCACTTAGGGCATACCCAATTAATAATTGAGGAGATGATCCTGTCGCAGCTCTCTTCTGGCATGGACTCGATGGTGCTCATAGTAGTGCGCTCCTGAAGCCTTGCTGATGAACCTATTCTAATTAGCGAATACTGCGAGGCCAGCCTGGGACTGCATATGTCGGTTAACTTGCCGCCGGAATGTTTCACTCTCAAGCGCTCCGTGCTGGTTTGCCGCGGAGTTCGTCTGGACCGGCTGCTACCTCGCTTGTACGTGTCCTTGCAACCGAGGTGCCAAGTAGAAGCATTGAGCAAAGTTGCCAACAGGTTCTCAAACAAGCGGGGCGGCATAACAATTTCGTTTTCCGTGACAATTGATTTTCGTCAGATGCCACATTCCCGCCAATACTTTTCGCGCTCTGGTTTGAGGTTGGAACTCCGAATGCTTCGAGATAAGGGTGAAGGAATAACATCATGGAGCGATGCATGCTGAAACTAATATCTGTTGTCCTTATCTGCTTGGCCACTTTGCCGGTTTTTAGCCAATCTGTTTCGAACTATCAAGTAGGCACGATCACCGCGGTCAAACCTCATCAGTCCTCTGTCGATAACCGCGATGATGCCGTCAGCTATGACGTTTCAGTGAGGGTGGGCGACACGATCTATCTGGTCCTATACAAACCACCAATGGGCGCGAGCCCGATCAAGTACGCCGCGGGACGTAATGTGCTCGTTCAGGTTGGCGATAAGACGCTCCATTACAACAACATCGTAGGCGAGTCTTTGGAAGTGCCAATCGTCAGCCGAAAGCCGGCTACGGATACGAACCAGGCCAAGTAGCGTCAGTCAACCAATTAAAAGACTAGTCGAACGACGTGCCCGGCCAGCACCCGAACCGCTGGGCCTATGCGTTCCACCAAGTTCTTTGTCACCTGCCAAACTTTTGTCACCCACCACACCAGTGATCCGGAATGCGCTCGCTTCCTCCATACGCGTTGACGTTATGTAGCGGCTTTGGCCGCTAATCGCGCGTCGACTGCGGTGAAGATCTGGAACTGCGATTGCTTGGATTGATTACGTAACGCTTTTGGTGAAACCACCCAGCGATGAAGATTCGCGACGGGTCGGGTTTGGAGAAGAGATGAATCGCACAACCACACCGTGGTACCGCACGCAGGATGGTCATTCCTTGATACGTCGTTCGGCTATCGCACTTCTAGTCGTCATGTTTTGGTGGGCCGTCCTGACTCATGCGCAGGATGTAAGCCAATCAACCAGTTCGAATAAATCATTCAGCGCTCGTACCACGCATCTGCTTGGCTTTGAGGGCAGCTCGAACAATGCCAACGGGACACTGTCAATTCAAGGCGACGCATTGCAATTTCAAAAAGACGGAAAGCCAGCTGTGCAAGTACCGATAGCCTCTGTCGAGAATGTCTCTCTCGGTGAGCAGGACAAGCAGGTCGGCGGTAAGGCGATGACTTTGGGCAAGGCCGCAGCTCCGTTCGGAGGCGGAAGGGCCGTTAGCCTCTTCGCCCACAAGAAGTACGACACCGTTGCGCTGGAATATGTCGACGCAAATGGCGCAGTGCACGGAGCGCTTTTCCAACTGAACAAAGGCCAAGGCGAAGCCCTCAAAAATGAGCTTGTCGCCAAAGGCGCGCGTGTGAGCCAGAGCGATGGTGAACCCGGAAAACAAAGCAAAGCGGAGGTCTCGAATGAAAACAAGTAAAGGAATTTCGCTGTTCGGTCTTGCGGCTGTCGTTTTCATGATGACGGTTGCGGCGAAGTGCTCTACCAAGCCCGAAAATTCGAATGGCGCGCAATGGAGTGTACAAGTAAATCGAGTTGATGCCGGCGACGTCAACCTGGACCCTGCATTTCAAATCGCCATCTACGAGAACCTTCTCGACGAGTTGAACAAGACGAAGCAATTCAAACAGGTGCTTCGTGATGGCGATCGCAGCGCCAGTAACGTATCTGACTTGCTGATCTTGAAAACATCCGTACAGAAGTACACGCCCGGAAGCGAGACTCGGCGTGCAGTGACGACGGTTAGCGGAGCCACGAAATTGACTGTCCGTAGTCAACTGGTCACACGGGATGGCAAAGTCCTTTTTGAACGTAAGGTCGATGGCAACGTTCGCTTCATGGGTGGCAACTTGCGAGCTACGCACAATCTCGCTCACAACGTGGCGAAGACGATTAAGCAATCAAGCCTGCAGGTTCCTTCGCAACCAGCTCCGGCGCAGAGCGCCGAAGGATCGGCTTCCTCGAAACGAACTTAACTTAGAAGGCGCTTCGGAATCACTCAACAACGATCGCGCTACGTCCGCCAGTCAGATAAGCAAGTTCCAGAGTGGTGTTCGTAGTTTCGATTTGAAGAAGACTAAGGATGTGGATGGGAAAAATGGCAACGTCGAAAACTAAACTCACACTGATAGCGGCTATATTTGTTGCAATAGCAATGTTTGCGGTAGAGGCAAAGGCACAGTCGAATCAGGAGAACCAACCTCAGCTTACGGCTCCCCTTGAGCCAGTACGTCAGGGAATAGCAGAAAACCGGCTTTTTGCCGAGTTGGAGGCGCATAACGAGCTTCGAAAATCAGCCCTGCTCGACTATACAGTCCGCAGGACTTACCAGGTCGTCGATTTAAAAGGAAAGGTGCATGCCGAGGAGATCGGGCAGATGGAGTTTCGTGCGCCGGACCAGAAGCAGTTTGTTGCAACTTCCGAGTCAGGATCGGGACTCATTCGCCGGATGGCGCTGAATCCACTAATCTCCAGCGAGATCGAAGCAGCTGCCGGTAAGGTACATCACGATAGCGCAATCTCAGCTGCGAACTATTCGCTGCAACTACTTGGTGAACAGCAGATCGGACCGCATCACTGTTTCGTTGCAAAGGCGGTTCCTAAGCGTAAAGAAAAGTACTTATTTGAGGGCACGCTGTGGATTGATGCTGACGACTACGCCGTTGTCCGGATCGAAGGGCATCCCGCAAAGAAACTGTCCTTCTGGATAGAGCGAGCCGATTTTGTGCGCCAATACCAGAAAGTCGATGGATTCTGGCTTCCCGAAAGGGATCAGACCCTCGTGCAGGTCCGACTGTACGGCAAGAAGGTGCTTACGATTGATCACCAGAATTATGTCGTGAACGCTGCACAGAACCACACAGCTCAGAACCAAACATTCCAAAGCAGCTCAATTCAAAACAACCCCGCGCAAAACAAAGAAAGACAGTCATTCGTTCAGCAGGCTCGGGTACGGCCGACCACGGACGCGAATTAGCGGAGTTCATGCGATCCGGTCTTGAAAGAACC
>Ga0126384_10000797_pt1 | contig 18057 bp, 14 predicted proteins | sample PanSoiMetPlot_36_FD_92543 | JGI IMG/M metagenome (GOLD analysis project Ga0126384, IMG submission 92543) | Tropical forest soil microbial communities from Panama - MetaG Plot_36 | ecosystem: Environmental > Terrestrial > Soil > Tropical forest > Bulk soil | place: Panama | collected 2016-02-17 | reverse complement strand
GACCATCAGCCAACCGGCCGCCGACCGCGAGCATTTCGAACGTGCGGCGGCCGAATTCGTCGCCGCCCAACGTCTCAATGCGGACCGGCCGGAGGCGCGCACGACGCTCGGGAACTTCTACGCGCGGCGCGGCCTCACCGCCGAGGCCGAGACGGAATACAACGCCGCGCTGCGGCTGAGCCCGAATTTCGCGCCGGCGGCGATCAATCTCGCCAATCTGTACCGGCAACTCGGCCGCGACGCCGACGGCGAGAGCGTGCTGCGGGCGGCGGCCACGACGTCACCACGGGATGCGGGCCTGCATCATGCGCTGGGTCTGACGCTCACCCGGCTCAAGCGGTCCGACGAGGCGCTGTCGGAGCTGCGGCGCGCCGCCGAGCTCGATCCCGACCAGGCAAGATACGCATATGTCTATGCGGTCGCCCTGCATTCGGCCGGCCAAAGAGACGAAGCGATGGCAGTTCTGAAGAAGAACCTTGCCGCCCATCCGGGCGATCGCGACACGCTGATCGCGATCATCGGCTACGCGCGCGATGCGGGCGACGCTGGAGCCGCGCTCGACTACGCCAGGCAGCTCGCTCAATACGTCCCGCGCGACACCGGCGTTGCCGCGCTCATCGAGAACCTTCAGCGCCAAATCAACAAACCCGACGCGCGTTGAAGTACAGACTCATATTGCCAGCGCCCGCGCGTATCGATCGGATCGCGGTCCAATTTGGGGACGCGGCCGGGATGCCGCTACGGCAGGTACGCGCGCGCTTTTTGACAAAAGTGCAACATCGCGCTGAAAAGTCCAGGGTGCCGGTAAAATCGTCCGGATAAGCCGATCAGTTCTATTGCCCTGTGGCCGAGTTCTCCTTTTCCTGCGACTGGGGAAGGGAGTTTTTCGCAAATGGATAGACGCATCGGTCGCGCGCTGGCTGTTCTTTTCATTCTTCTTGCGCACAGCCGAGTGGAAGCGGCCTGCATCGAGGCCGGTCAACTCAATCACGCGAGCGTCAGCATCATGCGCTATTTGGACGAAGCGGAGCGCGAGGCGCGGCCGGGCGTGATCGGCATACGTGGGACCAGCTCGTTCCTGTCCCCAACCACGCTCGTCACTGCCGAACACGTCGTCAGCGGAATGAAGCTTTCGACGCAGGACTGGAAACCGATCGAGATCGTGGATGGCGACGGAAAGCAGACGATCGGCGCGCGCATCCAGCGTCTAGCCGGCACTCATGCGGAAAAACTGGCCGTGATCGAATTGCAGTCCGCCTTTTCCGGCGCGCGCACGGTTGCGATCCGGTCCGAACCGCTCATGCCGGAAGAAGAGGTCGTGACGTTCGCCTATCCGGGTGGCCGGCCGCTTTTCGTGAGCGGCAAGTTCAAGCAATACGGAGACGACGGCAAGCTCGCGGGCACCGCCCTCCTTGAAATGTATGAAGGCGACAACCGGCTCGTCATCGATCATGGCGCGTCGGGAGCGCCGGTGGTCGATTGCGAGGGACGGATCGCCGCGGTCGTAAGCAACGTATTCACTCAGCGTTTAGTGTTCGGCGCGCATGAAATTCGAATCTCAACGGCATGGGGAATGCCGAACGTGGTCTCCGTGCCGATCGAGGCGCTGAAGGAGTTTTCCCAAGCCCAATAGGCTCACCGCTCCGGCAAAAGTCCGGTCGCTAGCGCATATTCTTGTCGGCGAACCGGTGCCCACCCCGGATCAAGTCCGGGGCAGGCTTTCGCCGGAATATGCGCTAGCGCATATTCCGGCGAAGTGGCACCGGTTCGCCGATAAGAATATGCGCCAAACGACGAATCTAGAGCACGTTCCGATTCCGTGGGAACGGAACGTGCTCTAAGCCGCCAAAACCGAAGCTCAGCCTTTGGTTATCAACGGCGCCGGCGGCGCCGGCTCGAACAACTTGTATCTGAGCCCGAGCGAGAAGATATCGATGTGCGGCGATGACACTCCGACATAGGTTCCGAGCGCCGGATTGAAGAACGGATTTCCCGAGGTGGCCGAAATATTGACCGGCGCATCGTCCACGAAGATGTGCGTATACGCCAGATCAAGCATCAGACGCGGGTTCACCGCATAGCTGAGGCCGCCGGAGATATGCAGGCGATCGGCGTCGGGGACGACCGGGGTGCGAACCTGATCGGTGACCGGTGAGCTCTCGAAGGCGATGCCTGCGCGCAGCGCCAATTGCGGAGTCCATTGATACTCACCGCCGATCGCGAAGTACCAGCCGTCACGATACTGGAAGGGAAGCGTCGCTGGGGTCGTTGCGACCAGAGCCGGAGCGCCGCTCGCCTGGTTGATGACCGAAGTTCCGATACGACTCCAGTTGGACCATTCGATCGTTCCCATGACGGTGAATGCATCGGTGACCCGCTGGCGGATGCCGGCGCTGACGATGTCGGGCAGCTTGATGGTCGTATTGGCACTGCCCGGCGTGCTGAACGGCGGACCAAAAACCGGGAGCGGAGGAGCGACCAGCGAAAGCGACCCGCTGATATCCTGGTCGATGGCCGAGCGCCATCCCACTCCGATCTGCGTCGAAGGTCCCGGCGTGAGGGTGATGCCGGCTGTCGCGCCGAAGCCCCAGCCGTGGCCGGAGACATAGTCGATGAAGCCGGGAGCGACGATGCCGTTTTTGAGGTCCGCGCTCGCATATTGGAATTGGACCCCGACGCCGATGCTGATCCAGTCATTGAGCTTGTAGGCGATGCTCGGCGTCGCATTGTATGTGCGCAGTGTCGTGGTCAGCGCGTAGTTGCGTCCGGCCCATGCGTCGGGGAAGCCGATCGACAATCCGAACGGCGAGTTGATCGAAAGGCCCAGCCACAGGTTCGGGTTGACCTGCCAGGTCGTATAGGCAGCCGGCACCAGTGCGTCGCGGCCCACATTGCCGGTCCCATCGAGGTTGAATGGCGGGCCCGCGAGACTGCTTCCGGGACGAACAGTGTTGTCGGCGAAGGGGAAGATGCCGGTAAGGTCGGTCTCGGACGTCAGCCCGCGGAACTGGGTCATTGTCGCGGGGTTCCAGAACATCGAAGATGGCGCGCCGCCGGCGGCGACCCCGGCGAATGCCGCGCCCTCGCCGGCCGTACTCTGCTCGCGAATTGCAAATCCGCCCGCTTGCGCCCCAGTCGCACTCGCCGCGATCACCCAAAGCGCGACGCCCGCGCACAAATATTGCTTCAGCGATGATTGCTGCATCTTCCCCCAGCCCCCGTTGCGCCGATCGCGACTGCGATCGTTGCGTTTCCATGCGGTCGATGATGGCGTTCAGCGCCATTCATTCTAATCCGCTCCACCCGGGTGGTATGTTAGCGTGTTTTGGTGCGTGATGGGGGTAAATCGATGCAACCCCAAGTCGAAAAAAACCAATTGCGACATTTGGGTAACGGTTTTTCGCCGCGAGAACCCGGATGAACCCGGCCAGGTGCGCGTCCGTGAGCGGCTCCTTGAGCTTGACGTATGGGCACGTTCTTGTCCCCCCGGAGCCGGAACGTGCTCCAGATTTATCTTGTGGCGCATATACATGTCGGCAAACCGGCGCCCACCCCGGGCCAAGTCCGGGGCAGGCTTTCGCCGAAAATATGCGCTAGTTGTCCGGCTTGAACCTTAAGACCAATCCGGTCTCGACCGCGCTCGCGCGCCCGTCCACCTGGTAGGGCTTCAACTTCCACCGGTAGAGCGCGTCCTCGATGCTGCGGCGCTGCTCGTCGGTCGCGCGGATCACATGGACGTGCCGCACCCCGCCATCGGCATTGACGATCATCCGCACCGGGATCGGAACGAATCGCGGCCCCACCGGCACCGGCGAGACCTTATGCAGCACATTGTCTCCCGCCGCGTAGTCCTTCACGCATGGCGGCGATGCCGAAGCGGCATCGCCCGCCGTCGCAAAGGAAAGATCGCTGTCGAGCGCCTGAACCAGACGATTCAGCAGCTCAGGATCGCGCGCCGTCACATTGAAGCTGAAGACGTGGCAGCGGATCTCGGTGATCATCATCGCCCGGTAGAGCCCAACGCCGCTGTAGTCGACGCGGTAAAACGGGCGGTCGGCGACTTTCATCTCTGCCGCTTCGCGATCGATCGTCATGCCGGCGATATTCGCGAACCCCTGCTGGAGGTCCCGCGCCTGATCGGCGAGGCTGCCGGCCTCTTCGCCGACGAAGAACATGTCCTGCGCCGCGATCAGGATCGTCGCGTTCGGCTCGCCCTCCGGAATGACCGTGGTCAGCACATAGTAGGCGGAACTCGAAGGACCGGGTCCCTCCTCGGCCACGGTCCACCCGGGCGGCAGCCGGTAGCTCAGGCCGAAATAGTCGCTCGTATAGCTTCCGCGCGCGACCTTTCCGTCCTGCGGATTGGCCGCCGCGGACGTGACGATGCCGCGGAAAGATACCGCGGCACCGTAGCGCCAGACGAGCGCGCCCATGATGCAGCCCACCACACAGGTTGCCGCACAGACGTACAGCAGACGCCGCACCATGGGCCGCCGCCGTCAGAGCGAGCGCAGGAAGTTCAGCAGCGCCTGCTGGTCGCTCGTGCTCAGCAGGTTGAAGTTGTGGATCACGGAGTTCGCTTCCGACCCGGTGCTGGCGTGCGCCTGGATCGCGTCCTTCAAGTCGTTGGTGCGGCCGTCGTGCAGGAAGAAGATGCGCTGTCCCACGCCCCAGAGCGGCGCCGAGCGGAATTCACTCCCGTTCGCGTTGCCCTGCGTCACTCCGTCGGCCAGCCCATTTCCCATCGCGTGCACGGCAAAGTCGCTGTACGGGTGGAACGTCACATTGCTTTGCCCGGTCATGGCGGATTTTCCGGTGGTCAGGCTCACGGCGTGGCAGTTCTGGCATCCGATATTGGAAAAGACCTGCTGACCACGCGTCGTCGTCGCGGTGGTAGCCGCCGGGGACGTCGACGAGGTGCCGGCCGCCGTGCCGAGAACGCTCGTGTTGGTGGCGCTAGCCACTTGCGTTGTCGCCGCCGCGGGCGCCTGGGCGGTCGCCGGTGTGGCGGAAGCCGGCGTCGGCGGGGCCAACATGCGCATGAACGCCGTAAAGTTCACGATGTCCGACGAGAAATCCGAGGCCGGACTCGCGCTGTTGGTCGTGTTCACGAGGCGGGTCGTGCTTTCGGGCAGGTTGTTGAACTGACAGTTCGGGTTGTCTTCCCGCTCGTTCGGGAAGGCCTCGTTGGTCACGCCCATCTCGACGTTGTAGGCCTCGCCGGAAAAGATGAGCAGGGACTTGTTCTGCGCCTTCCAGCCGAAGCGCGTGATCGTGCCGTCGTTGCCGGTGACATTGAAGTCCCCGGAAATACCCAGCGAGCGCTTCTGCGCGCCATTGGCGGCGAGCGAGGCGCGCAGACCGGAATCGGGAACGGCTTCGACGAGCCCAAGCCCGAACGTGGGCGTGGGTATGCGGAAGATGACATTGTTGGCCGCGACCGCCGCGGCGAAATTGGGCTGCTGGATGTTGCAGCCGGGCGCGTCGGCGCGGCCGGTGATCACGAACAGGGCGTGCACGCCGCCGTCCGGTGTTCCGTTGGGGTTGCGCACGAAACGCGCCTCGCGCACCGGGCCGTTCGCCTTGATGAACGACGGCACCACGTTCCTGGCGCCGTTGGCGGTTGCGACCTTCACCTGCGGGTTGACCGCCGGGCTGCTTCCGCCCGCCGCCGGGTGAAAATGGCACCCGGAGCAGCTGTCCAGATTGAACCGCGGCCCGAGCCCCGCCGCGACGTTTTCATCTTCCTGGAAGACGTCGGCCGCGGCGTTGAAGAAGTTCACCTCGTCCTGGCTTAGCCCGGGAAGCGGACCGCCGGCGCCGGGAGCGCCGCCCCTTACCCCGGGATCGGTCGCCCCCCGTGTTTGAGCTTGAGCCGGCGCCCATCCCGACCAGACGGCAACGCCCAGCATGGCGATCGTGCTCGCCAACAGAGTCCGTGTAGATGGTGGTTTTCGCATACGCACCCCCGTGTTGCACCTCGAGAGCCTAGAATGTCAGAAGACTTCCGACCGCGGACGAAATTAAGGCCCGACGTGTGCAGAAAAAGGGAATTAATGTGAATTGATAAAACAACAAATAGGTACCAGCAAAGATCAGTCGTCTGCGTTCGTCGTCGATTATGAAACATCCTCAGCCACATCGCTGAAAGGTAAAACGGACATCTCTGTCTTGAATGATTTGAATTGTGGTGGACCGTCGCTACTCGAACCAAGCACCGGCATAAAACACCAGCCAGCGCGCGGGACCCAGGACTGCTCTGAATGAAATCCTGGTGGCGGCATTGATTGCCCACGCGCGCCAGCATTATCGAAATGAGTGCCGCACTGGTGGCGAGACAGAAGCAAATAGGTATTGCGTCGAGCATAACCAAACACCGACCGCGGCGGCGAGTTTCACATCGCCAAACCTAAACCTTCTAGCGCTTTCACCTGGCTATAACTTAAACGTATTAACTCGAGCGCAAAGGCGGTGGCGGCGGGACGAAGCATTGCCACGCCGGTGGCGTGCCACCCGTGCGAATCGAGTGCCGCGGCCGCCATGATGCCGGCCGCAATGGCGCCCCAGGTGACGGTGTCGAGCAGCAGCTACGTTCTCGCATCGACATCGGCGCCAGCAAGCATCAGCACGCCGAGCGCCACCGACGCGCAAGATCAGCGCCGATACCATTGCAATTCCCGCGCTGCCGCCGGCGACAATCGCCAGGTTGGAACGGCCGCATTCCTCCAAAAAATCTTTTCGCCCTATCGACCAGCCGCTTTCGTTGGCCCGCCGTGAATATCTTGTCCACTTACGATCGATCGGGTGCTTTTCATCGACAGCAGCTTGTCGCGGAACTCCTGCGTGACCGCGCGCGCGTCGATGCTGTTTCGGATGAGTTGCGGCCTGATGAAAATGATGATCTCGGAGCGCGTCTTGCTGTTGTCCGTGGTGCTGAACAGGCCTCCCAGGATCTGAATGTTGCTCAGTCCAGGTATCCCGTCTCGTGAGCGCGTCGTGTTGTCACTGATCAGGCCGCCAAGCAGAACGGTCTGGCCGCTCATCGCCGCAACCGTCGAGTGGATTCGCCGTTGCGAGATGGTCGGGGTCAGCGTTTGTTGATTCCCGTTGTTGTTGGGAACGCTCGAAACCTCCTGATCGATCTCCAGCTGGATGCTGCCGTTGGCGTTGACGTGCGGCAGCACCTTGAGAATCACGCCGGTATTGAGAAGTTCGATCTGGTTGACGATTGGCGTATTCGAATTGGAGAGAATCGTCGCCGTTCCGGTACTGATCGGAACCTCGTCACCAACCTGCAAGAGCGCCGGCTGGTTGTCCATTGCAACGATCGACGGCGAGGAAAGAACCCTGACGTCGGTGACGCTCGACAGCGCGCTCAGGATCACTTTCGGCGACGCGTTCGAGCCCAGCAGCAAGTTGAAGCCTGGCGCCGCGGTTTTCAGCGCCGCCGCGCCGATCGCCTGCGCGGTGGTGCCGACGAACCCGGCGGCGACGTTGTTGTTGTTTGACAGAAAATACTGGACGCCATACTGCAACTTGTCGGTCAGCGTGACCTCGGCAATCGTGGCGTCGATCGCGACCCCCAGGCGCGGCCGATCAACGTCGCGCAACGCTCGTTCGACCACGCGGTACTGCTCCTGGGTGGAATAGACCAGGACCGCATTGTTGACCGTGTCCGGCGTGATGCGAACGTTCTCAAACACACCATGCGGCGCAGCGCCGCCGGAGATGGGCGGGGTGTTCTGCGGTCCGTTGGCGTCGGTATTCTTCTGGTTCGAAAAGGCCTCGAATGCCGCCGCGATGGGGGTCGCGCTTCTGGTCGAGCCTGTTGCGCCTGTTGCGCCTGTTGCGCCGGACTGACGCGCCGAATTGCTGCCCTGCGCATTCAGCGAATCGAGCCGCGTTTCCCTGGTGGTGCTTCCCGGCGCAATCTGATTCATCGGCGAGTCGGCGGCGCCCGCCTGCTGGCCGCCAAAAATATTGCCGAGCATCTTGGCGACGTCCGCGGCGTTGCCGTATCTCAGGCGATAGGTCCGCACCATGCTTCCGCTGGTATCGGATCGGTCGAGGCGCTGCACCCATCGCGTTGTTTGCTTGAGATAATCCGGATTCTTCGTCACCACCATCACGGCGTTCATCCGGGAAATCGGCTGGAACTGAATCACGCCGTTCCCCGGGCCGCCCTCGCGGGTTTCGAACACGCGCTCGAGTTCGCCAATCATCGATTCCGGCGAGGTCGACTTGAGCGGATAGACGCCGACCGATTGATTGCGCATCCACTCGACGTCGAACGTCGAGATGACGTCGATGGCCGCCTCGCGCTCGGACGCCGTACCCTGAACCAGCAGCAGATTTCTCGCCTGATCGGCCTTGATCGAGCCCGCGCGTGCGACCAGGTTTTCCGCCGCCTTGGCCGCCGACATTGCCGACACGTAGCGAAGCGGCACGACCGAAACCCCGAAGCCCGGTTCGCCCGCCCCCATGCTGATGGAGGTATGCGCCGCCGCTTCCGAGATCGGTACGATCTTGATGAACGAGCCGTCGTGGACGATCGCGGCATTCTGCATGCGCAGTGCGCTTTCAAACGCTGGCAGTACATTCTTGCGGGGAACCGGGCCGACCGATGCAAGCGTCACGCTGCCTTGCACACGCGGATCGATCTGGAAATTGAGATGAAGGATGTCGCCCAGAAGCGTCTTCGCCGCTGAGGCAATGTCGGTACCTTCGAAGTTCATCTCGACGCCATCGCCTCGCAGCGTCACCGGCTCCGCCGACGCGGTGCGCCGCCTCTCTTCGGCATCGCGATATGCCGGCGGTGGCGCACTATCCGGCTCGGTTCCAGGAAAGAGCATCGGGGCTTGCGCGCCGCCCGAATTACCAGCGCCATCGTCCATCGCCATCGGCGCGCGCGCGCTCAGGTCGGTATTGCTGATCGTCGAACCAACTGCATCTTGCTGCGAAAAACCTCCTGAAAAGTCTTTTTGCGTCATCTGAAAAGAGGAACAATGGGTCAATAATAGCGCCTGCAGCAAGACGATACCGACCCGTTGGTAGCTCATAGTGCCAGTCCCCCGCAGCACATAACTAAATCAGAAAGCTTTTAGTTCCGCGGCGTGCCTCTCCGCATTGCCCTCCGTCGACGAGTCGGCTTTACCCATACTGCATACGTTAACTAACATTTTTAAACAATGGGAGACGACAATGGATTTTGTGCGACGAGTGGGACGCATTCTGCGGCAACTGTAAGATGTTTGAGGGCAGAACCTTGTTCATCGCACCGCCGCATGGTCATCGATGTCGATGGGGTCGCTTTCCCTGTGAGGTTTCGGTATTCGGCGGCGCAGTTGTGTTCGAAGGCGACCCAACCGTATTGGGCAAGCGCGGCGCCTGCTGTACCAGGTTCTCCGGCGGCCCACCGGACGATTGCGCGGCCGCGTCGGTATTGAGCTGACTGTTGGCGCTGTTGCCTGTGAACATCGTGAATGTCGCAGAACGCTCATCGAGCGATAATACCAGCCGACGCGCTTCGATCTGGCCGACCTTCCACCCGGCGATGTCATCGCCGATCTGCACGCGCAGGATCTTCGCCTCGGGCGCGGTGCGGACAATGGCGCGCGCTTCTTCGCCGTCCATGACGACGGCGAGCAGCACGATGTTCGGAGGTGGGGACGGAGGCGGCGGCGGCGCAGGCTCGACAGCGATCTCCGGCGGCGGCGCCGGCGGATGGCGCGTCGGCGAAAACAGCGGGCGGTCACGCGTCGCCGAAAGCCGATCAAACGGCTGCGCTGCGAGCGGGCTCACAGGAGCGCCGGCGGACTGAACCTCGGCGCCGGGCTGCGGCTGCGGCGCCGCCTCGGCAGCCATCGCGGGCATCGCGATCGCCCACGCCAACACGGTGACGATGGTTGGTAATCGCGTCATGCGTTGTCGCGTCGCCAGACAGCGCGCAGCTCGAACATGACGCGCAACAGCGGGTCCTCCACCGCCCGTTGCAGGCCAGTGCCGGGAAGTTGAATTTTCAACGAATCCACGAACACATAGGGCGTGCCGCTCTCGAGCTGGTAGAGCATCGCCTGCAAGGCCGAGAGGTTCATGACGAGCGTCGCCTGGAGGCGGATCGAGTCGCGCCGCTCTTCATGTTTGATTGGCTCGAGGCCGGACGAGACGATGGTCGCGTGTTGAGCGTCCGCCATCTGCTGCAGGTGTGCCTGCAGCTGGGCGCCGGCAAGTCCCTGGGTCGCGGCGGTCAGAAATGCCGTCGCGGGCGCCACTGCACCGGATTTGGGGCGGGCCTCGTTGCGCGCTCTGACCCGCGCTTCGAGCTGCGACACGAGGGTGCTTCGCGCCTCGAACTCCTGCGCGGCGTCGAACCGCGCCTGCAGAGAAAACAAGACCACGCCCGCGCAAACGACGAGGAGCGCGCCGAGAGCGCCGAACGATATCAATGCCTCCCGGTCGGCCTTGATCATTGTTTTTCATCCGCGAGTCGGGATTGCGGCTCCACGACGCTCTCGATGTGAAACGTAAATTGCTCATTGTCCGAGCCGTGCGTTGTCGGCGCGAAGAACCGCACATCGGTGAAAGACCCGGAATGCTGGAGCGGGGCGATCAGCGAGGGCGCATCGCTGGTCAGTCCGGCGATGCGCAAGGTCGTGCCATGCAGATCGAGTTCCGTCAGATAGGCCGTATCGGGAAGCGCGCGCGACAGCGCCTCGAGCACGATCGCGGCGGACGGCGACATCTCCTTTTCGAACCACGCACGTTCGTTGGGGGGAAGCGAAGCGGCCGATTTGAGGGTCACCGGCCCCTGCATCTGGCGCCGGAGCGTTTCGATCCGGGCTGCGACGTCGTCGCTCTCCCCGCGAATGAATTGCGCGGAAATCGTCGCCCACACGCTGAGGCAGAGACTCGCCGCGACCACAGCCGCGATGCCGATGCCGACCTGGCGGCGCATGCGGTTCTGATCCTCCGACGAGACATCGACGAGGCGCGACCACAGCGCGACGGCCTTGACGCCGTCGGCACCACGCGACGGCACCACGATACGATCCACCGACAGGCCGATCGCCGCGAGACGCTCGCGTGCGGCGTCGATCACGGCGCGCGGGGTGATCAGGACGCGAACTGCGAGCGTCGCCGGATCCTCGGCGTCGGCATCGGCCGCGAAGCCGTAGACCGCCTGATCGGCGCGCCAGGGAGAGAGCCGCTCGATCTGATTGGCAACGATGCCGCCGGCGAACTCGCGGGCTTGAACCGGAATGGCGATCCGCCGAACAACCACGTCCTCGCCGGGAAGCTCCATGACGACGAAGCCCGCGCGCGCCAGCCGTGCAACCGCGCCCGGTATGCGTTTGCCGGCGCGGACGACCGCCACTGGACGCGGGTCCCGCCTGACCGGCTGTCCGGGCTCGGCCATCAGCTCGCCGTCAGCCGGCGCCTTGCGAATGACGAAACGGTCCTTCTCGCAGGTGACGATGAGCGGACGTCGGCTGCGCCACGCCTCGCGCTGCGCGAAATACGCGGTCACCAACACCTCGAGCCATCGTCGCCATAAAATGCCGAGATCCATGCAGCGTTGTTCCTCTACGGAGCCGCCGATGCGGCACGCGGGGTCCAGACGAGAACGCGATAGGGCTGTTGATCCTGGGGCACGAGCACGATGACGGCGCGCGCGGCGGCCGCATAACCGCCCGCCAACGTCGCCGCAAGGCGCACGGACGCCACCTGCTGGGGCAGCGTCGCGAGATGGCGCTGCCCCGCACCCAGGATCCTGCCGACCCGATCGGCGTCGTTCGGCGAAATGCGGCGCGCGGCGAGGAACGCCTGGAGCCGCGACTGGTCGACACCCGGCAGCGCAGCGATGACGCCCGGCGGCGCCGTCAGGGGATTCACGGTGTCCGCACCGAACACCGTCGCCAGCGGCCGCATCGCAGCCACCCATTCCGGCCTCATTCCCGGCACAGCGGCGAGCTGACCGACGTCGGCGAAAAAGGGATCGCTCGCCTTCTGCGCGGAACCGCTCGTCGCGGCGGAAGCATTGCCGCGAGCGCTCGCTGCCGGTTGATCGTCGCCACGGCTGCGCCACCTGACGATCGATCTCGCCACATTGTCGGCCTGCGCCTGCGGTGCGCCAAGCGAAAGCAGCAGCGAGGCCAGAAGTTCGACCGGCGCCTTGCCGATATCGATGCGCCCGCCCTCATCGTTGATTTGCACGCGAACCGTGCCGGTCGACAGCTCAAACGCCGCCGTGCGTTCGAGCAGCGGGCGGTCGGGCCATCCCATGGCGACGCCGGCGGCCGCTTCCAGTCCGGCGGTCAGCAGCGCGTCGACCTGCACCCGGTCTCGATTGATCGCGGCGATACCGGCGAAGCTTCGGAAGCTCACCGCCGTGGCCATGGCAAGCGCCGAGCACAGCGCGATCGTCCACAGCACCGTGACCAGCACCATCCCGCGTTGTCGATCGTCGCCGGTCATTCTGCGATCCCTCATGGCGCGGTCCGAGGCTTCACGGGGGGCAATGCTTGCGACAGGCAGTCCGGGCCCGCATCGGGACGTCCGCACGCCAGGGGCGCGTCGGCGCGTACGATGAAATCCGCTTCGCCGAGCGGATCGGCGCCGGTTGCGCGGTCGCGCAGGAAAAGTCGCACGAAACGCGGCAGCGTCGTCGCGTCGGTCCAGGTGCCGCTCCAGGCGAGCGCGCCGCCGGGCGCCAGCCGGCCAAAGGCGAAGGAGATGCTCACATTGCCCTCGAGGAGAACCACCGGATCCTGCGGCGACAGGCGTCCGACCGCCATGTCCGGTCCCGTCCACGCCGCGCGGCGACGCACCAGGCGCGTCATGTCGTCGGCGCGCTCGATCGTGAGGCTGATCACCTCGTCGGCCGACGATCCAAACCCGCGGTCTCTGGCGCCGACGAAAACGATCCGGGCGGGCTTTGTGCCGTCACCCGATTCGGTCTTGAACGCCACCGCCGGTCCCGCCTCCGTCATCCACACGACGAAGCGAGCCGAGCCGAAATCGGCGGCCAGGCGTTGCACGGCGTGAATGAGGCTGTCGGCCGCATCGACGCCGCGCGTTCCGCGATCGAAATTTCTCGCAACCAGGTGAATGAGCGTCACGGTCGCCAGGATGACGACCGAGGAAATCGCCAGCGCCGCCAAGACCTCGATCAAGGTGAAGCCGCCCTGGCTCGGGTGCACGCGCTCCTTCCGGGTTCTCATCGTCCGGCTTCCCCAAGCCGAATTGTCTCTGCCGTGATAATCTGGCCGTGCCCGGCCGCCACGCTCGCCGTCACGCGATATGCCTTCCATTGCCTGCCGGTCGTCGAGGACACCGCATCGATCGCCATCGGTGCGGTAACGATGCGCCAGCGCAGGCCGTTCAGCTCGCCGCCGCGGGTGGCGCCGGCCAATTGAGAACGATCGAACGGCGCGTCGAGGAGTGTGCGCAGAAGGATCTGCGCGGCGACGCGGTGCTCGGCGTTGTCCATGATTCGACGCGCGTGAAACAGATACGGGCCCAACGTCCCGACAAACGCCACGACCACCGCCATGGCCACCAGCGCTTCCACCAGCGTGAAGCCGGCCTGTCCGTCCGCCGGCTTACGGCGACTCGAGCGCGACGCCGCCGGTGTACCAGTTGACCCGAATTTCATATGCGATCCCCTCATGAGAGAGTTTCACCACGGTTCCGGAAGATGCCCCGTCCGGAAGAAATCGGACGACCATCTGCTGCCCGGACCCCTGCTCGTCCACCCCCAGAATGTCGACCGTCACATCGCGGGGAATCGCGACGCGATCGCCGCCATCCCCGACGAACGCGCGGGCCGTTCCGTCGACCGAGACTTCGCGCTCGCGCGCGGTCAGGATCGCGCGCAGGCGTTCGCGCCGAAATAGCGCGGCGGTCTGCAGCGCCGCCGCCTTGACCTGCGTGCGGCCTGACCCCGGCATCATGGTGACGGCGAGGCCGGCGATCAGGACGATGATGAGCAACACGGCCTGCATTTCGATCAGCGTAAATCCGGCGTTGCGCGCGGCACCCTGGGTTCGAACTGTCGGCGGCATCGCTCGTATCCCCTTCGCGGATGTCTCAGCCGAACGCCGGGACCTGCGGACGAAGCGATGCATCATGATGCCGCGAGATCCGTGATCGAGAGCAGCGCGCTCATGATCGACACGATCAGCGCGCCGATGACGGTACTGACAAGGACGATCGTGGCCGGCCCGACGGCGCCCATCAGCCGATCGAGGCCGACGCCGAGCTTGTGCTCGTAGAATTGCGCCGCATGCCGCGCGATGAGGGGCAAGTCGCCGGTCTCTTCGCCGACCCGCAGCATGCGTACGGCGAGCGGCGGCAGCAGGTCGACTTCAGCCAGCGCATCGGCAAAACGCCGGCCATTGCGCACCTGCTCGTGGACGCGTTGCGCCGCTTCGGCATATCGCGGCTCGGTGACGATATCGCGAAGAATCTTCAGCGCCGCCGGCAGTGCGACGCCGTTCTCGACCAGAAGACCAAGCGTCCCGACGAGGCGCGCGGCGCGGCGGTCGGACAGAAGACCGGCAACACCCGGCAGCGTCGCCAGCGCGGCGAGGATTGCCCCGCGCAGCCGCGGTTGCTTCAACACCAGCCACGTCCCGAGGACGAGAACGATGCCCGCGCCCAGAAGCAGGTCGACGTTGCCGCGCAGCCACGTGGAAGCCGTGACCACAAAGGCCGCGCCGCTGTTGAGCCGCCCGCCGAGATCCTTGAAGATGGGCTCGAACTGCGGCACCACATACATGAGAAAAAAGCCGAGAATGACGGTGGCCGTCCCGATCAGGAAGCACGGATAACGGACCGCCGAGCCGACCCGCTCGGCCAGCAACTGACGGCGTGTACGATCCTCGACAATGGCGCGCAGGACCGACTCGAGATCTCCCGACGCCTCTCCGGCCCGCACCATCGCGACGTAAGCCGGCTCCATGATCGACGGATGCCGTTCGAGGGCGTCGGCAAATCCCTCTCCTGCGGAGATCGACTCGCGCAGCGTCTTGACGAATCGCGCCAGGCCCTTGCCGGCATCGTTGCCCAAGGTCTGCAGCGCCGCCTCGAGCGTCAGTCGAGCGCTGAGCAACATCGCCAGTTGGCGCAGGAAGATCGTGACGTCGCGCGTTCGCGGCGTCCCGCCGGAAGACATGCCGCGCGGCGCCAATACGCCGGACGAGGCAAGCTCGGCCTCGATCGCAATTTGCCCCACATATTCGATGCGGCGGAGCACCTCCTGACGGGACGGCGCTTCGATTTCGCCGACGACGAATTCTCCCGCGGGAGTGACGGCCCGATAGCGGAACTGCGGCATCTGCCTCACCTACAGGCTGGCGGTCACGCGAAACACTTCGTCGATCGTGGTTATTCCTGCACGGCATTTCGCAATGCCGTCCTCGATCATCGTCGTCATCCCGTCGCGGCACGCGATCTGCTCGAGCGTGGTGGTGTCGGTCTTCGGACCGATGGCGTTCCGCACCGTCGGCGTGACCTCCATCACCTCGAACAGCCCCTGGCGTCCGTGAAAGCCACTGGAGGCGCACCACTCGCAGCCCTTGGGGTCGTAGACGGTATCGCCTGCCCTGAATCCCAACGACGCGTAGCGCTGGTCGCGCGCGACTTCGTCGGCCGAAAGGCGGCGAGATGTCTTGCAGTGCCCGCACAGAACGCGCACCAGACGCTGAGCGACGATGATGCGCACACTTGATGCGATGAGAAAGCTCTCGACTCCCATGTCGATGAGGCGGGGAATCGCGCCGGCGGCAGTATTGGTGTGCAACGTGGTCAACACCAGGTGACCCGTGAGCGCGGCGTGCACGCCGATATGCGCCGTCTCCCCGTCGCGCATCTCCCCGACCATGATCACATCCGGATCGTGCCGCAGGAACGCGCGAAGCGCATTTGCAAAAGTCAGGCCGATTGCCGGGTGAATCTGTGTCTGGTTGATGCCGGGAATGTGGTACTCGATCGGATCCTCGATCGTGAGAATTTTGCGTTTCGGCTCGTTGATCATGGCGAGCGACGCCGCGAGCGTCGTCGTCTTGCCCGAGCCGGTCGGTCCGGTGACGATGATCATGCCGAACGGCGCCTGCAGCGCGTCGCGCACGATTCCGCCGTCGCGCTCGGACAGCCCGATGTTGTCGAGCGCGACGACACCCGCTCCTTTGCGCAAAAGTCGAATGACGGCGCTTTCGCCATGCATCGTGGGCGTGGTGGCGATGCGCAGATCGATTTCCGCTCCGGCCACGACGATGCGGCTGCGTCCGTCCTGAGGAAGGCGTCGCTCGGTGATATTCAGGCCCGCCATGATCTTGAGGCGCGACAGCAGCGCTTTCGCCATGCTGATCGGCGGCGCCGGCACGGCTTTCAAGAGGCCGTCGACGCGCAGCCGGACTTGAAGCGTGTTGCCGAGCGGCTCGATGTGCAGGTCGGTCGCGCGCTGCTCGACCGCCAGCCTGAGCAGGTCGTCGAGCGCCCGCACCACGGGTGCGCCACGCGCAAGATCGCGCAGATCGTCGAGATCGTCCGGACCGGCCGCCACTTCTGCGGGCGCGGCCGCGACACTCGTCCCCTCGGCCTCCAGGATCGTCGCCAGCGCCGCCTCGATGTCGTCACCGGTCGCAACAACGATCGCCACGCGCTGCCGCAGCGCGACTTCCGCGGCGCGTATCGTTTCTTCATCCACCGGCCGCGCGATGGCCAGTGTCAGCGCTCCGGATGATTGTTCGTACGGAAAGAGATGCTCGTCCTTGAGAAAACGCGGCGACAACTGCGTCCCGACGAAGCGATGCGCCAAAAGGTCGTTTCGCTGCACGCGCTCGCAGCGGTAAAAGTCAGCGAGCTCGTCGGCAAACGCCGACGCCGTGAGCTTGGTCAGACCCACCCAATCCGTATCATTGTATACGAAGCCGCGTCGCGCGCCGCCGGGGTTTTGACCGTCGCGCAACACGCCCTTGCGCTCGAGATGAGCGATGAAATCGTTCTGCTGCATCTTCCCGTGCGCCCCGACACTGAAAACACTTGCAGTGTCGCCGAATTGCAGGGCCGATTTGCGCCGCTTTCAAGGCGACTGAGCTTTCGAGCGCGACGACATTGCCTTATTCGAATACTCGGTGCTTTGCGGTGTTGTAGTGCCTTGCTTGCCGTGAACTGTTGGATTCAAACCAAAGCGTTTGCGATGTGAATCGATCGGACGTCAATTAATCAGACGTCGATCAATCAAAAGCGAAACCACGTTGGCATCAGCAAATTCTTTCGAGCGATGCCGTCGTCGATCACATACCGTTCGATACCGGTTGCGCCGCTAATTCGAAGTTCGACAATTCGAAAGTCTAACCATTCGAAGTTCGACAATCCGAAAGTTTAAAAACCTGTGCACGACTCCGCACAATGTAAGGTGCGGCGCACATTACTTGTGGTTGAGCTGTGCACAAGCCGCTCGTTGCGGCGTGATTGCGTCAGCACAATACCGTTCGCTGAAATTTCGGAACACTGCACGACGACGATCGCGGCCGCGCGGCCGGATTCCGCGTCGGCTCGGCGCGCGCCGAGGACTACCCCAATCCAGCACGCACCATGCGGCCCATCGTTCCGTTCGCGCGGGCGGCGGCGTCGACGTGCTCGCCCGGCTCTATGCGCAGGAGCTCAAGGAGATGTACGGCCTCACGGTGGTGGTGGAGAACCGGCCCGGCGCGAACGGAACGCCGGATGACTTTGCCCATGACATCGACGCCGACGTGGCGCGCACCGCCGAGCTGCTGCGCAAGGCGAACTTCCAGCCGCTGCGAGGCCGCGCTCGTGCGAACTTCGGGTTATCGCGGCAGCAACCGGGCGAGCGCGCAATCGTGGTCGAGCAGATCCTCGCCGGAACCGTCGTCGTTGGTCGCGGGATCGACATGGCCGGCGAGCAGAACGAACCCGCGTGGTTCGACGCCGACCACGACCAGCGTCCAATCCCCCATGTTGGCGCGCGCACCCGCGATGCCGCGCGCAAGCGCCCGGAACGGATCGACGCCGCGCAGGTCGGCACCGCCG
>Ga0126384_10000796_pt1 | contig 18075 bp, 11 predicted proteins | sample PanSoiMetPlot_36_FD_92543 | JGI IMG/M metagenome (GOLD analysis project Ga0126384, IMG submission 92543) | Tropical forest soil microbial communities from Panama - MetaG Plot_36 | ecosystem: Environmental > Terrestrial > Soil > Tropical forest > Bulk soil | place: Panama | collected 2016-02-17 | reverse complement strand
ATGAAGGCGGTGGGGGACATCGGCCTCCTCAAGATGGACTTTCTGGGCCTGCAGAACCTGGACATCATCAGCACCTGCTTGACGCTCATCAAAGAACACCACGGGGTGGACATCGACCTGCTGGAACTGGGTTTCCACGACCCCAAGGCTTACGAGCTGATCTCCAACGCCGACACACATGGCGTGTTCCAGCTCGAGGGCTCTGGCATGCGGCGGATGCTGCAGGAGATGAGGCCTCAGTCCTTCGCCGACATCACCGCAGCCGTCGCTCTGTTCCGACCGGGGCCGATGCAGAACATCCCCGCCTACATCGCTCGCAGACAGGGACGCGAACCGATCGAGTACCTGCACCCACGCCTGGAGCCGATTCTCAAGGACACGCACGGCGTGATCATCTACCAGGAGCAGGTCATGATGGCCGCCCGGGAGCTCGCCGGGTTCACGCTGTCCGAGGCCGACATTCTGCGCTCGGCGATGGGTAAGAAAGACAAGGCCAAGATGGCGCTCCAGCGCGACAAGTTCATAGCCGGGTGCGTCTCCAACGCAATCACCCCTTCGCTCGCAGAGCAGCTCTTCGACGCAATCGCGAAGTTCGCGGAATACGGTTTCCCCAAGGCCCACGCCAGCGCGTATGCCATGATCAGCTACCAGACCGCGTATCTGAAGGCCAACTACCCGGTCGAGTACATGACCTCCTTGCTCACCCACATGGAGGGCAACGCGGACAAGGTGGCGGCGGCGATAGTGGACGCCAAAAAGCGCGGGCTGGAAGTCCTTCCCCCTGACATAAACGAGTCCCGCGTCGACTTCTCCATCGTGGAGGGTCGCATCCGCTTCGGCCTGGCGGCGATCAAGAACGTCGGCCGCGGTGCGGTCGAGCAAATCGTCGAGGAGCGCGACGCGCGGGGCGAGTTCAAGTCCCTGGATGACTTCTGCGAGCGCGTGGCGGGCGTCCAGGACGTCAATGCCCGCGCCCTCGACAGCCTCGTCCGCAGTGGTGCCTGCGACGCGTTCGGTGAGCGCAACCAGCTACTGGTGACCCTCGACAAGGCGCGGCTGCGCGCCGAGCAGGCGCGAAGGGATCGGGAGTCCGGCCAGATCTCGCTCTTCGGTCTGGTCGAGGACATAGATGACCAGAGGCTCGACTACGGCGTTCCAGCGGCGGCGCCGATGCCGCCCGAGCAGCGTCTGCGTCACGAAAAGGAGTTGCTCGGCCTGTACCTCTCCGACCATCCGCTGAACCGGATCGAGAAGGAGCTGGCCACCTACACCGACACCCAGGTGAGCGAGCTGAGCACCGACCTGGTCGGCCGTGAGGTCCGGATCGGCGGGCTGGTGCGCTCCTGGCGTCGAGTTGTAACCCGGAAGGGTCAGATCATGGCTTACGCGGAAGTCGAGGATCTGACCGGTGTGGTCGAGGTGACCTTCTTTCCCCGCGCCTACGACGACTTCCGCAGGGCGATGGAAGAGCCGGACGCGGTTGTGCTCATCCAGGGCAAGGTCGACACCGCCCGCGTCGGAGGTGCGATCCGCGCGGCCGCCCCCGCGACTGAAGAAGACGACTTTACGGCTGGAGAAGAGGAGCCCGAGGCCGTCACACTGATCGCCGAGACTCTCTGGGAATGGGCGCGCCGCGAAGAGTGCGACCCGCCAGAGCGCCAGCGGGTGGTGCACATCGACGTCCCTGAGTGTGGCCCCGAGGTCGTGGACGAGCTGATGACACTGCTGGCACGGCATTCCGGCGGCGACGACGTGCTCATACACTTTCGCGTCCAGGGGAAGCAGGTGACCGTTCAGGTCGGCGAGCGGTTCAGGGTGGCGGCAGGTCAGGCCCTCAAGGATGAACTGGACGCGCATTTTCAGCGGGAGGTGACGCGGCTGGAGACTGAAAGGCCTCGGGCGCCGACGAACAGCAATGGCTCACGGCAGGGACGCGATGGAAACGGGCGGGTCAACGGGCGCTGAGCCTCCTGCCGCGTCGGGCCGCTACATAGTGGTCAAGGCGCTCGAGGACGGCGTCATCATCATGGGGCTGACCCGCGGACGGGACACCCGCTCTCATCACTCCGAGCGGCTCGACACCGGGGAGGTGCTGGTCGCCCAGTTCACGGAACTGACTGCCGCCATCAAGGTGCGGGGCCGAGCTGAGATCCTGACCGAGGTTGGCAAGCTGTTCAGCGGCGCATAGCCCCACCCCGACCACGTCCTTACCTCAAGGCGGGGAGAGAACGGGCGGGAGCGCCGGCGCTGACACTTCCATTACAACGCCTTCAGTGCGATCGGTCCGGTAACCCGCCTGCGTACGGTAGTGTGTTGTTTCAGCTGGTTTCGACCGGCGTTGCCTCTGGTAGAGCATGATTTCGAGCCCCGCCCAGACTCCTCGACGCCACTTCGCTGGATGGGGGATTCGATTGGGCGCCGTGGCGGCCCTGGTCGGCCTCCTGTTGGGCGTGGCTGCCCGGCCAGTTCTGGCTACCGATGCCAAGCTGACGATGACCGTCAGCCAGCGCTGGCAGCTGGCGGCCACTCAAGGGTTGTGGACCCCCTACGTGGTCACCGTGCACGAAGAGGGCGGCGCCGGCTTCACCGGCGATGTGTACCTCGTCCCGAACAACAGCCGGACCCCGCCAAACGCTTTCCCCAGCTATCGCGCTCCGATCACGCTTGCAAAGGGAGGCCAGCGCACCACAACGTTCTATGTGATCGACGGGCCCGACGGCTACAACGCCGAGCTCAGGGATCCCTCAGGGCGGGTCGTGGCACGGGCGCAACCGACCGGGTCCCCCGGGTCTCGCACAGCTTTCGGCATCCTCAGCGACCTCCCGCAGGCGGAGCAGAAGATCAGCGCGCCCCTGCGGGCGCTTAGCCAGCTCGACACGGCGCTCGTACGGTTCAGCTCGCCGCAGGACTTCCCGAACAGTGCCGCCTACCTCAGTGGCCTCAGCGGCCTGATCATCGATCAGTTCGACAGTGGAGCCCTCAGCCAGACTCAAGTGCAGGCGCTGAAGGACTTTGTCGGCCTGGGCGGGTCGCTGATCGTCGCCGGCGGGTCCTTCTGGCGCCAGACGCTCCACCCGCTGCCTCCTGAGCTGCTGCCGATGCCCCCCACCTCTACCAGCACCGCCTCGCTGGCGCCGCTGGCCGAGCTTGGCGCAAAAACCACCGAAGCCACGGCGCAGGTGGCGGGGGGCGGCACCTCGGGCGCGGTTGTGTTGAGGGCGCCAGACGGCCAGCCTCTGGTGGTCGAGGGCACCTACGGCGCCGGTCGCGTAGTCGAGCTGACCTTCGATCCTTTCGCACAGCCCTTCGATACGCAGGTCGACCTGGCCGGTCTGGTCTGGGGCCAGGCTATAAGCCGCGCGCTGAGCAACGTGCAGGGCGGAGCATCGCCGCCGCCCTCCAGGGGCTTTGGAAGCGCCTACAACCCCAGCAGCAACCTGGCCGCCGGCCCAGGGAGCTGGGCGCCAGGCTTCGGCGGGAGCAGAGACCAGATCAGCAACATCCTCCAGGACACACCGGCTGCAACCGCGCCGCCGGTTGGGCTGCTCGGAGGGCTGCTTGTCGCCTACGTCCTCCTTGTGGGCTTCCTCAACTACCTCTTCGTGAAGACGCTGGGCCGGCGCGTATTGATGTGGGTCAGTATCCCGGCCATAGCCCTGGTGTTCACTGCGGGCTCCTACGCGGTTGGCTTTGGAAGCCGTGGCTCGGACTTTCTCATCACCGAGGTGCAGGTCCAGCGTCTGGGGCCTGAAGGGGCAGTAGAGTCGTACAGCTTCGACGGCGTCTATCCGCCCAGGAAGGGAGACGTGAGCGTGACACTGCAGGGAGGCACACTCGTCTCCACTGCGGTCGCGCAAGGCACGCTTGGCGATACCCGGGGTGGCGCGGTCATCACCGCCGGCGCCAAGCCACAGGCGCTGCTGGGCGGTGTCGCTGTGTGGACCATGCGTCCGGTTCAGACCCTCCTGGTCACGCACCCATACCAATATGAGCCGAAGCAGTCGATGCCAATCGACGTGCAGGTACGACTATCGAAGGGTCACCTGGTCGGCCGGGTCGTCAACCTGACCTCGCACCCCGTAAACGACCTGGAGCTTGTCAGCGCCGCGGGTACGCAGGGAACGCTGGCTCGCACGCTTGCGCCCGGCGCCACCGCCACGGTGGACGTTGACATCAACTCAGGCACCGGCTCGACAGGGCCTGGGCAGACTGGCGGAGGAGCCCGACCGACGCCTGTCCCCGGCGTCTCAGCCAACTCGCGCGATGCCATGATCCGCCTGGCGCAGACCCAGGCCCTGAGCGGGCGGGCTGGCGAGTTCGCGGTGATCGGCTTCACACGCGCCGTCGACTCGATCCGCGTCGACGGAGCGCCACCGAGTCGAACCTCGGTGGCGGCGCTGGTCGAGCCTGTGCGGCTGCAGTCAGCCGACTCGCTCAATGGAGTTGCCCCTCACCCCAGGTTGGTGTCCAACTACATCGGTGACGCGAGCGACCACGTCAACGTCTATGACTTCGACCTGCCACTGGGTGTGACCACTCAGATAGGCCTCAACTATCAGTTGCCGGATGTATCCCAGCCTGCGGTCAGGTCTGTCGAGGTCTACGACTGGAACAGGCACAGCTGGCGCGCCCTCGCCAAGCAGACGATCCCAACCAGGGTCGCCGGGCCTGTGCCGCTGAACGCCGGCGAGCTCGCCGGAGGTGTGGTTCGCGTGCGCGTGCACGAGGCCCAGACCTATGGCGCAAGCCTGGCGTTGAGTGACGGACAGACCGGACAGTGATCGAAGTCGAGGGCCTCCACAAGCGCTTCGGGACCCAGGTGGCGCTCCAGGCCGTGAACTTCGCCATCCCGGCCGGCGAGATATTCGGATTCATCGGTCCCAACGGCGCTGGGAAGACGACCACGATTCGCATCCTGGCCACGCTGGCTCTCCCCGACGCCGGCACCGCCACCATCGGCGGGATCCCGGTCGCGCAGGACCCACACGCGGTGCGCGAGCTGATCGGCTACATGCCCGACTTCTTCGGTGTCTACGACCGGCTCACTTCGTTGGAATATCTCGAGTTCTACGCCGCCTGCCATGGGGTGCCGCGCCGCCGCCGGCGAGCGGTCGCTCACGAGCTGCTCGAGCTTGTCGACCTGACAGACCGCGCCGACGATCAGGTCGACACGCTCAGCCGGGGCATGAAGCAGCGGCTCTGCCTGGGCAGAGCGCTTGTCCACGACCCTCGGGTCCTGCTCCTGGATGAGCCCGCATCCGGTCTCGACCCTCGGGCCCGGATCGAGATGCGTGAGTTGATTCGGGAGCTGAGACGTATGGGGAAGACCATCCTGGTCTCGAGCCACATCCTGCCCGAGCTCGAGGAGCTGTGCACCTGGGTCGGGTTCATTGATGCGGGCCGCATGGTGGCCTCGGGGCCGATGAGCGACGTACGCAACCAGGTGTTGGCCGGGCGCAGGCTAAGGGTCGAGGTTGTGGATCCTGACGAGGTCAAACTGCTTGCAGCTCGGGACCAGATCGACGGGCGTCCCGGCGTGATCAGCGTCCATCTGGTCGAAGATGGCCTGGAGGTGGCGGTCGAAGACGGCTTCAAGGACCAGGACCTCCTGATCGAGCTGGTGCGTGCCGGCGTGGCGGTCCGGTCGTTCGCCCCCGTTACCGGCGATCTCTCGGAGGCATTCATGCGACTGACCGGCCGGCCGGCGGAATCGGTTACGTGACATATATAGAGCGCCTGGTGCGCCTGTTCGACAACCCGCTGATCGTGAAGGACGGGGTCTCGCGCATGCGCTCCTGGCGAGCGCCGCTGGTTCTGACCCTGTACCTGGGAGTGCTGGGGCTCTTCGGGTACTCGGTCTTCGTAGCCCTCATCGTGATCTCGTCAAGCGACCGGAGTGGCGCGGCCCAGATCGGAGGCATCGTCTTCGAGACGATGGCTTTCATGCAGCTGTCACTGGTCGCCCTGTTCGCACCGGCCCTTGCAGCGGGGGCTATCAGCGGCGAGAGGGAGAGGCAGACCTTCGACGTGCTGCTGGTGAGCCGGCTGAGTGCGCTGAGCATCGTATGGGGCAAGCTCGTCGCGTCAGTCGCTTTCATGTTGCTGCTCATCCTGGCGGCGCTCCCTCTGTTTGCGGCCGTCTTTCTGTTCGGGGGCATCGACTTCGAGCAGTTTGTGATCACCCAGCTCCTGACGGTGACGACGGCGATAAGCATTGCTGCCGTGTCGCTGTTCTTGAGCGCCACATTCGGGCGGACGCTGTCTTCGACGGTTGCTGCGTACGGTGCCGCCTTTGCAGGCATGGTCGGGACTCTCATAGTGGGCGGGCTCCTTTCCGTGGGGCTGCTCGGCCGCGCGGCCGGTCAGACGGTGAGCGTGAGCGCCAACGTCCACCCCCTGGAGTTTGCGAACCCCTTCTATTCGATGTGGATCGTGCTCAACAGTCCCAATGGGGCGCCGATGCCCCTGGGCCGGCTCATGCAGATGCTGGCATTCATGCCCGGTTCACCGAGTAGCCTGGGTCCAATGATCGAACCGTGGGTGACCACGATCCTGGTCCAGGCGGTGCTCGTAGCGCTGAGCATCACAGGCGCCGTGCAGCTGGTCCAGCATCGCCGGGCGTATGTGCCCACTCGGCCCCTCGAGCCCATCCCGTTGGTAGAGCGCGTTGACGCCGGGAGCGAAGCATGATTCAGGTTCGAGCGTTGCTCAGTCGGGCCCGGTGGCGATTGCTGCGGGACCAGGCGGTGGTCTGGGTGGCGGGCGGCGCGGCCACTGCGGCGATGCTGGCGCTGGTGGTCGAGGTCATCTACCGACGCTGGCCGCTGGACCCGGGCTGGCCGGCCTTGATCGCCTCAGCGGTGGCTGGCGCGAGCCTGGCGGTGGTCGGCTGGGCACTGTCCCGGCCGTCGTGGAGTGAAGTCGCCCGGGCCGTGGATGCGAGGCTCGGCGGGCATGAGCGGCTGACCACGGCGCTCGAGTTCGCCACCGAAGGCGGTGGGCTCTACGGCCGCCAGCGGGACGACGCCGCCGCATTCGCGATCACAGCTGACCTTGATCGCATGGGGCCATTGAAGCTGCCAGTCAGGATGCTGGCACTCGCCGCGGCCGCGGGTGCGGTTGCGCTGGCGCTCGCTTTGCTGCCCAATCCCGCCCTGCTGGCGCTGCGCGAACAGCGCGCAGGCGCAGCGGCTCAGGCCAGGGCGGCCGATCAGATCGAGGCGATCGCTCGTCAGGTAGCCGGGCAGGGGAAACCAGGAGAAGACGCGGCGAAACGTCAGGCGCTGGCGCGCGAACTGCGGCAGGCGGCCGCCGCCGCCCGTAAGGCGCCCGACCCGCAGTCTGCCGTTGCCAGCCTTAGCCAGGCGCAGGAGAGGCTCGGCCAGCTGAAGGACCCCAACCAGGGGGCGAAGCAGGATGCCGCAGGCGCTGCGGGTAAGCAGCTGGCACAGAATGCGGACGCGGCCAAGGCAGGCAGCGCGCTGGCCAGCCAGAACCTCAGCGCTGCGTCGAGCGAGCTCAACAAACTGGCCCAGAACCTGCCCAACCTGAGTCAGCAGCAGCAACGGCAGCTGGCACAGGCGCTCTCGCAGGCGGCGGACGCCGCGTCGGGGGACCCGAAGCTCCAGACGTCTTTGCGCAGTGCGGCGGAAGCTCTGCAGCGAGGAGATACGGCCGCAGCGCAGCAGGCGCTTCAGAGTGCGGCTCAGGAGGCAGAGGCGGTCGGCGGTGAGGACCAGTTCCAGGGAGACGTCAACTCGGCGATCAATTCGCTGCAGCAGGCCAAGCAGCCGCTGGAAAACCAGGCTGCGGCCGGTTCAGGGCAGGGACAGCAGTCGCAGGGCCAGCGCCCGGGACAAGGCCAGAGCCAGGGTCCTGGCCAGGGCCAGGGTCCGGGACAAGGCCCGGGCCAGGGCCAGGGACAAGGACAGGGACCGGGTCAAGGTCAGGGACAGGGCCAGCCAGGCCAGGGTTCGGGGGGCAACGGTGGAGGCACGGCTACGGGCAAGCCCGCGGGCGGCACGGAGAAGGTCTACATCCCCAGCCAGGCGCAGGACACGGGAAGCGGCCAGAATCAGGGCAGTCAGCCAGGCGTGCAGAATGACCTGGTGCCGTACGAACAGGTTCTTGCCCAGTATCAAAGCAGCGCGCTGAGCCAGGTCGACCGCGCCGACATCCCGGAGCAGGAGAGGCAGCTGGTGCAGCAGTACTTCAGCGATCTGTCGAAATGAGGGCGGCCGAGATCCAGCCGGCCATGGAGCCGGAGCGCTTCCAGGAGCTGGCGCTTGCCATCGAAAGCGAGCTGGCAAAGCTGATCGTCGGCCAGCGCGAACTGGTCCGTTCCGTCCTCATTGCCTTGATCGCCGGCGGCCACGTCTTGCTCGAGGGCCAGCCCGGTCTCGGCAAGACCGTCCTGGTACGCTCTCTTGGCCGCGCGCTCGACCTCGGATTCGCCCGCGTCCAGTTCACGCCGGACCTGATGCCGGCGGACGTGACCGGCACCAACATCGTGAGCGAGGATGACAGCGGCCGCCGCCGCTTCGAATTCCAGGCTGGGCCGCTGTTCACAAACCTGCTGCTGGCTGATGAGATCAACCGCGCTACCCCGAAGACCCAGAGCTCGCTCCTAGAGGCCATGCAGGAGCGGCAGGTGACCGTCGGTGATCGCACCCGCCCGCTGCCCAACCCATTTTTTGTGCTGGCCACGCAGAACCCGATCGAGCTCGAGGGCACCTACCCGTTGCCAGAAGCCCAGCTGGACCGCTTTTTCTTCAAGCTGCTTGTGCCATACCCCGACGCAGGCGACCTGGCCGAGATCGCGCGCCGTACGACCGGTGTGACCGAAGCGGAGTTGCACCCAGTGGCCAGCGGCGAGGACCTGGCGGCCATGTCGGTCATGGCGCGCGAGGTGCCGGTCGCTGAGCCGGTCATGGATCGGGCTGTGAGCATTGTGCTAGGTACTCACCCGGACCGTCCGGAGGCGCCAGACGAGGTCCGCCGATATGTTCGGTGGGGTGCCAGCCCTCGAGCTCTGCAGACGCTGGTCCTGGCGGGGCGCATCCGGGCGCTGCTCGAAGGCCGGTACAACCTGGCTCTCGAGGACCTGGAGGCGGTCGCGCCGCCGGCGCTGCGCCACCGGATCTTCCTGAATTTCGAGGCGGACGCCGCGGGCGTCGACACCGAACGGGTCGTGGCGGCAGTCCTCGAACTGCATCGCAGAGCGGGCCGCTGAGGCGTGGCGAGCTGCAACGGCTTCCGGCTCCGCTCCGTGTTGGCCGGGTCCCGGTTTCCCGGGCTGGATGGCTTCCTTCAGCGCCTTCCCGAGCGGCGTCTGCAACGAGTGGGTCCGGGGGAGGAAACCTGGCTCCATCTGCAGAATGCTCACGGCGGGTGAGCTGACGCTGCTTGGACGGCTGGACCTAGCCTACCGGCGGCCTCAAAGCGGTCTCTACGCCGGCGAGCGCCGTTCGCCGCGCTCGGCTCGCTCGCCAGAGTTCTCAGACTTCCGGCCGTACGTTGCCGGCGACGATTTCCGCCAGATCGACTGGCCGGCCTACGCCCGCCTCGAGAAGCTGATGCTCCGCCTGTACGTCGCCGAGGAGGAAGCGTGCCTGAACGTCGTCCTCGACACCAGCGGCTCAATGGTCATGGGCGAACCCTCCAAGTGGCAAACGGCAAGGCGTCTGGCCGCGGCGTTGAGCTTTATGGGGCTTGCGGCGCTCGATCGTGTTCAGGTGGGGGCGCTGGGCGGTGCTCGTCTACCTCCGATGCGTGGACGTGACGGGGTATCGCGGATCTGGACCTTCCTGGAGGGCCTCGAGCCCGCAGGCGAGGCGGGTCCCGCTGAGCTGCGGCTGCTCCTGTGGGCGCGCCCTGGCATCACGGTGGTCATCTCGGACTTCCTCGTCGAGGAGGATGGCAACTGGGCACCTCCTATTGCCGGCCTGGCCGCTCGGCGGCAGGAGCCGGTCCTCTGGCAGGTCCTTGCACCCGAGGAGGAACACCCGTCGATTGCGGGGGACCTCAAGCTGGTAGACGTCGAGACCGAGCGCACTCGCGAGCTCACGATCACCCCCGGGCTGGTCGCCGACTATCAGCGGGCGCTGACGGCTCACAGGGCGGAACTGGCCAGGGCGGCCCAGTCGGCCGGCGGCAGGTTCCTCAACTCGAGCAGCGCCGACGACCTTGAGGCCATGATGCTGGCCGGGCTGCGGGCAGGCCTGGTGAGGCGGGCCTGATGCAGTTTCTACTGCCAGGGGCGGGGCTGGCGCTGCTGACGGTGCCGGCGATCGTCCTCCTCTACTTTCTGAAGGTCCGCCGGCCTGAGGTCAGGGTCTCCACACTCATGTTCTGGCGCCGCTTCGTGGCAGACCGTCAGGCCAACGCGCCCTGGCAGCGGCTGCGGCTCAGCCTGCTGCTCCTTCTCCAGCTCCTGGGTGCGTTCGTGCTCGGAGTTGGCTTGATGCGACCGGGGGTCGTCGGAGCTGCCGGGATCGACGCCACGACCGTGGTCATGATCGACGCCTCACCCAGCATGGCCGCCACCGACGTCAGCCCCAGCCGGTTCGGTGCTGCTGTAGAGAAAGCGCGCTCCCTGGCTGGCCAGCTGCAGCCGGGCCAGGAGATGGCCCTGATCCTGCTCGGTGACCACGCCCAGCTGCTGGCCGCGCCGACCGGTGACTCATCGCTGCTGCGCTCGGCGCTGGATCGAGCACGTCTGTCCGGCACTGCGGGCGACTTCGCCGAGGGCATTTCCCTGGCCAACTCCATACTCTCCGGGCGTCCAGGCGGTTCGATCATTCTGTTCAGCGACGGCCACAGCCGGCCGCCGAGCAGCCCCGCGCGTGTCGTGGCTCCGCTGACGTACCAGTCGATCGGCAGCACCGGCGAAAACGTGGCGATCGAGACGATGACGCGATCGTCGTCGGGCTCCGTGTTCCTGCGCGTCACCAACTATGGCCGGACCACCCGTGACCTCAAGATCGAGTGGCGGGCAGACGGGCGGCTCGCGGATGTCGTGCCCATAAAGATCGATGGCAACACGACCAGCGATCTCACCTGGTCACGACTGCCCGCTACGACTCAAGTGCTGGAGGCCAAGCTCACGCCCGGTGACGCCTTCGCGCTGGACGATACAGCCTGGCTGGTCATCGCCGAGCCGCCCCATCACAGCGTGGTGCTGGTCACGGCCGAGAACGGGTTCATGCAAAAGGCGCTGAAGCTCCGGCCTGGCCTCGATCTGACTACGGTCAAGCCTGCCGACTACAAGCCAGGGCGGTACGACCTGGTCATATTCGATGGCTTCGTGCCCGCGGGCAAGCTGCCCGAGCCGGCTCTGCTGATCAACCCGCCCCCGGGCGACGGGCCCGTTCCACTGGGCGCCGCCGTCGACCCGGGCTCGGTCCTGCCGGGCGACGTACGCGACCCGCTCCTGAGCCACGTGAGCTTGAAGGAGGTCCACATTCAGAGCGCGGCCACCGTCAAGCCGCCGACGGGATGGAGGACGGTCATCTCGGCGGCGGCCGGCCCCCTGCTTCTAGTCAAAGAGGGTGAGCCCCGCGACGCGCTGCTGACCTTCGACCTGCACCACTCGGACCTTCCGCTGCAGGCGGCCTTCCCTATTCTGGTCCAGAACCTGCTCGACTATCTCCTGCCGGGCGGCTTCGAAAATCAGGTGTTCGCGCCTGGCCAGCCGGTCACTCTGATTGCGGAGCCGGACGCGAGGTGGGCAGACGTGACCGGCCCCGACGGGCATACCACCCGGCTGGCACCGGCTCCGTATCCTCCATTTACCGCGACTGCACGGCCGGGGGTGTACACGGTCCGCCAGCAGCTTTCGTCGGGGGAGCGCCTGAGCCGCTTCGTCGTGCAGCTTCAAAACCCCTCGATCTCGCGTATTGCGCCAGGTGCGGGGCCGTTCGTGCAGCCACTGGACAGGCCGGCTGGGCCCCTGCCCAGGGGGACGCTCGAGATCTGGCCATATCTCGTCGCCGCTGCGATCGTGGTGCTGGTTCTCGAGTGGCTCGTCTACCTGACCCACCCCACGAGATCCTTGATCCCGCGGCGATCCCGGGTCACGCAGCCCAGGCAGGGAACGATCCCGCAGAGAGCCGGTGAGGTACGGCGATGATCGGGTTCACGTTCACGCATCCCGAATTCCTGGGGTTGCTTCTGCTGCTGCCTGTCGTCATCTGGGCCTGGCGTCGGTGGCCGCCCCCACTGTCATCCACGCGCGGCTGGGTGGTGCTCGTTTCACGGATCCTGCTTATCACGCTCCTGGCTTTCGCACTCTCAGGCGTCAGGCTGACGACCCAGCCAAACAAGCGAGCGCTGGTTGCGGTTGTCGACCTGTCGGCCAGCGTCAAAGCCCACGGGAATCTGGACGCTGAGGCGTCGATAGTGCGATCCCTCCAGTCCGCCAAGGGCCCCGACGACCTGTTTGGCGTGGTCACGTTCGGCCACGACGCCGCGGTGGAACTGCCCCTCACGCGCGACCCCTCTTTCGAGAACTTCCAGACCCAGCCCGACCCATCGTACTCCGACCTCGCGGGGGCGGTGCGGCTGGCGGCCGGGTTGCTGCCCGACGGTTATGCGCGGCAGCTCGTTCTGATTTCGGATGGCCGCCAGAACCTGGGCGACGCCGCGAGCGCCGTTGCTGCCCTCAGGGCCGAAGGGGTGAGGGTGGACGTCGTGCCGGTGGGGGAGGCACCCAAAGCGGAGGCTTTAGTCCGGGGTGTAGACCTGCCGTCGGAGCTCCGGGAGGGCCAGACTGCCACGGCCACCGTCCGGCTCGAATCGACGGGCCAGGCCACCGGACGGCTGACGTTGATACTCGACAGCCATGAACTGGCGAGCCGAAGCGTGGTCCTGCCCGCGGGCAGCTCGTCGCAGACGTTCGAGCTGCCCAAGCTGGACCTCGGCCTGCACACCGTCCGTGCAGAGCTGACCGTCCAACCCGACACCTATACCGAGAACAATGTCGGCGAGGCCAGCGTGCGCGTGTTCGGCCGGCCACTGGTGCTGGTGCTGGAGGGCAAGGCAGGGGAGGGAGCCAACGAGGCGAGCGCGCTGGAGGCGGCGGGGATGACGGTCGAGCGCCGGCCGGCCGCAGGTGGACCGACCGACACTTCCACCCTGGGGCGTTACGACGCGACCGTGGTCGTCGACGCGCCGACGGACAGCTTTCCGCGAGACTCCCTGGCCGCGATCGCAGCCTCGGTCCACGACCTGGGCAAGGGCCTCGTGACGGTCGGTGGCACGACTTCGTATGGCCCCGGCGGCTGGCAGGGCACCCCGCTGGAGGACGCCCTCCCTGTGCGAATGGACATCCCTCAGCGTAAGGACAAGCCCAAGGTCGCCGTGGTGCTCGTGATGGAGACCATGGAGGACCCGCGTGCTGACCAGGTCGTCCTTGGGGCGGCCGAGGGCGTGATAGACAAGCTCTCACCGGACGACCTGGTGGCGGTGACCGACGGCACCGCCGGCCCCGGCTTCTTGGTCGACATGACCCCGGCCAGCAACAAGCGGGCAATCGACGCCAAGCTGGAGTCGGCCGCGCTCTCAGACCCGACGAGCTACCTCCCTTATATGCAGCGCGGCTTCGACGCGCTGATGAAGACGGATGCGCCAGTCAAGCACATCGTCGTGCTCGGCGATGGTGACGCTGACTCAACCCCGCCACCGCAGATGCAGGCATTCCTGCAGGATGCGCTGGGCAAGGGTGTGACGACATCGTCGATCGCGGTCGACGTCCATGGTGTACCTGGGTACATGTCCTTCATGCAGGACATCGCCCGCTGGGGCGGGGGCCGCTTTTACCAGTCCAACAATGCATCTCAGGTACCCGACCTGTTCCTCAAAGAGAGCACGACTGCACTCCGGCCATGGTTTGAGACAACGCCCTTCTTCCCCAAGATCGCGGCGGCGGGCGATCTCCTGCAGGGAGTGCCAACGGACAGCTTCCCGCAGCTCGGCGGTTACGTGGTCACGACGCCCAAGCCTTCGGCTGAGCAGTACCTGATCAGCCCCAAACAGGACCCGGTGCTGGCTGCCTGGAGCTACGGCCTTGGCCGGTCGGTGGCATGGACGAGCGACTCGACCGGCGCCTGGACAGCGGGTTTCCTTCGTTCGACTGTGTCGGGGGCTCTGCTCGCACGCATGGTGGCCTGGACGCTGCCAGGCTCAGCTCAACAGCTACAGATCGAAGCCCAGCCCAGTGGCGATGGGCTGCAGGTGGACGTGACCGGCCCCCAGACAGCGGGTGCGACCGTGTCTGTTGGAGTGGTGCGACCTGACTTGCGAAGCTCCAGCCAGGACCTGGTGGCTGTGGGCCCAGGCCGGTGGCAAGGACGCATCGGTGGCACCACGGTGGGCACGTATCTCCTGCACGGGGCGCTGAAAACCAACGGGCAGGTGAAGGCCCAGGCGGATCGGGCTGTGTCGGTGCCCTACTCACCGGAGTACCTCCAGCAGGGACGCGACGACGGACTGCTGCGCGAGGTGGCGCGGGACGGCTCCGGATTGGTGCTCGCCAGGGCGGCCCTGGCCTGGGGGCAGAAACCACTCCCTGTGCCCATCAGCTCGGAAATCTTCTGGCCTCTGCTTCTGCTGGCGGCCTTGCTGTGGCCGCTTGACGTCGCCGCGCGGCGAGTCACCCTGAGCCCGCGGCAGCTGGTCACCAACGCGATCCTGCTGGCTACAGAGCGGCGGATGCGAGATCTGGAGGTGGCGGTACCGGAGGAGCTGGCGCGGCTGCGGGAGCGGGTCGCCAGCACGCGGCGTAGGCAGCCTGCGCCGCCGCGGCCCGTGGTTGGGACGGAGGCGGGGCCGGCCGGCGGTGATGACCGTCATGAGGGAGCGGCAGCGTCCCCGGTTGGCGCATCTGCGGGGGCCGAGCGCGTTCGCGAGCGGCAAAAGGAGGAGGAGGCCCTTTCGGCCCGCCTGCTGGAGGCGAGGCGGAAGCGACGCGGCCAGGGCAGCTGACCCGGTCACGGCCCCTCTCCCCCGCGTAGTCGGGGGAGTACCCGGCGAAGCCGGGGGAGGGGGGTAAGAAACCCACTAGCCCTGGGCTAGCTGCCCACCCACCTTCGTCTGAAAACCCCTACCCGCCTTGAGCCGCTCTGATGCTGTCGAGCGGCAGCGGGTCAGCGGGTCGCCGGCAGGAGCCGGACGCTCCCCGGCTTCACCATGACCCACACATCCTCATCGCCACGGACGGCAGAGTCGACGGGGGTGGTGACCTTCACTTGCTGGTTGCCGATGTTGATCGTGAGCAGCAAGTGAGATCCCAGCGGTTCCACCACGCGAACCCGGCCCGGCAGCGCACCTGACGATCGGGTGTGCGAGACTCCAAAATTTTCCGCTCGGATACCGACCAGCACACGGTCGCCCGGGCGCAAGCCATCGCGCTCATCCAGGGCGAGCGTATTACCCTCCACGGCGACCCCATCGGCCGACACCTCGCCCTCCAGGAGGTTCATAGGCGGGCTCCCTATGAACCCGGCGACGAACGGGTCGCGTGGCCGGTCATAGACAGCCATCGGGCCGTCGACCTGCAGTATTTCCCCCGCTCGCATCACCGCGATCCGGTCTCCCATGCTGAGCGCCTCAATCTGGTCGTGGGTCACGTAGATCGTGGTGGCGTGAACCTCCTGAAAGAGGCGCTTGAGCTCCGCTCGCATCTGCAGCCGCAGCAGCGCGTCGAGGTTGCTCAGCGGCTCGTCCATGAGGATCACGTCGGCCTTCATGGCGAGGGCGCGCGCTACCGCGACGCGCTGCCGCTGGCCGCCGCTCAGCTGGCTCGGATAGCGGCTGAGCAGGGTCTGGATCTCCATCAGCTCAGAAGCCTGGTCCACTCGCGACTGCACCATCTCACGCGGCGTACGGTGCATTCGCAGCCCAAATGCGATGTTGTCGAAGACCTTGAGGTGAGGGAAGAGCGCGTAGCTCTGGAACACCATGGCGAGGCCGCGGCGCCGGGGCGGCTCGTCCGTCACGTCCCGCCCCCCGATCCAGACCATGCCGGAGTCCGGCTGCTCGAATCCCGCGATCAATCGCAGCAGCGTCGTCTTGCCGCACCCGCTCGGGCCCAGCAGGACCATAAACTCCCCGTCGGTGACGGTGAGGGAGATGTCTTTGAGCGCCACTACGCCGCCCGGGTAGGTCTTGGTGATTGTCTCAACGCGGATCTCGGCCAATTTCGACGCCTCCTCGCCCCGGGCTAGTGGCCGACCACGCCTCGGAAGGCGCTGAACAGATACGGCCTCATGAAGTAAATGAAGATGAAGGCCGGAGCGGTCAGGGCGAAGCCTCCGGCGAATCTGAACGGCAGAGGCGACACACTCAGCGACTGGACCACCTGCGCCGGAAGCGTCGCACTCTGGCGGGTAAGGATCAGCGCGCCGAAGACCTCGTTCCAGGAGAGCACGAAGCTGAAGAGCGCGGCCGCTGCAAGTCCGGGCACGCTGAGCGGCAGGACCACGCGGAGCACGGCACCCAGGCGGCCGACCCCCAGGATCATCGCGGCTTCCTCCAGCTCTCCGGGAACCCGCACGAAGACGCTCGCCGAGAGCAGCACCGTGAACGGCAGCGCCATCGCCGTGTGCAGGAAGGCGACACCCCACAGGGTGTCGAAGAGCCGCCACTCGATGAAGGTGACTGCCAGCGGGATGGCGAGCACCAGCGCGGGGAACATCCGGACCGACAGCAAGAGGAGCTGTGCGAGGTCGCGGCCCTTGAAGGGGTAGCGGGCGATTGCGTAGCCGGCTGGGCACCCGAGCAGCAGCGAGAGGGCTACTGTGATCAAACCCACGAGCAGGCTGCGCTCCAGGGCGGGCAATATGCCGTGCGTGGTCAGGAAGAAGGACACGCTGTCCAGAGACAGCTGCGTTGGAAACAGCGCGCGCGGGTAGTCGAAGACGGACGCACGCTGTGAGAACGCCGCGATCGTGATCAGGTAGAGCGGCGTGATCATGAACATGGTGAGCAGCACCGTCGCGCCATAAGCGAGCATCCGCTCGGGCGAGGTGCGGCGGCGTGAGGCGGACTGGAGGCTCACCTGGGATCTCCGCATGACCGCGGGTTCTGTGTCTTTGTCACCGCTGGAATACCTGTCGTGGCGTACGCAGCAGGATCAGGTAGGTGAGTGTCCCCAATGATGAAAGAAGCAATATGAGGGCCGCGTAGCTGCCTGCCAGCTGGTAGTTCTGGTAGTCGTACACCCACTGCTCGGTCTTCACTGCCAGCACCGGGTAGGCCGCCCCGGCCAGCGCAAGGACCATCGCGAAGACCTGGAACGCCGCCGTCGTCCTCAGGATAAGTGCGACCTGGATGCTGGGCTTCAGCAGCGGAAGCGTTACGCGTGTGAAGCGCTGCCACCCGGTGGCGCCCATGACGGCCGCGGCCTCCTGTAGTTCCATAGGGATCGACTGGATACCCGACATGACCACGACCATGACGATCGAGATGCTGCGCCACACCTCGGCGATCACCACCGCGCCCACAAGGGTTCCGAGGCTGTTGTAGTCGAGAAAGCCGATCGGATGGCGGATCAAGTGCAGGTCTTGAAGGACGGAGTTGAGGTAGCCGTGTGACGTGAAGATCGAGAGCCAGACCAGCCCAGCAGCCAGATCCGAGACCGCCAGAGGCAGGGTCCAGAAGTACAGGAAGACGTTGGTGCCGCGCAGTCGAGTCTGCGCCAGGACCGCCATCAGCAACGCGATTGCAGTTTCGGTCGGGATGATCAGCGCCAACAGAAGGAGGGTGTTGGTCAGGGAAAACCGGAAGTCGGTGTCCCGGATCATGGCCTGGAGGTTGCCCAGGGTGAACTGCCCACTCGAGGTCTGGAAGGTAATCAAGAGAGCCTGGATCGCCGGCCAGACAAAGAAGACCAGCATGAAGATGGCCGCCGGCGCAACCAGCGCGTAGGGCTGCCACGGAAACCGGCGGCGTGGGCGGGTAGGGCGGCGTCCGACCTCCGCTCGCGGAACCGCCGGAGCCTGTGCTACTTCACCTGACATGCGCCGCTGCTCGTCGAATCGGGCGGCCAGCAGGGTGCGTTGGCGGTGTTCAGAAGGT
>Ga0126384_10000795_pt1 | contig 18083 bp, 7 predicted proteins | sample PanSoiMetPlot_36_FD_92543 | JGI IMG/M metagenome (GOLD analysis project Ga0126384, IMG submission 92543) | Tropical forest soil microbial communities from Panama - MetaG Plot_36 | ecosystem: Environmental > Terrestrial > Soil > Tropical forest > Bulk soil | place: Panama | collected 2016-02-17 | reverse complement strand
GCCTGTGAAAGCAGCGCGTTTGAATATCCTTCGTCGCTCTGACTTGGCGAAGGTTGATCTTGTCACCAAATGAGCTAACGATTTATCACGAGCAGGCCGAAATTGTTTTCGGTCTAGGTTAAGCTGCAAGTAAGACGATATCTATCGCAGGAGACAGCGTAGAGAAGGAAGGACCATATGCGCAGAATAATACTGCCGGTATTGGTCGTTTTTCTCATTTCTCCATTCCTCAAAGACTCAACACCGGTTCATTCAAACTCACTCGCGTTTACTCATATAACGGTCATTGACGCGACGGGCGCACCAGCAAGTGCGGATATGACTGTGGTGATCACCGACAGCCGCATCTCTGACATTGGCAAAACCGCCGAAATCCCGGTGCCACAGGGAGCTCAAGTCGTAGACGGTAGGGGCAAGTTTCTGATCCCAGGTTTGTGGGACATGCATGTCCACTGGCATGAATATAAAGATTACCTTCGGCTGTTCACCGCCAACGGCGTCACGGGAGTGCGAGTGATGTGGGGGGCGCCGATAAACTTCAAGTGGCGGCGAGAGATCGAAGCAGGATCTTTGATAGGTCCACGCCTGGTCATCTCCAGCACCATTATGGATGGTCCCAAGCCGGTTTGGCCGGGCTCAGTCGCCATTTCCAATGAAGCTGAAGCGCGCAAGGCAGTGAGAACTGCCAGGAAGGACGGCTTCGATTTCATCAAGGTCTACTCGTTGCTGCCGCGGCCAGCCTACTTTGCCATCGCGGATGAGGCAAAAAAGCAGGGACTTGAATTCGCCGGCCATGTTCCTATAGCGGTTTCACCCATTGAAGCGTCCGATGCGGGGCAAAAAAGCATCGAGCACCTTACGGGAATTCTTGGAGGTTGTTCAACCCGCGAAGAAGAATTGCGCCGGGGATTCGAGGACGCGTACACCAAACTGCCGGTTGGCCAACGATTACCAGACCCCGCGCGCCTTCGACCGCTAACGCGCATGATGCTCGAAACTTTCAACCAGGAGAAGGCAACCACGCTTTTCCAACGACTTTCACGAAATCATACCTGGCAGTGTCCGACATTAACTGTCTTGCGCAGCAGTGCGTTCCTGGATGACCCTGGTTTTAGAAACGATCCGCGCCTCAAGTACGTGCCGAAGGAAATGAGAACCGCATGGAATCCTGCCAATGATTTCCGCTTTCGAGCAAGGGCCACAGAGGATTTCGATCTCTCGAGACAGTTATACAAGAAGCAAATCGAGCTTGTTGGGCTGATGCACCGCGCTGGAGTTGAGTTTATCGCAGGAACCGACGTCTCAAATCCCTATTGCTTTCCTGGCTTCAGTCTGCACGACGAACTGTCGCTGATGGTTGAGGCGGGCCTAAGTCCAATGGAAGCGTTACAGACTGCGACCTATAACGCCGCGCGCTTTCTCGGCAAGCAGAGTGAATTTGGCTCAGTGGAAAAAGGAAAGATCGCTGACCTGGTTCTACTTGACGCAGATCCGCTTACAGACATTCGAAACACATCGCGAATAAATTCGGTAATACAAAATGGCCGCTTGCTCAATAGAGCAGAGTTGGATCGCCTTCTGGCCGAAGTTGAGAAAGCTGCAAAGAAATAGATTCATCTTGGTCCGGGTAAGCAGGTGAAGACACTCTGTACAATTCTATTCCTCATGGTCGTGGTCGCGACGCTCACGAATTCGCACGCTTTCAGGGTCGTTCAAAACCCCGGTCAAATGACGGAAGACTGTCCGGGGTTTAAGGACTGCACCTCATGGAACAGTTCTATCCCGAAAGAATTCGACGTCGAATTTCCGGGTCCCAATCACATGACGTTGCATGGGCACCTTTATGTTCCCGGCATCAACACTCAGGCCGAACTTGATGCCTTAGCCGGATCAAAATCCTTCGGGGTAAACACCGGGCCAGCGCCCGCGCAGGGAAGCCTGCCTCCCGTTAAGAAACTTTATAAAGCCGTTATCTACAATCATGGTAGCGAGGCATCCCCGCAAGGCGCACCGAGGCTTGCCAAGCTCTACGTCGATAATGGCTTTGTCTTTTTTGCTCCGGATCGCCACGGCCAGGGATTGTCGAAAGATGCGGGACCTTACATTGTGGATCTTGAAAAGACTCTTGTTGGTCAGGGCAGAGTTACACTTCACGAGTTGTACAACCTGGATGTGATTGCTGCCGTCGATTGGCTCAAGCAACAGCGCTATGTGGATAAGAATCACCTGATTATGACCGGTGTATCTTACGGTGGTATTCAAACTCTACTCACGGCTGAAAAGGACCCCGGCATTCGAGGCTACCTTGCGTTCACGCCGGGCACTCAATCATGGGGAAATGCGGCGATGGCAGAGCGTCTCAAAACGGCCGCCAAGAAAGAGAAAGCGCCGTTGTTCGTGATTCAAGCGGAAGGTGACTACAACCTTAATCCGGTGATTGCATTGGCTCCGACTCTAGCAGCGAAGGGTGATGCAAACCGCTGGCTCGCCAAGCTCTATCCCAGATTCGGTTGCACTCCGCAACAAGCGCATGGCGGGTTCGCTGGCAATTGCGGCGGGATCGCTATTTGGAGTTCAGACGGTTTGAAATTTATCGAAACCGCCTTCAAGTAATGTTGTAACTAACGTGGTTTGACAAATTTCACTATCGCTGGTCGATCAACTAGACGGCCATACTGCATCACCTGCCAGATCCGGCGCGTGTTACGTATGTCTGAGAGCGGATCGGCATCGAGTATAACGAGATCGGCCCACTTCCCCACCTCAATAGTGCCGAGATCCTTGTCATTGCCGAGTATCCGAGCAGCCGCGCCAGTGCCCGCATGGATTGCTTGCGCCGGTGTTAACCCAGCTGAAACCAACTGCTGCAATTCCATGTGCACGCCGATTGGAATCTGCCAGATGTCCGTACCGGTACCGATGTTAACGCCAGCCTGCAACAACTTGATGGTTGCCTCACGAGAGCGCTGAGCTTCCTGGGTCCAATCCTTTCTTTGCTCCGCACTCAGCTTAAGCATCCAGCCAAAATTGTCTTTGGCTGGAAGGAATGGAGCGAGCTCGGCATCATGATCGAGAAAAGTCGGATGTTCGTTGAGTTGGACGGCGAAATCGAGATAACTGATAGTCGGCACCACATTGATACCGGCGGCGCGATAAAGCTGGACCAGGTCGTCGTACACGTAGGTGTTGCCGCGCGTTTCGCAAAGGCCCGTATGCTCCTTGGCATCCATGCCGGCGGCGACCAGCGGCAATAAGTGAGCGCAATGTCCGGTGGCCCGCATGCCTCGGCGATGGGCTTCATCGATCATGCGAGCATTAATGTCCCAGCGCCTGAACGTTCTCGTCTTGATGTGTTGGGCTCCGAAGGTCTCGGCAAGGTCCACGGCTCTTTTTATGTGGTCCGAATCGGCCTCGGGCTCGATCCCGCGCCCTTGCTCTTCATCGAAGGGCCAATCACTGTAAAACTGAAATCCGCCGTAACCGATGCGAGGGCCTGGAAGCACTCCAGCTGCAATGGCGTCCGCATAAGCTACCAGGGGAGCCATCGAAGATCCTTGATCGCGAATGGTGGTGACACCGAAATAAAGAAATCCCGGAAGCAGATCCGGCCGATAACTGTGCGCGTGGAGATCTATAAGCCCGGGAATGACCACTCGCCCAGCAGCATCCAGAACGCGAGCGCCGTTAGTCTGCAGACTGCCGGCTGGCGCAATGCTCTTGATTCGACCACGCTCAACAAGAATGTCGCGCGGACTTGTCACTGGGCCGCCATTGCCATCGATGATCCGAACATTTCGGATTAATGTTGTTTCGGCTATCGGAGGTGTGTAAGTGATCGGCCGGCCAACTTTCTGTTCCGAACCATCCGGTAAGCGCAAACGCAATCCTCCCGCAGAGACGAAGAGCAACGTGCCATCGCGCGCAGATGACGCATAAAGCGCAGCGTCGTTTCCAATCGGAACCGGATCGGACAGCATGCCAGTGTGATCGAAACGCGCCTGCCAGAGACGATCGTGGCGGACAAACACGATGGTGTGTTGCGGCGTCCAGTGGAGAAAAATTGGAGCACTGGGGAAACGGGCCAGGACTTGCTTCTGGCCGGTCAATGACACGAATGTGCCGGTTCCTGACGGGCTGAGAGTGGGTGCACCGCAGACGAGAAGCCCATCAGACTCGGGACTCCATTGCGGCGTGCTGGTCCATGTTAAGCCGATCGATCCCAGGCTCTGCGTCTGCGAGGGATCAGTGACATTGTTTGCGTGTGAATCAACAACGCGTAGCACTCCGTCATCCTGCACATGCACGAATGCGAGATGACGACCATCGGGAGAATAAGTCGGGTACACTTCGCGGCCGGCTAACGAGGTGATGCGGCGAGTTGCACCAGTCGTCAGATTCGTAACGAAAAGATCTTCATGATCGGCAACACCGGCGGACCACGCGGCCTCGGCGCCGTCTGGGGACCACGCCAGTGAAGTTGCTTCAAACGGAACATCCGCAACCGCACGCGGACTACCGTTGACTGGAATGATCCATAGCTTGCCGAGCGCGAGCATTCCGATTTGGCGTCCGTCCGGCGAAAGTGCAAGTCCCATGAAACCTCTCGCCGGCTCTTGACGACCGGGCTCAGGAAATCGTGCTGATGGGAGCGAGAGTTGCGGACGCGTGATCGAGAGCTGCGCCGTGAACCGGATCTCGCTGGGATGGTCACCTGACACAGAGCCTTTCCACAAGCGGCCATCGGCTGAATACAGCAACCCACATCCGTCCGCCATCCAGCGGATGCGTGTCGGTGTAACGTCTGTATGATTCGTCACCTTGATCGCTGATCCAGCCGCGGCCACACCTGCAATCTCGTGCACCCACACCTGCATGCGGCCGTCAGAATCAGGCGCGAAATAAGCCATGAAGCGGCCATCACTGCTGAAGGCTGGACCTTGCGCCCGCACAGAATCATCTGTGATTGGACTTGCCTGACCGCCAGTGGCGGGGACGATCCAAATTCGGCCGCCGCGGTTCGTTTGCGGGATGCGAGCTACAAATGCGATCTCTTTCCCACCTCGCACCCAGACTGGATCGCTTACAAATGGACCAGGAACACCCGCTATCTGGAGCTCGCGTACAGCACCCGAAGCGACATCAAGCAACATAATGGCGCTGCGGGGACGGCTACCTGGTGCGTCCGGCAGCACGACCCTGCTAAAGGCGATGACTTGACTATCGGGCGACCATACAGCGTTCCCCTCGTAGCCGTCTGGATTCGACAGCTGCGTCAGCTGACGTGGACCACCGCCTTTGAGGCTTAGCAGCCAAAGACCCGTATGCCCATTACGCTCACCACGAAATACCACCCGGCTGCCATCAGGCGAGAAAGAGGGATCAAGATCTTCGGCGGTATCACGCACGGCATCGGTGATCGGGCGTGCTGTACCTCCTGAAGCGGGAATCAGCCAGAGTTGGCCCAGCAGGTCGAAAACAATTGATCGGCCGTCCGGTGAAAGATCGAAGCCGAGGTTTGTACCTTCATTTACTCTGATTGTGAAGGTCTTCGATGGGCTTCGAGCGGGCGTCTGGGCCAGCGACGGCAAACAGTAAGTCGTGGCAAGAAGGATAAGGGAGAGAGTGAATCGTAACCGGCGCAATATGGTCATAAGGGGTGTCGGGGTTAGGGTGTTGGGTGTAGTGATTCGAACAAGGGTGTTGGGGTTAGGGTGTTGGGTGTAGTGATCGAACAAGGATGTTGGGGTTAGGGTGTCAGGTGTAGCGATTCAGATATAGGGTGTTGGGGCTAGGGTGTTGGGTGTAGTGATAGCAAGTTCTCAAAACTCTAGAATCTAATCGATTGCACACCCTACACCCGACCCCCTAAATCCTACATCCTTCCTACGGCGCGGCGTCGGCGCGAATTACGCGGACACCGTAGACCGTGGCAGTTTCGTTGCCACCGGTAGCCTGAAAACGAACTGTTACCTTTTGTTTGTCCTTGAGCAATTCAGCGGGAATCTTGTAATCGACATCGAAGAATCGTCCCGCCGCGCTGCCCGGCGGGCTCCCATCGATCGATTGCTCACCCACGCGTTTGCCCTCAACCAAAATCTCACCGGAGCGCTTGCCACGCTGGTCTGTGTTGTAAGTAACGACCAGACTGTTAGCCTTGGTAGGGTCAACTGGAAGATCGTACGAAAACCATTTTTTCCCGCGCCGACCCGAGTGTCCCACCGCGCCATCGCGTGTTGTATCCTCGCCCTGCTGATTGAAATTCTTCTCCTTCTCAGCGTCACCAGGTTGTGCGAAGGCAATGGTCGCAGCTTCGAGCTTTCGCAGCCTTTCCTGTTCAGCGGCGTTGGCTGCAAGCTTTTGCTTCCATGTGTCAGTTGTGTACAGGTCCCAGTAGATCGCGTAGCTGCGCCGGTGCAATCGGTAAAAAGGAACCAGCTCGACCTCTTTCTCACTGCCATCGATCATTCGGCCCACGCCGACGGTCCGAAAGACACCGGGCTTATCGGCCGTAGGTTTCACCCAATCTGTCACAGGTTTTTCTTCAGTCACCAAGGCCGGAATGGTATTGCCGGGATCGCCGCGGCGTTCAACTCCCAGGTCACCCGCGAGTACCAAAGGTCCCCACATCACGGCCGCGCGGTTCTTGTTGTCAGCCAGCCCCTCTATGTGCAGAGCTTTTGGCAGCGTCACGGCGATCGTATCACCAGTCTTCCACGTCCGTTTCAATTCGACATACGAGCCTGGTGCTGACGCATCGGTCACAGCCTTGCCATTCACCTTTACCTCAAAACCAGTGCCGGCCCACGCAGGTCGACGAAGTGCGAGTGTGAACGCTTTGGGCTTGGACATCGAGAGCTTCAGTGAGGCTGACTCGCCTTCAGGAAAGTTCGTGTCCATGACGAGGTTCACGCCAGCAGGTTGCCAGTCAGCTGTTGAAGGGGCGTATAGGTTCACCCAGAGACGATCGCCTGACTCGTAGTAGATGCCATCACCATGTAGACCATGATTCTCCATGCCACTACCGACGCAGCAGGTGAAGCCGCGAAACATTTCCTGATATTCATGGCGAACGCCGCGACCCACCGGCACCATGTAACAGGTGCGGCCGTCCTCTGGATCGATGGACCCCAGTACGTGGTTGAAGAGAGCGCGCTCTTCAAACTCAGCATATTTGATATCGGGATGGATGGCGAAAAGGCGCCGCGTCATCTTTAGGATGTTGTAGACATTGCAACTCTCGTCGGTCCGCCCGTCCACGCGCTCGGCCAATTGATCAGGTGGCCCAAAGTATTCGTCTTTGCCGTGACCACCAGTCGCATAACTGTGATGCAAAGCCACCGCATCCCAAAAAAACTCAGCAGCGACGCCGTCAGACTTATCGCCGGCGTAGATGTAGCGCATCAGCACCCCCAGCAGCTTTGGCACCTGCGTATTGCCGTGCAAACCGGCGAGGCGGTCTTCCCGACGCGCAAGCGGATCGAGCACCGCGTGATGATCGAAATGGTGCGAGAGATCCAACCAGCGCTTATCGCCTGTGTCGGCGTACAAATCAGCGAGTACCTCGTTCATGCCACCAAACTCAGTGTTGAGCATCTTCTGAGTTTGTGCTTCATCAAGCTTTGAAAGAATGCTTTCGGCCCAGCCGGCAAACTTGATTTCAAGTTCCAACGCTGTGCGGTTACCGGTGTAACGATAGGCATCTCGCAAGCCCGCGTAGGTTTTGTGCAGCGTGTACCACGGTGACCACATGCCGTTAAGGTCGAATGAACCCGATTTGATATTTCCTTTGGCTACTTCGTTGAACTTTTCTCTGCCACCGTCGATGGCGCCGAGATATCCATCCCCGTTTTTGTCCTGGACTTCCTTCAGCTCATTCACGATGTAGTCCGCACGCTGCTTGAATCGTTCGTCCCCGGTTGCGGCATACATCAATGATACGGCCGAAAGGTAGTGACCAGCGATGTGGCCGGTGAGGTTTCTGCCGTCGCCATCCCAACCGCCATAACCGTCGGCCTTTGGTTGTAGTCCAGCCCGCTTACGGTAATAGGCCAGCATGCGATCAGGCTCGAGTTTCAGGAGGTACTGCATGTCCAGATCCTGCGCGTGCTTGAGTGGTCCGCCAGTCAGCCGCACCGCCGACAAAGGAAGCGGGCGAGCAACATCGGTTATCGCGTTTTTGATTTGCTGGGCTGCAGCGACGCTGCAGACAGCCAGGATGATCAGTAGGCTAAGTGGTCGATTTGTATGCTTCATTGGATCTTTTACCGATGGAAATTTAGAAAAAGATTTTCACGCAAAGCCGCAAAGATGCAAAGGCGCAAAGATAACTCGGACGCTAATACACTAGAAGACTCGGTTGTCTTGTACGAATCAGGCGCGCATTGTATCCGATTAGGACTCGTTTCGACTCAGATTTCAAGACTGAGAATCCCACCAACGGGAAGTTGGTGGATGGTTTAGATCCTTTCTACCTGGGAAGGCTTGCGGCAGTGTGGAATCCCGCCAACGGGCAGTTGGTGGATTGTTAAGATCCTTTCTAAGACAGCGGGCTCTTCAATCGAGGCCGAGCTCAATTTGTAGAAAGGACTGAAGGCGCATCGCAGGATTTCGGGAAATGGCGGTCGGCGGTTGTTGTTTGTAGAAAGGATCTGAAGCATCCACCAACTGCCGTTGGTGGGGTTCCACTCACAAATCAACGCAGCTCTTTTGTAGAAGGGATCTGAAACCATCCACCAACTGCAGTTGGTGGAATTCCACCGCCGATTCAACGCTGATGATCGAGAAGCTTGACGAGCATGGGTTTTTGATTGTAAACAGGCCACGCTTTGAGGGGCTCGAAACACTCACCTGCAAGTAGAAGGAACAAAGACAGCGGCATCTCGCGGCGAGAGGCGCTGACAGGACTCGTCTGGGCTGGCGCGGGTGCGCTCCTTAAAAGGACATCCAGGGCAATCACTGAGGACCTCCGCATCGCAGGCCAACAGGTTGAGCTCACCGTTGCCCCAGTCAGCTCGTATACGGTTCGCATTAGCGTGTTACCGATCGAAAATGCGCGAGCCAAACCAATTCCTTTTGACGACTCGCTGGTCCGCCAAAACTGGGGCGGACCTCTGATCCTCCTTCGGAGTCTGAAGCCGCAGGAAATCGTTCCCCTGGATTCCTTGACAGTGAGGATCGAACGAGAGCCGTTGACGATCAGCATCAATCGCAAGAACGGCGAACAAGTTCAGAAGCTTCGCATCGATCGCGAAACAGCTACTCTGTTTTTTGATCTCGGCACCGGACCCGTATTGGGAATGGGAGAAGGTGGGCCGCAGTTTGACCGCCGCGGCAACATCGATCAAATGCGGAACGGGCAAGGCGGATACCGCTTGCGAACTCACGGCGGTCGAGCGCCGGTTCAATGGCTCATCGGCACCGGTGGTTGGGCCATGTTCATCCATCAACCGCATGGGACATTCGATCTCACAAACCGTGAGGGACGAATGAATCCGAGCAATCGTGACACGGCATTACCGCTCGACATCTTTGTTATCGGAGCGCGTGAACCGGCGCAAGTGATGGCCGAATACGCGCGACTGACCGGACACGCGGAAATGCCACCGCTTTGGTCGCTGGGGTATTTGCAGTCTCATCGAACGCTCGCCGGACCTGATGAAATTAAGTGGGTCGCAAGCACATTCCGCGAGAAGAAACTGCCATGTGATGGACTCATCTACCTGGGCACTGACTTCACGCCGTCCGGCTGGAATACTCACAACGGAGAATTCATCTGGAACCCGGCAAACTTTCCTGATCCGAAGAAGATGATCGAAGAGTTGCACGCTCAACACTTCAAGGTAGTTCTTCATACGGTTCTTGAGGGACGCCGTCTAACCGGAACTGTGAATGATCCCTGCACCGCGGCGCCACTTCCAAGTGGTCGCACGGCTGACGGCAAATGGCCGGATGATCGTCAAGTCAGTTGCTATTGGCCCGTTCACAAGCAGCTATACGACGCCGGCATTGACGGTTGGTGGCCCGATCAAGGCGATGGTCTTGACGCGAGCTCACGTCTCGCGCGTCATCGCATGTACTACGAAGGCTCGATCAAGTTGCGTCCGAATGAGCGGCCATTTGCTTTGCATCGCAACGGACAAGCGGGCATGCAGCGTTACGCTGCCTTCCTTTGGTCGGGTGATGTTTACTCAACCTGGGAAACTCTCAAGACTCATGTACCGATTGCGATTAACACCGGGCTGACGGGAATTCCTTATTGGGGCACTGACATTGGCGGCTTCGTCCCAACGAAAGAATACACCGGTGAATTGCATGTGCGCTGGTTTCAGTTTGGATCCTTCTGTCCTCTTTTTCGCGCGCACGGTCGCGACTGGCATTTGCGCCTGCCCTGGGGTTGGAATACAGGCGAGCTTGGCCCAAATGAAATCGCAAACTACACCGGTGGCGCTGCCAATCCAGAACTGAGCGAATTGCATAATGCGGAAGTTGAGCCGATTTGTCGCAAGTATCTGGAACTACGTTACCGATTCATGCCCTATCTTTACAGCACAGTACGCGAATGTTGCCAAACGGGATTGCCGATCATGCGAGCGCTCTGGTTGCATTATCCCGATGATACTAACGCCGTAGCTCGTGGCGACGAATATTTGTGGGGCCGTTCAATTCTGGTGGCGCCGGTGACTGAAAAGGGAGCGACATCGCGAAGTGTGTATCTGCCGCGCGATCAGTGGTACGACTTTTGGACTGAGGAGAGAGTTGCAGGTGGTCGAGAAGTTAGTAAAGCCGTCGACTTGTCGACAATGCCTCTATATGTTCGCGCCGGAACGATTTTGCCTTTAGGGCCAGTCAAGCAATACACCGAAGAGAAAGTAGATGGCCCACTGACGCTCCAGGTTTATCCCGGTACAGATGGAAACTTTACCCTCTATGAAGACGATGGCCGTACATTCAATTACCGCAACGGCGAATGGATGGGGATTCAGATGTCATGGAACGAGCAACGACGCAGGCTGAGTCTGCGTTTGACAAAAAACTCGCGCATGATGCCGCCGCTGCATCGGAAAATTGAAATCCGCCTTGCCGGCGAGAAGGCGAAACGAACAGTGCTCTTTGAAGGGCAGCCACTCGATGTTCGTTGTTAGAATCACCAATCCTAATAAGATCCAAGCTTTCCTAACCGAATACTAGACACTTCAGCCCGAGAAAGTTTAACAAGATGTCAAATTGAGCGATCTGGGCGGTTTGTGTACAAACGCGCGCCGCCGTTCGTTTAGCTCAAGCGAAATCCGCATAACTCTCGGTTACACCGACTAGTCCCCTAAAAACACGGAGCCTGTCATCTCCGTCGCGCTTGTCCTGAGAAGGAGGGAATATGCAACGTAGAGGTCTCACAAGGTTAATCACCATCACGATGACGGCAGCATTGTTTCTCGGCGGGCAATCGTTGTTCGCGCAGTTACGAATTGTTGGCGCGATCTCCGGAACAGTGCATGACCCGTCCGGCGCAGTGGTTCCAAATGCCGAAGTGGTCCTAAAAGACACGAAGACCGGCATTACAAAAGAGACCACTTCGAGTGAAGGTGGCGCGTTCTTATTCCCTGATCTGGCGATTGGTTCATATGAACTGACTGTAACTTATAGGGGCTTTCGAAGAGCGCTTATTCCCAATCTTTCTGTTTCAACAAGCCAGACTACCGACGTGAAAGTGAACCTCGAGGTCGGTCAACCGACGGAGACGGTGACGATCACCGAAGGTGCTTCCCAGGCTCTGGAGACGACCAGTCAATTGGTATCGACCACCCTAGAAACCAGGACTGTAAGCCAATTGCCTCTTGGTAATCGCAGCAACACACTTGCGCTTGCCAGGCTGGGCCAGGGAGCACAACCTCCCACCGGTGGCGATACTCGTTACAACAATCTTCCCGGTGGCGCAGTTAATGTCACGGTTGACGGTATCAACAACGCGTCGAACGGTTTTAAGAGCGGCGGCACCGTATTCTTTGCGACCGTTCCAGTGCGGTTGGGAGCAGTCGAGGAAGTTACTGTTGAGACTGGTGGACTCGGCGCGGATTCCGGAGCTCAAAGTGGCGCCAACATAAAGTTTGTCACCCGGCGCGGCGGCGAAGATTACCATGGCAGCTTCTTTTGGGAGCCTCAAAGTGAGCGATTCAATGCCAACACCTGGTCGCGAAATGCGCAGGGTCTGAATAGGCTTCTTAATCGCACGCAGAACTATGGGGGAAATATTGGTGGTCCTCTGGTGCCCTTTTTCGGATTAAGGAAAAAAGCGTTCGGCTTTCTTAATCTCGAGCGGGCTTATTCTCCAATTCTGAATTCTCGAACCGTAACAGTGTTGACGCCATTGGCACAGTCAGGAATTTACACTTACACGGACACAGTAACTACGCCTGGCACTCCGATAATCAGGACCTCCAATGTCCTTGCTCTCGGTGCTACTAAGGCAGGTGTGCGACCACTCGATGCAGTCACTCAAAACATTCTTGCCATAAACAACAAAATTCCGCAGGGTGCGACCAAAATTGCGGGGACTGATCTCAACCGCGATACCTACACGTGGGGTGCAGAGAACAACAACTATGCCTATTTCCCGGCGGTGCGAGTCGACGGATTTCCGGTCGAGAAACACCAGTTGACCTTTACCTGGGAGTACCGGCACAACTGGCAAGCCGGCGAGAAGCGCATACCCGTCGACGAAGTAAGTCGGACAAATCCGTTCCGTCTTGGTTACTATGTTTGGTCCGCGGCAGTGCAGTCATCGTTCACGTCGCAGACATTCAATGAATTCCGTTATGGAATGCAACACAGTGGTGACTCGAATGCGTCTTCGGCGTATGGACCTTACTACACCTTTAACGGCGTGCCGCTGCGAATCGGTGGAAATCTGCAATTCGCAAATGGCGTAGCTCCTAATCCCATCAGTCCGGTTGTACCCTTTATCGATCAGCAAAACACAACGGGCCGGCACGACATTCTGACAACCTACGACACGCTGACGCTCAACCGCGGGGCGCATACGTACTCAATCGGTGCTAGCTTCCGCAACACGGCCTGGAAGGACACGGCCGAGGTTTTTCAGGTTCCCACTTATACCACCGGGACTCCGAATAACGATCCGTTACAGGTATCGAGCGCCTTCACAACATCGTCAATGCAGGGCATCAATCCGACTGAGTTGCCCAATGCCGTGGCACTTTACAACATGCTAACGGGGAGGGTCGCGGCATCGAACTTTACCCACGTGGTAAACCCTGACACGCTGAAGTACGACGGTGTCATTAACTACACCTTTACTGGGTCAAAGATGGGCGGAGTATTTTTTCAGGATCGTTGGCGATTCAGGCCCAACCTGACTTTCAACTACGGACTGCGTTGGGAGATTCAAGGCCCAATGCACGATCTTAAAGGCATCACTGCTGCTCCTGACATTACCAGTATGTTTGGTCCCTCGACAGCTCTATTTTCTCCCGGCAATCTCAGCGGGAATAACAACCCGACAGTGAAAGTAGGTGTTGTTCCGTATAAGACTGATTGGAAAAACTTCCTTCCCAACGTCGGCTTTGCCTGGAATCCGAGTGAAATGAAAGGTCTGCTAGGCAAGTTGCTGGGGAACTCAAAATCGGTCATACGCGGGTCATGGGGACTCGTGACTTACGACGAAGGCACGCAGTTCTTTGCTGCAAACCTTGGTCCCAATGCTGGAAAAACGATTGGTGCCACTACGCTCGTACCTGGACAAGGCGGAGCGACGAACTTGCCGGCTTTCTACACCCTCTCAGACATCGTGGCACATCCGTTAACTGCCTCCTCTTTTGCCTTCGCAACGACTGACTACAAAACCGTGATCAATCAAGCGGACCAAACTTTTGTTCGCAATATCAATGGTTTCGATCCGACGCTGCGCGCGCCCTACACAGTGAATTACACGCTTGGTATTCAGCGTGAATTGTGGAAGGGACAGGTGCTCGAGGTGAGCTACGTGGGCAATCAAGCGCACCTCGCCTGGCGCACGAGCAACCTGAACGAGGTTGACATCTTTTCTAACGGATTTCTGCAGGAGTTCAAGAACGCACAGAGAAACCTCGCACTTAACGTGGCTAACGGCGTAAACAGTTTTCAGAATCTGGGTCGACAAGGTCAGGTGGACTTACCAATCTTTGACGCGGCCTTTGGTTTCCGCGGAGCACCGGGCCCAATCCCGAGTGCTTCGGGCTACACGTCCACGACGTTCATTACCAACCTCCAAAATGGCGAGGCAGGTGCTTTGGCAAACACGCTGGCCACAAATCAGAACTATGTTTGCCGCATGTTTGGCAGCAGCTTCAGTCCCTGCGCTCGCGTGCTGCCAGCTGCAAATGGGCCGGGCCTGTATCCCATCAATTTCTTCCTGCTCAATCCATTTGTTTCCGGCCGTATGTCTCTGGTGGATAACGGGGGCTGGAACAGCTACAACGGGCTCCAGATTCAGTTCCGGCAACGGCTCTCTCGTGGCCTGACGTGGACCACCAATTACACCTGGAGCAAGAGTATGACGAATCTCGCCGTCGATAATCAGAATCAAAGTCTGGACTACACGACGCAGCGCAACAATCGTCTGGACCATCGCGTGTCTCCATTTGATATTCGTCACGTCTTGCAAAGTTTTGGAACCTACGACCTGCCAATCGGGCGTGGCCGATGGCTGTCAACCAACAACAGCATTCTGAATGGCGTAGTCGGCGGTTGGACCGTAGGCTCGATATTTGTCTTCAATACCGGCCAGCCAATTCAGCTAACCGGAGGATTCGAGACGGTAAACAACAGCAATAACATCGCGCGAAATGGTGTTCGTCTGGCGCCTGGAGTGACGCTGGACCAGATTCAAAAAATGTTTCACGCTCAGCTTACTCGGCTTACTGGCAGGCCGGCAGGTACAACTACCGATCTACAACGACTCGCAGTCGATCCGAAGCTGATTGGTCCCGACTTTCGCGCTAATCCGGCCTTCATTATTCCGAATAGAACGCCGGGCGAGTTCGGACAGTTATTGTTCCTACGAGACAAGAACACATTTCAATGGGACCTCAGCATTTTGAAGAACTTCTCGGTGACTGAGCATGCAACGCTGCAAATCTTTGCAGGCTTCAACAATGTGCTGAATCATCCGCGTTGGGCGTTCACCGATACGGCAGCCACTCCTCCGGCGTCATTTAATGTTTTCAGTACGTCATTCGGTGTGATTAACGCTCCGACCGGCAGCCGCAGTGTAAATCTTCGTGCGACTATGAGCTTTTAGGAGCAACGAGCGTCAACACTTCCAGGCCCGGTTCGATACTTCGCGCCGGGCCTTTTCTCTAACGAGTCTTGCCGAAGCGACTCGTCACCGAAACGATATGAGGACTAGGAAATCATGAACCGGCGACGCTTCTTACAAAATGCCGTGGTCGCCGGTGCGGCCGTCAAACAGTTTGCCGGGACAAGGCCAGCAAATGCCGCAGCCCGTTCAGAGTCTGCGGTTGGATCAGTCAACGTCGCGGATACAACGGGACACACCTTGATCTGCGAATTCAAGAGCCGGATGACGAGCTGGAAAGTTTATGAGGATCTGAGGACTCGCGACGGAGTGCTGACATTTGTTTCAGCGCGTGGCGAGAGTCGAGTTCTCGGAAAAAGCGCCGAGCCCCAATTTGCTGAAGCGGAACCAGCGCACTTGGGATTGAGCCTGAACGACATTGGTCTTGCTGAAGCTGACCTGCTTGCTGACCGGCTTCTCTCAGGGGGCAACGACCCCGATCCAGACATGGTGAAAGGCGCCGCTCCTCCGCTGGGATCGTTTACGCCTTCAGCTACAGCCGGGGCAGCGCCTGGCGGTGGCAATCCGCGAACGCGTTGGACCACCTTCGTCGGCACAGTCGAGGCATACGATGTCGCCCCGGTTTACTTCGGTGGCAATACGCGTACCTATCATCCCGATCAGGTCGCGCCAGAGCTCCGCACAGCGGTAACTCAGGGCCGAGTGTTCGATGGACTCCTGGGCGGATGGATGCCGGCAGTCCGCAAAGTGATACCAATCTCCGATAGCGTCTACTATGAAGTAGTCGTTTTCGGAGACGTCACGGCGCACGACAAATTCATCGTGCAGACCTGGCATCGCACAGCTCGGATTGAAAACGGCAATATGACCCGAGCAACTTACGGTCACACCTACCCAGCCTTCCTACCCGCCAGAACTGACCCTCAGCCCGTAGAATATTATCGAGCGCTGCTTGCTTTTGCTGAGTATTGGGACAAGCAATTGCGTGATTTTGCTCCCGTCTCTATTCCTCATAATGTTTGGATTGACATGTCGAAGCATGCTTTCGCAAAAGAGTTGATGATTCGGCCTGGTGGTGTCTATCCGAAATACGGAGCCGTCGACCGTGATTACTTCGGTTCTGAATACGACGGGTTTCAGGACATCTTCACAATGGCCGTCTACACTCAGCTCGAATGGGGTCGCTTCGAGACCGCACGAAAATTCATCGACAACTACTTCACTGACTTTGTCGATGATAAAGGCATGGTCAACATGCGTGGCCCTGAGACTGCACAGTTCGGCCTGACGCTATCTCTGCTCGCGCGTTACTTCAATTACACGCGTGACAGCTCCCTGATCTTGAAACACCGCGCCAAGATTCAGGCAACTGCTCGACTGCTTGCGGATTTGCATGATGAAAGCCTGCGTTTGCTCCGGGACAGCCCGGGTTATGGCTTGATTCATGGCTGGAGCGAATCGGACGCGTGCCTCTTACCCACTCCAAAGGTTTGGTGGCAGCCATACTTCGCAAACAGTGCATTCGCAGCACGAGGGTTGAAGGATATTGCGATGGCGTGGCTTGAACTTGTGAAATCGAGACCCGTTGCTGGTCTAAGCAAGGAGGCAGATGCGTGGCTAAAGCGGAGCCACGTGCTTCAACATGCAGTCGTTGAAAGTATTGAAAGGAACGTAAAAAAGGAATCCAAGCCTCCGTACATCGGTCCGTTACCTGGTGCGAAGCTGAAATTCCGTGAATCGCTGGCCCAGGAACGGCCCAGCCCGCAGCAATGGCCGCACCGGCCTTACACTGAATTGCTGCAGGCCGACATTCTGCCGCCGCATCTGGCAAATCTGGTGATCGATTGCATGCGAGCCTATGGCGCTACCACGATTGGTGTGGTAGCGAATGTTAGCTCTCGTCCTGGCAGCCGCGCCATTCTAGGCTTCATCTCGTATGGCTATGCCCAGATGTTGCTGCGGCTTGATCGTATTGAGGAATACCTTCTCTTTCTTTACGCGCATCGTTATCACGATCACACTCGCGGCAGTTGGACCGCCGGCGAAGTCGCAGGCATCAATGGTGGGACGGCTACGTTTTGCATACCAGCTCAGCAGACTATTCCGTTGCTCGTACGCTGGATGTTGGTGCTCGAAGATTCTGATGAAGATCGTTTGTACCTGGGCAAAGGCTTGCCACGCGATTGGATTGCTTCCGGAAAAGAGATCACTATCGAACAAGCGCCCACACGTTGGGGAAGAGTGAACTTCTATCTCGTTGCAAAACCCGAAACCAAGAGAGTCACAGCAAAGGTGGTTTTGGCCCGACCAGGTGAGCCAAAAGAGTTACATGTTAAGCTGCGTCTGCCTATTGCAACCAAAGTGCAAACCGTTAGCGTCAACGGACGTTCGGCAAGTCTCGGCGGCATTCACGGTGATACCGTCGTTATCCAGACGAAAGGCGAAAAGGTGTTCGATCTCGTTGGGCAGGTCGCTTGAAACGAAAGTTCTAACTCCATAATCTAAGGAATGACTGTATTAGAAATGCCTACGCGAGTTCTCAAGGCTTTCGCTATCGCAACTATCATTGGGGCGATCGGTGTGGCATCCACCAGAATCGTGCCCTCGCTAGCTTCAGATCGCGATCAGCGAGCGCAAGACCAACGTGGCGATTCCCAGCCCAATTCTTCAATACCTCCGGTATCTGCTGCGGCGGCGGCAATCGAGCAGACCTCTCAGGGTATGCGTCCAGCTGCTGAGCTGATTGCGAGTTTCGACGGACTGGGCGTTGGCT
>Ga0126384_10000791_pt1 | contig 18098 bp, 15 predicted proteins | sample PanSoiMetPlot_36_FD_92543 | JGI IMG/M metagenome (GOLD analysis project Ga0126384, IMG submission 92543) | Tropical forest soil microbial communities from Panama - MetaG Plot_36 | ecosystem: Environmental > Terrestrial > Soil > Tropical forest > Bulk soil | place: Panama | collected 2016-02-17 | reverse complement strand
TCCAGCGCAGCGGAGCGTAGGGCTGCTGAACTTCGTCCAGGTACTCAATGTTCTCGCCCAGCGCGATCTTGCGGAGCAAAGCGAAAGTTCCGTACAAAACGCCACGCTCGGTGAAGCTAGCCACCAGGATGCAATCGACGCCGCGAACCTTCTGCTTCGTTAACGAGAAGCCATCGTCCTGGATCTGACGCGGTTGGAGATCTGCAGCAAGAGAGTGAAGCGCAGCAGTTGTTCCCAAGATGATCGCCGGTTCTGACGAGAGCTCTGTCGCGGCCCGGAAGGATCGGCCCAGCATTCCTTCGGCACCACGAATCATTTCTTGTTGTGCGTTGTGGATCAGCGCGGACTCTCCAAGTGCTATTACGGTACCGGGGATCGATTGATAATGCCGCGCAACCGGCTCTTCCACGCGCGCATAGCGAAGCCAAGCATCCTCGCCAGTTTCGGCATGCAGCAACGTTGGTAGTGTTACCAATCCGAGGACGAGTAAGAACCGTTTCACGAAAATCCTTTCAAACGAAGAGCGAATACTAAGGGCACGAAGGAGGAGGCGAAGGTTGGGAAGCGAGAATGCTCCGCAACCCCGTGATCTTGCCTTCGTGTACTTCGTGTTCGCTCCTCCCAGTGTTTGAATCCATGCTCTTTGTTTGTGAGCCGAACTAAATTCGAGCATAACTAAGTAACACTCAACCAACTGCAAATCAACCCAAGCGCGCTCCGCTTGCCTCACGGAAGAGATGAAGGTTGGATCGAAGAATAATGATTGGGTTCAGATATTGCGCTCGCGAGAGCTCAGCTCCATGCAGGAGATGTTCGACCAGGCTACGCACGGCGAGCTGTCCCTGCACATAGGGTTGCTGATGAATCGAGGCGGCAATTGTGCCCCGCTCAAAATAGGGAATCATCTTGCGGAAAAGGTCGGTCGTAATCAATCGAACTTTGTGCCTGCTCTTCGTGGCAGCAAGCGCGCGACAGACCGGAAGACAGTTCACCGTGTTGACATAGATTCCGGAAAGTGCTGGTTCATTCCCGAGCAACGTCGCAGTCTTGCGAAAACTCTCGTCGGGATGCTCATGGCCTTCGATTACCGCGACAACCTCTCCGCCCGGACATTGCTCAGTGAAACTCGCGATGAATCCCTCCGTCTTCTGGCTGTGATCGACGGTCTTGAGCATTCCAGTAACGATTGCGACCTTGGACCGCGGGCCAAGAAAGTTCGCCATGAGCTCGCCAGCGATGAGTCCGTTGAGCCGTGGCTCGATGCACACTACAGAAGAGCGTTGGCTTACCGGGGCGTCAGTAGAAACACATACAACACGAGTGCCTTTTTGTTCCGCTGCGTCGATCAAGGGAGTCATAGCCCCGGGATTTCCCGGGGTTACGATAATGCCGGCGACCTCGTTCTTTAGTAGCTTCCTGAATGCAGAGTGTTCACCCCGTCCCAATTCGGGTACGTCGACACTCAGGAACTCGACTCCACGCCCCGACTGGCGATCAGCTTCATCGCGAATTCCGTCCCAGAGTTCATCGTAGAAGTAGGCGATTTCCTTGGGCACGCAGATGCCGATGCGAACGTGTTTACCGGTCGAAAGCGCGCGAGCCGCGGGATTGGGCCTGTATCCAATTTGCCGCGCGATCTTGAGAATGCGCTTGAGCGTTTTTTCACTGATGCCTGGGCGGCCATGGAGCGCGCGATCTACGGTGCCGATCGACACGCCCGCCAGATTTGCGATCAGCGGAATCCCGCTCTGCTTCTTCGGTGCTCGCATCCTCTATTTCACTTCGAGCGAGACGGAGGTGAGATCGACAGAATTTGGCCCAACCATGATCTTGAATGTTCCCGGTTCGACCACGCGCTTCATTTCGCGGCTGTAAAAGCGCAGCGATTCCGGCGCAACCTGGAATGAGATGGTGCGAGTCTCCCCCGGTTTGATCGGCACTCGCTGAAATCCTTTCAGTTCCTTAATGGGACGTGTGACGGAACTCACCTCATCTCGAATATACAACTGGACCACCTCATCGCCGGCTCGGCTGCCTGCGTTGGTGACGTCCACTGATACCTTGGCAGTTCCGCTGGCAGAAATCGAACTCGGTTCTACTCGCAAATTGCTGTAATTGAATTTCGTGTAACTGAGGCCGAATCCGAAGGGAAAGAGCGGCGAGTTGTCGGTGAACAAGTACGGCCGCCGCGCGGAAGGCTTCTGGTAATAATAATCAGGCAGTTGGCCGACTGAGCGAGGTACCGTTATGGGAAGGCGTCCGGCAGGATTGTAATCGCCGAACAGAACATCCGCCAAAGCTGTGCCACCCTCCTGGCCCAGATACCATCCGTCGAGGATCGCAGGAACATGCTCCTTGACGAAGTTGATGGAGTTGGGACGCCCGTGCAGAAGAACGACAACCAGGGGTTTTCCAGTAGCGAGAAGCCTCGAGACGAGTTCGTCCTGACGTCCGAGAAGATCAAGGCTATCGCGATCGCCGAGGTGAGTTGGCGACCATCCTTCGCGCGACGTTTGCTCATTTTCTCCAACAACAACAATTCCCACATCCGCTTTGGACATTGCATCGACGGCGGCGCTGAGACGTGCCTTGTCTAGTTCGGGATCAGCAGGAATGACCTTGTCTTCTTCCCAAACCGGCTTGCTTTCCGTAATCCGGCAACCTTCGGCATACAACACTTCGGCCTTCCCGGCTACTTTGTTCTTGATTCCTTCGAGAACGCTGACAGCGGGGTGCGGAGGGCCGCTGTATCCGCCGAGATGCGGCTCGCCGGCGTTCGGACCGATCACTGCGATCCGTTTGATCCTGGAGAGGTCGAGTGGAAGAACGTTGTTATCGTTCTTGAGCAGGGTGATTGTCTCGCGCGCAGCCTGCAGCGCAAGTTCTTTTCCTTGCGGAGTTGACGCACTGCGAGTTGCGGCCTGCACATCGGCGTAAGGCTTCTCGAACAATCCCAATTCGAATTTCGCGCGCAAGATGTGGGCCAGGGATTCATTGATCAGCGATTCAGGTACTTGTCCGCTGCGCACTAACGACGGCAACATCTTGTAGCAGCGCGCAAAGGGAAGCTCGATATCCACTCCGGCGGTGATGGCGAGCTTGGCTGCTTGCTCGCAGTTCGCCGCGACATGATGGATGCTAATTAACTGTTCGATCGCAAAATAGTCCGATACAACCGTGCCTTTAAAGCCCATTTCTTGACGAAGCACCTTGCGCAGCAGCCAGGTGTTGCTGTGGTTGGGAATGCCGTCGAGCTCGTTGTATGACGGCATGACGTTCTGCGCATTCCCCAGCTGAATTCCAACTTCGAATGGAGGAAGGAAGTACTCGCGCACCGTGCGCTCCGAATAATTTGCCGGAGCAATGTTGGCTCCTGCTTCCGGCTGACTGTGTACCGCGAAGTGCTTGAGCGTCGCGTAAAGATGGTTGGCGTCGGGCGCGGGTCCGTCACCCTGCAGACCTTTTACCGCAGCGACTCCCATGCGTCCGGCGAGATAGGGATCTTCTCCGTAGGTTTCCTCGGTGCGTCCCCAGCGCGGATCGCGTGCAAGGTCCACGACTGGCATAAGACATTCATGAGCTCCGCGAGATCTGGCTTCCTTGGCAACCGCGTCGAAGATGCGGCGGACTAGCGCGTCGTCCCAGGTTGCTGCGAGTCCGATCGCCTGCGGATAGGAGGTTGCGTCCGCCGCTGCCAAGCCATGAAGGCACTCCTCATGGAACATCAGCGGAATGCCCAGCCTTGTGTTCTCGACAGCAATACGTTGCAGTCGATTCGTGAATTCCACCATCTCTGCGGGCCCACGATTCTCGCTTGGACGCGTGACATGACCGAGCCCATTCTTCAACGCCTGTTTCGCTTTCGCCTCGTCGAATTGACCCTTTTCGTCTACGAAGTATTCCTCAGGAAGGAGATCTTGCGAATGGTTCTGCCAAGTTGATTCCAGCTGCGCGACTTTTTCTTCCAGCGTCATGCGACCGATCAGATCGCTGATGCGCGTGTCAACGGGGAGTGCGGGATTCTTGTAGGACGCTCTTTGCTGCTGAGCGCTGAGCAGGGACAGCAAGAGCAGGCTGATACAGGTTAGTAAGAACCAATTTCGGCTACAATTCATTCCGCTCTCCTCGACGATCTTCTCAACCACGGTGAAGCGGAATAGTTATACCGTTAACGTACACGAATTGCACTTTTCTTTTGCTTATTGTTCTGATAATAATTGCCGGTTTCACCTTCAGGCTTCAAAGATGCACGTTGCTCGGCGATAACTGCTGTTTTTGAGGTTCGGCTTCTGGATGGTCGTCGCGAGCGCATGACGCAAGGACTGTGAACTGTGAATCTTCTGGGGATTGACGTCGGCACCGGCGGTACGCGCGCTCTACTCATCGATGAGAGCGGCCGGGTGCTTTCCTCTACCACTGCTGATCATCGTCCTTTTGCATCTCCCGAGACCGGCTGGGCTGAACAGGACCCGCGGGATTGGTGGAGGGCATGCTGCGAGGCGGTTCGCCAGCTCATTTCCAAATCAGGAATCTCGCCGTCAGGGATCTCTGCAGTCGGATTTTCCGGCCAGATGCATGGCGCCGTGCTGCTCGACGCGGAAGGCGAGCCTCTGCGGCCATCATTGATCTGGTGCGATCAGCGCACGGCAGAGGAAGCTGCGGAACTCACGCAGCGCATAGGTGCAGAGCGGCTTATTCAGCTGACCTGCAATCCTGCGCTTACGAATTTCACTCTCACGAAACTGGTCTGGGTCCAAAAGCACGAGCCACAAATATTTGCGAAGTTTCGCATGCTTTTGCTTCCCAAAGACTATGTGCGTCTACGATTGACGGGCGAGTGCGCCATGGACATGGCTGACGCCTCCGGCACTCTTCTGCTCGATGTTGCGAATCGCCGCTGGTCATCGGAGATGGCAAAGGCGACTGCAATCGAATTTTCCGCATTGCCGAAGCTTTTCGAATCCTCAGAAGTGTGCGGCACGGTGTCAAAAGACGGTGCGGAGAAGACCGGACTCGCGGTGGGTACGCCAGTGGTAGCAGGCGCAGGAGATCAGGCGGCAGGTGCCGTAGGACTTGGAGTTGTCGCCCCCGGCGCTGTTCATGCGACTATCGGCACTTCGGGCGTCGTTTTTGCCTCTACAGCGAGTCCCAAAATGGATCCGCAAGGCCGCCTGCATACCTTTTGTCATGCCGTACCGAACCGCTGGCACTTAATGGGAGTGACGCAATCCGCCGGGCTTTCATTGCGATGGTTTCGCGATCACTTTGGCCCAGGTTCCACCGGCAATCGCGATCCCTACGACGTACTCGCGGAAGAGGCTGCTTCTGTTCCTCCTGGTTCCGATGGCGTTATCTGGGCTCCTTATTTAATGGGCGAACGCACGCCCCATCTTGATCCCGAGGCACGGGGGGCGCTAGTAGGTTTGGCGGCAAATCATCGCCGAGCTCACGTAGTGCGCGCCATTATGGAGGGGGTGGCGTTTAGTCTGCGAGATTCATTCTCGATCTTCGAGGAGTTGCAAGTTCCGTTGACAAACATTCGCCTCGGGGGTGGAGGGGCCCGTTCGCCCCTCTGGAGACAGATTCACGCGGATGTCTATGATCATGGTGTAGAAATTGTTGAGGCCGAGGAGGGAGCTGCATACGGTGCAGCGATTCTCGCAGGTGTCGGCGCCAAGGTATGGAACAGTGTGGACGAGGCCTGCCGTAATGTCGTTCGCGTGAAGACGACTGTATTACCAAATCGGGAGTCGGCACAGATCCTGCGGCAGCAGTATTCAATTTACCGGCGCGTGTATCCAGCTTTGCGCCGAATTCGGAACTCCTACTCGAGTCAGACAGCTTAGAGTTCTTAAGGAGACTTCATGTCCAGTGATTACCAGCCCAAGCCCGAGCACAAATTCTCCTTCGGGCTATGGACGATTGGAAATCGTGGTCGCGATCCATTTGGCGAGGCCGTGCGTCCGACGATTCCTCCAAACGATATTGTCGCTTTGCTGGCTGAAGTAGGAGCTTGGGGAGTAAATCTCCACGACAACGATCTCGTACCGATCGACGCCACGCCCTCCGAGCGTGATCGCATCGTAGGCGAATTCAAGAAGGCCTGCGAACGCAATGGCGTGGTCGTTCCGATGGCGACCGTGAGTCTTTTCTACGATCCTGTATTTCGCGACGGTGCGTTTACTGCAAACGATCCCGACGTGCGCGCCTATGCCGTGCAAAAGACCATGCGGGCGATGGACCTGGGTGCTGAACTCGGTGCAAAGATCTTTGTGCTCTGGGGTGGTCGCGAAGGGACGGAGACTGACGCATGTCGTCGTCCTGACCAGGCGGTGAAGAATCTGCGCGAGTCCGTCAATTATCTTTGCGAATACAGCATCGACAAGAAGTACGGGTTTAAGTTCGCCCTGGAAGCTAAGCCGAACGAGCCGCGCGGTGATATCTACATGCCCACCACTGGCGCATATCTCGGCTTTATCACCACTCTCGATCATCCCGAAATGGTCGGCGTAAATCCTGAAGTAGCACACGAGCACATGGCCGGCTTGAATTTTGTGCACGCGGTAGCGCAGGCGTGGGAGGCAGGAAAACTGTTCCATATTGATCTCAACGATCAATATCCCGGGCGCTACGATCAGGATCTGCGCTTCGGATCTGCCACGCCGAAGGCGATGTTCTGGCTAGTGAAGTTTCTTGAGGATGTCGGATACGACGGCCCACGGCACTTCGACGCGCATGCTTATCGTACTGAAGATATCGCCGGAGTGAGGGACTTCGCGCGTGGATGCATGCGCACCTACCTTATCCTGAAAGAAAAGGCCAAACGCTGGAATGCCGACAAGGAAATCCTCGCGATTCTGGCCGAGGTGAATGGAACTCCTGCCGGTCACGTCGGAAAATATTCGAGTCAGAGCGCGAGGTCCTTGCTTGGCAAATCCTTTGATCGGTCTGCGCTTTCAAGAAAAGGACTTCAATACGAGCGCCTCGATCAGCTCACCGTCGACTTATTGTTGGGAGTGCGTTAGTCAGCCCTTAGGCCGGCAATGCCTCCATCACGTTGAAGTCGCTAGCTGTTTTCGCTACCTCATTCAAGCGGAAGCCTGCGCGAGACAGTAGTGCGCTGTATTCGGGAATGGTCCTCTCTCTGCCTCCGGTCAACACCATCATTGTCACGTCGGTGACCTTCGCCCGTGATGGCGAATTATCTTCTGGCAAATTAAATTCGACCAGGAGTAGGGATCCGTTTTTGGGAACAGAGCGCCGACACTGGGTCAGAATGCGCACAGCATCCTCATCGTTCCAGTCGTGAATGACGCTTTTCATCAGATAAGCGCGGCAGCCTCTGGGAATATTTCGAAACAGATCGCATGGCTCCATCGTGCTGCGTTTTTCCAGAGCGCCGGACAGGAATCCGCGTTCGCGCGCTCGCTTCAGCACATGCTGCTGATCGGCGAGTACACCACGCAGAGTACGATGTGCGCGAAGAATCGCCGCAAGCAGCACGCCATTTCCGCCTCCAACATCCATCAGACTCTCCCACTTTGAAAAATCGTAGGCGCTTGCGATTGTGGGAGCAGCAATGGCGGAAAGATCCGTCATGGCATCGTCAAAGATCTTTGCTGTTCCGGGATTTCGCTCCAGGTACTCCCATCCATCCATTCCGAGCACTTTCGCGCGTCCAGGTTCTCCGGTCCGGATGCTATGCAGAATCTCACCGAATGACCTGTAGACGAAATCCGTGCCACGAAATCGTCCCATCGAACGCAGCGATCCGGGCACATCTGAACGAAGAAAATTCGACATCTCGTTATTGGCGAAGGTACGTGGCGCGGTTTCGCTAAAGATTCTTTGACTAGCCAGCAAACGCAGGATGCGGAAGAGAGAGTCTTCGTCCACTCTAAGATTGGACGCCAAGTCTGCCGTTGACTGTGGACCTGAAGCGAGTAAATCGGCAACGCCGAGTTCTGCTACTGCGAAAACAGATTGGTGCAGCGCCAGGCTCTCCACCATGATCCGAAGCAGTGGGCCCGGGTTCAGTGGATCAGCTTGTGCGGAAGTAGCTCGTGCTTTTGTGACCATGGTGCCCTTGGATCGTATAGTGGCTACGATGCTGCAGCAGTGACTTTGAGCTTTGCGTGCAGGTTGCTCGGCTCGTGCACACCATACCGATACGGGCCAAGACGACTGAAGAGAACGATGGCGACGACGATGGCGGTGAGAAATCCCAGCAACGGCACAGTATACGACCCTGTCCGGTCGAATCCGATGCCCATGAGCAGTGCACCACAAGCGCCGGCTAGAACGAATATTCCAAACGCATATCCATAAAGCTCGCCGAAGGCTTTGAGTCCGAAATAGCGGCTGGTAAGGTAGGCGATGAGATCGCCCTCGGCTCCCATTCCGAGACCGACGAGCAGGGCTCCCACGAATGCGACCGCACCTTGCCCGAACAACAGCAACAAAACTCCAGCAGCTGCGCCACTTGAGAAGCAGATCGCGACTCGAGATCCGGGATATCGGTCCAGAAAAAAACCGGAGGCGACCCTGCCTACTAGTAATCCAGCGCCGGCAATCGAGCTCGCCAATGCCGCAGTTTGTGCCGCGATTCCACGATCTGTGAGCATTGCCACTAGATGAAGAACGCAGGCGTGTCCGCTTGCTCCCAGCAGGAAAAACGCCGAAGCCATCAGCCAAAAGGTTTGCGTTCGGCGCGCTTCGCTCCAAGTTAGGCCGGCAATCTTGTCCGGTCTGCCGAAGGAAGATGGAGTCGGCGCTCCGTCGGGCAAAAGACCCATCTCTGCCGGAGAATCTCGCAGGAAGGCTACGACGACCGGCAGCGCGATGAGCAGCATGGCCCAGCCATAAATTGAGTATGCAGCGCGCCATCCATAGGCTGTGATCAGGCGCTGGACGAGGGAGGGCATGACGACGGCTCCGGTTCCTAGTCCCAGCATCACGACTGCTAAGGCGGTGCCTCTCCGCTTGTCGAACCATCTCGAGACCAAGTTGGAGTACGGTATGGGACCGGCGCCCATTCCAGTCAGTGCGCCGAGCATGTTGAGGATATAAATTCCCAAAATGCTCACGGTGACAAGTTTGTTCCCAATCAGAAGGATGGCCACAAGTAGGGTTCCGGGGACGATTGCTCGCCGTGAACCTATGCGGTCGACCAGGCGTCCGAAGAGCGGAGCGCCAACGGCGAGCACCAGATTATGCAGACTGAACGCGAGCGAGACCGCAGAGCGACTGGCATGGAACTCCTTGATGAGGGCCTTGAGAAATACTGGGAAGGAAAAGACAAGAATTGCGGGCTCGCCAAGGCAGAGCGCGACGCTGGCAGCAATCGCTATCCACCAACCGTAAAAGATCCTCCGTCTGCTCTTCACGCCGGCCTCAGTGAGTGGGAGTTTGGGGGGCGAGAAGAATACCTCACGTTGCGGTTGAGAGGGAGAAAACTCTAGTAGCACGCGGATGACTCCCATGTCTCTGGCGTTGCAAAAGACCCTCTCTTAGGCCATTCTTAGCGTCACTGCGCAGTTACAATAAGGATTTCACGGCCACTTCGCGATTGCATTCCGATCCATCGAAACCCGCCATGCAAGTGCATCGCCTTCTGCGACTCTTTCATTACGTGCGTCCGTATTGGTGGGCTGTTCTCGCTTCTGTCATTCTGCTCGCGGCTGTGGGATTGATGGATGCCTTTCGCGTGATCCTGATTCGGCCGATCTTTGATCGGGTGCTGAATCCGGATTCTGTGGGCCACGATGTCCTATTGTTCCACCTTCCTGGACACGGGCCAATTTACCTGCATCAGTTCCTTCCGTCCCAATTTCACAATGCCTGGACGATGGTGGCTGTCGCGCTCGTCGGGGCGACTATCATGAAGGCGATTTGCGACTACGCTGGAACTTACTTGGTGAGCTATGCCGGATTTGGCATGATCACCGACCTCCGCAACGAGCTCTACGATGCCATTCTGCGCCGTTCGGTACGGTTCTTTTCTAAGCATTCGACCGGCGCTTTGCTATCGACCATCATTAATGACGTCGAGCGCGTGCAGTATGCGATGTCTTCTGTGCTGGCGGAATTCCTCCAGCAACTGTTTACGCTCATCTTTACTGTCGGTGTGGTCATTGTCTTTGGTGGCAAGCTGGCATGGGTGCTTTTGCTATTTGTGCCGGTAGTGATTACGTCCGCGCGACGAATTGGTCGCAATGTGCGTCACACTACGCGGCGAGGCCAAGACAAGCTCGCTGAGATTCAGCATCTATTGCACGAGACCATTGCCGGAAATCGCATTGTCAAGGCTTTCAACATGGAACTCTGGGAAACGATGCGCTTCCGCGGGGCTTCTCGCAGACTGTTCCGGGCAAATCTTCGGTCAGTGAGCGCACAGGCAATCAGCTCGCCGCTAATGGATGTAATAGGTGCCGTCGCAATTGCGCTTTTGCTCCTCCTCGGTCGCGATCAGATTCGCCATCAGGCCTTCACCGAAGGTGCGTTTCTTACTTTTATCGTCGCGGTCTTTAAGTTGTACGATCCCGTCCGGAAGTTTGCGCAGTTCTACAACAACTTCCAGCAGGCGCTGGGTGCGTCGTCAGCGATCTTCGACTTCATGGAAGTGCAAGATGACGTCAAAGACAAGCAGAATGCTGTCAGCCTGCCAGCCTTTAACGAGAGCATTCGCTTCCAGAACGTGGATTTTTCCTACGATGATGAGGAAGGATCCCATCGGGTTCTTCGCAATATCAATTTGGAAGTGAAGGCTGGGGAGGTTGTGGCCATCGTCGGACCGAGCGGAGCAGGGAAGTCGACGATTGTGCGTCTGCTGCCACGATTCTTCGACGTAACCGCCGGGGCGATTCTCATCGATGGCCACGATGTGCGCGATGTAACCGTCCGCTCATTGCGGAGCCAGATCGGCATAGTCACGCAGGAAACCGTGTTGTTCAACGACACCGTTCGCAACAACATTGCCTACGGCCGTCCAAACATTGGGCAAGAGCAGGTGGAAGCGGCGGCGAAAGCAGCCCTGGCTCATGACTTCATCATGCGCCTGCCTGCCGGATACGACACCATAATTGGCGAGCGCGGGATGCGGCTGTCAGGGGGTGAGCAGCAGCGAATTTCGATTGCGCGTGCGATCCTCAAGAACTCCCCAATCCTTATTCTTGACGAGGCGACCTCAGCGCTTGATGCGGAATCGGAGGTAATGGTCCAGTCTGCGCTCCAGAATCTCATGCAGAATCGAACCGCGTTCGTGATCGCTCATCGCTTGTCCACCGTACGCAGAGCGGACCGAATTATTGTCATGGAGAGCGGCGCGATTACTGATATTGGATCGCACCATGAACTGCTGCAGCGCTTTGGAACTTATCAACGCTTGTACAATCTTCAATTCGTCGAAGTCGATAACGTCGCGGTCGTAAAGTAACTTCAATTCCTGAGGAGTTTGTCCCAAGAATGCCTGTCCGATCCATGACCGGATACGCTCAGCTCACACATCAGGTAAATGATCGGACGTCTTTTTCCTTGAGTTTGAAGTCGGTGAACCACCGCTTCCTCGATCTTCACTTTCGCATCCCCATTGAAGCGACTGCCTTAGAACTCAAGATGCGTCGCCTCTTGAAAGAGAAGATAGCGCGCGGGCACATCGAAGTATCGCTGTCGCTGCAGCACGGAGATTCGGGTGGTTTTCAGTTGAACCATGCTCTTGTTGAAGGCTACGTGCGCGCATTTCAGGAGGCAGCAGAGCGATTGGGGATCGTTTCGCAACCAGATCTCAATGTCATTCTGCGCGTGCCTGGCGCCCTCTCCGGAGATTCAGCCACGTTGGAAGAGGCAACCGAGCAAATCATCCTGTCGCAGTTGGAACTGCTGATCGAGCGTTTGAATCACATGCGCGAAGAGGAAGGCCGCGGGGTAGATCGGGAACTGCGTGAGCGAATGGAGGGCCTGTCTCACGCGGTCAGCGAGATCGGGAAGTTACGTGTGCTGGTCTCACGTGCTTACCTGGAAAAAGTTCAATCACGGATGAACGAGCTGATTGCCGGCCATGTCGATCCGGATCGTGTGCTGCAGGAGGCCGCCATGTTGGCGGAACGCAGCGACATCCAGGAGGAGGTCGTCCGGCTCGAGAACCACATCAAGCATTTCTACTCGCTCCTCGACTCCGGTGGTGAGGCCGGCAAAAAGCTAGACTTCCTGCTACAAGAGCTGAATCGTGAGGCGAACACTCTTCTTTCAAAGACTGCAGGCGTTGCGGGTGAAGGACTGCGCATCACAGAGTTGGGGCTGTTGATGAAGTCAGAGATTGAGAAGGCTCGGGAGCAAGTGCAGAACGTGGAGTGAGAAAGAACACAGTCGCAATCTCTTAATGTCTGGCATCCTCTACATCATTTCCGCACCCTCCGGATCGGGCAAGTCTACACTCGTGAACGAGCTGCGTTCGATCGTCCCGAACCTGGACTTTTCGATCTCGTATACCACACGACCGCCGCGTGGTAGCGAACAGAATGGACGCGAGTATTACTTTGTCACGCGACCGGAGTTTGAACGCATGATCGCGGAAGATAAGTTTCTGGAGTATGCCGAAGTCTTCGGCCACTACTATGGGACGGCCCGCCGCTTTCTTGACGAGGCGAAGGCTAGCGGCAAGGATCTGCTGCTCGATATCGATGTCCAGGGCGCGGAGCAAGTGAGGAAGAAGGTTCCCGATGCGGTGAGCATTTTCGTGATGCCGCCAAACAAAGAGATTCTCGAGCGTCGCCTGCGCCGCAGAAGCCAAACCGAAAAGATGGACCCTAAAGTAATAGAGCGAAGACTTGAGAACGCCGAGAAGGAGATTGTGAATTACAAGAAATACGGCTATATTCTCGTCAACACGATCCTGGAAAGAGCAGTGGACGAGTTGAAGGCCATCGTTCTTTCCGAGCGAACGCGTCGCTCGGGAAAGACGCTCACCGCGGAAGATCAAGAACTGGCTCGCATTGCCGAAGGATGTCTGCTGGCCCGGAGCCATGACAAGGTTCAACCCGTTCTACAATCATTCAGGACCAACCTCTGAGGTACACCAGGAATGGAACCCACGAAAGAGTTCGATAGCAAGTATCGTTACATCCTCGTCGCGGCTCGCCGCGCGCGCCAACTCCAGGGCGGCGCGAGCGCGCTGGTGGAAACCGACTCCCGCAAAGCGTGTCGGATCGCCCAGGACGAGATTCAGGCTGGCAAAGTCGGGTACGTTGTGCCTGATCCAGTGACACCAGCCGCACCAGCCCCTCCCGAACCCAAGGAAGAGTAGTTCCTCATTTGCAAACCTGAAGGATTTCACCTTCCGACTACAATAGTTCTATGAAGGTCGCCCTAGGTGTGTGCGGCGGCATCGCCGCTTACAAAGCGTGCGAAGTAGTGCGCCTACTGCAGGATGCCGGGGTCCGCGTGCAGGTCGTGATGACCGCAGCGGCCCAGGAGTTTGTGCGGCCTCTTACCTTCGCAGCACTTTCCGGCGAGAAAGTCATCACTGGCCTGTGGCAGTCTGGCGGGGAACAACCAAATCTCGATTCGGCCATCGAGCACATCAGCGTTGCTCAATCAATCGATGCACTGGTCGTTGCGCCTTGCACAGCGGATACCGCCGCGAAATTTGCGCACGGGCACGCTGACGACTTTCTTTCAACACTTTATCTCGCCACTCCAGCTCCCGTGATCATTGCGCCGACGATGAATGTTCAGATGTTGAACCATCCCGCCACGCAGGAGAATCTGGAGACGCTCCGCAAACGCGGTGTACATATCGTTGAACCGGGCAGCGGATATCTTGCCTGCGGCATGGTCGGGGCTGGACGCCTGGCTGAACCTGAAGAGATCGTGGCTGCAGTGCTGGCTGGGCTTGGAGTGGTGCACGACCTCACCGGCGAGACGATTTTGATCACAGCTGGCCCGACTCGCGAGCCAGTCGATCCGGTGCGCTTCCTGGGGAATCGCTCTAGCGGAAAGATGGGATACGCACTGGCTGAAGCCGCGCTTCGTCGTGGAGCGAAGGTGCTTTTGATCTCTGGCCCGGTTGCGCTCGAAGCGCCAGCCGGCGCTGACGTGGTGCAAGTGGAGACTGCTGAAGAGATGCACAATGCTGTGCTCTCCCGAGCTTCGCAGGCGAGTGTAGTCATCGCTGCCGCTGCGGTGGCAGATTTTCGGCTGCAGAAAGCGTCTACGCAAAAGATCAAGCGCAATGGCCCAATGTCGCTCGACTTAGAACCCACTCCAGACATACTCGCCGACGTCGCCGCGCGTCGTCGTTCCGATCAATTACTGATAGGTTTCGCTGCAGAAACTCAGAATGCGATTGAGAATGCACGAGCCAAACTGCGCAAGAAGGGAATCGATGCCATCGTGGTGAACGATGTATCCAACCCAGAAATTGGATTTGACTCAGAGCGCAACGAGGTCACCATCCTTACTGCAAGTGAAGAAATTCCGATCGCTCGGGCAGAGAAGTCGAAAATTGCTCATCGCATCCTCGATGCCGTGCTAAAACTGAAGACGCGCACGAGCAAGGCTGTTCCTGCTCACAAGTAGCTCCTGATGACAAACAGTCCAGAGTTCCAAAAGCACCTCGAAGAACGTGTGCGCTTTTGTCGTGAGCTGGGAATTTACGACTTTTATCGCCGCGACACTACGGCGAGCATTGCTGTATCTGCAACAGAGACGACGGATATTGCGTCTCTACCATCCAGCGGAGAACAACCCACATTGGCGCGACGAGCAACAACATCCGAAGAACAATTGACTCCAGAAACAGCTCTGCGTCTGATTCGCGAGGATCTCGGCGATTGCACTCGCTGCCCGCTGCACAAACAAGGACGCAAACAGATTGTCTTTGGAGCCGGCAATCCACGAGCCAACATCATGTTCGTCGGGGAAGGGCCAGGAGCTGATGAAGATCAGCAAGGTGAACCATTTGTCGGTCGCGCTGGGCAACTCCTCAACAACATGATCTCAGCAATGGGAATTCGCCGGGAAGATGTTTATATCGCCAATGTCGTAAAGTGCCGCCCGCCTGGGAATCGGACTCCGGAACGCGAAGAATGCGATACCTGCTCTCCATTTCTGATGCGGCAGATTGCAGTTGTAAATCCGAAGATTGTCGTAGCCTTAGGCGCGGTCGCCGCCAAAACGCTTCTCGGAGTCAACGACGCGATGGTGAATATGCGGGGACGCATCTACGACTTCAAGAACACAAAGCTGGCGGTAACTTATCACCCGGCTTATCTGCTGCGCGATCCGCGTCAGAAGAAAGAGGCTTGGAAGGACCTGCAGATGGTGATGAAGTACCTCGGCATGCCGGTTCGTCAAGGCGCTCCAAGCTAACTACTTCCTCTTCTTCTTTGCCGTGTCGCTCTCGCCCATTTGACCGCTGACACTGGCGAGGACTTTCTGGAATGCCTCCTGGGCGGTCATTTCTTTTCGACCAGTCTTGTTCTTACGATACTTGTGCTCGAAGCTGCAGGTGCGGCAGCGCACTTTCTGAACTTCGTCTCCGGCCATCACAACTACGGAATGATCGGTGGTTCGCTGGCAGCGGGAGCAATAATCGTCGATATCATCGCCAAGCCTTGGCATAAGCGACCTCCAGGCCAAGTATTGATCGCGCGAATACTAGCACGGCTGCGACCTGATACCGCAAGCAACTGCTAGACTCTAGCCATGCGCAGCAGGCGCGGAGTTTTCATCACTTTCGAGGGGCTTGACGGCTCCGGGAAGAGCACGCAGATCGAGCGCCTCGCTGCGACGCTGAGCGGCCGCGGCCTCGACGTGCTGGCGACACGCGAGCCAGGGGGAAGCGAGATCGGGGAGCGTATTCGCTCCATTCTGCTGGACTCGCGCACCGCAAATTTGTCTCCCCTGGCCGAGTTAGCGCTGATGTTTGCCGACCGGGCGCAGCACATCGGAGAAGTCATCGAGCCGGCTCTCAAGAACGGAAAAGTCGTGATTTGCGACCGCTATACCGACAGCACGGAGGCTTACCAGGGCTTCGGACGGCACCTGGGGTCGGAGGTTGTCCGCGACTTGCACCATCTTCTGTGCCGTGACCTATGGCCCGATCTGACACTACTGCTTGAATCGGAGCTGGATGCCAGTGTTGCCCGTGCGCGCAATCGCAATCAAACGTCGCACTCTTCTGAGGGCCGCTTTGAAGCTGAAGACGCTGCCTTCTTCCGACGTGTGCATGAAGGCTTTGAGAAAATCGCGCGGCGCGACGCGAATCGCGTAACGAAAATCCCGCCGGGAACGATTCAAAAAGTAGAAGCTGAAATTCTACGGATGGTAGAAGGCCGGTTTCCAGAACTTGCCGCGCGCGCAACAGCGGTTAAGTGAGTCCCGACGTGTCCTTCCAAGACTTTCACGGCAATCAAGAGACGATCACTCGCATTCGCGAGATGCTTGCACGCGACCGCTTTCCGCACGCCGTAATTATCGCGGGTCCAGAAGGAGCAGGGAAGTACACGCTAGCGCAGATGATCGCAAAGGCGCTTAACTGCCTCGAGCACCCAAAGCACAATGGCTTACCTGATTTTTGCGGACATTGCAGCAATTGCACGCGCATTGCTCAGGCCGACGATCTCGAATCCAGATTCGCCGAAGCAGTGGAAACGCGCGAGGCCATGCGCGAAGCGGACAAACGCGAAGCACGCATCCTGATCCAGACGCATCCTGAGGTGATCGTTGTTCCACCTGACCCGCCGCAAATGCTCATCAAGGTCGGCCAGGTGCGACTTGTGATTGATTCCGTCTTCTACAAGCCTGTGGAAGCTCGGCGTAAGGTCGTCATTTTCAGCGAGTCGTCATTCATGAAAGAAGCAGCGAACTCTCTGCTGAAGGTGCTGGAAGAGCCCCCCGAATACGCGAGCTTGATCCTGTTGACGACGAATCCTGGAGAATTACTGCCAACGATTCGCTCACGTTGTGTTTCTTTCACTCTCGGAGCATTGCCAGTCAATGAACTGGAATCGGCACTCGATACATGCCGAGAAGACCTCAAACCGGCCCAGCGCGAACTGATCGCGCGTCTCTCGAACGGTGCCATGGGACGTGCACTCAGCTTTAACCTCGAAGAGTATGTTGAAGCGCGAGCAAGCGCTCTCACAATGCTGCGTAGCGCCATTACGGGAAGCGATCACACCGAGCTATTTAAGATTACAGAGACCTATCGGGCTGGCGCTGAAGGACGGGATAAAACGGATCAGCTATTGCGGACCTTGTACGCGCTTCTTGAAGACCTCCTAATGCTCAAGTCTGGAACTCCAGAATTAGTACGCAATACCGACATACGAGGCGAACTCGGTAGATTGTCGCAGTCGGTAGATTTCGAATGGATCGTGACTGCCTCACAGCGCCTCGCAGAAGTGGAACGGGGGATGAGAAGAAACCTTCTCCGCTCCCTCTCGCTCGATGCCTTCGCGACTTCTTTGGAGCGATAATTCACTCCCGCAAAGACAAAGCTAACCACGAAGGATCACGAAGGTTGCCTGTTCGTGTCTTCCCCTTCGTGATTCTTCGTGTCCTTCGTGGCTTCACCCCGGCCGTTCTCCGTGACTCCGTGCCTGCCGTGGTGAATTGATTCACCCAGCCGACTTTGCGCAGCAGCAAGAGCCTGTGATAGGGTTAGCCCAACTCAGACCGCTTTGAATCCAACCTTTTTGCTAATTTCCCGCGCTATTGGCCTGTTCGATTTGTGACCTTCGGCGCATGTTGGCACTCCAAACCGGTTCTGACGCAGTTATCGTTGGTGAAACACTTCGAATGAAAGATCCAGGGAATTCCGCAGCTGTCGGACGCGCGCCGGAACTTGCGCCAGAAACCGACGATTTTGTAAACCGCAAATTGATCCGTCCGTCCCTGCCAATGCCTCGGCGTTCAGAGTCCAGCAACGAGAGACCTCTGACCAGCGCTGAGCAACGCGTGCCTAGGCGAGCGAATGTTGTTGAACAGACTCATGCCGAAGCTTTTTATTTTCAAAAGCAGATGGCGAGCCGCACTCCCATGGTGGTCGTGCTGAAGGACGGGGAAGAAATCCACGGCTGGATCGACTGGTACGATCG
>Ga0126384_10000790_pt1 | contig 18098 bp, 14 predicted proteins | sample PanSoiMetPlot_36_FD_92543 | JGI IMG/M metagenome (GOLD analysis project Ga0126384, IMG submission 92543) | Tropical forest soil microbial communities from Panama - MetaG Plot_36 | ecosystem: Environmental > Terrestrial > Soil > Tropical forest > Bulk soil | place: Panama | collected 2016-02-17 | reverse complement strand
CCATTCGCGGTACTCGTTCTTGGCCGACTTCGTCTGGACCCGCAGCGCGTCTTCCTTCGGGTCATAGGAGAAGCTGCCCCACGACTGGTTGGCGTGGGAGAAGATCACTGTCCAGTCGGTCTTCCCCGGGATCATGTGCACGCCGTACTTGCCCGCCGGGAGCTTCTGCCCTTGGACGGTCACCTCGTGCGAGGTGGTGAAGACGGTGTTCTCGTTCGCGCCGGCGCGCCAGGGGCACTGGGTGCACGTCGGGGAGAGGTTGCTCATCCCGTAGGGCACCAGGTCGCCCCAGATGTGTCCGCGGCGGTTGTTGCCCTTCAGCGTCACCCGAGGGCTGGAGTACTCGACGGAAACCGTCGCCGGGCCGATCTGCTGGGTGACCGTCGCGCGCTGGTTGTCGCCGCTGGGCGGCAGAGACAGTCCGTCCGCGAGAGCGACGCTGGAAAACAACGCCCACATCCAAAGGAAGGTTTTTTTCATGGCGAGCGGGACAACACATAATCAACGCTCGAATTCCGAATGGAACGGACGGTCGGCAGAATCGGCGCGACCCGGTGGAACCAGCCAGAACCGGCCCACCTGGCGGCCGGCCCTTCAGCGGGACGGCCCAGCAGATCTCCGAGGCGTTTCCGTGGCAGACGGAGCCTCGCTTTTTGATCCGCGATCGTGACCGCGTGTACGGGCCGGCATTCAAAGATCGCGTTGAGTCCCTCGGACTTGAAGAGGTCCTAACTGCTCCTCGGAGCCCCTGGCAGAATGCGTTCGCCGAGCGGGTGATCGGCAGTATCCGCCGCGAGTGCCTCGACCACGTCGCCGTCCTCAATCAACATCACCTGCGCCGACTGCTCGCCGACTACTTCGAGCACTACCACCGCCGGCGCTGCCACCGCTCGCTCACCATGGACTGCCCCGAGCCTCGCCCGGTCCAAGGACCCGATGAAGGCAATGTCTTCGAGGTCGACGAAGCTGGCGGTCTCTATCGGCACTACGAGCGGCGCGCCGCCTGACCGGCCGGTCGCACCGACCACAGCGACATCGACGCCAGGCGCGCCACCTGCCGGCGGGTAGCCTTCATCATTCCCACCTGGACGGAGGCTGACGAGGCGGTTGCTCCACGCTGTCGACTTTACCCGACCCTGGTCTCCAGACCTGTTGCACAGCTTTCGGGACGGACATCTCCACCGAGTCGGTGCAAGACGCGAACGCTCGCCTTCGTCCGCTTCCAGTCGAGCATCACCACGGATGTGAACTACCGCTATCCGCTACGAGGCGGGGTCCAGGGGCGCCGCAGGCGCCGAGCGAAGCGAGTCTCGAGGCCGGTCATCGCAGATGCTCTGCTCGCAGCTCGTCCATTCGCTTAGCCCACACGCGCGGCCCGCCGTCTTGGATCTCGCGCAGGTGCTTGCGCGCGGCCCCGTCGAGCTTCTTGGCGCCGGGAACCCAGCGCGATCCCCACGCGCCGATCTGCACGACGATCGGCAGCAGCGCGATGGCTTTCTCGGTGAGCGAGTAGATCGCCTTCTGCTTGTGCGTCGGATCATCGGACTTCGTAAGCAGGCCGTGCTCGACGAGCCGCGCGAGCCGGTCCGCGAGGATGTTCGACGAGATGCGTTCGTCGGACTGCAGCAGCTCGCGAAAGTGCCGCTTGCCCGAAAACATCATGTCGCGCAGCACGAGCAAGGTCCACCCGTCTCCGAAGATCTCGAGTGACAGGTTGATCGGACAGTAAGAGCGCGGCTCGGTCGAAGACATGACTCACCGCTTGCGTTTTACAACCGGTCGTCTAGATTGCCAACTGGTTGCGCAATGCAAGCAGTCGGAACGAGGAGCCGAGCATGTCCGTAGAGACCTACACGGGAAGCTGTCACTGTGGCGCGATCCGCTTCGAGGCCGACATCGACCTCGACGAAGGATCGAACCGCTGTAACTGCTCGTACTGCGCGAAGGCGCGCACGTGGTTCGCGTTCGCGAAAGGGCCGCAGCGCTTTCGCCTGCTCGACGGCACCGGTGTGTCCGAGTACCGCTGGACGCCGCCGGGTGAGCTCGAGCCTCACCTGACGTTCACGTTCTGCCGCATCTGCGGTATCCGCACGTACGCGCGGGGCAACCTCGACTCGCTCGGCGGGACGTTCCACGCCGTCTCCGTGCCCGCGCTCGATCTCTCGCCCGAACAGTTCGCAGCGATCCCGGTCCGCTACGTCAACGGCCGCGACGGCCGCTACGACGAAACGCCTGCCCATCCCGAGGCGATCTGAACCATCGGAGGAAGCCATGACTGAAGTTTCCGCAATTGCCAGACTCAAGATCCACGAGGGCAAGCTCGAGGAGTTCAAACGCCTCGCCGCGCTCTGCGTGCACTCGGTGCGGACGAAGGACTCCGGCACGCTGCAGTACGACTACTTCTTCAACGACGACTACACGCAGTGCGTCGTGTTCGAGCGCTATCGTGACTTCGCCGCGATGCGCGAGCACCTCGCGAATATCGGAGACGAGCTTATGCAGGCGCTTCTCAAAGTCTGCTCGATGTCGGGCGACATCTTCGCGACGCCCACGCCCGAGCTGAGGAAAGCGATCGAAGGCCTCGACATCCGGCTCTACTCGCCGTACGAGCCGATGTAGCCCGCGGGATCGCGCGGAGATCCAGTGGAGGATTTGAGTCCCAAGATCAACGACGGTCAGTGCGGGTAAATCCGACGGTTCTCAGAGTGAGCCAGGGGGACATGGGAGGACACGGAGATTTGAGGGAAAAAAGGCTGAGGGCACCCCAATCCAGGTCGCGTGCTCGTTCACTGGGATCGAATGCGAACGCCGAATCTCGCGCTGCACGGGCCCAGGCCGCCTGTGATGATCAGCGTATCGATCGGTGGCGCGTCAGCGGCCGCGACCCCAGCGAGCCTAGCCTGCGTCGCGATCTCGATCCTGCTCTGAGCTCGCGGCGGTCGCGTCCAAGGACATCCCGACGTTGGCCGCCTCGAGAATGACCGTTGGCCAGCCGCGTCTGACGCAGTTGCGCGCGGGAGGCGGGTAGGGATAGGCCTGTCGGAAACCCGGGATCGAAAGCGCGCAATGCCGTCAGGATTGGAGCCTCGTTTAGCCGCGCCCAGTTGCGACACGATGGTGGCGCTGCCGGCGCGCAGCGCCAGCGGCCATAGCCTGCTCGCCAAGAACAGCGACCGCCCACCCTCGGAGTGTCAGCCGCTGACACAGCAACCGCGAAAGCAGCATGGCCGCGGGGGTCGCCTCCGATGTCAATATATCGAGATCCCGCAGAGTGAGCAGACCTGGGGATTCACCGGGTCGGGTCCGGCGTGGCTCTGGGGCCTCGAGCACGGAGTCAACGAATGCGGCGTGGCGATCGGCAATGAGGCGGTGGCCACCAAGGACCAACTGCCGGATGCCGGCCTGCTCGGGATGGATCTGGTGCGGCTGGGACTGGAGCGCGCCGCCACGGCGCGCGAGGGGGTGGATCTCATCGGTGGGTTGATCGAACGTTTCGGCCAGGGCGGGTCGTCGGCGCGCGATTTCGACTGGCGCTACTCGAACGGATTTCTGATCGCGGACGCCACTGAGGCCTGGATCTTGGAGACCTCGACGCGCCAATGGGCCGCGCGCCGCGTCCGCGACTGCGTGAGCATCTCTAACGCGATCGGCATCGCGGCCTGCGAGGCCGCCTCGCCTGAGGTGCGCGAGCACGCGCGAGCCCAAGGATGGTGGGACGGCAAAGCGCCGTTTGATTTCGCGGCCGCCTACGCCGACCGGGAGCATCGGACGACCTTTTCGGCTCGCGCGCGGCTATTGCGCAGCGGCGAGATGGTGTCGCGCGACGGGCGCCGTACGGTGCGCGAGATGTTCGCGATCCTGCGCGACCATTACGAGATGGGCGAGATGCCGATTATCAAGGCGCCGCCCGACAGCGAGCGCCACTATTCGCTTTGCATGCACACCGACTTCGTCGCCACCACCGCCAGCATGGTGGCCGAAATTCCGGCCCCCGACACGGGCCGCTCGCCTGTGATGTGGGCCTCGATGGCGGCGCCATGCACGGGAATCTTCTTCCCGCTCTACCCCGCTGGGACTATTCCCCGGGCATTGAAGATCGGCTCAACTGAGGCGTCGACGGCTTCGATATGGTGGCGGATGAAGGCGATTCAGGATCGAGTGGCGCAGGCGCCCAAGCGCTTGCCGCCGATCGTCTGGCGGCATTTTCGGCCGCTAGAAGATCGAATCTTGGAGCGGGCGGAAAAGGTCGGGCTTGAGGAGCGCCGGCTGCCCGCCGCGGAGCGCTCGCAGATCCTGACCGGGTTCATGCTCGATAACGTTGCGCTGGTGCTCGACGCCGTAGGCCGGGTCGAGGCTGAAGTGCGCTCGAGCAGCGCGGAATGACTGCGCCGCGTCTGAACCTCGTGACTGCTCTTGCTCGCATCCGATAGCTTGCGCATTGGAGCAGCGGGAAGAGCCGGATCCAGTTTTGGCTAATCACAGGATCGCGGCTCGCCGATGATCAGCGGGCTCTGCACAGGGCCGCGGCTCCAGCGATCCCGGCGTCTGCTCCATACCTCGCCTTGAGGAGGGGAATCTCGCTGCAACGCTGATTGATTGACCATCGCGGCAACTGCACTTGGATCCGATCGAAAAATGCGCTCATCAATTCTCCTGCTCCGCCGCCGATAACGATGACGTCAGGCTCGAGGAGATCGATCACGCTGCCGAGCCAGACCGTCAGCAGGTCAGCGGTTTCTCGCAGAGTCTCAGCGGCCAGGGCATCGCCCGCGCGAAATGCTTCTCCCACCTGCTCGGCGCTAAGTTCCGCCAGGTTCCCTTCGACCAATTCCCGGAGGGTCGAGCGGGCTGTTCCTTCGAGGAGCTTTGCGCGGGCTCGTTGGGCAATGGCGGGTCCCGAGCACAACACCTCGATACAACCTCGCTTGCCGCACGCGCACTGGGGACCCTGATAGTCAATCGAGACGTGCCCGCCTTCGGCAGCGCTGCCTGTTCGCCCGTGATAAATGCGTTGGCCAAAGACGATTCCCGTTCCGATCCCCGTCCCGATCGTTGCGTAGAAAATGTTTTGATATCCCCGAGCGGCGCCCCAGATTGCTTCCGCCAATCCGGCGGCATTCGCATCATTGTCCACTCTGGCGCGGACGCCGAATGCGCGCTCGACTTCAGCGGCCAGGGGGAAGTTGCGCCAGCAGGGCAGGTTGGGCGGATTGATCACCACCCCGGTGCGCGGATCAAGCGGACCAGGCGAGCAGATTCCGATCCCTTTGAGCTCCGCGCGCGGATTGGCTTCGAGCACGGTATCGATTGCTCCCTTCACAGCAGCGAACGCCGCCGCGGCATCACCAGCCGGCAGCATCGGAACGCGCGCTTTGAACAACACTGCTCCGTCCGAGCTCACCAACCCCGCGGCGACCTTCGTCCCTCCGATGTCAACCCCGAGCACTACGGATTCAGAGGCCATCGCCCGATCCTCGATCAGAGCCAGCGGCTTGCGGCAGAAAGGACGAAGATGGCCAGCACCAGCACCAAGACACCTGCGCTCATGATGCCCAATGGTTGCCTTCCGGTATTTCTCCACTCGCCGGTGACAATCCCCCAGAGGCTGGCAGTGATGACGATCAATGACATGAAGAGTGGCCAGGCCAAGACCGCGCCGAGATCGCCCAGCTCGACTGCACCTGCTCCATACATGACAGTGCTCCCGAACCAGAACAATGCCATCGCCACCGCCAAAGCCCAGTGCGAGCCGGTACCAGTGACGCCGAACCGATCACTGGTTTTGTTTCTTTTCATCAGATAGACGCAATATACCAGGTTGGGAATTCCGCCGGCCCACATCAAAGGGAGCCACACCGCATTGGGCGCCCAGAGTGTCGAGGTGTCGGTACGGCGCGCGGCTTCGATCAGAGGTGTCCCGAATGCCAGCCCAAAATTAACCAAGGCAGAGCCCAGGCCGGAGATGAGACAAAACAAAAGGCCCCGTGCGAGCGATCGCTTCTCGGTCGGTCCCTGGCCCAGCGCCTCCTCGCGCCGCCGACCCGCAACGGCGCAGATTCCAATCCCTACCAGCACCAGCGCGATCCCCAGAAGGACGGCGAGCCCGCCCGAAGTCAACACCTTTTCCGGGTGCAGTCGGAGGAGAGGGATCAGGCTGCCCACCGCGGCGGCAATCCCGAGGATGACGGAGAATGCGAGCGCGATACCGACCCCCTCAACGGCCAGTCCGAAAAAAATCTGTGAGATTCCCCATCCCGCGCCAAAGAGCGCCACCATCACGACGGGTCCCGCGCCCGCCTGCACATAGACCGCGCGAATCGCTGAGACCGTGGCAAAGGTAAGCAAGGGCGGAAAGAGGCCCAGCGCAAATACTGTGTATACAAGCCAGGTGTTCTCCCAAGCCCAGCGACGGGTGAATTTCATCGGCAAGGTGAAGCTTCCGTTCATGCCCCCGGCGAGAAGCAGCAGCGCAAGTCCTAGAGTATTCGCGTTCATATTTTCAGCGAGGCTTCCCGAAATAGATCTTCAACGTCGTGATCGAGCTCTTCTTTGTCAGTGCATGCGCCTCCGCGCCCTTGAAGGCTTCGGGAGCGCCATCGCCCTCGAGAAAGTCGGACCGGACGACTTTGACCGGAGCGGCCGGCAGGGTCAACCTCGCCTGTGAGTCCACGCCCTTGGCGTCGTACCATTGGACTATCCAAGCGTCGCCGTCTTCCGCCTTCTTGACCGTCGTCAGAACCAGATTCTTGGGCGACAGTTGCACGAAAGAGTAGGAGGCAGGTCGACGACCCTTGTGAACCTCGCCGATGACCGCAATCAGCGGGTTGTTGTACTCGTAGCCGCGCTGAACCGTGTTGGCCTCATCCACTCGGGCTCGGTGCGGGTAGAGTGAATACTCAATCGAATGCTGTCCGCGATCCGCGAGTGGGTCGGGCCACTTTGGCGAGCGCAGCAGCGAAATCCGAATCACGTTTCCTTTGATGTCATAGCCATATTTGGTTTTGTTCAGAAGGCTTACGCCATAACCCTCATCTGAGAGGTCGGCCCACCGCTCCGACGGGACCTCGACCTTCGCCTTGCTCCAGCTGTCATTCAAGAGGGTGGAGCGGCGAATTGTGCCATAGGGAATCTCATAGCTGGCGGCCTCATCCTTGATCGCTACCGGAAAGGCGACCTTCAGCATCGTGCGATCCTCCCACCAATCCACATCCGTCTTGAAGTCGATGCGGTCGAGGTCGGCATAGAGGATAACGTCCTGAGTGAAGAACGTGCTGGGAAAGTCTTCGGTGGGAAAGCTCTTCTTGACGCCCGGCTTCAAATAGTCGCGGGTGATGCGGATCGTCGTCCTCACTGGCCCCTGCTCGAGAGCCTCCACCTTGCGGAGCCGCGATGGATACTTGACCCCGGTCCACCCGACGTTCCAGGCGTCCCACTGAGCAGGGGTGTCCTCGAGAAGTTGCAGCTCGTTCCCGGGTCCGCTGAGAATCTCTCTGCCCACCCTTTTGTCGACAATACTTTTCAACCAGCCGGAATCTCGATCCACGGTTACCCGGAATAGATCGTTCTCCAGCATCGAGGGCGAGACCGCGGGCTTGCCCGGAGCTGGCGGCCGCGACTCCTTGCGCAACTGGAAAACGCGGTAGCCCACCGAGGGAACGTCCCGCGCCACGAAAAGAATTGAACGGTGGTCCCCTCGTTGGTCCAACTGGGAACGCACCTCGCGCCCATCTCGATCGAAAATCTTGTAGTTGCTCGCGTCGCCTTCGGCCAATGGAACCGCCACCAGGTCGTTTCGCGTCCATGAAAGTGGATTGAAGACGATCAACGGCGAGCCGGCTCGAACAAACGAAGTGTCGATCTCCTTCGCGACTTGAGTGAGAGATTGCCCAAGCTCGCGCCGGCCCAGCTCCAAGGCTTTCTCGTACTTCTCCGTAGCATCAATGTAATTCTCGTGAATTCCCGAACCGGGCAAGATGTCGTGGAATTGGTTGTACAAGACGCTGCGCCATGCTGTTTCGAGTGCTGTAGAGTTGTATTTTCGACCCGAGATGGATGCGAGAGAGGAGAAAGTCTCGGCATTCGTTAAAAGCACTTCGCCGAGCCGATTGTATTGCTTCATCTTCGCCTGCGTGGTGAACGTGCCCTGGTGATACTCGAGATAGAGCTCGTCACTCCATTTCGGAATCTTGGTCAAATCGTGCTGCTTGAGCCAATCGAGGTAGGTGCCGGTCGTGCCGTACTCGATCCGAGGGAAGAGGTCGATCGTCTTCAGGTGCTCGATCCGGTCGATCATTTCGAGCGAAGGCCCTCCTCCGTGATCACCTACTCCAAAGAGAATCATCAGCTTGCGGAAGCCGGTGTTCGCTTCGAATTGCCGCAGCCAGTCCACCAGACGGAACGGGTTATCGACTCGGTTGACGTAGCTGAATGGGAAAAACGTGAGCACCCGAGAGCCATCCGCCGCCTCCCACCAGAAGACGCGATGGGGGAAGACGTTGGTCTCGTTCCACGATATCTTTTGTGTGACAAATGAGTCGATGCCGGCATTCGCATAAAACATGGGTATATTTCGGGAGTATCCAAAAGAATCGGGGTTCCAGCCGATCTTCACGTCCGCGCCGAGCGTCTTCTGGAAATAGCGCTTGGAATAGAGTAGATGCCGCGCCCACGATTCGCCGCTGGGCAAATTGCAATCAGGCTCGACCCACATGCCGCCGAGCACCTCCCAGCGCCCATCCTTGACGCGCTGCTGAATGTCCTTGAAGAGATCAGGGTAGAGCCGCTCCATCCACTCGTAATAAACAGCCGCGCTCTGGGTGTAAGTGAAGTCCTTGCGCGCGTTCATCATGCTGATGACGGAGGAAAAGGTGTTCTTCACCACTTCGACCGTTTCTTTGTCGCGCCACAGCCACGCTGCATCGATGTGGGCATTCGCATCGAAGTAAAGGGTAAACCGCTGGACAAAGTCTCGAATCGGCCCGAGTTGAGCTCGAACCGCTCTCACCGAAAGATTGAATCTCTCAAGCGATCCGTCAGCCAGAGCAGCGGTGTCGATCTGCGATGCCAGCCTTTGCAACAAGTCGTTCAGCCGCGTCCGTTCGGCTTTGTCGATCTCGGATCTGTCGACGCGCGGATCGGTCTTAATGCGAGCGTTCGTCTGATACGTGTCGAAACTCAGGAGTTTTTCGCCTACCCGCAGCGAAAGCGCGAGATCTTCGATCTGCTTCCGGGTCGCCTCGCTCTTCGCCACAATCAACTCCGCCTTCGACAAGCGAACCGGTCCTCCTCTGCCGACGCCGCCCTGCCCGGGGGATTGCGAAGCCCTGATCACCAGCAGAAATGTTTGACCTGGCTTGGCATCCTGCGTCAGCTCGACGTCATCAGCGCCCGGACGGCCCTTGCTCGCGCCATCCACCCACAGCTCGCCGGTACCGGAGAACGACAGGTGCAGCTTTACCGAGCCGCTGACCGGCTGACCGAGCACGCGTTGCGGCAAGGCGATCTTCTTCCGGAGCCAGCATGATTCGAGGTCGATTGGCTCGATGAGTTTGAAGCTTGTCCATTTCGAATCATCGAAGTCCGCTCGCGTTGGGTCTCCAGTGAATGCGGACCAAAGCGGAGCGCCACCGTCCGGAGTGAGCCGTTGAAATGCAGCGCTGATTTTCCAATCATCAACGGAACTAGCAGCGAGTGTCTCCAGCGCTTGCGCCACGCGCTCGACAGTGGATTGCGGAGCCGCGCGCGTCGAAGACGCTGCCGGAACCGCGTCTGTCCGGACAGAGGTGCACCAAGAAAAGAACAGCGCCAGGATCGGCACCAGCAGCGCAAATGCTACCTGCCGAGACCTCGCACTGGTCGGTGTGTCAGCAACGCGCCTCATGAGCCTCCCTCGGTCGTCCTCCGACTCAGAGCGGCGTGACTATGGATCGACCGTTCTCCAAAGCAAACACAAAATAGTTCTCATACTTACGCAAGACTCAATCCATGTAGCGCGTGCCCGTTTGTGATCCGCGTCTCGCAACGCGAGTGTCCGTTTGTGCATAAACGAAGACACCGCATGCGCTCCAAAGGAGGTGAAACGCCGGGCCCGAAGCGAGAGACAGCATCTACGGCAGCCAGTTTCAGCGACGGGTGCAAGGCATCGGCATCGCCGAGGTTGTCACCGCACCGCGCTCGCCTTGGCAGAATCCCTTCGTCGAGCGGCTAATCGGTACGATCCGGCACGAACTCCTCGACCACATAATCGTGTTGAACGAGGGGCATTTGCGAAGCCGTCTTCGCAATTGCCTCAGCTACTACCATACGTCGTGTACACATCTGGCCCTCGAAAAAGAGGCGCCCAAGCCGCATGCAGTCGAGCCACCTTTAGAATGCTACGTTCGTCGGCGCTAAACCCTCTTGTGTGGTGGCTAACTTTCGGATCGAGTTTTTGGCCAACCACAGCCGCCCCGCCTCTCCGGCCAACACAGCGACAAGGACGTTTCCGTCGGAAAGTAGTGTCGCCCTCAGGTCGGCGCGCCCCGTTGACATGCTGTCGACGGCGCCAAAAGTGCCGCTTGTGGGCTCATATTGCTCGGCGCTGTCGATGCCGATGCAGCCACCGAAGCCGCAATGTAGCTTGCCGAGGTACGTTACCTCGATCGCGTGACCACCCGGAACCGAAGGCCGGAGAACAAACCCGCCCAGTTCTAAACGACGAACAGCAGCGGTGATAAGCGGGTCCCCTCGTTCAGCGTAGTCCCGCTTGGTTGCGCTGACCGAGGCCGGCTGGGCGAAGCTCGCCCAGTCGTAGCCTCTTTGGGAAGAAGCCCAACGCCGTTTCGAGCGTGCGTTCGGCGAGGAGAAGGCGAGAGCGTTTCGAGCAACATTGGACTAGATCGTCACCGTGTCCAACACGAGGAGAACGCCGATGCCGACCCTCCGCACCCCCGAAGACCGTTTCCGCGACCTGCCCGGCTTCGACTACGCCCCAAGCTACCTCGACGATCTCCCTGGCTACTCCGGCCTCCGCACGCACTACTTGGATGAAGGCCCGCGCGCGGCCCGCGAAGTCTTCCTCTGCCTCCACGGCGAGCCCACCTGGAGCTATCTCTACCGAAAGATGATCCCGGTCTTCACCTGGGCCGGTCACCGCGTGGTCGCTCCCGACTTCTTGGGCTTCGGCAGATCCGACAAGCCGGAAGAAGACGCCACCTACACCTTCGACTTCCACCGCAAGCTCCTGATCGCCTTCATCGAACGCCTCGACCTCCGAAACATCACCCTCGTCTGCCAGGACTGGGGCGGCCTCCTCGGCCTCACGCTGCCGGTCGACATGTCCGACCGCTTCGCTGGGCTGCTCGTCATGAACACCGCGCTCGGCACCGGCGACATCCAGCTGACGAAGGGTTTCCTCGACTGGCGCGCCTACGTAGCGAGAACGCCGGACATCGACTGCGGCCTCCTCCTCAAGCGAACCTGCCCGCACTTGAGCGACGCCGAGGTCGCCGCCTACGGCGCGCCATTCCCGGACATCCGCTTCAAGGCGGGCGTGCGCCGTTTTCCGCAGCTCGTCCCGGATCGCCTCGACGCGCCGGGCGCTGCGATCTCTCGGCGCGCGCGCGACTTCTGGAAGAACGAATGGCGCGGCCGGACGTTCATGGCGATCGGGATGAAAGACCCGGTACTCGGGCCGCCGGTGATGCAGGCCATCCGCCAGATGATCCGCGGCTGCCCTCCGCCCCTCGAAGTCGCCGAAGGCGGCCACTTCCTCCAGGAGTGGGGCGAGGGCATCGCCCGCGCTGCGCTCAGCGCCTGGGGCCTCGGCGGCTGACGCGATTCGAGCGCCGGGCCCCGCAGCGACAAAGGTATCCTCGGACCGGGAGTCCTCAAGGCCTCGAGCCGACTCTCGGCAATGAGCACCTTGCACCTCGCACGGTGCGCCACAGCTCGGCGGCCGTCGAGAACTTCTGATACTTGGTGACATCTTCCTGGCGAATGCCATCCAGCAGGGCCTGGAGGCGCCCGTTCCGCTCGGGTGCTGGCTGCTTGATGTAGATGAGCCGATGTTTCCCACTCGACAGCTGATACTCGTCCTCGAGCCCCGAGATGCCCATCGTGGGAACGAGCGCGCCATAGCTCTGCCAGTAGATGCCGACGAAGATGTCGCTCTGAGCCAGATAGGCCCGGTATACCTCGCGCGCCGGATACCGCCGGGCACCGGCTTCGAAAAACACCGGTGTCAGATGCAACGCGGTGATCGCGTCCCGCGCCGCCCGCCGTTCGGGCGCAAGGTCGCCCAGTGTCGAGCTGACGAAGACGCGTAGACGCTGCTCGGGTGTTCGGATGCTCGGCGCGGGTGAATGCTCGGTACGAGTGAGCATAGGCGGAACAGATAAGGTCCCGCACATCCGGATTTCATAAATGTGGAGCCCGCGCTTCGCGGCTCCAGACGCGAGCGAATGACGCTGCGAAGTCGGCATCGGTCAGCGCGCGATGAAGGCCCGCAAGAAGTCGACGAACTGCCTGACCTTCGCAGGCACGTGCTTCGTCTCGGGATAGACCGCGAAGACGCTGTGCTCCGGCAACCGATGGCTCGGCAGGACCTCGACGATCCGACCCGCCGCCCGCGCTTCAGTCACCATCCATTCCGGCACGATGGCGGCGCCTCGATCTGCGAGGACGAACGAGAGGAGTGCGGCGGCGCTGTCGGCCTTGAGCCGGCTCGGGAGCTTCACCGCATGGGTCTTCCTGCCGTCGCCGTCCGCTGAAAAGTGGTAAGGCCCATCGAGGCCGGTATGGGTCATCCAGTCAAGGTGGCGCAGGTCGGATGGTATATGTGGCCGGCGGCGCCCGACGAGGTAGCGCGGCGACGCGACGGCAACCAAGCGAAAGCGTGCGAGGCGTACGGAGCGATGGCTGGAGTCCTTGAGCCGCGGCCCCAGCCGGATCGCCACATCGATATGCTCCGCAACCAGGCGGGCGACGCGCGAGGATAGGACGAGCTCGACGTGGAGGCGCGGGTGCAGCGCCGAGAACTCCGCCAGCGCCGCCACCAGCATGTGCTCGGCGTATTCGACCGTCGTGGTGACGCGCAGCTCGCCCACTAGGGACTCGTGCTCAATGCGCGCCGTGCTCACCGCGGCGTCCGCCATCTGGAGGAGGTGCATGCCGTGCTCGAAGAACCGCCGCCCGGCGTCCGTTACCACGACCTCGCGTGTGGTGCGCGTGAACAGGGCGATCCCGAGCTCGGCTTCGAGTTCCTTGATCTGCGCGCTCACGCGACCCTTGCTGAGCCCAAGGTGCGCGGCCGCTCTGGTGAACGAATCGCGCTCGACGACGGCGACGAAGCTCCGAACCAGGGACAGGTTGTCCATGTCGATTATTGTCCTCTATTACAAAACACTCTGTCTACCCATATAAGCCCTCCCAGCGGGGTGCGCGCCGTTACATTGGCGCCGTTGGGAGGCAGCATGAGTCAAGAGAGCCGAAAATCAGTCTCTGATGAGGCGAAAGCGGTTGTGCGTCGCAACACCGAGGAAGTTCAAGGCAAAGGGCGATTTGAAGTCTTCGAAGAACTGTTTGCAGACGATTTTGTAGACCACACGACGCAACCGGGAACTGGGATGACCCCCGACAAGGCAGGCGTGCGGAGCCTCTATAAGTACATACGTGAGGCCTTCCCCGATTTTTACCCCGAAATCCACTGGCAGCTTGCGGACGGCGACCGAGTGACGACCTACAAAACTTACCACGGCACGCACGAAGGGCTGTTTCTAGGGATCGCTCCAACTCACCGCAAGATCCACTTCGAAAGCGTCGATGTAATGCGCGTCCAGAACGGCAAGATCACCGACCACTGGGGTGTAGGCAACCTTCTCTCGCTAATGCATCAGATCGGCGGCTGGGCACCGCCAGCTCCGATGAACAAGTGAAGAGCGGTCTAGCAGGGTGTTGATCCATGCGTGCTACGCAGCCATCAGTCTGGTTTGTACAGCGTGTCTGGTTTGTACAGCGTGTAACGAAGTCACCTCCGGCTGAGCCAAGACCGGGCAGTCACTTACCCGAATGTCTGTCGGTGGTACCGAGCAGGAAGTTCATAATCGCCTCGGCCAACTTCGGGCGAGCTCTGTCCATCGCATTGTGTTGCTGACCCTCGAGCACCACCAGGGTCGGATTCGGCAAGGAGGCCTGCAAACTGCTGATTGCTTGTTTCAGGTGAGGTGAAGCGGTGTCGCTGCCGGTCACAAGCAGTGTCGGGACTCTCACGGTGCTCATCCGCTTTGCGTCGAATCGGTAGGCGGCGACTGCACGCATCTGACGAGGGTGCGAGCCAATGGTAGCCACCAACCCGGGCCAGGACGGCCGCGACCGCATCGCAGCCACTTCGCTCGGCGAGAGCATCACAACCTCTCGCAAGAAGGTCACCAAGGCCTGCTCGCGCTCTCCGTCCTGAATCATCCTCTCAATTCTGGCAGTGACGGTAAGGTCGATGGGCTCCTGCAAAGGCGGTTCATAAAGGACTAGCTTGGAGATCCTTTCCGTGAGGAACGTGGCTTCCAGGGCGCACACCCCTCCGTAGGAGTGGCCAAGCACGAATACCGTGCCCGGTCGAGAGTCGACGACGGCTGCTACGTCCTCAGCTTCCTTCTGTAGGCTGTAGTCGGGGGAATCACCGCTTGCGCCGTGACCGCGGCGGTCCAGCGCACAAACGGTGAAGCGCGACGAGAGTAGGGGAAACATCGGTGTCCAGCGAGTTCGGTCGCCTATGCCTCCATGGACCATGATGAGGCTCGGGCCCGCACCTGCGCATTCAACCGCTATGAGTGTCCCGTCCTTCGACGGGACTCGGATCATCTGGGTGTCCCGGCCGGGCTGGGGTCCCTGCGAAGCGTTGGCCCCATTAGGTCGCGAACTGGCACAGCCGCCGAGCGCCGAAGCCACGACAAAGAAGACAACGAAGGGCACAGCGAACGAGAGCGAAGAGCGCGACATCCTTAAGCCTCCAGCCCGTCCCAAAGTAAGAGCCGTCATGAGACCACCTGAGCTTGGGAGCGTCACCGACCATGCCCAGGGCGGGACTCGAACCCAATTGGGGCCGTGAAAAACCTTCGTCAGGTCGACCGGTTACCCCACATGGCCTCGTTCTCACAAGAGTCTTCCTCCCGCCCTGTCCGAACCCGTACCGCCGCTTCCGGGCTAAAACCGCGCTGGAGGGCAGCAACAAGATTTCAATTTTCTCGGTCTCGGTCGAGGCATTCGGCCGGAGTTTCTAGTAAACCCGGAAAAGCGGATCGCCTCTGAAGCTTTTGGCACTTCGCTTGCTCATCTAGAAGATTGAATACTCTTTGCAGCTCCGGATCGGCACCCCGAGCATTCCACTCGCGCGCACGGCCCAGCGCAGAAAGTTGCATCCAGCCCTGAATGGTTGGATCTGCCCCCTGCTCAAGCAGCAATTCCACCATCGCGGGATTGCGCTCCTGAACAGCCGTGGCGAGTACTTTTCGATCCGGGCCGCAATGGTCGGCTGATGAAGAAGTGGCTTCACGTCGCGAAGGAAGCCCACCGCTTCGCGAAGGCGGCCCGGCCTGACAACTCGCCAAGCGTCCGCACCGGGCCCGGCGAGACATCAAGTTCGCATTTTCCCCGACCTTCTGTTACTAAGTCTCCGCAGTCTCTTGGGGTTGGAGCCGAAGTGGCGGCCCCGTATTACCGACGCCCGCGGATTTCTTAATACTCCGGGCCTCGTCTTTCTGGTCATCGCTCCAGCGTCCGGACTGAACATCGAGCGCCCGCTCGGCGGGCGCCGTACGCGGAGCAGCAGTCTCAATGTCACAAGACTCGTTTTTGTCACTCGGATTGTCGTCCGGGTCTCTATCGGCCCTATCGAAGGCTGGCTATCAGAAGCCAACCCCAATTCAGGCGAGGGCCATTCCCCCGGCTCTTTTGGGCAGGGACGTCATCGGATGTGCTGCCACCGGCACCGGCAAGACAGCGGCCTTTGTCCTTCCCTTGGTCGAGCGGCTCGCAGGCAAATCCGGTGTGCGCGCGCTGGTGCTCGCGCCCACCCGTGAGCTGGCTGCGCAGATCGACGAGCACGCCATGCGTTTCGGAGCTGTTCACGGTGTCCGCACGGCGCTTCTAATCGGCGGGATCAGCATCGGGCCTCAGGCGAAAACGCTCAAGTCTCGGCCGCAGCTGCTGATCGCCACGCCGGGCCGGTTGATTGACCATCTGGACTCGCGCAATGTCTCGCTCGACGCCGTGGAGTTGCTCGTCCTCGATGAGGCAGACCGCATGCTCGACATGGGCTTCAAGCCTCAGTTGACCCGCATTCTCGCCCGCCTGCCCCGTGACCGGCAGTCGATGCTTTTCTCTGCCACGATGGGCGGCGAGGTCGCTGAGTTTGCTCGCGTGCATCTGCGCAACCCCGTGCGGGTCGAGGTCGAGCGTAGCGGGACCACAGCCGAGCGCGCCGACCAACGCGTCTACATGATTTCGCAGAACGAGAAGATCGCACTGCTGCTCACCCTCCTGGCAGAAGACAGATTGAGCACGCTCATCTTCGCACGCACCAAATACCGCACCGACAAGATCGCCCGTGTGATTGAGCGGGCGGGCCACCATGTTTCGCGCCTGCACTCGAACCGCTCACAGAGCCAGCGCCAGCATGCGCTCGACGGCTTCAAGAGCGGGCGATTTCGTGTGCTGGTCGCGACCGACATCGCCGCACGCGGGATTGACGTGGCGGAGATCGGCCACGTGGTGAACTTCGACATGCCGTATGTGCCCGAGGACTACGTACATCGCATTGGCCGCACCGCGCGGGCAGCGGCGAGCGGAAAGGCGTCGAGCTTCACTGGGCCAGAGGAGGCGGGGCTCCTTCGCGACATCGAGCGGTTCATGCGCAAGCCGGTGCCGCGCGCCGAGGTGCCACGAGCGTCGGCAGTGTTCCAGGCCGGAGTAAGCGCAGCAGCGGAGCGCGCCTCGAATCCCGGACCGCGCCAGCCGGGGCACGGCGTATCGGGTCGGGCGCCCGGCAAAGCTCCAGGGCGGCATGCTCGCAGCCACCCACATAGGCATCGCCCTGCGCTCTCAAACGGCGCAACGGCTCCGAGCGGCGCGACGGTATTCAGCGGTGGCCCACGTCGGCGGCGGTGAACGCCGCGAATCAGTGCATGATTGGGCGCTGTGCTCTCCGCCCTCGTATAAGCGTCTTTCGGGTCGCGGCTGAAACGGGCGAGCGTCCGGCGGGAGATCCTGGGTGAACGTCGTCCCCGACTCCCGTGAGCTCGCGACCTAGCTGCGCCCGCCGTGCGCTAGCGCGCACCCATGAACCAACGTAACCACGACCCGCGGGCATACGGCACAGCAAATCAGCAAGGCTAGTTGATCGCACGGTAGCGCCGCGACAGATCCCGGAAGTATTTGAGAGCGTTGTCGAGCGAGTTGTCCATGGCGTCGACCAAAAGCAACCGAAAGCTGGCGACCGGTCCTCGGAAGGACTCGTAATAGTTCTGGCGGTCGATGGAGTGAATCACGCAGGGAAGGTAGTGATGGCGTAGCTGGATCAGGTTGGAGCACATCCGAGCGATCTTTCCGCTGTGCTCCGCAAACGGGAAGATGTGCAGAAACTGATGCTGCACGTTTGCCGCCTGCTCTATCGGGTGCAGCTCCCGGAACTCGGCGCTCGCGGTGTAGTCGACCAGCTCTTCAAGAAGAGCCGGGATCTTCACGGATGGAGCGATGTCGTGGAAGTACGTCCGGTGCAGCGGCGTGTCCTTGAAACGGTATCCGCCCTTCTCCTTCGCCAGCTCGTTTTCCGTTTTCTCCCGCCGCTCCATGAGCGCCCGCTCCGCATGCGCCTCCGGCGTGTTTCCGCAGAACAAATCGTGCATCCGTGTGATTTGGGTCAGCGTAATCTGAGCAGACTTCTTGGTCCCGCTTCGGGCTTCCTCGCGGACGTATTCCACGACCGACTTGTGGTTCCGAATCTCGAGGATGAGCGGCATCATTAAAGCTTCCGTAGGCTTGGTCGCCCCATCGTGCAGCGCGGCGTTCAGCTCGCGGGAACTGTACACGACGCCCTCCAGAGCGCTGTCGTGGTAGATCCACGACAT